>Ga0210394_10000028_pt1 | contig 351070 bp, 328 predicted proteins | sample IncBWC12MmetaG_FD_160121 | JGI IMG/M metagenome (GOLD analysis project Ga0210394, IMG submission 160121) | Forest soil microbial communities from Barre Woods Harvard Forest LTER site, Petersham, Massachusetts, United States - Inc-BW-C-12-M | ecosystem: Environmental > Terrestrial > Soil >...
GATATGCATATTGGCAATATCTGTGGCATTTCACATTCATCCGCCAAAAGTGCACCAAACTACAAAGGACGGCGGTACGGAACTGCGCCTAACGGACAGGCCTCCCCGTTGAAAGTGAACGTTTGCTCGGTGGGTTGGACAGGGTGACCTCGCTGGTCCAGACGTGAGTTGAGAAGAATGTTTGTTAGTGCCTGACGCGTTGGGGTTACGCGTGGGTATTCGCTTCGTGTAGAGGCGGGCTTCTCAGCCGACGGTTTGGAGCGCGGGCACTACCTCGGGAATTTCGATGCGGATTATGGTGCCTTCGCCGGGGCGGCTTTGGATTTCCAGGCGAAAATCGGCGCCGTACAAAACGTGCAGGCGTTCGCGGACGTTGCTCAGGCCGATTCCTTCGACGTAGACATGGGGCATTTTTTCTTCGGAGATGCCCACACCGTTGTCTTCGATTTCGATTTTCAGGCGGCCGTCCTGGGTGTTGGTGCGCAACTGGATTTTTCCCCCGCCGAGTTTTGGGGCCAGGCCGTGCTTCAGGCAGTTCTCCACGATTGGTTGGAGCAGCATGCTGGGAACGAAGGCTTCGAGCGATTCTTCCTCGAGTTGCTTGACGATTTCGAGATTGTCGCGGCCGAAGCGCGCCACTTCGATGTCCAGATAGTCGTCGATAAATTGCAATTCTTCCTGGAGCGGGACGAAGGTTTCGTGTTTTCGCAGGAGCCTGCGCAAGATGTTGCTCAGCTTCAGCACTACGCCGCGGGCGGAATCCGGATCGAAGCGGATCAGCGCCGAAACCGTGTTCAGCGTGTTAAATAAAAAATGGGGATTGATCTGGCTGGAGAGCGCGTCCATGCGCGCCTTCAGCAACAATTGCTGGTGACGCTCGAGATTCATTTCGATGCGTGTGTTGTTCCAGATTTTCAAGGGCGCGGCGACGGACATGAGGGTGGCGATCACCGTTAGCCCCAACCACCAATCCCAGTGAGGATCGATGGCGAAGAGCCACTTGAGCTTGGTGGCTTGCACAAGGGCCACGCGGCCCAGCTCGAGGCCAATGCAGGTGGTCAGCGGGGCCATTTCCCAGGACAATTCGGCTTTGCGCAGCAGTTTCACGGTGGCTTTGGGAATGTTCAGAAAAGTGAAAGGGCCGAAATTCCAGAGGTCTTCTTTGTTTGGGATGGCCTGGCGGATTAAGCCGCCGAGGAGTCCGGCGGTGGAGGCTACGGGCATCGCGAGCCATTCGTGCGATATGAGCGCGGGGATGGTGATGATGGCGCCGCCGATGGGGCCGACGACGCGGCCGCCGAGCAGGCCCATCAGGAAGGCGCCTTCCATGGAGAGGTCGGCGAACTTGTAGGCGGAGCCGACGAGGCGAAGAACCACGCCGACGATGAGCGGTGGGACCATGAACATCATTAATTTTAGTTTTTGGTCGACGTCGCGCTCTTCGGTGAAGAGCACGCGGCGGAAGGTGTTCCAGCGGGCGAGGAGCGCGGCGATGGAGGAGGCCACGCCCACCTTCAACAGCAAGGTGAAGAGGAGGTCGCGGACGGAGGTGGCGGTGTCCATTTTCGGTGGTGTTTCTTAGGTAACGCTAGCGTTTCCCTGCCTGCGTGTAAAGGGGTGTGCCGTTTGCAGTTCCCGGCACGCATTATCTCTGTCTCAGCGTCCTCTGTGTTCTCTGCGTTCTCTGTGTTAGGTTTTTGTTCTTCCGTTGCGCGATGGCTCGACGATTCGACCCTGCTATACTTCTCGTTTCCCCATGAGCCGAAAATTACAACCGAGAAAGCGAACGAAGAAAAGATCGACTGGCCTGCAAATGGTCGCGCATGCGGGTTTGCCGACGCGGTACGGGCGGTTCACGATTTACGGATTCGAAGGGCGTGGGCCGCAGGAAGAAGCGGTTGCGCTGGTGCGCGGAAATTTGAAGGGCACAACGGCGCCGCTCGTGCGGGTGCACTCGCAATGTTTGACGGGAGACGTTCTTACCTCGCTGCGGTGCGACTGCCGCGCGCAGCTGGAGTTATCCCTGAAAGAGATTGGGCGGGCGCCGTCGGGCATTCTTCTTTATCTGCCGCAGGAAGGCCGCGGGATTGGATTGATGAACAAGCTGCGCGCGTATGAGCTGCAGGACGGCGGGATGGATACCGTGGAAGCCAATGAGAAATTGGGCTTTGCGGCGGATGCGCGGGATTATGATTTTTCGGCGCAGATCTTGAAGAAACTTGGGGCGATGAAGATTCGTTTGCTTTCGAACAATCCGGAGAAAGTGCGGCAACTCGAGACCTCGGGAATTCAAGTGGTGGAGCGCGTTCCCTGCCAGCCGCGCGTGTCGAAAACTTCGCGCGAGTATCTCAAAACAAAAAAGCGAAAGATGGGGCATTTGCTCAAAGGAGTTTGAGGGCGACGGCGATTCCGCAACGCGCTCTACTTGAGGTTTGCGTTTGGCGATTGCAGGATCGTGGCCTGGAGGCGTGCGTTCTCAGCACCGGCCCAATTGCCATCGGCGTCGTATAGGTCAGCCAGAGTCCGCCACGCGGTGGGATCTTCCGGCGTCAATCGCACGGCGAACTCCTGTTGTGCAATGGCGAGCGGCAGATTCCTCAAAGCGCGATAGGCGCGGGAGCGATCCTCTGCAATTTGGGCGTTGAAATGTTTCCCGAGATCGGTGGTGTCGTTGCGATAGGGGCTGGCGCGCTCGGCTTGGTCGAAGGCGTCGAGCGCGTCTTGCGGCTGATTCATTGAGAGGTAGACGTGGCCCAGGCTACGGAAGCGATCGTAAGGAACCTGGGAGTAAGGGATGGCCTCTTTGATGCAGCGCGCCGCTTCGGGATAGCGATGCTCCGAATTGTAAAGACGCGCGAGGGCGAACCATGGGGCGTCGCCAGGCAGCGCACGGATGGCGCGAAGATATTCCTGCTCGGCCTCGGCGGGACGATTGCTGGATTGCAGCAGCTGGGCCGTGACGAGATGAAGGTTGGATTCGTCGGGAAATAGCTGAGCAGCTTCGTGCAATGCGGAGAAAGCTTCCGCGTCGCGGGACAAAAGATAATAAATTGACGCGGAGTTCATCAAGAAATTGAAACGCTCGGCTCTGCCGCGCCAGGAATTTCCAAGAGCCGCGGGCGGCGGCACGAGCTGCATGGTGTCGCAGCGGATCGTTAATCGCGAGAGGAGATCCGCGTATTCAGGGCGATTGCGGACGAAAAGGATGGAGACGCCGTCGAGATAAACGGGCTTCCAGGTTGCGCTGTGGCAGTAAGCGTCGAGAGGAAAGGAACCAAGGCCAGCGTAGCGGGAAAGCGAGAAGACGATGGTGTTGATGTTCCAGCGATCGGCGGCTTTCTGCCAGGCGGCGGAATCGGGCAGGGCCGAGGAGAGTTCTTTCTGTTCGAGGAACAATGGGCCGGCAAACGGGATGAAACGGCCGTCGGCGAAGTCTGGATATTTTTCGCCGACGCGAAAGGTGAGGAAGCCGCCCATGTCATAGGCGTGGAAGAGATTTGCGGGAAGATGTTCGCGCTCGAGAACGTCCATGGCGCGCTCGGGAAACCACCAGGATTCTCCGGGGCCGAAGAAGTAGAGCTGTCCGGACTCGATGTAGTAGCGATTCGAAACGAGATCGTAAGAGCGGACGGTGGCAAGGAGTGCGAATAAGATGACGACGATTAGTACAAGAGCGCGCGGCGGTGCGCTGATGAATTGCTCCGGCGGCGATTCTTTGTCTTTCGCGACGGACGCTTGACGCGCGGGGAAAAATTCGGCCAGCGCGGGGAGCAGCGAGCCACCGAGCACAACTACCAGCACGGCGAAGACGGCTTGAAAGCGGACGTGGGCGATGGATTCGTAGAGAAGGGCGGCGAGGAGAATCGCGGGGCCGGGGCGCAGTTTCCAGATGCAAACGAGAATTGCGATTGCGCCGAGAGCGAGCATCCACCAGTCGGCGCTGGCGGGATCGCGGGGACTGAACGCCTGGCGGAGAGCCAGAGAGTTGAAGTGAACGGGGGACCATTCGCCGATGAACTCGGTCAGGGGCAGGGTGACTTTGTTTTGACGCGAGAGCGCGCGATAAATGCCAAAGCCCCAAGGGTTGACCAGAGTTGCGGCCGCGGACGCGATGAGCCAGGGTATGGCCTTTCGAAGCCGTGCGAAGGCGGCGGCGCGGCGGTCCGCGAAAATCAGGTCGCAGAGTTCCGAAAAAACGTAGGCGCCCATCAACGCTAGTCCCGCGACGAATCCGTGATGCATGTTGACCCAGAGCAGCAAGAGGACGGGTAGCAGCCAGAGGCGGACCTGCTGGCCTTCGTAGTAACGCGCGAGCAAGACGAGAACGGCGGCGAATAAGACGGTGGTGAAAAGGTCGGCGCGCGGCATGGTTCGAAAGGCAATCGCGGGGACGGCTAAAATTGCGAGAGCGGCGGTTACGCGTCCGCCGCGCCAAACTGTTAGCGCAACGGTTGCCGCGCACGCAAACGCGCTCAGCCAGGAGAGCGCGGCATAACCGCCCAGCAAATACAGCAGATAGAAAAAGACTCCGGAAAACGGGGGATAGATCCAGGTTGAATTGGGAACCGTGTAGGTGAAAAGGGTGGTGGAAGGAATTTGGTGATGCTGGACGATGTAGCGGCCGGCGGCCATTTGCCAGCCGAGATCGGTTTCACTGACGGTGTGCAGACCGGCGAGGAAAGCGTAGAGGAGAGCGATGGCGATGAGCGCCAGGCGCTGCCAGTCCGCGCGCGAAAGAGAATTTATTCTCATGAACTTCCATTCTGGTGAAGAGCGGAGGGCAAGACAACGCGCAAGAAAAAAGCGGGTGCGTGAGAGTTACGGAATCCGGCGCTAGGAGCGGAACGGCAGGGTCAACACACCCCAAATGGCTTCAATGATAATTTTTGAATTGATTTTGGAGCGGCCGATTTCCCGTTCATAAAAAATGATGGGGATCTCTCCGATGCGGGAACCTTTGCGATACGCTTTCCAGGTCATTTCAATCTGGAAGAGATAGCCGTTGCTGAAAATCTGGTCGAGATTGATTTTCTCGAGGGTCTCTTTTTTCCAGCATTTGAAACCTCCCGTCAGGTCGCTGAAGGGCATGCGTGTGACCCAGCGGACGTATACTGAAGCCATCTTGCTGAGAATGAGGCGCTTGAAATCCCAATTCACGACGTTGACGCCGCGCATGTAGCGTGAACCCAAGAGGAGATCGAACGAACGAATCTGTTGGAGAAACTCTTGAAGATAGACGGGATCGTGGGAAAGGTCGGCGTCCATTTGGAGGATCAAGTCGTAGCCGCGGCGAAGGGCTTCCTTGAAGCCAGCTGAATAGGCTTGCGCGAGGCCGTCTTTCGATGGACGAGAAAGCAGCGAGATTTTGCCTTGCTGACTGGCTGCCAGATCGAGAACGGCTTGACCAGTGCCGTCGGGTGAATTGTCATCAACAACCATGATGTGGAGTTCCGGAACTGCCTTTTGAATGCCGGCAATCAGGGCCTGAATGTTTTGCCGCTCATTGTAGGTGGGAATAACAACGATGGCATTCACGAAGCAGTCCTCTCGAGCGAGTTTCGGAGGCTCAATGGAGAAAAACCATCATGGCTACTTCGAGTATAGGGACGGACTCAAAAAAGCTCACGAGAATGTATCGAGCTGCTGCTCAAGAAGGAACGGACCTGGACTGCCGGGCAGTCGGGAATTCGTCAGATAAACAGCTCCGCGCTGACGTGGAAAAACTCGGCAAGCTTTTTTGCCTGCGTTTTGCTGATGGAACGCTTTCCGTGAAATACCTCGGAGGTAATTCCTCTCGAGCCGAATACTTTCCAGAGGTCTTTCTGCGTCAGATTGCGCGATTCCATCAAATGTTGCAGTGTTCGCTGGGGAGTTGCTTTTCGGATTGGATAGCGACGCTCCTCGTAGTCGTCAATGAGCACGGTCAGCAGTTCAGCAAGCTCTTTTTCTTCTGGGGAAGGGCGCTCACGCTCGTCGAGACGCAGCAGTTCGTTCGTGAGGCGTTCGCATTCCTCGTCGGTGCGGATGACATGGGGCAGGGTGCGGCCCAACAGCTGCCGGTACGTTTTCTCGTCGATATCTATGGTGATCGTGCTCATTGTTTCCATGCCCCTTTGCCATATTCTGAGTGTGTCAGCAGGTACAGCACGAAGACGGTTTGCGAAACGTAGTTCACTCTCGCGATCAAACGGTACTTGTTACCGGCAATGTTGAATACAGTTCTCCGTCCAACCAAATCAGCGCTGTGATAAACCTGCTTCATTTCTGCGGGCGTCTTCCAATTAGCCTTTCGCACAACTCCGTACCAAGCTTCCAGGCTGGCTTTTGCATCCGGATGCCTTTGCCAGAACAGGACGAGAGCGCCTCGCTTAATGATGCGCATCGAGAACTAGGTTCTCACAATGAGAACTAGAGGTCAAGTTGCCTTCTCCATCTTGTGAACAGCCCGTCCTGTGAGTGGCGAGGGTCGGGGAAGATCAGCCGCCGCCGACGAATTGGACGATTTCGTAGCGGTCGCCGGGGGTGAGGCGGGTTTCGGGCCATTTTGGGCGGGGCAGGATTTCGAGGTTGCGTTCGATTGCGACGCGGCCGGAATCGAGGCCTAATTCGCGGAGAAGGTCGGAGACGGTGGCGTCAATCTTTGCGGCGCGAGCCTCTCCGTTTACGGTAATGGCGATGGTAGATTGCATGCTTAGCTCACCGATGGCACGCGGGGTTTGGCGCGAAGTTGAAAACGCAAATGGCCTTTGGCGCTGCCTTTGAAAGCCTCGATAACCACGGCGGCCTCTGCTGAGGATAGCGAAGGCATTTCGAAATCAAGTTGCGCGCGCCCCAAAGAACCCGTCACCGTAGAAAGTTCCGTCGGGACGGCGGCACCTTCCACTCTTGCGGTGACGATCGCGCCGTCGAGCAACTGACTTGCATGATCGCGCACGGCCACTTGTAACAAGGCGCGTTTGCCGGTGAGCCAGGTTTTAGCGTTCAGCAGTTCCAGCTTGAGAACGGACGTTTCGGAACTTGCCGCTGGCGCTGGGGCTGAAGCAGCCGGCGCGACCGGCTTCTCTTCTCGAGGCAAAGCCAGATGCAACGCTCCCGAGCGGAGTTCTTCGACGACCGCGCGATGCTGCTCATCGAGCCGAAGCTTCAGAGCCTGTTCGCGGTCGGGGTTGATCGGGAGGAGATCGAAATAGTTGTTGGTTCGGCGGTGCAGGACGCGGCCGTTGAAATAAACGGTGGTGTCAATGAGAGCGTTGGCGGTGCCGCGATCCTCCGTTTGGACGTGGTAGGTCGTCTCGCCCGTTTTCACGTTGGTGTTATGACCGAACAGCATGGGTTCGCTCGCTTTGCTTCCCGTCTGGTCCGGCGGCCGGCCCGCAGGAACTTGCATGCGCGATTTGACCGACCGGCGGTTAAATCGCTATTATAGCGCTTCGCCTATGAGCGGCTCGGGTTTACATACGTATGCTCCACTTGTTTTATACCTGCTGATAGCGACGGCGCTCGCCAGCGCGCTGACGGCCGCCTCTGTACTGATCGGGTGGCGGCGTCCAAGCCGGGCGAAACAGCAGCCGTATGAATGCGGCATGGAGCCCACGGGGGACGCGAGAGAGCCCTTCTCGGTGAAGTTTTACCTCGTAGCGATGGTTTTCATCCTCTTCGACGTGGAAGCCATCTTCCTATACCCTTGGGCCTACATTTTTCGAAGTTTGCGGTGGTACGGCTTTGCGGAGATGATGATTTACATCGCCATCCTGTTGGTCGGTTACCTCTATCTGTGGAAAAAGGGCGCGCTGGACTGGCACAAATAGCCGGCGCTTGCGGGATTCGAAATCGTGACGGAGACTTCCAGCCAAAACGCTAATGTTGTAGCTGAACTGCTGCGTTCGTGGAACCCCAAAGCAGTAGCCGAAGTGCTCGAATTCCGCGGGGAGACCACCATTGTGGTGCCGCGCGAGCTTCTTCGCGCCACCGCGGAGCAGTGTCGTCAGGACGCGGGTTTGCAGTACAACCTCCTCACGGATGCCACCTGCCTGGACCGCTATCCTCATGAGCCACGATTCGAATTGAACTATCACCTGGTTTCCATTCCTCGCCGCGAGAAGGTGCGCCTGAAGGTGAAGCTTTCCGGCAGCGACCCCGTGGTGGATTCGCTGGTACTCGTCTGGCCCGGTGCCAACTGGCTGGAACGGGAGATTTTCGACCTGTTTGGCATCCGATTTTCGGGGCACCCGGATTTGCGGCGCATTTTACTTCCCGATGATTGGGAGGGCTATCCCCTGCGCAGAGACTACCCCGTTGAGGGCTATCGCGACGTGCCAAACACCGGGGAGCTTTTCAGGAAAAGCAGCACGCCATGACGACTGTCGAAACCGCAACCGGCGCAGCAAAAACGATGGTCCTGAACATGGGGCCGCAACACCCTTCGACGCACGGGGTGCTGCGCATTCTGCTGGAACTCGACGGGGAAACCGTGGTGAAAGCGGTCCCGGACCTCGGGTATCTGCATACCGGCATTGAGAAATCTTGCGAAGACAAAACCTATTCACAAGCGATCACGCTGACCGACCGGATGGACTATCTCAATCCGCTGGGCAACAACCTGGTGTATTGCCTGGCCGTGGAGAAGCTTCTCGGTTTGGAAGTTCCCAAGCGGGCGCAATACATCCGCGTGATGATGGTGGAGCTGCAGAGAATTTCGTCGCACCTGGTGTGGCTGGGCACGCACGCGATTGATCTTGGGGCGATGTCGGTTTTTCTGTACTGCTTCCGCGAGCGGGAAGAGATTCTGAAAATTTTCGAGATGTTCGCCGGGCAGCGGATGATGACCAGCTACATTCGCATCGGCGGGGTGGCGCTCGATCCGCCGGCGGGCTGGCGCCAGGCGGTGGAGCGATTCCTGAAGATGATGCCGAGCCGCGTGGACGAATACGAATCGCTGCTGACGGAGAACCGCATCTGGATGGGCCGCACGAAGGGTGTGGGCTACATCTCCGCGGAAGACGCGGTTGCCTTGAGCATGACGGGGCCGACGCTGCGCGCGGCTGGAGTGGCTTACGACAACCGCAAGGTGTTCCCTTACTCGAGCTACGAAGAGTTTGACTTTGACATCCCAACGCGCACGGACTCGGACTGTTTTGCGCGGTACATGATTCGCGTGGCGGAGATGCGCGAGAGCCTGAAAATCATCCGTCAGGCGTTTGGCAAGATCACGAACGAAGGCCCGATTAAGGCCGATGCGCCGGGGATTATCCCGCCGCAGCGCGAAAAGATGAAGACGGAGATGGAAGCGCTCATCTACCACTTCAAGATTTTCACGGAGGGATTTTCGCCAGCACCGGGAGAGGCGTTTGTGACCATCGAATCGCCGCGCGGCGAGCTGGGATGCTTCATCGCCAGCGATGGTTCGCCGAAGCCGTTGCGAGTGCATTTTCGCGCTCCTTCGTATATCAATTTGCAGGCGCTTCCCAAGCTTATCGAAGGCCAGTTGATTGCGGATGTAATCGCGTGCATCGGCACGATTGATATCGTCCTTGGAGAAGTAGACAGGTAAACATGGAACTCTCACCCACGCTCGCGGTGAAGTTTGAAAAGCTGCAAACCAGCTACCCGGTGAAGCGCAGCGCGCTGATTCCCATGCTGATGTATGCGCAGGACGAGTACGGCTGCGTGAGCGACGAAATGATCGCGGAGATTGGGCGGCGGCTGGACCTCAACAACGTGCAGATCGAAGAGACGCTGGCGTATTACTCGATGCTGCACCGCAAGCCGACGGGAAAGAACCACGTCCAGATTTGCACGAACGTCGCGTGCATGCTGAAGGGCGGCTATGAAATGCTCGATCGCGCCAAAAGGCGGCTGGAAATCGGGCACAAGGAAACCACGGGCGACGGAGTTTTCTCGCTGGAAGAAGTGGAATGCATCGGTGCGTGCACGGGCGCGCCGGCGATGCAAGTAAATTACGACTTTTACGAAAACCTTACGCCACTAAAATTCGACCGCATTATCGAGGAGCTGGATGCAGGGCGGCGTCCGACTCCGGAAGCGGTTATTTCCGGCGCGCTGCATGAGCGGCACGCAACGGAAACGCCGCTGATCAGCAAGCGCTGGGGCATCAAGGATTCGCACAAGATTGATGTGTACGTGATGCACGACGGCTACCAAGCGCTGGAAAAAGCTCTCCGCGAGATGACGCCGGAAAGCATCATCGATGAGGTGAAGAAATCGAACTTGCGCGGGCGCGGCGGGGCGGGATTTCCGACCGGCATGAAGTGGTCATTCGTGCCGAAAGATTCGCCTAAAGCGAAATACGTGATTTGCAACGCCGATGAGTCCGAGCCAGGCACGTGCAAGGACCGGCCGCTGATGGAGATGGACCCGCATCAATTGATCGAAGGCATGGTGATCGCCGGACGGGCCATTGGTTCGCACCAAGGCTTTATTTACATTCGCGGCGAGTATCGCTACGTACTGGACATCGTGGACGCGGCGATCGCCGAGGCGTATGAGCGCGGCTATCTGGGCAAAAATATTCTCGGCTCCGGATTTGATTTCGATTTGTTGATCCACACAGGCGCGGGCGCTTATGAGTGCGGTGAGGAATCCGCGCTGATGGAATCGCTGGAAGGCAAGCGCGGCTACCCGCGCATCAAGCCGCCGTTTCCGGCGGTGGTTGGCTTGTATGGGTGCCCGACGATTATCAATAACGTCGAGACGCTGAGCGCCGTACCGTCCATTATCCGCGAAGGCGGCGAAGCCTACGCGAATCGCGGCACGCCAAAGAACGGCGGCACGCGCATGCTGTGCATCGCGGGCCATGTGAATAAGCCGGGCATTTATGAAGTTCCGCTCGGCATGAACATGAAAAAGTTTATCTATGAAGTGGCGGGCGGAATTCCGGGCGGGAAGAAAATCAAGGCGGTGATTCCCGGCGGAAGTTCGTGCCCGCTGCTGACCGGCGATGAAATTGATATCGCGATGGACTACGACTCCGTGGCCAAAGCCGGCTCGATGCTGGGCTCCGGCGGCATGGTCATCATGGATGAAGACACGTGCATGGTGGATATGGCGCGGCGGATTATGCAGTTCTATGCGCACGAATCTTGCGGCTGGTGCATTCCTTGCCGCGAAGGAACCACGTGGCTGCGGAAGATTTTGGAACGTTTTCACGCCGGGTTGGGCCGCGCAGAAGACATCGACATCATTGCCGATCTCGCAAAAAACATGCTGGGTCGCACGTTTTGCCCGCTGGGCGACGCGGCGGCAATGCCTACGATCAGCATCATGAAGAAGTGGCGGAAAGAGTTTGAGCAGCACCTGCAAGGACGCTGCCCGTATAAGTCCGCGGAAGCGTTAGTTGGTTCACGATAATCGGATTCATCACGAAGGGGCTCGCAGCAGGAATCCATGGCTGACCAGAAGCTAGTTAAGCTGAAAATCAACGACCGCGAAGTGCAAGTGCCGCAGGGAACGCTGGTGATTGAAGCGACGCGGCGGATCGGCACCGAGGTGCCGTCGTTCTGTTATTACCCCGGGCTTTCGCTGCAGGCGGCGTGCCGGATGTGCTTGGTGGAAGTGGAAAAAGCGCCGAAGCTGCAGACGGCCTGCACGCTGGTGGCGACCGAAGGCATGATCGTTCGAACCGACACCGAGCAGGTGCGGCAAGCTCGGAAGTACATGCTGGAATTTCTGCTGACGAATCATCCGCTGGATTGCCCGGTGTGCGACAAGGGCGGCGAGTGCGAGCTGCAGGACATGGTATTCCGCTACGGCGCGGATTCCAGCCGGTTCGTGGAAGAGAAAATTCACCGGCCCGAGGAAAAATGGTCGGAGCTGGTTTATTACGATGCGCCGCGGTGTATTTTGTGCTTCCGCTGTGTGCGCGTGTGCGACGAGGGCATGGACGTAAAAGCGCTTGGCGTGGGAATGCGGGGCGCGAACAGTGTGATCATCCCGAACCGTGAAGACCACTTGGAATGCGAAGAGTGCGGGATGTGCATTGATATTTGCCCCGTGGGCGCGCTGACCAGCGGGACGTACCGCTACAAGACGCGGCCGTGGGAGATGAATTACGTTTCAACGGTATGCACGCACTGCTCGAATGGGTGCAAGACGACGCTCAGCGTGCGCAATCACGAGATTTTGCGTTCGAACAACCGCGACTTGAGCGGCATCAACAAAGATTTTCTTTGCGTGAAGGGACGGTTTGGATTTGATTTTACGAAGCATCCGGAACGCATTCGTCAGCCGCTGGTGCGCAAGGGTGACAAACTGCTTCCGGTGTCGTGGGAAGAGGCCGCGCAGGCGGCGGCAAGCAAGCTGAAAGCGATTTACGATGCTAACGGGAAAGATGCGATCGGGTTTATTGGTTCGAATCGCACTTCGAACGAAGAAAATTATTTGCTGCAGCGAATGGCGCGCGGGACGTTCGGCACGAATAATATCGATCATCACCGCACGGCGGATTACACCGGATTGGTCACGGCGCTGGGCGATCGAGCTGCTGATTCCCTTCTGACGATGGAGCAGTTGTACGAATCGAAAGCGGTGCTGCTGATCGGAAATGATCCGACGAATCAGAACCCGCTGGTGGGATGGCAGGTTCGCAGCGGAATCCGCCATTTCGGGACGAAGCTGTTCGTCATCAATTCGAATGAGATCAAGCTGAAGCGTAAGGCCACCCAGTTCGTGAAAATTACGGCGGGGCTGGAAAGTGCCGTATTCAAGTGGCTGGCGCATGAAGAAGGCCAGCTTGCGACAGCGCTCGTCGAGCAACTCGTTCTATTGAAGGCGGAGCTGGAGGCGGCGTCGGACGTGGCGATTGTATTTGGGGCGGAGGTGTCCGGCGCGGCAATCGCGCAACTGGTGGCGTTCGGCTCGAAACTTCCGGGGAAGACTCGTTATATGCTGCTCGGGGACTATGCCAATTCGCGCGGTGCGGCGGATCTCGGAGTGCTGCCGGATCGATTGCCGGGATATGCCTATGTGGACGACGCGCGAGCACGTGAAGGGTTTGAAACACTTTGGGGCGGTGTGATTCCATCGAAAGCGGGCCTGACCGAGCCGCAGATGGTGGAGGCCGCGCAGAACGGAGCGATAAAGGCGCTCTATGTCGTCGGCGCGAATCCGTTTGCACATTTTGGCACGCTCGGTTACGGACGCGGCAAATTGGATCTGCTCATCGTTCATGAAATGTTTCTGACGGAAACGGCGAAGGTCGCAGATATCGTTTTTCCGGCGGCCTCGGCGTATGAGAAGGACGGCACGGTCACGAACACTTCAGGCGAAATTCAACTCTTGCACAAGGCCGCGGAAGTGATGGGGCCGCGCACGGACTTCGATCTTTTGCGCATCCTCTCGCACCAACTGGAAAAGCTGGGGCTGGGGAAGGCCTTTCATTACAAGACGCCGGCGGCGGTGTTCGAGGAGATTCGCAAGGCTGTGCCGGCGTATAACGTGGCGTCGGCGGGATTGCTGACCGGAGGAGCGGAAGCAACGCGCGTGCAGTTCGCCCTGAACGGGCACGCTCCTTATGATGTTCCCGTGGGACTGATTCGCTCCGCGGAAGACACGCTTTTCACCAGCGGCACGCTGGGCCGATTCTGCACGATGATGGATTCTGTGCCGGAGGCGAAAGCGAAGCCGTGAACGCCTTCTTAGCCAGCAACGCCGAACTGATTATCACGATCGTGAAGATTGCGCTGCTGCTTTTCATCGTGCTCACGGTGAATGCGTATCTCACCTGGTTTGAGCGAAAAGTTGTGGCGCACATGCAGTCGCGCTGGGGGCCGCATCGAGTCGGGCCACATGGATTGTTGCAGCCACTGGCCGACGGGGTGAAGTTTCTTTTTAAGGAAGATCCCACGCCGGCCGGAGTGGACAAATTCGTCTACTATCTTGCACCGCTTTTGGCGCTGGCGCTCGCGCTCACTTCGATTTCCATCATTCCGTTTGGGCCTAGTCCTATCCGGCTGTTTGGGCACGACATTTATCTGGGGATTGCGCCACCCGATTTGAACATCGGAATTCTGGCGCTCTTCGCCATTACTGCGCTCGGTGTCTATGGGGTTGCGTTGGCGGGCTGGTCTTCCAACAGCAAGTATCCGCTGCTGGGAGGATTGCGCAGCTCGGCGCAAATGATCAGTTACGAGCTATCCCTCACGATGTCCGTAGTCGGAGTGCTGCTGATTGCCGGGAGCTTCAATCTCACGGACATTATTAATGCGCAGGCGAAGCATCCCGAGCGCGGCATTCTGGGATGGAACATCTTTCCGCAGATTCTGGGTTTCATTTGTTTTTTCATTGCCGCCGTTGCAGAAACCAACCGTGTTCCATTCGATCTCCCGGAGGCGGAATCCGAACTGGTTGCGGGATTTCACACGGAGTATGCGAGCTTCAAGTTCGCGATGTTTTTTATCGCGGAGTACACCAGCATGATCACGGTGTCGTCGCTCTGCGCGATCATGTTCTTCGGTGGCTGGCTATCGCCCTTCCCTGCTTCGTGGACGGTGACCCATTATCTGCCTTCGGCCCTGCTGATTCCCGCGGGCTTGTGGATTATTTGGGACGGCATCCGTTACGAGACAATTTTTGGGAAAATTATTTTGCCGGGTGTCGGCACGGTTCTGACGATTGCGGGGATTGCGCTGCTCATGCCCAATCTTCTGTTCGTCAATGAATTTATCCAAGCGCCTTTCTGGCTGCTGTCGAAGATTTTTGTCTTCCTGTTTGTGTATGTGTGGATGCGCGGGACGCTGCCGCGTTTCCGGTACGACCAGTTGATGGCGTTTGGCTGGAAGCTGCTGCTACCTCTTTCCATCGCGAACGTGATCGTCACCAGTTTTGTGATTCTGAAGTGGGGTGCGCAGTGACGCCGCAACTTCTGATTTTCTTCGTGCTCGCGGCGCTGGCGGTGCTGGGGGCGGTCAGCCTGATTGTGCAGAAGCATCCGATTCATAGCGCGCTTTCGCTGATCGTGGTGATGGTCGCGCTCGCGGGATTGTACTTGCTGATGGGTGCTGAATTCGTGGCCGCGGTGCAGATCATCGTGTACGGCGGCGCGATTATGGTGCTGTTCGTGTTCGTCATCATGCTTTTGAACGCCGGCATCGAGGAACACACCAGCCTTTCGAAGTTTGCCGGACCGCCGGGATTGCTGCTGGTGGTGGCGCTGGCGGGCTTCCTTGCGGCGACGATCGCGCGGTCGACCGGGACGGTACAGGCCGCGGCGCAGACCGGCACAATGTCCTCCACCAAAGGCATTTCGAATATGCTTTTCCGAGATTTTGTGTACCCGTTCGAATTGACCTCGTTCCTGATCCTGGTGGCGATCATGGGCGCCACGGTGCTCGCGCAGCGGGAGAAAAGCTGAGATGGTGCCGACGAACTACTACGTGATCCTAAGCGCGGTTTTGTTCGGACTCGGCGTATTTGGGTTCGTTTTCAAGCGCAATATCATCACGATTTTCATGTCCATCGAATTGATGCTGAACGCGGTGAATCTGGCGTTCGTAGCATTCAGCCAGGCGCTGGGCAAACTCGATGGCCAGGTGTTTGTGCTGTTCGTCATCGTGGTGGCCGCGGCAGAAGCGGCGGTGGGCCTCGGAATCATCATTCTCATTGCGCGCAACCGGCAATCGCTCAACGTCGAGCGCGTTGACCTTCTCAAACTCTAATGCCGACATACCCGATACTCGAGTATTTGTGGATCATTCCGCTGCTGCCGCTGCTAGGTTCGGCGATTAATGGCCTTTTCGGCGAAAAATGGCCGAATAAAACCGTCAATTGGGTGGCGCTGAGCTCGACGGGATTGTCATTTGCCTGTGCGCTGGAAGCGGTTCGCGAATTTTTCGCATCAGGCCAGGCGCTCTTCCACAAGGAATTCTTCACCTGGATTGCGGCGGGCAATTTCCGCGCGGGTTTCGATTTGCAGATGGACCAGCTCACCGTTGTGATGGTGCTGGTAGTGACCGGCGTGGGCTGGCTCATCCACATTTATTCGACCGGCTATATGGCTCATGAAGGCGGCTACTACCGCTTCTTTTCGTACCTGAACCTTTTCATGTTCTTCATGCTCATCTTGGTGCTAGCGGCGAATTACGTTTTGCTCTTCGTTGGCTGGGAAGGCGTGGGCCTGTCGAGCTATTTGCTGATTGGATTCTATTTCCTGAGAAAGTCGGCGGCTGACGCGGGCAAGAAAGCGTTCATCGTCAACCGCATCGGCGACTTCGGCTTCATGCTGGGGATGTTTTTGCTGTTCCGCACGTTCCACACGCTGGATTTTCAAACCTTGTTCGATGCGCAACACGCGGCCGCGTGGCCTGCAGAGGCGTACGGCCAGTTCGGCACGTTTACGATTGCTTGTCTGTTGCTCTTCATGGGCGCCTGCGGAAAATCGGCCCAACTTCCCCTGTACGTCTGGCTGCCGGACGCCATGGAAGGGCCAACGCCCGTCAGCGCCTTGATTCACGCGGCGACCATGGTGACGGCAGGCGTTTACGTTGTGGCGCGCTCGCACGTTTTGTTCACGCATGCTCCCACGGCCATGCTGGTCGTCGCGATTGTTGGTTGCGCGACGGCGTTCTTCGCGGCCACGATCGGCCTGGTACAAACGGACATCAAGAAAGTCCTCGCCTACTCGACCGTCAGCCAGCTCGGCTACATGTTCCTGGCCTGTGGCGTCGGCGCGTTCTCCGCGGGCATTTTCCACCTCATGACCCACGCCTTCTTCAAAGCGCTTTTGTTTCTCGCCGCGGGGAGCGTGATTCACGCCATGGGCGGCGAGCAGGACATGAACCGCATGGGCGGGCTGGGCAAGAAGATTCCCTGGACGTATGTGACCATGCTGCTCGCCACGTTCGCCATCACCGGCATTCCTTTCTGGGCAGGCTTCTTCTCCAAGGATGCCATCCTCTTCGCTGCGTTTCAGAGTCAAACCGGTGGCACTGCGCTTTATGTCTTCGGCTTGCTTGCGGCGCTGCTCACTTCGTTCTACATGTTCCGGCTCATTTTCCTTACCTTCGGCGGCACGCGGCGCTTTGACGAACATAAAGTGCATGTTCATGAATCGCCGTGGAGCATGCTGGGGCCGCTCGTTGTACTTGCGGTGCTCTCCACTGTCGGCGGCTGGCTCGCTCTGCCGGCTTTGTTCCAAGGACCAGATTATTTCGCTAATTTTCTTGGACCGGTTTTTGGCGGACGTGAAACTGCGGAAGCGGCCGGCGATATTGCCGCTCATCATCTGGAATTGATTCTGGCAGGCGTGGCCGTGAGCGCAGCACTCATCGGCCTCGGGGTAGCTTACTGGCTGTATCTCAAGAAGCCCGGCAAAGCCGACGAACTTGCAAAGTCCATGAAGCCCGCCTACACGACGCTGCTGAACAAGTATTACGTGGATGAGCTATACGCAGCCGTGGTTGTCAAGCCGCTACTTTGGATTTCGACGGTTGTGTTTTGGAAAGCGGTGGACGTCACCGTCATCGATGGCGCGGTCAATGGAGTCGCGGAAGGCCTCACTAATGTTGGCGATGGCGTGCGCCACACGCAGTCCGGCAATACGCGCAGCTACGCCGTCTGGGTGGTCGTTGGAGCAATCGTGATCATAGCCGTCATCTTCTTCTGGCCGAGCGCGGGAAAGCCAGTGATCGGGATGGTGCGCTGATGCTGCCCGGCGGGCATCTGCTTTCGGTCCTGATCTTTTTCCCTGCCGTGGGCGCGCTGGCGCTTTTGCTGCTGCGCGGCGACGATCACAAATATATTCGGTATCTGTCTCTCATCGTTTCTGTAGCTGAATTCATCTTCTCGCTCTTCCTGCTCTTCAAGGCGCCCGTTGGCGCTTCCGGATATCAGCTCGAAGAATTCGCGAAGTGGATCAACCAGCCGCCGATCAACTATCACCTGGGCGTGGACGGCATCAGCATGTTTCTGGTGATCTTGACGACATTCCTGACGCCGATTTCGATTCTCGCGTCGTGGAAGAGCGTCGAGCTCCGCGTCAAGGAATTCTTCATCATGCTGCTGATGCTGGAAGTCGGCGTGGTGGGCGTGTTCCTCTCGCTCGACCTTTTCCTCTTCTTCCTATTCTGGGAAGTGATGCTCATCCCCATGGCTTTGCTGATCGGCATCTGGGGCCACGAGCGCCGCGTGTATGCCGCGGTGAAATTCGTGCTCTACACCATGGCAGGCTCGATCCTCATGCTGGTCGGCATCATCTGGCTCTACAACGCCACGGGCACATTCGACTTGCCTACAATTCAGCAGATGCTCGCGAATGGCGTGCTGGTGCTCGCACCGCGGACGGAGATGATTCTCTTCCTGGCTTTCTTTCTCGCGTTTGCAATCAAGGTGCCGCTCTTCCCGTTGCACACTTGGCTCCCTGACGCACACGTGGAAGCGCCCACCGCCGGCTCGGTGATGCTCGCAGGAGTGCTACTGAAGATGGGCACGTACGGCATGATTCGCTTCTGCCTGCCGCTATTCCCCGATGCTTCGCGTCGCGCCGCAGGCTGGGTGGCCGCACTCGCCATCATCGGCATCATTTACGGCGCGCTGGTGGCCATGGTTCAGCCGAACCTGAAGAAGCTGGTCGCCTATTCTTCGGTGAGCCATCTGGGCTTCGTGGTGCTGGGCATTTTCGCGTTCCACAACATCTCCATGCAGGGCGCGGTCTACCAGATGCTGGCGCACGGCATCTCGACCGGCGCGCTCTTCCTGGTCGTGGGAATGCTTCACGACCGGCGCCATACGTTCGAAATCAGCGAGTACGGCGGCCTAGCGACGCCGATGCCGAAACTCGCCGCGTTCTTCCTGTTCGCCGCGTTGTCTTCGCTGGGCTTGCCGATGCTGAACGGCTTTGTCGGCGAATATTTGATTCTGCTCGGCACCTACCAGCATCACTGGCAGTGGGCGTCGTGGGCGGCTCTCGGCGTGATTCTTTCGGCGTGCTACTTGTTGTGGTCCTATCAGCGTGTGTTCTTTGGCGAGATTACCAAGGAAAAGAACCGCACCTTGCCGGACGCCTCCGTGCGCGAAAAGTGGATTCTCGCCACAATGGCGGTCGTCACACTTTGGATGGGCATCGGCTCCACCTACATCACGCGCCGCACGGCAGCGGCCGCGCAAACGGTGATTGATCAGGTTGAGCCGCAGCGGCCCTATGAGGCGTCAGCACCATCACAAATCATGCCGTCGCTGGCGCCGATGCAACCAACTCACACAGCTCCCCGCGCGGCGAAACCCATTTCCTTCGAAAGGCTGGAAACTCGCTAGATGCTTCCCCGCACCATAGACATGTACCGCGTTCTTCCCGAGCTCCTCTGGTGCGGCTTCGGCGCGCTGGTGATGCTGCTGCAGCCCTTCGTGCGCAACCGGCATTTCTTCACATTTCTTGCGTTAATCGGCACGTTGACGGGAACGCTGGCCTCAGTCATCTCGGCGGCCAATGCAGGTCCGGGCTTCAATGGATTGGTGGAATCCGATTCGTTCAGTTTCTTTTTCCGGCTGCTCGTTGGCACGGTGGCGTTTCTGGTGGTTCTCGCGGCGGGGCCATATCTCGATCGCGAGCGCCTCCCTGTCCCGGAATTCTACGCGCTCCTGCTATTTGCCACCGCCGGCATGGGCGTTCTCGCTTCGGCGCAGGAGTTGCTCACCGCGTTCATCGGCCTGGAGATGAGCTCCATCTCCAGCTACATCCTGGCGGGCTACCGCCGCGATTCGCTGAAATCCAGCGAATCAGCGATGAAGTACTTCCTGCTGGGTTCGTTCGCGACGGCATTTTTTCTGTACGGCATCGCGCTGGTATACGGCGCGACGGGGACCACCATGCTGGACAAGATGGCGCACACGGACGAGACCAGCACGCTGCTGAAGTTGGGGCTCTCCATGATCCTCATTGGCCTGGGCTTCAAGGTGGCTGCGGCGCCCTTCCAGGTATGGACGCCGGACGTTTACGAAGGTGCTCCCACGCCAGTCACCGCGCTCTTTTCCGCGGGACCGAAGGCCGCGGCATTCGCTCTACTGCTGCGCATCTTTGCGACCGTTCCGGCGGCCACGCACTTCTGGTTCTGGGCGTTTTGGGTTCTCGCCGTGTTGACGATGTTCGCCGGAAATCTTGGCGCACTGGTGCAGACGAACATCAAGCGGCTGCTGGCGTACAGCTCGATCGCGCACGCAGGCTACATTTTGGTAGCTTTCGCGGCCGTCACGACAATGGCGCAGGCTGGCTCGGCGGAAGCTGGGCCCGCGTACGCCGCGGTGCTCTTTTACCTGCTCACCTACGCGCTGGTAAAGCTGGGGGCGTTCACAATCGTTTCGCAGCTCGGGGGCGTCGGCGAGAAAAATCTTTCGTTGGACGACTACGCCGGACTTTCGCAGCGCCAACCGGTCGTCGCCGCAATTCTGAGCATTTATATGTTGTCGCTTCTTGGCCTTCCGGTCACCGCGGGTTTCTTCGGCAAGTTTTACATTTTCAAGGCGGCGGTGAATTCCAATCTGATCTGGCTCGCGGTCATAATGGGGATCAACAGCGTCATCGGGTCTTACTACTACCTGCGCGTCATCGTGGTGATGTATATGCGAGAATCGAGCGCGGAAGCCGCTGCGGCAACTCCCGTGGGCTTTCCGTTGAGCGTAAGCGTAGTTCTTGCGGTCACGGCCATCGGCACTATTCTGTTCGGCGTTCTGCCCAATTCTGTCATCAACTTCCTCCTCCGGCCGAACCTCTTTGGCTTCGGCCATTGAGATTGCAATCTAAACTAGGACGGCCAAGCTAAAGCCCGCGGCTACGAAAGAAAAGAAAACGGCCCGAAGGCTTACGTCTTCGGGCCGTTTCAAGAACTCTATCTGCTAGCTAGCCACTAGACCTTCACGAAGATAATCACCAGCGTGAAGAGCGCGAGCGTCTCGACGAATACCAGGCCGAGAATCATCGCCGCGCGAATCGCACCCGCCGCTCCCGGATTGCGCGCCATGCCTTCGCACGCCGCCGAGGCGATCCGGCCCTGCCCCAACGCGCCACCAAAGGCCGCGAGTGCCATGCCGAAGCCTGCGGCAATCGCCAGCAAGCCTTTTCCTCCGGCCGCTGCGCCTGCAGTATCCTGCGCGAACGCGGACGGTGCAATCAGCATCACCGCCACGAGCGCCACCAACGCCATCATCCACTTCTTCATCACTTCCTCCTTGTGAATCGCTGCCAGGAGGTGGTTCCCGGACACCGTGCAGCCGGGCTCACACTGAAGCAGCTCATTGCCGGCAAGATTCACCGGCAAACTCGATTAGTGCTCGTCGGCTGTGGCCATGCCCAGATAAACCGAAGGCAAAACCGTGAAAATGTAGGCCTGAATGATGGCCACGAAAATGTGCAAGCCGATAAACGCGACGGGAATCGTGGCCGGCAACACGCCGACAACAACACCCAAAAGCGGAGACTTGGACCAGGCCGCGACAGTGGCCATCGAAAACAAGCCGACGAAAATCGTGTACAGAAGATCGCTCGCCACGATGTTCGCCCAAAGACGAACGGTCAACGAAAGAATGCGCGCCGTGGTACTCACGATTTCCACGGGAAAAAGCAGGACAGCCAGCGCCCAATCGCCAAACGTTTTCGGCGAGCCTGCAAAGGTAAGCAGGTAGTGGCCTGGCCCGTGGTGCTTGATTCCCTGCCAGTTGAAATAGATAAATGTCAGGATGGCGCAGGACATGGGCACGGTTTTCTCCGCCGTGGGAGCGGCGAAAAATGGGATGGCGCTGAGCAGATTGGATATGAGAACGAACACGGAGATGGAACCCACGAACGGAATCATTTTCAGCGCGCCGTGATGAACGTTTTCTTCCAGCAGATCCTTGATGCCGAATCCCAGCGGATTCGTCAGCAGCATTTCCGCGACTTGTTGCGACGCTCCCGGCTTTTCCACGGACAGCCTCGACCGGAGGAATAACGCCAGAAGAGTCCCGATGATCAGCGCGACCGTGCACATCACAATGTGTTCGGGGATGGGCCGGTTGGGATGCTTCACCTGGATGTGCAGGAACGTCAGCAGGGCGAGAGCGTACCGCCCGAGGTAGTGATTCACCAGCAGCGTAAGTCCGGATACGTGTTCAACCATTCGCTAGTCCGCCGGATGCAAGATTTCGTACACACTCGCCGCGATGGTGGCGGCTCCAAGAGCACACAAACCTACGACCATGCTCAAAAGGGGAATTCTCAGATATTCAAAAATAACATACACGGCGAGGGCTATCAACCCGTAGCGGAAGAGCATGCCGAAGTAGCTGCCGAGCGGGACCCGCGGCTTCTTGTCGCCGGCCTGGGCCGTGGAGGCTTGCACCAAGACATCGAGACCGCGCTTCAGCCAGCGGAAATTCAGCCAGGCTAGAATGGCGCCGATCGCCAGGCCTGCGCCCCAGGCGCGATCGCGAAGCAAAGCAACCAGAATACCGGCGAGAAGTCCCAGGAGCAGCGTCAGCCAGGAGATGCGCTGCTCGGTCACGGCGCCTGGGGCCGTCTCAGCTGCGTTTGGTTCCATTGCCAACTCCGCCCACCCGCCGAAGGACGTCACGAACTCCCGCAAAAAATCCAATTCCACCTAGGATGAGCAGGAAAACCGGTTTGGTGTGCAGCCAGCGGTCGAGAAAATAGCCCAGAAGCCCGCCCACGACCATGGCGGACACCAGCACGAACGGCAACTCCAATGCGATCGCGGCCTGGTTCGAAGAATCTCTGGCCTTCTCTACAATGGGCGCTGCTGATTTCGTTTTATCCGGATTATTGTCCGAAGGCATAGTGCGCGAGCCGCGTGAACGGCTCAGGATACAACCCCGCAGCGAGCGTGACAAATACGGCCACGCCGAGGGCCACGGCCTGCGCGTTGCTCATCAGCACGCGCGGCGCATCGCCCGGCTGCTTGAGCCAGGCGTGCACGATGATGCGGAAGTAGTAGTACAGCGCGGGAACGATATACAGCACCGCGAAAACGGCGAGCACCGTGTGTTTCGTCTCAATCAGCGAGAGGAAAATAAAATATTTCCCCATGAAACCCGCGGTCGGCGGAATTCCTGCAAGCGAGAGCATGAAAACCAGCAGCAGCAGCGCAGAAACCGGGCTGCGTTGGTAAAGGCCGTTCAAGTCTTCTAATTCGTCGCCGATAATTCCTTTTTGGCGCAGAACGATGACCACTGCGAACGCCCCTATGGTCATGAAGACATATGCAAACAAGTAGTACCCAATTCCTATCAAGGCCGTGTTGTTGCCCGAGACAAGCCCGAGAAGGATGAAGCCGACATGCGAGATCGAGGAGTAGGCCAGCAGCCGCTTGACGTTGGTCTGCGTCAGTGCGGCAAGATTTCCCCACGTCAGCGTTGCGATCGCTACGCCGCCCACCACGTAAAGCCACATCTCATGCGAAGCCGCGAAAACCGTAAGGAACAACCGCAGCAGTAGCGCAAAGCTCGCGGTTTTTGATGCAACGCTGATATAGGTGGTGACTGGCGTCGGCGCGCCTTCGTAGACGTCCGGCGCCCACTGATGAAATGGCACAGCGGCAACTTTGAAGAATAGCCCCACGGCCACCAGGACGAACGCGGCGGCAGCGAAGAGAGGCATCTGGTGCAGCAGCATGGATGGATCAAGATGCAATGCCGCCGGATACTGCGAGGCGAAACGCTCGCGCATCGCTTCGCCGCCTGGACCAGGCTGGCGGCTCAACTGAATGGCTTGCGCAAGCGGGCTGCTCGGATCAAATGCATAACTAAGAAGTCGAACATTCGTCGTTCCGCTCAAACCATAAAGTATGGAGAAGCCATAGGCCAGGATTCCGGAGCTGAATGCACCAAGCAAAACATATTTCAGCGCCGCTTCATTGGAGCGCTTGTCGCGCCGCAGGAAACCCGTCAGCACGTAGAAGCTGAGTGCCATCGTCTCGAGCCCAAGGAACATCACAATCAGGTCGAAGCCCGAAGCCATCAGCATCATTCCCACGCACGCAAAGAGCAGCAGCGCGTAGTATTCCCCTTCTTCTTCCTTTTCGATCTCCAGGTATTTTACGGACAGGAGAATCACCAGCGCCGTGGCCGCCAGAAAAAGTCCGGCAAAGAACAAAAAGAATCCATCCACAACCACCGTCTCGTGGAACCCCACGAGATCGCCCCGCATCGCAACTTGCCCTCGCAATTTCCACAGAGTGAACGCGCTGAACACCGTGCCCACGAACGCGGTCTTCGCGTAGAAATCCTTGAAGATCAGCTTCCAAATCCCGCTATTCTCTACTGAGTCCTTCGAAGAAAAGCCAATCAGCAGAATACCCAGCCCGAACAGCGTCAGTTCCATCTCCGGAAGGATGGTGGCGCCGTCTCCCTGGAGATAGCTGCGAATCGCGTCAATGAAGGGGATATTCATGCGGCCGGGCTATTTCGTCTCCACAACGGCAGGCTGCATTTCCAGGGGCGGCAGTTTGGCGTGCTCCGCTCCATAAAACCCCGGATTCACCTGGTGGACAATCCTTTCCAGCGGCTTTTCGATGAAGGCAAAGAATGGCTTGGGATAGATCCCGATCCAGAAGGCCAGGATGACGAGAGGAATCAGCGTGGCATATTCGCGCGCATTCAAGTCCGGCAGCTTCTCGTTGATGGGGTTCGTGACCGGGCCGAACATTACGCGCTGGTAGAGCCACAGCAAATATGCCGCGCCCAGCACCACGCCCAGAGAGCCCCACGCGGCCCAGGCTTTGCTCACCTGAAACGCGCCTTGCAAAATCGTGAACTCTCCGATGAAGCCATTCAGCAGCGGCATTCCCAGCGAACTCAAGCTAATAATGAGATAAATTGCAGCGAAATTCGGCATGGGCGTAGCCAGTCCGCCAAACTCGGAAATCAAGCGCGTATGCCGCCGCTCGTACAGCACGCCCACAATCAAAAACAACGCGCCGGTCGAAATGCCGTGATTGATCTGCTGCAGCACGCTGCCGGATAGCCCGTTCGGATTGAGCGCGAAGATCCCCAGCGTGCAGAAACCCAGGTGACTCACGGAACTGTAGGCAATCAGTCGCTTCATGTCTTTCTGCATCAGACAGACGAGCGCGCCGTAGATGATGCCGATCAGCGACAACACAATGACGATATGAATGATGCGTGCGCGCAGTACCGTATCCGTCGGCAAAAGCGGCAAGGAAAATCGAATGAAACCGTACGTCCCCATTTTCAACAGTACACCGGCCAGAATGACGGAACCCGCGGTAGGCGCTTCCGTATGCGCGTCCGGCAGCCACGTATGGAACGGAAACATCGGAACTTTGATGGCGAAGGCGAAAAAGAATCCCCAGAAAAGCCATACTCTCAGTGAATCGGGAAAATCCTTCACTGCCGCCAACAGTGTAGGCACATCAAACGTGCGAGAACCATCCGCAGCCGCCGGCGCATAGAAATAAAGCGCCAGAATCGCCAGCAGCATCACCACCGATCCAGCCAGGGTGTACAAGAAGAACTTGATCGCCGCGTACAGCCGCCGGTCGCTGCCCCATACGCCGATCAGGAAGTACATCGGTACCAGCATCACTTCCCAGAAAACGTAAAACAGGAAAAAATCCAGCGAAACGAAAACACCGATCATGCCAACCTGCAGCAGCAACAACAGAATGTAGTATTCCTTCTGCCGCAGTTTGATGGCGCTCCAGGAGGAGAAGATAGCGATCATGCCGAGGAACGTCGTGAGCATCACCAGCAAAAGGCTGATGCCATCTATTCCCAAGTGGTATCTCGCGCCAATGGAGGGAATCCAATCCGCATTCTCTTCAAATGTGAAGCCGCCCCAATCTGAATGCCACCAGTGCACCAGCGGCAACGAAACGAGAAAACCGAGAACGCCGAATACGTTTCCGACAAGCCGGGGAACGCTGTCCTGCTCGCGCGGCACAAAGAGCAAGATCAGCGCGCCCACCAGCGGCGTGAACAGCACCACGCTCAAGATATGATGTGCAAAAAAGTCCATTCTCCGCCTCTCAGCGCACCGCGCGCAGCAAGGTTTGCATGTGATGCCCGTAGTAACCCAGCAGGACGACCAGCCCCACTAAAATCAGCAACGCGTAGCTGGAAAACAGCCCGGTCTGCAGCAGGCGCACCGGGTAACTGAAGAGTTGCGTCAGCTTCGCTCCGAAATTCAACAACCCATCAATCACCCACTTGTCCCACCACATCGAAACCTTCGAGCTGAAGCGTGCCAGCCAGCCGGCCCCGTTGACGCCTAGCCCATCAATGACATTTGCATCGAGGACGCCAAGCAAAACACCAAGATCCTTTACGCGGTTCACAATCAATGCATCGTAGATCTCATCCACGTAGTATTTATGAACAAGCAACTCGTAGACTTTCGGCCATTTCTCCGCCACCAATTGGGGAGCAATTCTCTTGGACCTGTAGAATTCATACGCAAGCCAGATCCCCGCGCCCGCCATCGAGAGAGACAACACCATCAGGAAGATTTCTTTTCCCACCGCATGGTGTGCGATTCGAACGGCTCCCGTCTCCGATATAACGCCCGCCAAGACCGGCTCAAGAAACCGCTCGAACCGATTCTCCCCGCCGAGCGCGCCCGGCCATCCAATCCATCCGCCAATGATAGAAAGCGCGGCGAGAATAATGAGTGGAACGGTCATAGCTGGCGGCGATTCGTGGATGTGTTTCTCCACGTGCTCGTCCGCGCGAGAGTAGCCAAAGAAGGTGAGAAAGAGCAGACGGAACATGTAGAACGCGGTTAAGCCCGCCGTGAAGAAGCCGACAATCCAGAGCAGGAAGAATCGATCGAACGCCCGCCCGAGAATTTCATCCTTACTGAAAAATCCTGCGAACGGAAAAATCCCCGCGATCGCAAGGGTTGCGATCAGAAAAGTCACTGCCGTCCTCGGAATCTTTCCCCACAAGCCGCCCATTTTCCGGATGTCCTGTTCCCCGGACATCGAGTGAATCACGCTGCCCGCTCCAAGGAAGAGCAGTGCCTTGAAAAACGCATGTGTCATCAAGTGAAAAATTCCCGCCGCGAATGCCCCTACGCCCAGCGCCAGGAACATATATCCAAGCTGGCTGATCGTCGAATACGCCAGCACCTTCTTGATGTCGTTCTGAACCACCGCCATGGACGCCGCGAAAATCGCCGTTACCGCGCCCACCACCGCCACCACATCCATAGCGGCCGGCGCAAGCTGGTAGACGGCGTTCATGCGCACAACCATGTACACGCCCGCGGTCACCATAGTGGCCGCGTGAATCAGCGCGCTCACCGGCGTCGGGCCCTCCATCGCATCTGGCAACCAAACATACAGCGGAATCTGCGCCGATTTCCCCATCGCCCCAATGAATAGCAACAGGGCAATGACGGTCAGTGTCGGCGTGATGACGCCGAGCGTTCCGGAATCTTTGGCGGCTTTCAGCACCTGAAAGATTCCGGAAGCACTCTCCGATTCCGGCAATCCGTTCGACATAAACCGAATAGTGCCCAAAGTCACCGCGGTCAGCAGAATTCCAAGGATAAAGCCCGCGTCACCAATGCGATTCACAATGAACGCTTTCTTCCCCGCGTCCGACGCCGATTTCTTCAGGAAATAAAATCCAATCAGGAGGTAGCTGCAAAGCCCGACGCCTTCCCAGCCCACGAACATAAGCAACATGTTATTCGCCAAGACCAGCGTGAGCATGGCGAACATAAATAGGTTCATATATCCGAAAAATCGGTAATAGCCGCCCTCGTGCGCCATATATCCGACCGAATACACGTGAATCAGGAAGCCCACGCCAGTCACCACCAGAACCATCACGCAGGAAAGTGGATCGAGCAGAAATCCCCAATCCGCCACGAATGGCACGAGGTGCCCGCCCGTCATTTGCATTGGGCCGGGCGTCAGCCATTCGAAAAGAACCTGTTGGAAGACGCGGTGCTCCGAATCCGCGGCCAGCAGCTCAGAAACCGCCCCCGCTGCGCAAACGAAGGACAGCCCGACGCTCCCGACGCAGAGCAAGCTCACGCCCGCCTTCGGAACTCGCTTGCCAACAAAAAGCATCAGCGCCGCTGTCGCCAGCGGAAAGAGCGGGATCAGCCACAGAAAGCTGAGAAACGTTCCTGTGGGCGTCATGCGAGCTTTATTTCTTTTTTCACGTCGTCGTTTCCACCGCTACCATTTCAGCAAATCCATTTCGTCCGCCAGCACCGTTTCGCGGTTGCGGAAAAACGCAATGATGATTCCCAGCCCTACCGCCGCCTCCGCCGCCGCGTCGGCAATAATGAAGAGCGCGAAGACTTGCCCCGCCACGTCGCCGTACAAACGCGAAAATGCCACGAGATTGATATTCACCGCATTGAGAATCAGTTCGATGGACATCAAAATCACAATCACGTTGCGCCGCGTGATCACCCCGATCACCCCAATAATGAAAAGCGCCGCGCTCAAAAACAGATAGTGTCCGATCGGCAGCATCACTTTTCCTTCTTCGCCATGACCACCGCTCCAATCATCGCCACCAGCAGCAAAACCGAAGCGATTTCGAATGCAAGCAAATAGTTTCCGAACAAGCTCTGCGCGACGGCCTCCGAATTCGCCGGCAATTCGCTCGCCGGCGGAGCGGCCAGGACCGGAATCCCCTGCCCCGGTATTTTTTCCGACGACCACAGCATCAATCCGAACTGCGCGCTCAGCGCCAGCGCCACGATCAGCGCCACCCACTTCTGCCGCGCAAACTGAATCTGCTGCAGCGCCACATCCAGGTTGACCAGCATGATCACGAAGATAAACAGCACCATGATCCCGCCGACATACAGGATGATCTGCACGATAAACAAAAACTCCGCGCGCAACTGCAAAAAGATTCCTGCCGTGGCGAGTAGCGCGGTGACCAGAAAGATCGCGCTATGCACCGCATTGCGCCGCGTCACCATCAGCGCCCCGCTGGCAATCGCCAGCCCCGCAAAAATATAAAATAGGACCTTATCCAGCATAGAAATCCGAAGCGGGCGCGTTTTCCTTCCCGGCAGAGCTCTGCTGTCCAGCAGCCAGAATCATCAGCGCCACCACCAGTGCGATGATCGCCGCAGGCGTCGTGACCAGGAGCATCGACCAGCCATGCAAATTGAAATACGAACCCACGATCAGCGCCACGCCCACGACCAACACGTTGACGATGGACAACGGGATCAGGAACTGCCATCCCAGCCGCATCAGCTGATCGAAGCGATAGCGCGGGATCGTAAATCGCAGCCACATGAAAAAATAAATGTAGGCGCTCACCTTGAAAATGAACCAGAACCCGCCATGAATCCCTGCATAAAGCGGCTTTGCGATCGGCAGCGCAACCGGCGCGAGTAGTACCAGCGCCAGGGCAAGGCACAAACCCGCCACCGCCAACATGAAAAGTTGCTGCACCCGCGAAGGCTGTTTGGGCGTCCGCAACAAGCAATACCCGGCGACTCCAATCATCAGCAGGGGCGGAACATAATCCAGAAAATTAAAAAAGTGCACGCGCGCAAACGGCCGCAGCCAGCCGCCTAGAAAAAGCGTCGTCGCCACCGAAGACACCACAATCATGTTGGTGTATTCCGCCAGAAAATAAAGCGACCAGCGAAATCCGCTGAACTCCGTCATGTAGCCGGCGACAAGCTCGGACTCCGCCTCCGGCAAATCAAATGGCGCGCGGTTCGTCTCCGCAATCGACGCCACGAGATAGATAAAGAAAGCCACCGGCGCCAGCATCACGAACCAGATTCCTTCGTTGTACTGCGCCTCCACAATCGCTTTGATATTTAGCGTGCCCGTGAGCAGCAACCCGCTCACCAAAGCCATCCCTGCTGCCGTTTCGTAACTCACCAGCTGAGCGGAACTCCGGAGCGAGCCCATCAACGAGTAGTGGCTATTCGAAGCCCATCCGCCCAGCACGATCCCGAAAATTCCCATCGCGCTGACGCCCACGACAAATAAAATTCCGATGTTGATATCCTTCGCGATCTGAAACGCCGGACCAATCGCCAGACCAGCGATCGAAAGCAGCGCCGCTCCCACCGAAAGCACCGGTGCAAGCCAAAAAACCAGTTTGTCCGCGTTGTCCGGGATGATGTCTTCCTTGATGAGCAGCTTGACGGCATCCGCGATCGGCTGCAGCAGACCGTGCGGCCCCACGCGCATCGGTCCCAGCCGCGCTTGCATGTCCGCCATCAATTTGCGTTCCACCAACACGATGTAGCCGACGATGAGCGGCAACACGGCGACGATCACTAGCCCGCACAGCAGCGGAGCCCAGTAGAGCTTCAAGAAATCCATCGTTGCCTGAATGACGGCTTGCATCACCGAACTATTTCTCCTGCGAGCTTGGCGGTCTTTTACTTATGCGACCTTATCTGTCGACTTCCCCCAAAACAATGTCAATCGTCCCGATGATGGCCACTACATCCGCCACCAAGTGTCCTCGAACCATGCGATCAAACGCCTGCAAATTGATAAACGACGGCGGCCGTATTCGCACGCGATACGGCTGCACCGTCCCATCGCTCACCACGTAATACCCCAGCTCGCCCTTCGGTGCTTCGATCGCGTGATAGACCTCTCCCGGCGGCGGCTTCAAAACTTTGCCCACCTTCGCCAGGATCGGTCCCGCCGGAATATTCTCGATAGCCTGCAAACAAATCAGCCGCGACTGCCGCATCTCTTCCATGCGCACCAAGTAGCGGTCGTACGTATCGCCGGTGGTGCCTACGGGAATTTCGAATTTGTACTGGTCGTACGCCGCATAAGGCGCCGCTTTACGAAGGTCCCACTTCACCCCACTCGCCCGCAGCACCGGCCCAGTCACGCCAAACGCGATGGCGTCCTCGGCGGTCAGAATTCCCACGCCTTTCGTGCGCCCAATCCAGATGCGGTTCTGCGTCAGCAGCGTCTCGTATTCCGCGACGCGCGATTCGAAATCCTTGCAGAATCTCTCGACATCTTTCTCCAGCGTGTCGTAAGCCTCGTATTGCAACCCTCCAATTCGAAACGCGTGCGTGGTCAGCCTCGCACCGCAATATTTCTCAAAGATTTTCAGGATTTCTTCCCGCTCGCGCATGCAATAAAAGAGCGGCGTCAACGCCCCGATATCCAGCGCATGCGTTCCCAGCCACAACAAGTGGCTGGCAATTCTCTGCAGCTCCGTAAGGATCGTTCGAATCACCCGCGCGCGCGGCGGCGCTTCCACCACTAGAAGTTTTTCGATCGCCTCGCAATATCCCAGCCCGTTGCTCACTGCCGCCACGTAGTCCATGCGGTCCACGTACGGCGCAAACTGCTGATACGTGCGGTTCTCCCCGATTTTCTCCACGCCGCGGTGCAGATAGCCGATGATGCATTCCGATCCGATCACGCGCTCGCCATCGAGCTTCAGCTTTACGCGCAACACCCCGTGCGTTGAAGGGTGCTGCGGCCCCATATTGATGATGAGCTCGTCCGCACCCAGCAGCGTTTTGTTCTCGGTTGTTGCTTCGCTACTCAGAGTCGTCTCCCGTTCAGCTTCCAATTCAGCCGTAAAACCGCGTCACTGCCCGCTCTCGATTCCCAAATTCTCTCGCACCCACGCGGTATCCTGCTGCAAGATGTCGTAGTCCTTCCTCAGCGGATGGCCCTGCCACTCTTCGGGAAGCAAAATGCGCGTCAAGCCCGGATGCCCCGCGAAAACAATCCCAAACATGTCAAACGCTTCGCGCTCCAGCCAATTCGCCACCGGCCAGACTCCGGTAAGGCTTGGCACCTCTTCTCCATCTGCCGCCCACGCCTTCACCCGCAGTCGCTCGTTCTTCGGGAACGAATAGAGATTCAGCACCACATCGAATCGCTTCTCGCGCTTCGGCCAATCCACCGCCGTCAGGTCCGACAGCATGTCGAACTTTTCTTCATCGCGCAGGTGCAACGCGATTTCCCCAAGCCGCGCGCGCTCGACCGTCACAATCGCTTGCTTGCGATCCTCCATCGCTTCCACGATGCCCGCCTCGAATTTCGCGCGCAGCCGCGCCACAAGCTCATTGTTGAGCGGAGTCTGCAAAACTACAGGAGGTTTTGGAGGAGCGGCAGGCGGAGCCGGTTTCGCAGCAGGAGCGGCAGGCGCACTCGCATCGGCTGGCTTGGCAGGAGGAGTTGCAGTTGGAGACGGGCTTCCCGCGGGCTTTTCGCCCGGGGGCGGTTGGGGCGGTTTAGGTTCCCGAGGCTCGTCGGCCATGGACCCTGGAGGTGACAGGCTGCGGCGAACGAGTTGCCGTTCGCTTCAAGCAACAACGGAGCAGCCAAGAATTCAAACGCCGCGTTTCTAACACACGCCGCAAACCGAGTCAATCACAACCACTTGCGGCCAAGACCATGTCTTCGAGCAAAAGAAAAGACCATCGGCTCAAGCCCACTCCAGCGCACCCTTTTTGTACAGCCACACGTAGCCCACCACCAGGATCCCCAGGAACACAAACATCGACACCAGCGCAAACAGCCCCGCGTGCGCTGCCACCCATCCTTTATACAGAATTGCCCAGGGGATCAGGAACATGGTCTCCACGTCAAAAATCACAAACAGCATCGCCACAATATAGAACCGCACGGAATACCGCCCCCGCGAGCCACCCTCCGGCGGAATCCCGCACTCATAGGGCATCAGCTTGGCCCCCACGCGGGTCGACGTTGGCCGAATCAGCTTCGCGAAAACCAGCGTCACCGCAGGAAACGCAATCACCAGTGCCGCATAGAGCAAGACAGGAAGGTAAGCGCTCGGCATAACTCCCTCACGCGCAGCATCCTATCACCATTTCCGACGCAAGCAATGCCGTGTTCGTGGATTCTTTGGTCCACCCTTGAGTGAATCGAGCTTACAGGAGTAAGCAGGGCTACTGCGACGATTGGTCCTTGTCCTTCGTGAAATAGTTTACTCGGCCAGCGGGTTTCCAATGACCAGTTTTGTCGACCCGAAAAAGGAAATAGTCACCTGCTGTCGAAACCTGGTTCATGTAGGAGAAGATCAGGACATAAACAACCGCTTCTGTTTTTTTCTGGCTGAAACCAACTCTTGAAAGAAAGATGGACAGATCTGGGGACTCCCAATCCTTCGATGGCTCGTCCCCTGGGCCTATTAGCTTATGCTTCCACGGAGTAGAAATAGGTTCGTGCAAACGGACACTCACAGCATTCTTCTCTTCAAAATCCGACCAGGTCGAATTTTCCATGTTTGTCCACTCTGTTCGCAGGAGCTGTTTGACACTGATTGCGTTGTCCGGCTTGATCCACAGAAACGTGCAGCCGTTTACAAGTGGGACGAGGGAACCATCTTCACCACATTTGCTGTTCAGCGTCACACTAAAGAGGGTGACGTGCGGCTCTTCCTTAGGAATGTGGTCCATAAGGCCCAAAACTGCCTCGTACACTCTGTATTCATCGGCAGAAGCCTCGCTCGTGTTCTGCGACAAGACCGGCAGCGAAATCGCGCCGAACATAACTATCGACAGAGCTGCGATACCTGAGAGTTTGTGCTTCACGGGAATGTGAACCTCCTGCGGGAGGAGCCGATTACCATTCTACTTCAGGAAAATTCGCGGAAGTCGACGGGCCGATCCAGAAACATTTTTCCCGACTGGATTCCGCTGTTATAACTACTTCTCGAACAGCAACTCTCCCGCGCGGCTCGTCGCTTTCACCACGGCCTTAATCAACGTAACGCGCAGCTTCCCTTCTTCCAATTCCATGATTCCATCAATCGTGCAGCCCGCCGGCGTAGTCACCGCGTCCTTCAGAAGCGCGGGATGATCCCCGGTTTCCAGCACCACGCTCGCCGCACCTTTCATCGTCTGCGCTGCCAGCAACGTGGCAACGTCGCGCGGCAATCCCACCTTGACCCCAGCCTCCGCGAGCGATTCCAGAATGATGTACGCATACGCCGGCCCGCTCGCCGAAAGCCCGGTAACCGCATCCATATTCTTTTCATCCACAACGACCGTGCGCCCCACCGCGTCAAACATCCTCCGCGCCGTCTCCAGGTGCTCCGCCTTCGCGTGCGCGCCCGCGCAAATCCCGGTCATGCCGCAGCCCACCGCCGCCGGCGTATTCGGCATCGCCCGCACCACCGGCACTCTTGCGCTGACGCGCTGCTCGATATAGCTCGTCGGCACCGAAGCCGCCACGCAAATCACCAGCGTCTTCTCGCTCAACTCCGGCGCGATCTCTTTCAACACATCGCCCACCACCTGCGGCTTCACGCCCAGCAGCACAATATCCGCGCCGTGTACCGCCTTGCGGTTCGCCGTGGTCACGCTAACGCCCAGCTCCTTCGCCAGCGCCGCCGCCTTTTCCCCATGCTTCACCGTCGCGGTAACATGCTTCGGCGAAAAGAGCCCCTGCTTCAAATAGGCCCGCAGCAAAATCCCGCCGAGTTTCCCCGCGCCCAGAACCGCCAGTTTCTTGTCGGATGGTTTAGTCGCCATGATGCAATCATTCTTGACTCGATTGCGAAATCGGTCAACCCAAGAATCTTGATTGGAAGGAAATGCCGCGCCTAATCGTGCCGAGCGCCATGCAGAACTTTTGCCGCGTGCGGCAACAGGTGCGCCACCGCATCCAGCGACTCCACCGCACCCTTCGGGCTTCCCGGCAGATTGACGATCAGCGTCTTGCTCCGCACTGCAGCTGTCCCGCGCGAGAGCACCGCCGTCGGCGTGAGCTCCAGTCCCTTGCGGCGCATCTCTTCCGGAATTCCGGGCACAATGCGGTCCGCCACCGCTTGCGTCGCCTCCGGAGTATTGTCCCGCGGCCCCAGCCCGGTCCCGCCCGTCGTCAGCAGCACATCCACGCGCCCCGAATCCGCCAGCTCCCGCAACTGCTCGCGGATATTCGCCGGATCATCGGACACGCGCAGCGCCGACGTAACTTCCCACCCCAGCCCACGGCAAACCGCCACCACCGCCGGACCCGACAAATCCTCGCGTTCATTTCTGGAAACGGAATCGCTGATAGTAAGGACCGCTACGCGCATGAGGAAGGATTTTCTCGGAGGCTCATTGCGTCGGGACAGCGTCGCGGTTGGACTCGTCCATCAATCGCATGGCTTCCATCAACAGGCCCGTGGTGTTCTTCGTCGTGGTCGTCCGCGTGGAGGCGTTTGCTGCATTAAAATCGATCTCGAACTCCCCAGCCGTCCACAAAACAACTTTGTATACAGCGTCGTCGCCCTCTACACCGCCAATTTTCGCATCGCGGCACTGCCCGGCGGCAAAATACAATTCGCCCTGGGCACCGTCGTGCTGCACGACCAACCGGCACGACTTCTGCCCCATTTCCAGCGACTGCATCAGGTCAATCATGCTCATCTCTTCCAGCCGCCCCTGAATAACCCCCGGCCGCTTGGCCTTCTTCTGCAGCTTTTCCAGGTGCAGCCGATCCACAACCTTCTTGGCAATGCGCACCAAATCCTTGATCAGGAACGGCTTGGTAATGAAATCCTCTACGCCATCCACCAGCGGCCTCAACCGCTCTTCGATGTCCGGCCGGCTCGCCATAAATAAAAATGGAATGTGCTTCGTCGCCTCGCGCCCGCGCAGCTTCTCAAAAAGCTGCCTTCCGTCCAGCCCAGGCATCTTGTAATCGCAAAGAATCACATCCGGCGGCGCATCAATCACTTTTAGCAGCGCGTCCGCCCCGTCCGTGGAAGTCTCCACTTCGCAGAACGGCTCCAGCCCCTTCGCGATCAAGTCGCGCACCAGTGGATTGTCATCCGCCAGCAGCAGCTTTACGCTTTTTCCGCCCGGCGCGCTCATTTCCCGCGCCTCAACGAACCGCTCTTTCGACGGAAATCCCCGCTCTTGCCGCCGGTCTTTTCGGCCAGAACAATATTCGTAATTTCCATCCCTTTATCGAGAGCTTTGCACATGTCGTAGACCGTGAGGGCTGCGGCGGCAACGGCGACCAGAGCTTCCATCTCCACGCCTGTCTGAGCTGTCGTCGTTACAGTGGATCGCACTTCCACGCCATTTTGGCATAGCCGTGCGGTCACATCAATGTGCGTCAGCGGCAGTGGGTGACAAAGAGGTATCCACTCCGCGGTCCTCTTCGCCGCTGCAATTCCTGCGATCCGCGCCACTTCCAGCGGGTTCCCCTTCGGATTCTTCAGCCGCTTCACGGCCCGCACCACGCGCGGCTTCATCTTCACAAACCCCTGCGCCACCGCCGTCCGCGTCGTCACCGCTTTCTCCGACACGTCCACCATCCGCACTTCGCCCTTCTTCCCGTAATGCGATAGCTTCACCATTTTCGCGCCACTAGACGACATCCTTCCTCATCAGCACGGACACACGCTCACCAATCTCAATCTTCTCCCGGTCCGCCGGCACCACCAAAAAACAATTCGCCTTCGCCAACGCCGCGATATCCCCTGATCCCTGCCAACGCAGCGGCTTCACTTCGGGCGTCGAGCCGCTCCACTCCACCCTCGCCGGCAAAAAGTGCGTCAGCCCAGGCTTTTCCTTTATTGCCTCCGCCAGCCGCGCCTCCAGCAACGTCAGTGGCCGCGCCTCCGCCCCCCTCAACAAATCAATCGCCGGCGCCACAAACAATTCGAACGTCACCATCGTCGAAACCGGATTCCCCGGCAACCCAAACACCGGCTTGCCCCGGCAAATGCCGAACACCGTAGGCTTCCCCGGCCGTATCGCCACCGCATCAAAGAAAAACTCCGCTCCAATCGCCTTCAACACGCTTTCAACAAGGTCATACTTCCCCATCGAAACGCCGCCCGACAACACCAGCGCATCTTCCTTCAGCCCGCGCTCAATCTTCTCCCCCAAATCCTCAACGCGATCCGCCGCATTCCCCAAAATCACCGGCTCGCCCCCCGCAATCCGTACCTGTGCCGCCAACGATACGCTGTTGCTATTCCGGATCTGAAACTCTCCCGGCGTCTCATCCACCAGCACAACCTCATCGCCAGTCGAAAGTATCGCCACGCGCGGCCTCTTCGCGCACTGGAGCGTCACCGCCCCAACCTGCGCCGCCAGCGCCAGCTCCGCATAACCCAGCCGCATTCCCGGAGTCAGAATCGTCTGCCCCGCCACGGCCTCACTCCCTCGCAGCACAACGCTTTGGCCAGGGTGCGCCGCGCGCTCGAATCGCACCCCATCGCCCTCACGCTGCGTATGCTCGATCATCACCACCGCATCCGCGCCCGCCGGCACGGCGGCTCCCGTCATAATCTGCACACAAGTCCCCGGCTCCAGACTCTCGCGCACCGTATCGCCCGCCTTGATCTCCCCCACGCACTTTAGTTTGCCGCCAGGCACAACTTCCTTGGCACGCACCGCATACCCATCCCGCGTGGACCGGTCAAACGGCGGATATTCCCGATCCGTCCGCACCTCCTGCGCCAACACCAACCCCAGCCCCTCCCACAGGCTCACACCAACAACCGCAGGCGGCCGTGCTCTTTTCTTAAGTTGGTCGATAACTGTCTGCCGTGCTTGCTCGTAGCTGAGCATAAAAGAGGATTTGTAGAGGCCGGGCTTCAGCCCGGCCTCTCTTCATTCTTTGGATTCGATCTGCGAACTCTGCGTCTCTGTGTCTAAAATTCTTACAGCCACCGCGCCAACAACGTCCCCGCCGGCACAATCGTCGCATCCCGCTCCGGCCCCGTCGAAATCATCCCAATCTCCACCTGCAGAAACTCCGAAATAAACCGCAAGTACTCAATCGCCGCTTTCGGCAGCTTCGCCCCGTCCTTCACTCCATAAGTCGTCTCATTCCACCCCGGCAGCATCTTGTACTCCGGCGTGACGTGCTCGTACTCCTCCGCCAGCGCCGGCATTTCCTTCAGCGTCGTGCCCTTATACTTGTACCCCACGCAAACCTGAATCTCCCGCTGCGTATCGAAAACATCCAGCTTCGTAATCACCAGCGAGTCAATCCCATTGATCATTTTCGCGTAGCGCAGCACCTGCAAATCCAGCCATCCACACCGCCGCGGCCGCCCCGTCACTGCCCCAAATTCTTTACCACGCGCACGAACCTCATTCGCCTCCAGGTCCGGCATTTCCGTCGGAAACGGCCCGCCGCCCACGCGCGTGGTATACGCCTTCGAAATTCCCAGCACATGCTTGATCTTCGTCGGCGGCACACCCACGCCCGTCGTCGCCCCGCCCGATATCGCGCTCGACGAGGTCACAAACGGATACGTCCCGTGGTCAATGTCCAGCATCGTGCCCTGCGCGCCCTCAAAGAGCACCGACTTCCCTTCGTCCAGCGCGCGATTCACCAATTCCGCCGTGTCGCAAATATACCCGCGAATTTTCTCGCCCAGCTTCAGCGTCTCTTCCACTTCATGCGAAAAATCAATGTCCGCGCCGTACGCGCCCTTCGCCAGCCGGTTTTTCTCCGCCACCACATGCGCCGCCTTCTTTCGAAACAATTCCGGCTCCAGCAAGTCGCACATGCGCAGCCCGCGCCGCGCCATCTTGTCTTCGTACGCCGGCCCGATGCCGCGCGAAGTCGTCCCGATCTTGTCCGCCCCGCGCGCGCTTTCCGCCGCTTTATCCAGTTCTCTGTGATACGGAAAAATCAGGTGCGCGCGATTGCTGACGTGCAGCCGCCCCTTCACATCAATTCCCGCTTTCGAAAGCGTCTCAATCTCCGCGACCAGCGCCGCCGGATCCACCACTACGCCCGTGCCGATCACCGCCTGCTGCTTCGGCCGCAAAATCCCGCAAGGAATCAGCTGCAGCACATAGCGGTCCTTCCCAATAATCACCGTGTGCCCCGCATTGTGCCCGCCCGCCACCCGCGCAATGTAATCAAACGACCCCGCAAGGTAGTCCACCACCTTGCCCTTGCCCTCATCGCCCCACTGCGCGCCCACCACCACCACCGATTTCATTCCGTCCCTCTCCTAACACACCACAACGCTTTCGCGCCCGCTCCACCTAGACTGCTTTGGAAATCACCAAGAAACGGCAGGTTCTAATCGTAAGCTCGCCCCGCCCTCAACGCAAGCAAGTCTCCCGCTCGATCCTACCGAGACAGTTCCGCATACCGGAAACACGAGACCACGTGATCGTTCACAAGCCCCGTCGCCTGCATCAACGCATAACAAATCGTCGACCCCACAAATCGAAATCCCCGCTTCTGTAAATCCTTGCTCAACAAATCCGATTCCGTCGTCCGCGCAGGCACTCGCTTATGTGTCTTCCACGTATTTTGTTTGGGCTTTCCGCCCACAAAGCGCCACACATACGCGTCGAAGCTGCCAAACTCTTTCTGGACTTCGAGAAACGCGCGCGCATTGCTGATAGTCGCATCAATTTTCAACCGATTCCGGATAATCCCCGCATCCCCAAGCAGCTCCCGTACCTTCTTCTTGTCGTACCGCGCCACTTTCTCGGGATCGAACCCGTTAAGCACCTCGCGATACCGCGCCCGTTTCTTCAAAACCGTGTCCCAACTAAGCCCCGCCTGCGCCCCTTCAAGAATCAGAAACTCAAACCAAGCGTGCTCGTCATGCACCGGCACACCCCACTCCCCATCGTGATAAGGAATGTTCAACTCGTTTTGTGCCCAGTGACAGCGCACAACCGCATCGGCAGCCTTTTTCATTGTTAAGTTTTCGTGAGAAACCTCTGGTGAATCAAATCGTCAGCGCAAAATCGAATGAATAATAATCGTGTTCCCGCCCAGCAGCACCGGATCCGACGCCAGCTCATCCGTCCAGCGATCCTTGCGCCGCGCTTCCGGCGTCAGCTTCGCCAGCAGCCGTATAAACGCCACCAGCGGCCAATAAAGCCACTGATTTCCCTTCACCCGGTCGCGATGCACATCCTGAATCGCAAAACCATTCAACTCCAGGTAATACCGCAGCTCGTTGTACCCAATCGGATTCGCATGCACCACGATTTCGTGCTTCCCCGCCGTGTCATCATCAATCTTCGACTTATATTGCTCGGAAAGCGGCTTGAAGTGCGACGTATACCCAAACAGCAGCCACTTCAGCCGCTCCTCTATATTCATGATATTCGGCACGCTGATGATCAGGTGTCCGCCCGGCTTCAGTAATCGGTTATATTCGCGAAACGCCTGCGGCGGCGAATCAATGTGCTCCAGCCCATCCAGCGAAACAATGTAATCGAATGATTTCGACGTGTATGGCAGCGTCCCGGACAAATCGCCCCGCTTGATGTCCACTCCATCCAGCCGGAAAAGCTCCGAATACAAATCGCAGCAGCGCAGCTCAAACCCTTCCTTAATTAAATCTTCCGCCAGCGCCCCTTCTCCCGTCGGACAATCCAGAACCAGCCCCCGCGGCAATCCCCTCAAAATTCCCAGCACCGTCTCATGCAGCCCCGGCCGCGAGACCGGCGCCGGCCCGCGATTCCCCGCCAGCAGAGGCGGATGATCCGCTCCCTTAATCGTCCGCGAAGGCGTTGCCGCCGGTTCCGCTGTAGCCAAATCGTCTCTCCCCAATCAAAACTATTTCGCGTGCTCTTCACGCAAAAAAGGCGTGTCGCACTCAACTGTACGACACGCCCCAACCATCTTCTATCTCTAAGTTACGCCAGATGCCGCTCCAGCGCCTTCGTGATCTGGTCTTTCGGCACCGCGCCGACGATCTGCTCCACCACCTGCCCGTTCTTGAACACCAGCAGCGTTGGAATTCCACGGACGTTGTAGCGTCCCGCCGAATTCATCGCTTCATCCACGTTCAACTTCATCACCTTCAGCTTGCCCGCGTAGTCGTGCGCAATCTCCGCCACCGTCGGCGCCAGCATGTGACACGGCCGGCACCACTCCGCCCAGAAATCCACCATCACCGGCTGCGAATTGCTCGCCGTCAACACCTCGGCTTCGAAATTTCCGTCCGTTGCCGCTTGAATTGAATTGTCAGCCATAGTCTTTGTCCTCAGCGACTTACCCGCCTCAAGCGGGTTGCCGCTCAGCTCTCCTTATCGAACTCAATTAGATGTCGTAGCTGGCTTTTGGTTTCTTTTGCCCTGCCCTGCCCTGCCGCCTGGCCGGCTTGCAACGCGTTTTGCGCAACCTGCCCCAAGCCCCGAACCTCCCGCGCCGCCTCATACAGCTTCGCATACTCCGCCGCGGGCCCCTTCCACGAAAAATCCTTCGTCATTCCGTTCAATTGGATGCGCTTCCAGATTCGCTCATCCATATAATGATGCAGTGCCTGCCGCACCGCATACAAGAGCGCGTCCCCGGAATACTCTTTGAACTTGAATCCCGTCCCCGTGCCGTGTTCCACGTCGAACGGCTCGATGCTGTCGTCCAGCCCGCCCGTCGCTCTCACAATCGGCACCGTACCATACTTCAAGCTATACATCTGATTCAACCCCGAAGGCTCGTACCGCGACGGCATCAGAAACATGTCCGCGCCCGCCTCCACCTTATGCGCCATCGCATTGTCATACGCGATCTTCACTCCCACGCGCCCCGGATACGCCGCCGCCAGCGCCCGGAACAAATCCTCGTATTTGCGCTCGCCTGTCCCCAGCACCACCAGCACCAAATCCTCGCGCATCAACTCGTGCGCTTTCTCCGCAATCAAGTCGAAGCCCTTCTGGTCCGCGAACCTCGAAACAATCCCAATCAGCGGCCGCTCCAGGTGATCGTGCGACAATCCAAACAAATCCAGCAACTCCTGCTTGCACACCTGCTTCCCGCTCAAGTCCTTGGCCGAGTACCGCGCCGCGATCAGCTTGTCCTTCTCCGGGTTCCACGCCGCGTAATCCACGCCGTTCAATATTCCAACTAATCGATCCCCGCGGTCCCTAACCACTCCATCGAGTCCATATCCGTACTCTGGCGTCTGAATCTCCTCCGCATATTTCCTGCTGACGGTAGTCAAATAATCCGCATACACCAGCCCGCCCTTCAGCAGATTCACGCCCCCATAAAATTCAATCCCGCTCGGCTGAAACAATGCCTGTGGCAATCCCACGCGCTCCAGCACATCCTTCGTGAACTGCCCGTGATACCCCATGTTGTGAATCGAAAACACCACCGGCGTGTCTTTCACCAGCGGATCGTCGCCATACGAAGTCCGCAGCAGCACCGGCACCAGCGCCGTCTGCCAGTCATGGCAATGAAACACGTCCGCCGGCCAAACATGTTTCGAAATCTCGATCGCCGCGCGGCAGAACTCCGCGTACCGTTCCGCATTGTCCGGATAGTCCCCCGTGCTCCCGCCATACAATCCCTCGCGATCGAAATACGCCGGATCATCCACGAAGTAATACCGCACGCCGCTCAGCAGCGTCCCATCCGCAATCGCCGGAAAACGCAGCCGCGTTCCGCCCATCGGAATCGTCAGGCTCGGCATCACCACTGCCGTCGCCTTCGTCTCGCGGTAGCGCGGCAACACCACCGCCACTTCGTGGCCCTGCGCCACCAACGCCTTCGGCAGCGCCTCCACCACATCCGCCAGGCCGCCCGTCTTCGAAAACGGCAGCCCCTCCGACGCCGCAAACAAAATTCTCACAGTGTTCTCACCATCGGCGCACAAATCAACGCAATCAGTTTACGCTACCGGACCGCCCTCGATGCGTCAAGCAATCAACTTCAGCTTTCTTCGCGTTCATGTCGAACGACTGCAGTCCGTATTTCGCGCCCCCGAATTGACTCCAAATCGCGTCACCACTAAAGTGGCTCGTCGCCACACACGCAGGCACGCAATAAGGAAAGCTGCGAGTGATTCTACGAATCTTCAAGGATAAGTCTTCTCTGAGCACCGCCGCCGCCGAACAGGCCGCAAGCGCCATCCGCCGCGCCATCCGCGATCGCGGTCGCGCCCGCATCATCGCTGCAACGGGAACCTCTCAATTGGAATTTCTAGATGTTCTCACTCGCGCGGAAAAAGTCGACTGGCATCGCGTCGAACTCTTTCATCTCGACGAATACGTCGGCCTGCCAATCACACATCCAGCCAGTTTTCGCAAATACCTCCTCGAGCGATTGATCCACAAAGCCGGCATCACGAAGTATCACTTGCTCGACGGCGACGCCGATCCCGGTGAAGTCGTCCGCCACATCGGCAAACTCCTAAGCGCCGAGCCGGTTGATGTCGCCTTCGCCGGCATCGGCGAAAATGGCCATCTCGCCTTCAACGACCCGCCCGCCAATTTCCAAACCGAAGAGCCCTATCTCCTTGTCAACCTCGACGAAGCCTGCCGCCGCCAGCAAGTCGGCGAAGCCTGGTTCACCGATATTTCCGAAGTTCCTCGCCAAGCCATCTCCGTGTCCATTCGCCAAATCCTGAAATCCAATGAGATCATCGCCGTAGTCCCCGAAGCGCGCAAAGCCCACGCCGTCAAACTTTGTTTCGAAGGCGAAATTACTCCGATGGCACCGGCGTCAATCCTGCGCACGCATCCGGCAACCACCGTTTATCTCGACAAGGACTCCGCCAGCCTGCTCAGCCCGGTAACTCTCGCCGCGCTCTCGACCACCTGATCCTTCATGCCGCCAACACCCTCATCCGCTTCGCCTCACCCCCGCCCCATCCCCTCTCTGCGCTGGTGGATCGGCGGAATTCTGTTCGTTTCCACCGTCATCAACTACATCGACCGCCAAACTCTCTCCATCCTCGCGCCTTTTCTCAAAGAGCAATACCACTGGACCAACACCGATTACGCCGCCATTGCCATCGCCTTCCGCGTTGCCTATTCTATCGGCCAAACCGTCTGCGGCCGCCAGATCGATCGCCTTGGTACGCGCCTCGGCCTAACCCTCAGCGTCACATGGTATTCGATCGTCTCCCTAATGACCGCGCTAGCAAACGGTCTCCTCAGCTTCGCCGCATTCCGTTTCCTGCTCGGCGCCGGCGAATCCGCCAACTGGCCCGGCGCCGCGAAAGCCGTCTCCGAGTGGTTCCCTAAGCGTGAGCGCGGTCTAGCCGCAGCCCTCTACGACAGCGGCTCCTCCGTCGGCGGCGCCATCGCCCCCTTCCTCATCTTGCCCATTTATTTACGTTGGGGTTGGCGCGTCGCCTTCGTCATACCCGGCGTGCTCGGCTTCTTGTGGCTGATCGTCTGGCGCCGCTTCTATTATCTGCCGCAGGATCACCCGCGCATCAGCGAAGCCGAACTCCAGATGATCCTCGCCGACAAACCGCCCTCCGAATCCGTCGCAAAGCCGCTCCCACGCTGGCGCGATCTGCTAAAGCTCCCGCAAACCTGGGGCACCATCGTCTCAAAAGCCCTCACCGATCCCGTTTGGTTCTTCATCACCGACTGGTTCCCCATCTACCTCATTGCCAAAGGCATCTCCCTCAAGAGCGGCTTGCTCGCCGTCTGGATTCCCTTCCTCGCTGCCGACCTCGGCAATTTTTTCGGCGGCGGCGTCTCTGGCTACCTCATTCGCCGTGGCTGGTCGCTAGGCGCCGCGCGCAAAGCGCTAGTCGTCTTCGGCGGCTTCGGCGTCATGCTGCTAATCCCCACGATCTTCACCGTAAACCTCTACCTCATCACCATGCTCTTCGCCCTCGCCACGTTTTCCTACGCATCCTTCTCCACCATCGCCAACGTTCTCCCCGCTGACCTCTTCACGAACGAAGCCGTCGCCTCCGTCAGCGGCATGAGCGGCACCGGCGCCGGCCTCGGCACCATCTTCGCATTCTTCCTTATCGGCCACTACTCCGACGCCCGCCAGTCCACCGCCACTCATTCCTTCGACCCCATCGTCATCGCCGCCGGACTAATCCCTTTCTTCGGCATGCTCCTCGTCCTACTCCTTGTCCGCAACACCCGCGCCACCGATCAAGGCCTCGTCCGCCGCATCTGACCTTGACCCACTCCGGGGCACAGAAGCACGTCGATCGTCACCGATCTGGTAAACCGTGGCGCTACGTGGCTGAAAATTTTCTAAAGGGATGGAGCCGATTTGAAGGGACCGCTATCCCAATCGGCTCCAAGTTTGACGTATTAGGGGAGAGGGCTCCCCCTATCAGGAAGCCCCCTAGAGCGCAACAGGATGATTGGTTGCTCACTCACTGCGCACTCGGCTGCGCTCCAACATTCCTTATATCTTCTGTTTCTCTCCCCGCACCTGCGCAAGATTTTTCACTTTGCTTGCTTTTCCAACCAAGCAGTTTTGCATCGCAACTTGCCTACGGTGTCCCCAAATCTAATTCACCCCGACGCCCCATATCCCAACCGTTCCCTGAAATATTCCTTCCAACTCTCCGGCAATTCCTTCACTTCCAGCGCCCGCCGCACCGCCCGAATCTCCGCCTCCCCAAACTGTTTCGCCACATACAATCGCGTAATCTCCGAAACCGCTACGCCGTCCGCGCCACGCCCAATCACCTTCATCTCATCGCCCGCGCCAACCTCTCCCTCGCGCACCGCCGCGAGGTAGAATCCCGTCCTCCCGCTCGCCAGAAACCGCTTCACCATGTCGTCCGCCCCAAATCGTATGCCCAGCTTGTAGCAAGGCAGCCGCGGCTGCGTCACCACCACTTCCGCCGTTCCAACCGAGAATCGGTCACCCAGATAAACGGTCTCTTCCAGCAATTCATCCTTCCCACCGTCGATCGTAAAATTCTCTCCAAAGATCCCCATCGGCAATTCCTTCCCCGGCAGCTCTTTTTTCCAATACTCGTAATGCGCCAAGGGGTAGCAGTAAACCGCCTTGAACTCACCGCCATGCACTGTCAAGTCCGCCTGCCGGTCCCCATCCAAGTTCAACGTGCGCAGTGCCACCCGTCCCTCAACCGGATCTTTGAAAATCCCTGTCGTCACATCTCTCCCATGCCACTTCACTTCCCGGGGCAATCCCGTGTTCAGCGAAACCAGCTTCATCTTTCGTCCTTTGGCCCGCAGGCGGCCGTTCTTCGCTCTGCATTTGTACTTAGATGTGCTGTTTCTGGTTTGGGACCCTGAATTCCCAAACCACGTATGCGCGCACACCTTGTGTGCTTCCTTCCACATTCCTGTCACTCGTATTCAACACCCAATGAGCGATAACGTCTTTCCCTGATACAACTTACGACGCAAATCCAACTTCGGCCCTTGCCCTGCCCTTTCTCAGGCAGAAGAATGAAGTATCCCCATTTGAGAAAGCGTAGGCTGCCATGAACCTCGCATTTCGCATCGCTTTCGCCGCCTCTGCCTTGGCGCTTCTTCTCGGCCGGCCGCTTCCCGCCTTCGCTCAAGCGGAAAAGAAACCTACCGTCGGCGAACTCATCCAGAAACTGGAATCCGCTGAAGGGAACGACCGCGACCTCATCATGGATCAATTGGATCAGATCCACGATGCCGATGTCCTTGTGCCGCTCCTTCTCGCAGCGCTCGACCAAGTCGATCCGCAAAACGCCTGGAAATTGCTGGATGTCCTCGCGCGGTTTCCTTCCGCCCATCCAGAGGCCCAGCTGGTTCGCCTCGCCAAGCGCGCCGACCCCATCCCGCGCGTAATGGAACCGTTCCTGATCGGAGAGCCTGCAAGGAAAGAACTTCTCAAGGCTTTGTCCGAGGCCTGCGCCACGTGGCAGCCTCCAGCCGAGAATATTGACGACGCGCGCATGGACGACTTGACCGACGAAGATCAAGCAGCCGCGAAAACCCAACGCTTCATCGAATGGCTTGGCTTAGGCATTGGCCAGTCAGGCTCAGCCGGACTGGACCAGCTTCTCGACATTCTCCGGGATCACAGCGTGTGCCGCCGGACCGCTGCTCGTGGCGGCCTAATTTCCATCATCTTGGGCGCCGGCAGCATCGATCCAAAGTTGGTCGACGGAGTCACCGCAGCTCTGAGGGATGCCGATCCCCGCGTGCAACTCTCCGCCGTAACCGTTCTCGGATACTTAGTCGGATTCAGCCGCGCCACTCTATCCAAAGCGATGCTCCCACCTCTCTTTTCAATCTTGAAATCGCATCCCGATTCGCAAGCGCGCAGCTCCGCCTTCGCCGTCCTCCGAAGCGGACCGGGAGACACGCCAAAACGCGCCGCTCAACTCGCCCTCCACGACTCCGATGAACATATCCAAGAAAGCGCCGAGAATCTTCTAGAAGCGCTCTCCGCCTCGGGACCAAACTGAACACAGCCACACGACTATTTCGCGAAGCGCCGAACGCTGAAGGAAATTGGCAGCCCAACGACGACCATGTGCACAGCCAGCCCCAGTAGCAAGTCCTTGAGCTTAAAAGGGCTTCGTCATCTGGTCCGAAACCTACGACCGCTCCTTGAGCGACGTCCTGATGGTCCAGGACGACATCGCCACCGAAGTAACAAAAGCACTGAAGGCCTCCATCCAACCCAGCCCCGACCAAAAGAGCCAACCTCCTCACTGACAAACTTCTGCAATATAGGAAACAAACCGCACCCCAGCGCGTTTACTCAAACAATGGCAGGTAGCCGCATGAATTCGAAATAGGCCGTCCGTTCGAGTGCTTCCTGCGCATTCGATATCCGGTGTTTCTCGCAAAGACTGACGGCGCCGCCTCCGCATGCAAATGCTTCGTTCGCTCGCAGAAGGAGATAGTCGTATGAGCACAGCCCCATTTCCCAACCGCATCGAGCCGGAGCAACAAACCGCCGCCAAAGTCGCGGGAATTTCCTATCTGCTCACCTTCGTGGCCGTCGTCTACGTCAATTTTGCAATCCACGGCCGCCTGATTGTCCACAACAACGCCGCCGAAACCGCCAAAAATATCCTCGCGCACGAACAGCTCTTCCGCATTGGCATCGTCGGCGATCTCTTTTATTGCGTTGGTGTCGTCGTCCTTCTCTCCGCGCTCTACGTAATCCTCAAGCCCATGAGTCGCGGCCTCGCCGTGCTCGCCGCATTCTGGAGGCTCGTCTGGGTCTTGATGTGGCTTGCGATGACGCTCCATCTCTTCGACGCTCTCCGCCTCCTCAGCGGCGCGGAGTACTTGCAAGCGTTCGAACCCGGCCGCTTGCAGTCCTTGGCGTTGTTCTATCTCGGCACAAGTTTTGACTACTATTATGTTGGTTTGCTCTTCGGTTCGTTGGCGTCCACCGTCTGCGGGTACCTCTGGTTCAAGTCTCGCTACATCCCTCGGGCGCTCGCCGCCTTTGGACTAATTTCCTCCGCGTTTTGCGTGGCCTGCACTCTCGTTTTTTACATTTTCCCCAACTTCGACAAAATCGTTAATCTCTGGTGGTTCGATACGCCCATGGCTCTCTTCGATATCGCTCTGAGTTTTTGGCTCATCTTTAAAGGACTACGATCACCGCTTCTCGAGTAACGACCGCTGCCTGAAACCATTGCCACAGGCAAACTCGGCTTGCGGATGCACTTCCGCTCCTCTGGGTCACATGAAAATAATTGTTTTTATGAATCGGCAATTCCCCTGTGAGCAATCGCTTTCTATGTAACTCCCGGCCCCATCCCGCACATCTAATTTAGTAACGAGAAAAAGGAAAACTACTCCGCGGGCAACGCGTGCAGTGTCCTGCACCGGGCCGCCACGGAAATATAAAAGGAGCTGTTTATGAAAATGTCGAAAGTCTCAATCATTCTCGTCGGTGCTGCGCTTGTCTTTTCTTCGGGCGCACGCGCGGGAGAAGCAAATAAAGGGAAACTTCATCTGTCGGATACGGTCGTCGTCGAAGGCAAGATCGTCAATCCCGGCGTATACATCGTGCAATGGACCGGATCCGGCCCGACCGTCCAGGTCAGCCTGATCCAGGGCAAGGAAACCATCGCCACCTTCCCGGCCCACGTAACCGAACAACCCACGGCCAACCCCACCGACGCCTACGGAAGTTCCCTGGAGCCCAATGGCTCCCGCGCACTCACCTCCATTTACATTGGGGGCAAGCGAACCGCCCTGGAACTCGAGCAGAGCGAAGCTGATAAACAATCCGCCACTCCCGCCACAAACTAAATTCCAACCAGCGCCCGTTCCTTTGCGCTCCAGCCGGCGAGGAACGGGCGCTCATTCTTGTACGCTAGTCGCGCGAACCGCTCATGGAGCCGAAACCGTCGATTTGAGAATTCCTGCGCTTGAGCGCAAGCCCCGCCTAATCGGAAGTGAGTCCCCAACTGAGGCACCCGTGAAGGCTGGTGAATCCGTAATAAGCCTGCTGTGAGATTCGCGGCGGCGTCACCTCGATGCTAAAACTGCCCATCCCTTCAAACGAAAGTCTGTAACGGCCGACGTGAAGATTTTCGAGCAGAAAGTGTCCCCGTGCATCGGTGGTCGTGTGCTCAACCAATTTCTTTCCTGAATAGAACCGGACTTGGGCGAATTCCAACGGTTCCGAATCTTTGGACGCCGTGCCGTCAATAACCCGCTCCTTGCGTAACGTATCCCCAACAAGAGTTGTTCGCACATCGGTGATTTGCAAGCTGGGAAGGGTGTCGCAAGTCGTCCCTGCCGCCAGACACTCCGCCACCAAGAGTGATGCCAGCATTGCTATTGCCAACCGTGTATTCATGGTTTTCCCCCGGTATCGTACCCTGCTTCTTCGATTCTTTTCGCCAGCGGAAAGATGCTCAGGGAAATCGGGCCTGAGTAGATGACGCCCATGCTGAAGCATTTCTCCATATCTGCAGGTGCCACGCGCATCTCGTTCCCACAGTCTCCTCCACTTTCCTGTTGTTTTCCAAAAGGAACTGTGGCATCTTCCTGTTGGTAACCCAAATGGCGGTGCTGGGAAGCAGGCTTTCTTATGAAACAAAAAACGGACGTTCTCCAGGGCACTTTGGCCTTGATGGTCCTCAAAACTCTCGATGTCCTCGGTCCTCTGCACGGCTACGGAATCGCTCGCCGCATCGAGCAGATCAGCGGAGATATCCTGGCCGTGAATCAAGGGACGCTCTATCCCGTGCTCCTGAAGCTGGAGCAAGAAGGCGCCATCACCTCCGCGTGGGGCGCCTCGGAAAATAATCGCCGGGCGCGCTTCTATCGCCTCACTCGGGATGGACGCAAGCAGTTGCAGTCCGAAACCAAGGATTGGGAACAAACCGCGGCAATCATCGCTCGCTTCTTCGAAGCCAAGCCGGAGGACTTGTCATGAAATCTCTACGGCGTTTTTTCACACGTCTGTTCAACTCCGCGGCCAAGCGCGCCCAGGAAGAACGATTGCGCGAAGAGATTGCCGAGCATATCGCCCTGCAAACAGCCGAAAATCTTCGCGCCGGTTTATCACCGGTCGAAGCGCGGCGCCAGGCCATGCTGAAGTTCGGCGGCGTGGAGGCCATGAAACAAGACTATCGAGCCGAGCGCGGACTACCCTTGCTCGAGAATCTGCTTGGCGATTTGCGAAACGCAGCGCGATCCATTTCCCGCATGCCCGGCCTTGCGGCCGTGATTATCATTTCGCTGGCCATCGGAATTGGCGTGAATACAACCGTCTTTTCCTGGATTCAGTTGATCCTGCTCGAACCGATTCCCGCCGTGACTGGCGCAGCGAACTTTCTCCTCGTCGAGCCTCGCGCCGAAACGGGCGGATATCCCGGCGCTTCCTGGCTTGAATACCACGATTTGCAAGCGCGAATGCCCGCACTGCGGGACATCGCGGCATCCCAGGTCGTTCCATTCAATGTGGGAGAGAAAGGCCAGACGGAGCGGACCTTCGGGCAACTCGTTTCCGGCAATTTTTTTTCCGCGCTGGGACTCAAGCCTGCACTTGGACGTTTCATTCGAACGGAGGAGGCGGAACGGCCTGGAACTGAGCCCGTCATTGTAATTTCGTACGATTACTGGCAAACGCGATTTCGCGGCGCGCCGAAGGCTTTAGGGCAAAAATTGCGCGTGAACGACCGCGACCTCGTCATCATCGGCGTCGCGCCCAAAGATTTCCAGGGCACCATCGTGCCTTTGAAATTCGACCTCTGGGCCCCGGCCACGATGGCGCCTGCGCTGCTCGGTGCAACACGCGACCTCGACGATCGCACCATCCGCTCATTTTCGTTGATCGGAATGTTGCGGCCGGGCGCGACGCGCGAGCAAGCACAGGCCGAATTCAGTGCGGCGATGGCTCAGTTTGCGCGCGATTATCCTGACGCCAACGCCGGAATTGCCGGCGAGGTTCTTCCCTTTTGGGACTCGCCGCATGGTCCGCAGCGGTTGCTGATCGGCGGGTTAGCCATCTTGCAAGGCGTCATGCTGCTCCTGCTGCTAGCGGTTTGCGGCAACGCGGCAAACCTCATGCTGGCTCGCGGAAGCACGCGGCAGCGAGAGATGGCCGTGCGCGTGGCGCTGGGCGCGGGACGCTGGCGCATTGTCAGCCTGGTGCTCTCGGAAAATATGGTGCTGGCTCTCCTGGGCGCAGGACTTGGCGCAGCCATGGCCGTCTGGGGCACCACGGCATTACGCGTGGCGCCAATCATTGGCTCTTTTCCGATCCTGTTTCCAACTAGAGTGGACGGATTCGCGCTGGCCTTCGCGATCGTGCTCGGTGTCGCGTGCGGGTTGCTTTTCAGTACACCGCCGGCCGTCCATCTGGCGCGGCTGGATCCCCAGGTGGGGCTTCGCTCCGCTTCCAACACGCCGCCCCGCAGCCGTGCACGCAAAGCCCTTATGGGTGTTGAAGTCGGACTTGCCATGGTCGTGCTGATCGCAGCTGCGCTCTTCTTGCAAAATTTTCGCGCGGCGCGCCAAGTGGATCCGCGATTCAAGCCTGAGGGCATTTTGCTGGCCGCGTACGATTTAAGCGGACGCAATCCCACCGAGACGTCCGAGCGCGAATTTGCTTCGCGCCTCCTGGAACGCTTGCGCGCCTTGCCCGACGTCGAAGCCGCTGCCATCGCCTCGAATGTTCCGCTGGACCTGCATGGCATTCCGGCGCGGCCTTTCACGGTGCAAGGCCGCGTGCGCACGCAGGCGGGTCAGGATCGCGCCATTTCCAATACCGTCACGCCCGGCTACTTCAAAGTGATGGGCATCCCCCTCGTTGCGGGAAATGACTTTGCCGACATGCGCGATACCGCCGCTCCCGCACAGGCCATCGTCAATGAGGAATTCGTCCGCCGTTATCTGAACGGCGCGGATGCCATCGGCCGAAGCCTGCAGACGCGCGCGCGAAGCTTCACGATCGTCGGCGTGGCGCGCAATTCGGTCTACGACGCCTTTGGCGAGCCCGCGCAGCCAGCCGTCTATCTGTCCTACCGCGATCGTCCAGCAGTGCAGGGCGAGATTCACCTGCGGACCCGCAACGGCAACGAAACTGCCCTCAGCTCCGAAGCGCGCGCCGTTCTGCGCGAGCTCGATCCGATGCTTCCTCTCTACGATGTGCGAACATTTCCTCAGCACATCGAACGAAATCTGTATCTTCGCCGCATTCCCGCGCGCATGTTCGCCGTGCTCGGCCCGCTCCTGCTCGGCCTCGCCGCCGTCGGCATCTACGCCGTCGTTTCCTACGCCGTGGCGCGACGCACGCGGGAGATTGGCGTGCGCCTGACGTTCGGGGCCACCAGCGGCCGCGTCGTTGTCCAAATCATCCGCGAAAATCTGGGTGCCATCACCGGCGGCGCCGCGATTGGATGGTTGCTCGCGCTCGTGATTTCCCTTCACGCGACTCCCAAGAACGTGTTCAACCTCCCGGTCTTCCTCGGCGTTCCGGCAATTCTCTTGGGAGTCGCCACGCTGGCCTGCTGGATCCCGGCTCGCAGAGCGAGCCGCATCGATCCCATGGTCGCCCTCCGCCACGAGTAGACCGTCCCCATCCCGTCATCCCGACCGTAGGAAGCATGGAATCGTCCGCGGGCTGGGGGGTGCACCCCCATCGCGATGGAAAGAGTGAAGGTTACGGGTTGAAAGCTCCACAGGTTAAGGGAGGCAAAAAGGACACGACTAGAGGCAAATATCCGTTCTGGACCCGTGTGAAAACGCTAACGCCTACTCGTTCGGGGCGATCATCCATACAATCTGCGAAAAAGGAACATAAACGGCGGCACTCTTTATCCCTGCAGGCAACCCGCCAGTAGCGGCGGCCAATTGATTGACAAAATCGCCTCCCAGGAGCCAAATCCCGTCGTCTTCGACGTGCGAAACAACGGCGCTAAGAGTTCTGTTCGCTGTTACCATGCGCAACATCACAGTTTTATCGCGGAGATGAGCCTTATCCATCATTGGAACCCTCCTAAGGCCGCGAGGCTATAACACAACTGCTTGTTGTCAAGGGCTAATTGCCCGGCCACAGACTGGAAATGCCAAGCTCCGGATGGAAGAATCGAAAACGGAGAACCGAACTAGGAAGAGATGGCGCTTTCGGAGCAAGGCGCAACCTCACGCCAAGCGGGAGATTCTTTCCGCTAAACCCGCGGGATGGAGAAGAGCTGGCGCTCCCGGGGCCACACGCCACACGCAAAATCGGCGTATGGGGTACCAGCGGTCTTCTCAAGCCATTTGTAATACACAACGTAATACGGTATGATCAAACGAAAGGTGACGCCATGGCATCTCCGCTGACACTGAGACTGGATGAAAAAACGCGGAAGCGCATTGCGCGCATCGCCAGCCGCAAGCAAGTCTCCACCTCCGAAGTCGTTCGCCGCGCCATCGAAGCATGGACCGACTTGCAGGAGCCGGTCACCTCGCCGTACCAAGCGATCTCCGATTTGATCGGAGTCGTCCGCGGTGGAAACCCGAAACGCTCGACACAAACCGGCCGCAGCTTCCGCAAACTCCTACAGCGCCGCCGGGGCCGCCGTTGATCCTTGTGGATGCCGGGCCGCTGGTCGCGCTCGTTGATGCCGGTGACCAGCATCATGCCAGGTGCGTTGCCGCGCTCAAGGATTTCCGCGAACCCATGGCCACAGTCTGGCCTCCGCTCACAGAAGCGATGTACCTGCTCGCCGATCTTCCCAAAGCTCAGGAAGCGCTCTGGGAAATGTTAGACCGTGGAGCGCTGCGGCTCCTCCCCCTGGACGCGGGCGATGCTCCCCGGATCCGCGAACTCATGAAAAAATACGCCAACCGCCGCATGGACCTCGCCGATGCGGCTCTCTTGCGCGTCGCGGAACGAGAAGGCATCGCACAGATTTTCACCGTAGATCGCCGCGATTTCTCCATCTATCGCCTCCACGGCCGCATCCGTCCCACGCTCCTTCCCTGACGGACTTCAACGCCCATTTTCGAATTTCCAATTTCGAACATCCGTTTTCCGCTCCTCATGCCCTATCCAAGAGCGTTTTTCGGAAGTACGGGGCGGCCACCGGCCAAGTTTCAAGAGTGCTATGATGCCGCTGCTTATCCCTTGCGGATGGGTCAACCAGTCCCAGCAATCCCCTGCTAGGTTCGAGGAGGCGGAGCATGCGAGCAGTTCTACTCTCCGTAGCGGTGCTATTCCTGTGCAGCCCAATGCCGGCCCAACAAAGGCAGCCTGCTCCTGTGCCAAGGACGTTTGTTCCCAACGAGCCGCTGCCATGCGTGGCATTTAACAGCATGGCGGCCCGCTTGGACGCGGTTTACTACGTCGAAGAAATCAGCAAGTCCGACTACGACGAGGGCATGAAAAGGTACAGGAATGGCACACAGATAGACGGTGTGGACTATTTCAAAAGCGACAAGGACAAATATCAGCGGATGACGTTACAGCTGGACAAACGCGCCGACTTCATTCGCTGGTACGCCGTGGAAGGAGGACGCGCGCAACTGGCCGCAGCCAATGCTCAATGCAACACCGAATTAGGAGAGCGAGAGACCACCTACGCTCAAGTTGACGCCCTCCGGCAGTTGCAGGATACGTTGACGGTTGCGCAGGCGGAGGGGCTACTGGCGGATGCCGCCTTGGAAGGTCAGAATGTGGTGATAAAAGCCCTCCTGCAGAGCGAGACGGAGCAACGAAAACTTGTGGGCCGCTACAACAAGCTGATCGAAAACGTGAATACCTACAATAAGGCGGTAAACGACCTCGTTGTCACCGTGAACGATGCGATGGATGAGCCAAAGGGCTCCAAGATAGCCCCAAAGTTGAGCTTCAATTTTATTCGCCTGCCTTCCATCGCTTGCACGGAGAGCGCAGTCGCGTTTACGAATGCGACCACCTACATGGCCAACGTGCGCGCCATGGCCATCGCGTCGTCAACGATGCACTGCGAGTAGCCGCTGAAGGGGTCTAGTCCCCCGGGGCGTCAAGGTCAAAGACCGCACCGTCCTACGGGGCGTAAGCGTGAAAACCGCAGGGATGCGCCACCCAAAGGCGTTTTTCGGAACTAAGGCGCGGCCACCGGCCCAAGAACCAGAAGTTCGGGAAAGCCCGGCCCACCTGCCTGGCATCTCGTTCTCTTCGCTTGCTCACAAACAATGTTCTCGATTAGAGAACATGCGTCACTGCGACTTCAATGCGGTTGCGTCCGGTGCGCTTGGCGGCGTAAAGAGCTGCATCTGCTTGGCTGACTAACCGGCTGAAATCCGGGGCCTGTGTCCCTTCGAAGCCCGCAAGGCCGAAACTCGCTGTCGCCGTGAGGCTGCCCGCACCGAAATCAAACTTCGCCGCCTCCAGCTCCGCGCGGATTCGCTCGATCACAACCATCGCGTTCTCCTGAGTCGAATGCGTCAAGATAAGAAGGAACTCCTCTCCGCCTATACGGCCACAGATATCACTCCGCCTGGAATTAGCTCTAAGGATTTCAGAGAATTTCTTTAAGACCGTATCGCCTGCATCGTGTCCATGCGTGTCATTGACGGCCTTGAAATGGTCCAAGTCTGCCAGCACCACCAGAAAGGAAAAGCCATACCTGGCCGCCCCGCTCAGTTGGCGGGCGGCCCACTCTTCAATCGCTCGACGGTTGGGCAGTCCGGTTAGAGCATCCGTGAGAGCGAGTTCTTCCAACAATAGATTTTTGGCCTCAAGTTGCCGATGGAGTTCTACAATCCTGCGACCCACTCCCACGCGGGCCAGCAGTTCATCGGAATGGAACGGCTTCGTCAGGTAGTCATCGGCGCCGGCCGCCAACCCTTTCACAAGCTTGTCCTTCTCAGTTATTCCCGTCAGGATGATGATGTAGGTGTAGGTTTGTCGAAGGTCATTACGTATGTGCTGGCAGAGCTCTATTCCGCTCAGGTCCGGCATCATCCAGTCTGTAATGACTACAGAAGGCTGATGCTCGGAAAAAAGGTCAATGGCTTCGCTTCCGCTCTTTGCAAACAGGACCGTGTACTGCCTTTTAGATAGAGCGTGCTCGACCAACTTGCGGTAGATTCGCGAATCGTCAGCTACCAGCACTTTGAAGTCGCAGGCAGTGGCGTCCACTTCACATTTGGCTAATCTCATCTTTAGACTTCAGTCCCGTTCGCTGCTTGGCCCTAGTTCCAACGGTGCTCCATACCTTTTTCGCGAGGGCGACCACTTCGCAAAATAGGCTTCCTGAATTGTTGGCCCCTTAAACGGTAGCTACTTCGTGCAGCCAGGTCTCAAGTACGGAGGCGCAACCCGACTCCAGAGCAATAAATTCCACGCCCATTCCAATGTTCGGGTGTGAATGGGCCACCACGCCTCCAGCCGCGAAAACCTGCCCCTGGTAAGTGATTTGAATACTGATGATAGTGCCGGACGGCAGCGGATTAGCCGTATCTAGATAACATCCATGAGAACACAGGTCGCTTGTAGAGGTCTCCAGTCGCGCGCCTGAGGTTGATCCCATCAACTCGGCCGACGCAAAAAAGGGGAAGCGGGGCGATCGACGGCGCTCGGATTCCATCTAGACCGCTCCCCTCAAACGCAAGAAGCCAGCCAAGTGCGGATCTTTCTCTTCGCCCATGGTGCGGCTACATTTCATAGGCCACGCGTTACCTCGCTTTACTAAGCTCGCGCTTTCATGGCCTTCATCTCGTACATAGCCACGTCTGCCTTCCGCAGGAGGGCTTCGATTCTTTCACCGTCATGAGGATAAATTGCAACGCCGATGCTGACGGAAATCCGCGGCCCCATCCCGTCATTGGCAATGCTGTCGCAGATGCGTTGCGCCACCTGCTTGGCCGCCTCTGCGCCGGTTTCCGGTAAGACAACCGCAAACTCGTCGCCGCCGTAGCGCGCCGCCGTGTCGATGTCCCGGCAGAAGTTCAAGACGTCCGCCACGCGGCAAAGCGCATGGCTTCCCTCGAGATGCCCGTAAAGATCATTGATGCGCTTCAACCCATCCAGGTCAAATAACAACAGGGCAAACTCCCTCCCCGTGCGCCCGGAACGCTTGATTTCCGTATCCAGCACTTCTGCAAGATGGCGGTAGTTGGCCAGTCCCGTCAACGGATCGCGGGCCGCTTGTTGACGCAGATGATCCTCCAACTGGCGCTGTTTGGTGACATCCTCAGTGATCACTTCATAGGCGTTCAGCTCGCCCTGCTCACCCATGACTTCTTGTCCGCTGAGCCGGACCTTCAGGGTTGTGCCGTCCCTTCGTTTCCATTCGATTTCGATGGGATCGACTAAACCTTGCTGGGCCGATTGCCCCAACAATTGCGCTCGTCTAACCGGATTTAGAATCAGGTCGCTCGCAAGGTTTACCGCCAGGAGTTCCTCTTTTGAGGCATACCCCAGCATTTTCATCATGGCTTCGTTCACTTCCAGAAATTTGCCGTCGAGGGCGCACCGGCAAATTCCGTAGCTCAGATTTCCTGCCAGAGCGCGGTATCGTGCTTCCGAATGCCGCAATCCGATTTGCGCTTGGTCGCGTTCCTCGCGCAATGCTTTCTCATCCAGAGCCCGATGAACGGCTACGGGAAGATGACCAATGTGATTCATTTCAATGCAGTCGTAGGCGCCTCTTGTAATGAACTCCGCCACTGTCTCCCTTTGCAAGATGCGACCAACGAAGATAAGCGGGATCTGCCTCCTCGACCGCTGCAAAACTTCCAGCGCCTGCGTTTCCTGCCAATTAGGACTGGGATATTCGGCGACAACAAGGTCATAGGTGCGCGAGCTCAGCTGTTCGCTAAACTCCTCGGGAGTTGCAACGGTGTCCGCGCTGACCGTGAAATGCACCCTGTCGAGCTCTTGCAGGCAGCGTTCTACTTCCGCAGCGTGACTATGAACAAACAAGATGTGCAGAGGCGGATGTCTACCTTCTGATCCGGTCGCGGCGTTTCTCTTGAGCCGAGGTTTTGGGGTCGCGGCCATAGCAAGCTGGGAAACATTCGCGGGAGCCAGGTCCTTCCTATCCCAAGCTGGCCCCCGAGAGTGTTTGGGTTCTAAGCATGTGAATCCTAGAGCAGGAGGGTATCGCTGTCTGTTCCATATTAGACAGTTATAATTTACTGTTAACCCATAGAGCACAGCAGTGGGGACCTTGATGGCGCTGAGTTCTTCTGCTAATTACCACGGCCAAGTCGTGCCGTCATAGCTCAGGAATTTCCCCGTCAGCTCCATCGGATTCCCTTCCAGCACCTTGCGCATGCCTCCAATGCTCTGCTCCGGCGTCAGGGCTGCGTTCGCTCCTCCCATGTCCGTCTGCACCCATCCCGGACTGAAGATCACCACGCTAATTCCCCGCGGCTCCACTTCTTTCGCCAGGATGGACATCGTCATGTTCAACGCCGCTTTGCTTGTCCTGTATTGATAAGCGATTCCAAATCCGAGCGTGGACCCCACCGTTTGTAGTGAGCCCATCCCCGAACTGATCGCGATAATCTGTTTCCGCTTACTGGCCGCCACGTTTTCGATCAGCGCCTCGGCCACCCGGATCGCTCCCAGCACGTTGGTCTCGAAGGACTCGCGCCATCCAGCAAAATTGAGCGCGCCAAGTTTGTCTCCGTTTCGCGTATAAATGGCCGAGTTCAAGACCAGCAAATCCACCGGCTTGCCGCCCAGACTTTGCGCCAATTGTTTGACGGATGCATCGCTCGCCACATCCAGGCCATGCAAAGACACATTTTTATTCTTCGCCAGCTGCTGCAATTCCTCGCTGCTTTTTGGGTCGCGCGCCGTCGCAATCACGTCCCATCCGTCCGCCGCATACTGCCGCGCAAATTCCAACCCTAGCCCGCGATTCGCTCCAGTAATCAAAATACTCGGCATGATCAGTCTCTCCTCCGTGCGCCAAATTCTTCGTCAGAACGAGTGCAAGCGCCAGTTCGCGCCCATATCTCTTCTAACGCGCAATTCATTGGATGCTCCATGTCCTTTTTCGTCGCGCGGGCGGGCGGGCCAACATCCAAGCAGCAACAACGTTTTTTTATTTACCATGTGGGTATCTACTGTAGAATTGCCCTAAGTAAGGGTACCGATGACCGAGAAGTATAAACTCACGCGACCGGAAATGAACGCGCTCTTGCGCGATCTACGAAACATTCTCAAATACGGGGACGAGCGGGAGTTTATGCAGGTTTTGCGGAAGCGCGGGATAAAGGACGAGGACCCGCGTTTCGGCGAGATCCTGAAGCTTTTCCGCGAACTGCGGAGCGGGAAGACTTGACCGCGAGTTTGTGGATGTCCTTCAGCATAGCCTTGGCCTCCGCTGGCGTCAGGGCGCCAAGGTGCCCTTCGATTATTTCAGCCGTTCTTCGGGCCGCCGCATCCAGCCTTGTTTTCTTGATGGCCATTCCAATCTCAGAATAACAGCAAGAGATAGCCTCTGCAACGCCGTTCCGGAGCGGTTTCTCCGGGTGCCACATAGGCGGGTTTACCGTGTGGGGATTTTCTATTTTCCGCTTTCTGCTTTCTAGTTTTCTTTCCCCCCGCCACCCAAATGCGTTTTTCGGAAGTAAGGCGTATCCACCCGCCCGAAGATTGTTTCTCCTGTCTGAAATGTATCTCGTATTGAACAGTCATGTATAGAACAGCCTTGCGACTCCCAGCGTGGAATACTGCCTATGGATAAGAGGGGGTTACTGTGACGAGAACTACAGTTCCACCAGCGGGCGGCGGCGAGTCCCCTCCGGCTTCTATAGGTAGAGAGTCCGTGGCCGACATTCTCGAACAGGAACTCGACCCTACCATCCGTGAGTGGCTAGGGCTAGTCGAGAAGGAACCAGACTTGCTTCGCATCCCTCTGAATTTCGAAGAACGCACCGGCCATCTCCCAAAACTCCTCCATGACGTAATTGCCAGGCTGCGTCTCGACAAAGGATCGAAAGCTCCGATTTCCGTCGCTGCCAGCCGCCACGGAGAGCTGCGACGCAAGCAAGGCTACACGGCTGCCATGGTCGTGGACGAATCCCGCATCCTGCAAGTCTGCATTTTTTCGACGCTGCATCGCAATGAGCGTCGCGTGATATTCAGCAAGCTGCTGCCCGATGTCGTGACCATTGCCGACGAAGTGGATGCGCAATTAAAGCAGCAAGTCCTCTGCTTCCTGCCGGTAGAAACGCCGAAAAGAGGCGCTCCGAACTGAATTTGCTTCCAGTGCCCGTATGAAAATGAAGAAATCCAACACGGAATCGCACGAGCCGCAGACCTTTCGCGATACTTTGGGAAAGCCCAGAAAGGTCGCCGAATTTCAGAAAGACGAACACATTTACTGCCAAGGTGACGCCGCTAAGAACGTAATGTACATCCAAAAGGGCAACGTAAAATTTTCCGTGGTTAGCTCCACGGGCAAGGTGGCGGTGGTCGCCATGCTTGGTCCCAGCGACTTTTTTGGCGAGGGCTGCATGGCGGGTCAATCGCTCCGCATGGGCACCGCCACGGCCATTACCCCCACCACCCTTCTGGCCATCGACAAAAACGAATTGCTGGGCATGCTCCGCACACGGGACAAATTATCCGACTCTTTTGTTGAATTCATGCTCAGTCATAAAAATCGCGTCGAGGAAGCTTTGATCGACCAACTCTTCAATTCCTCCGAGAAGCGGCTCGCCCGCGCGCTCCTCGTGCTCGGACGTTATGGAAAAGTGCAGCACCAGCTCCTCGACGAGCTGCCAACGATTTCCCAGGAGACTTTGTCGGAAATCATAGGCACTACACGCTCGCGCGTGAATTTCTTCATGAACAAATTCAGAAAACTGGGCTTCATCGAATACCACAACCGTAAAATCAAGATCAACAAATCCTTGCTGACATTTGTTCTGGACGAGTAAGCCCGCCGCCGGGTGCCGGGTCGCCCCTCCCGGGAGCGCCGCCTCTTCTCCATCCCGCGGGTTTAGCGGGATGAACCTCCCGATTGGCGGGTGCCCCAGGTTCGCAGTTTGAACCTGGGTCTTGAGGTTTCTTCCTCTTCCAAGCCCGTCATTCTGAACGGAGCAGGCCGATTTTCTCTTGCCCGCTCACTCTTGTGAACGGGTCGGCCTGCGTAGAGAAGAATCTCTCTTCGCTGCTTGCGGTTTCTCTCTCCCAATTTCCATTTTCCCATTTCCATTTTCTAAATCGAGAAACTCAGGGACAGGAACGTTTTCTCATATTGTTTGAAAAGGCCCGTTTTGTCCAGAACGAGTGGAGATTTTCGCACGGGGTAAACTTCCCGTCTGTCCCTCGTTTCCGGAGTCAGTCTAAGTATAGCCGGGTGCCCCAGGTTACGCTTTTCTACCTGGGGGTTTTGACTTTTCGGCATCGAGGGGTCGGGCCTTTCTCTCTTTTCTAGTTTCCCCCTTCTAGTTTCTAGTTTGGCGGATGGCCCGAACGTAAGCCCGAAGACGATTTTAGTGGGTGCCCCGTCCTCGGCGGGTGGCAACCCCTAGCACGCCGAAATCACTTTTGACTTTGTTCTTTCCGGGGGTGGCCTACGCTTTGCGGTTTTGTTTTTGCAAAGCGTGGGACACTCTTCGCTTCGTCTTGATCCACACGCGTGTGGCAGCCCCTAGCACGCCGAAATCGCTTTTGACTTTGTTTTTTCCGCGGATGGCCTACGCTTTGCGGTTTTGTTTTTTGCGCGTTTTCTGCGTCCCGCAAGTTTCTGCGGGACAAAGCGTGGGACACTCTTCTCTTCGTCCTGTCCCACGGATACCGTTAACCCCTCCTCCCCAACCATTCGATCCCCAATTCTCCCCATTCCCTACATTTCACTTAGCCTGTCGTCACTCCCATGCTATCCTCTCCCGTGTACGCCGAATCCCATCCCCGCCGGACTCCCTCTGTGTCCTCTGCGTTCTCCGTGAGCTCTGCGTTAAGTCCGGCCCTTTCCCCAGCCTTCAACGATTCAACGGACCAGCACCCAAACGCCATTCAAGCGTCCTCGAAAGCTTGCCATCCCAGATCGTTACTCTACCGCCAACACCGCGCCCCCCTAAGTCCTTTATCCGCAACGCTTATGGACCTCCCCGCAAGTGTTGCAAACAAAAGACTTACGGCAAACCTAACTCCTTTAGATGCAACACTTACAAAAAACCGGGGGAGGGGTGCACCCTATCTTTCACTCCATTCAAACCTTCAAACGCTCCGTTGCTTGCCGCAACGGAAGCCCCGTCGTACACTTTGGAGCATCCTGACGAAACCATGAGGACTCGCCCGTGACCACACCAGCACAGTTCATTCCCGTATCCCAACTCGCCCGCAGCGCCCGCAGCGACGAAGTCGTCGCCAAGCACAAGAAATACCTGTGGCCCTCGGTCGCCAACTACTTCCAGCAGCCGCTAGTCGCCGACCGCGGCCAGATGCAGCACCTCTGGGATCTGGACGGCAACAAGTACCTGGACTTCTTCGGCGGCATCCTCACCGTCTCCGTGGGCCACTGCAACCCCAAGGTCACGAGCAAAGTCACCGCGCAGGTCAACCGCCTGCAGCACACCTCCACGCTCTATCCCAACGAACACATCGTGGCCCTCGCCGAAAAAATCGCGCACATCACGCCCGGGAATCTGCAGTCCAGCTTCTTCACCAACTCCGGCAGCGAAGCCAACGAAGCCGCCATCCTCCTGGCGCGCATGTCCACCGGCAGCTTCGACGTGGTCGCCCTGCGCCACGCCTATTCCGGCGGCACCGCGCTGACGAAAGCCGTTACCGCGCACGCGCCCTACCGCAAAGCCGGCGTCATCAGCGTGGGCATCTCCCACGCCGTAAATCCCTACTGCTATCGCTGCCCGCTGCATTTGAAATATCCCGAATGCGAAGTGGCCTGCGCCGACGACGTGGAAAACCTCATTCAAACCGGCACCAGCGGCAACATCGCCGCCTTCATCGCCGAACCGATTCAGGGCGTCGGCGGCTTCATCACTCCGCCGAAGGAGTACTTCAAAATTGTTTTCAAGATCGTGAAAAAATACGGCGCCCTCTTCATCGCCGACGAAGTCCAGACCGGCTGGGGACGCACCGGCAAAAAATGGTTCGGCATCGAGCAGTGGGAAGTCACGCCGGACATGATCACCAGCGCCAAAGGCATGGCCAACGGCGTGCCCATCGGCTTGACCGTTACCACGCCGGAAATCGCCGGCAGCTTCCAGGGCGCGAACATCTCCACCTTCGGCGGCAATCCCGTCACCAGCGTCGCCGCGCGCGCCACCATTGAATTGATCGAGGAAGAAAATCTCCGCGAGAACGCCCACGTCGTCGGCGCATACTTCCGCGGCAAGCTCGAAGAGTTGCAGGCCAAGTATCCGCTGATCGGCGACGTTCGCGGCATGGGCTTGATGCAAGCCCTCGAACTGGTGAAAGACCGCAAAACGAAAGAGCCCGCGCCCGAAGCCACCACCCAAGTGATGGAGCGCGCCCGCCAGAACGGCCTGCTCATCGGCAAAGGCGGCCTCTACAACAACACCCTGCGCATGGCCCCCATGCTCAACACCACCAAGTCCGACGTCGACGAAGCCATCAAGCTTCTAGATAAATCCTTCAGCGAGGTCAGTCATTGAAGCAGCGATGGAGCCAGCCTTCGAGAGCAAAACCGAAAACGAAAAGTGTGCTCGCAGCCATGGCTCTGCTTTTCTTCGCGGCGGTCGCCTTGCCTCTTCACGCACGCGCGCAGGCCGTGGACAAAAAATCTCTATGGAAGGCCGTCCCGTTCGCGATCGTGAAATTCAACGACGACGCGCCGAAATCCTGGAACATGTACCACTCGGAGAAAAAAGGCCTGCTGCTGCTGCACTTGTGGAAGCGCTACCTGCTGCTGGACATCAAGGAAGAAGAAGCCTTCGAGATCGATCCGCAAACCGTGAAGCCCGCCGGCGACGACGTCGAATGGTCGCTCTCCGATAAGCCCGGCCAGCCCCTTGAAACGCCCGAATGGACAACGCGCGACCTCCGCTCCGTCGAGCGCATCCGCTTCCGCCTCGGCAAAACCGGCTACATCCTCGAACTGCAAATCCCCTTGCAGGCCAACGGCAAGCCAATGTATTGACGAGCAGTTTTCAGTTTTCAGTTTTCAGTTTTTGATGATTTGATTGCAACTTAGAAAGGAGATGAAGACCGAACATATGTGGGGCAGACAGAACCAGACAAAACGTTGTGCCTCTCTTTCTTTACTAAAAAACTTAGAACTAACAACTGAAAACTTTTTATCACCGCCGGTAGATGCCGTAATACCACGGAATGCCGAGAGCCCCAGGCTCGACGGCCACGTTGACGGCATCGCCATCATGGAAACGATCGTAATCGTCGGCATCCACCGCCAGCCGCTCGATTTTTTGGCCCTCGCGCCACGAACGCACAAAAATGCGTCGCGTGCCGCGCACGATGCCCGTCATCTTGTAACGGCTGACCACCGTGGTCGGGTGATAAGTCAGATTTTTTTGTGAATCGAGTTTGCCGTTCACAAAAAGGGTGAACGAAAGAATCCACGGGATCAAAATAAATCCCGAGTAAATGCGCTTCAGCACTTCGAGTTCCTGGCGCATCCGCGCGCGGCGTTCGAGAATGACGGCCAGCGTCAGCGCAATAAAAAAAATCACGCCGAAAAATACCAGCATCAAGTCCAGGTCCAGCGGCGGAAAAATTTGGCTGATGTACGGAAATAAAAGTGATCCCGCCAGAAAAACCGCGGTGCGCTTCATCAACCGCGTGCGAAACATCAACTCGGCGGCCGCCGATGTCAGTCCACACGAGGGACACTGGTCCGCGATGCGCTCCGAACCGCAATCAAGGCAGCGTGTCATTCGTCTCTGGTGACCATGTTGGACACCGCACCAAACGGACGCGAGGCCCCGCAAAGGTCCAGTCTAGTATAAAGCGGACTCAGGCTTAGCTGCCGGAGAGTGTGGAAAGAAGATCCTGGAAGAGTCTCTGGCTGTCGGATTCGGCGACCGCCACTGCCACGCCCATGCCATGGCCAGGTTCGATGCGCTTCACAAAGCAATCCAGCTTGACCGGGCGCTCCAGATTCAAGCGCGCGGTAAATCCCGCGCCAATCCACAGCGGGTCCATCGCTTCGATGAACATTCCATTGGCGCTGATATCGCGCGTGCTGGCGCGCAGCACGGCGGAGCCCCATTCGATCTCGAGGTCGGCGCGAAATGAATAACGAGGCGCCCAACGGCGCTCGAGTCTTCGGGCTGGATGATCCGCACTGCCCATAAGTCGGGTGCAACCCCCTGCCAGGGATTACGTACCACGGCGACCGGGCGAGACCGCCGTTCCTTTGCTGTAAGCATACGCCTTCCTTTGCCACAAAACATACGACGCCGGAAGGCAATGTTTTGTTCCCGCCATTTTATGGTTGGACACAAAAACGGCGGCGCGGCCGCTGCGAACGGCTTCGCGGGACTCGAATGACTTCAAACACTTCAAATGTTGCGACACAATTCGAACGAATTTCGGGTATTCCAACGATTTCGCGTGATGCGAACGCGATGCTTAGCCCTGTTCTGACGCGGGCGGACCGTCGGGGTTAGCGCTGCGCTGAGCGGCTTTTTCGCTGCGCTGGGTGCGGCGATGCACTTCGGCTTGGAGATACTTACGAAGGCCTTCGGAGACGATTCCAGGGGAGGCCAGTTCCCGCAAATCGGAAACGGTGATCTCCGGCAGATAGGCGAGGACGGTCGCAAGAGGAGACGAAGGGTGGCGGACCAGTGCGAGACGCACGTTATAGGTAATCGACCATTTGCGATGGTGCGCGACGGCTTGAATGACGTGCGTGGAAAGTTTTTCGCGCGAGAGCGTTTTCAGAACTTGAGCTTCGGTGATATTCGGATTGTCCAGAACGATGGTGGCGATTTGCAGGTGGCCCTCGGCGAGAAGCGCGCCCGCAACGCGCGCCGGACCGCGTCGCGCCAAGGTGATTTTCTGTCCAAGCGGCATTTGCGGGAGTCGCGCGAGCAATTGCTCTTCGGCAGTACGCTTCAACTCGGCGGAAACTCCGGGCGAGAGCGTAATCTGCACCAGGTCCATCAAATAGAGATCACGGAGGAGCCGCAGGCTGATGAGGCGCGGCGTGCGTGGATGAAACGCCAGCGCACGTTTCACGCGGTAGCTTTTGAGCAGAGGCTTGCGCCGCGCCACTTCCTCCAGAATTTCTCCAGGGAGATTTTTGCGTTCGAGCAGCAAACACAGTTGCGCATCATCGAGTGCCGGATTGTCGAGAAGCGCGAGAAGCACGTCCGTCGCGGAATGATGAAGCAACAGGGCGAGTTCTTCGCCGGTGGCGATGCGCGCGCGTTCGCGATTTGTGGCTACGTCGGACATTTCCGTTCGGTGCGTCACATCAGTGCAGTTCGCGCTGCGGCCTCCGCGGGAGACATTGCCAACCCGCCGATTCTGGCGAGCGGCAAGGATTTTTTCAACGCCGCATCAAGCTGTGCGTCGAAAAATTCCGAGCGCCCCACGGTTCCTCCCGTCTTCGCAATCAGGATACTCTGCCGGCCGTACCCCATGTGCTCCGCAACAGTGCTCACTAGTGATGATAATTCGCGCGCGGCTTGAAGCAAAATGTCACGCGCTACCGCATCGCCAGCATCAGCCGCTGCCGCAACAATCGGAAACGCCAAAGGAAACACCGCGTCGGGCTGCTCAGCCACGCGCTGCTGAAGATCCGACCACGAAGAATAACCGAGCTGTCCCAGAATCTTGCTGCCTAAGCTGGAGTCCGTTCCCTGCCCTTCGCGCTGCTTCAAGGCACGCGCAACGGCGCGGGCGCCGATATCATACGCGCTGCCGTCGTCTCCCGTTCGCGGGCCCTGGCCGCCGGCGCGCCAGACCTGTCCTTGCGCGTCCCGCCCAATCGCCGCCGACCCGGTTCCCGCGACAAGCACAATCACGGGCACGTCTCCCGCTGCAGCCAGCGCCACCTCCAAGTCGGTAATCACTCGCACGGCCACGCCTGGGAATGCGCTTTGCAAATCGTGAAGCACCCGTTCCCTGATCGCCGTATTCCCCGTCCCCGCCATCCCGGCACAAAGCGCCGCGACCACGCTTCGCTCGACGCCGCCTTGTATCAGCGCCAGTTCCGCCGCTTTCACAATTTCAAGCACGGCCGATTCCACCCCAACGCGCGAAGGATTCGATGGCCCCGAAAAACTCCGCGAAATAATCGTTCCAGCGCGGTCCATCAACACGCACTCCGTCTTCGTCCCCCCGCCATCCATCCCCAAGACATATTCCACCCCAAAAGCATACGTGAAAAACGCACGGGCGGAGGACGCTCGTTGTATGCGAGGTTCGAAACGACTAGAGGCGCGGATCGACAGGTTCAGTTTCGAGCGCGAGGACTCCGAAAACGCATTCGTGGACGCGACGTAGTGGTTCTTGACGAACGAAACGTTCGAGGGACTCGACACCGAGGGCAAATTCTCGCTGGGCGAGGGAGCGCTTGCGTCCCAGGCCGCGCGAGCGCAGGCGATCAAGATTTTCCGGGAGCGTATACTCCGGGCCGTAAATGATACGTAGGTATTCACAACCGCGGCATTTAACGGCGGGCTGAACAACGCCGCGGCGACCTTTTTCAATGAACTGGAACGGTTTGATGACCATGCCTTCGCCACCGCTTTCAGTGTGCGCAGTCCACCAATCGATGGCGTTTTGCTGGCTATCGTTATCCACCAGATCGACTTTGCGATGCTTCGTGGCCAGGATCAGGCGCGGCTCGGCCGAGCATAGTGCGGCAAGAGTCTCCATGTGCCAGACATGATCTCGATCGAAGTATGTCTTCCCTTCTGAAGCCAGCAGATGGAACGGAGCCAGTTTGAGATCGTCCAGCGATTCAACCGGCCAACAGTAGCGGCGATAGGCGTCGACGAATTGGCTGGCGAGCGTGGCACGAGTGCGTGTGCGGTCGCGCAGTTTGGCAATTTCCGGATCCTGTGCTGCGGCTAGATCGAGCCCGTTCAAAGCTCCATGAAAGGCGGCGTGGGCGGAAGCGCCAACGGCAGCGTATTGGCGGCGCAACAGTTCCTGCGCCTTTGCAGACCACGGCATCAGTTCCGCATCAAGACAAAACCAGTCGGATTTGAGCATGTCCCAGAAATTGGCGCGATCGGAAGCTTCGCGAATGCGGCCGAGAAATTGAGACTCCAGGTCTGCGGAATCGAAAAAGCGACGGCCAGTGCGTGTGTAACAAACGCCGATGCCTTGTTCAACCACGCCCAAGCGTTTGCGGGCAATTGTTTCATCACGGCAAACGATCACGACCGCGCGCGAGCCCATGTGCTTCTCTTCGCAGACGACAGTGGGCACGCCTTCATGGCGGAAGTACGCGAAGGCCTCCGCGGGATGCTCGAGCAGGCCAGGCTCGCGGCTGGTTTCCGTTGGCGACATGGTCGGCGGAAGATAAATAAGCCATTTCGGATTGGCTGCAAAGCGGCTCATCACTTCGAGCGCGGCCATGGCATTTTCTTCAGGGATGGTGATGTTCTGCTGGAGACGCGTATTGATAAAGCGCTTGCCGGTGACGTCTTCAAGGTCGAGCAAGTCATCCTGTACTTGCTGTGCGCTAAGTTCAGGCGCGATGGCTTCCGGCTTAAGAGGGCGCACTGGTTGGTAGTACGTGCTTAACGCCGGAACCGAAGCGATTTCTTTTTCGGGGTAACGAAGCGCCGTAAGCTTCCCGCCAAAGACGCAGCCCGTATCAATATTGATGGTGCGATTCAGCCATTCCGGTTCGGGGATCGGCGTATGGCCGTAAACGACCATGGCTTGGCCGCGATAGTCGGCGGCCCAGTTGTAGCGGACGGAAAGACCGAATTCATCCACTTCGCCGGTGGTCTCGCCAAACAGCGCGAAGTCGCGTATCTTGCCCGAGCCGCGGCCTTGCATTTCCTCTTTCATGCCGGCGTGAGCAACAACCAGTTTGCCACCATCGAAGACATAGTGGCTGACAAGAGCATCGAGAAACTTGGCCGCCTTCTGCCTGAATTCCGGCGATTCTTTTTCCAACTGCGCAAGCGATTCCACAATGCCGTGGGTGAGCTGAACATCCCGGCCACGGAGTTTGCGAAGAAGCTTTATGTCGTGGTTGCCGGGAACACAGTAGGCGTTTCCCTGCTCGATCATGCTCATGACAAGACGCAGAACGTCTGGTGTGTTCGGGCCACGGTCTACGAGATCACCGAGAAAAACAGCCTTGCGGCCCGCAGGCGGGACAAAAGACCTGGTACCGTTTGCTTCGAACGGTGAGTAGCCCAATTGCGAGCAGCTGGGCTAGCTCATCGAAACAGCCGTGGACGTCGCCAATGATGTCAAAGGGTCCCGGCTCGGTTTTCTTGTTGTTATAGAGCGGAACGCGCTCCAAAACGATAGAGTCGGCCTCTTCCGGTGAATCGAGGATAAGGACGTGACGAAAGCCTTCTCGTCCCAAACTGCGGAGTCCGCGGCGCAGACTTTGGAGCTGACGGTGCGCGACGTGAGCACCGAGGCGGCGGTCCGTGCGCGCCTTGTTGCGGTCCTGGCAAATGCGCTCCGGCGTGTTCAGGACGATGGCAACCGGAAGACAGTGAAACTGGCGGGCCAACTCGACTAGAGGCTTGCGGTCTTCCGGCTTGACGCTCGTGGCGTCAATGACGGTGAGCCGGCCCGCAGCGAGTCGCTTGGCTGCAATAAAATGAAGAATTTCGAATGCGTCATCGGTGGCCGCGAGATCATTTTCGTCATCGGAAACGATGGCCCGGCAGTAATCAGAGGAGATGATCTCCGTAGGCAGAAAGTGTTTGCGCGCAAACGTGCTCTTGCCGGAGCCGGAAGCGCCGACAAGCACGACGAGGGACAGGTCGGGAAATGAGAATTTCTCTCTCATGCGAAATTTAATCGGTCCGCCGAAAGACAGCCATCTGCGTCGGCGAACCCAGTGCGGCGTCCTCAGGCCCAACAGGCAGAAAAGAAACCGCATAGCGGTTCTGCGAAGCGACGCGCTGCGCCCAAGATTGGAATTCGGCACGGGTCCATTCGAAACGGTGATCTCTGTGGCGGAAGGTGCCGGCCGCGAGCGTTTCGAACTTCGCATTGTATTCGCGATTCGGAGTGGTCATCGCAATTGTCGCAGGCCGAGCATGTTCGAAAAGCACGCGCTCAAAAGCGGCCAGGCGCGGGGGATCAAGATGCTCGACAACTTCGACAACGGCCGCGGCATCGTAGCCGGCAAGACGCGCGTCGCGATACATGAGCGAACCCTGGAGCAGTTTGATGCGTTCTCGTTTCCTGGGCGCAAGCCCTTCGAGTCGAAGCCGATCGGCCGCTTTTTCGAGAACCCGAGGAGACACATCAACCCCAACGATTTCCGCGAAGGACGAATCAGCGAGGAGCGCAGCGAGCAGGCGCCCCTCTCCGCAACCGAGGTCGAGGACGCGCTTCGCACCAGATTGGCGCAGCACCGCCAAGACAGAACCGAGGCGCTGCTGATTCAAGCTGATGCGTTCTTCGAGCGAACCTTCTTCGGCAGCGTGGACTTCGGCAGCTTCGTCGGGGTCTGCGTCCTCGTCTTCCGTCAAGCGAGCAAGCGCCTCACGCATTAGACGGTGCTGGTGTTTGAGATATCGTCGAGTGATTTCTTCACGCTCAGGATGCGTGGAAAGCCAGCCTTCCCCGCGACGAAGGAGCTTTTCGACTTCATCTTTGCCGACCCAATAGTGTTTTTCGTCATCGAGGACGGGCAGCAGGACGTAGAGATGTTGTAAAACTTCCTGCAACCGCTTCTTGGCAGAAAGTTTCACACTCCAATAACGACTCTCCCCCCAGCCGGGAAACTTTTCGTCCAGTGAGTGGTGCAAGGCGTCCACCGAATAACCGAGCGGCTCGAAAAGACGCCGTAAGAACAATTCGCCACCGCGGCACGGGAGCACGGCAATGCGAATCTCCAGGGGTAACTCAATCTCGGCAAGCGTCTGACGATCCTTGCTCCTGCCGCCAAGCGCCGTACCGAAAGCGCGCGCGAGGGCCACGCTCGTGAACGAAGAGGAGGCGTAGGGCCGGTCATTGACATATTGATCGAGAAGGCCGCCGTCGCCAGACGGGCCGCCGGCTTGCGGACCAATTCAACGGAGTCCACTTCGATCAGCAACGCAGCGGTACAGCGTTCGGCAGTGGCTTCGGGGTAGAACACATGTGCTGTGCCAAACGAAAGAGCAAGCGTATGCAGCTTCCCCGGGCGCTTGTGGAGCAAGAAGCCGAGATCCGTAGCCGGCAAATGCGTAGTGGAGATGGTGAGATACATGCAGAGTTATTGTACGAGGAAAGGGTACTCTGCGCGAAATCGGACGATCAGAACTTACAAGCTGGACTGGAGAATGCGGAGTCACCGGAAAAGTGGATACTACACTCCGCTTCGAGTTGATTCGTTTCTTCCAAGGAGATCTAGGTGGTCAAACCGATACGGTGAAGCATGATTTGGAAGCGCGGATCAAGACGCAGGTGATCCAACAGCAAGTCCGATTGAAGGGGCAAGACAAAGTCTAACGACTTCTCCGAGTAAGCCTTCTCCAGTAGAGCGAAAGCTTTGTCGTTTTCGCCGAGGCCGGCATAGATGGTGGCCATCGTGTACGGCGAAGCAGGTGCGTGTTTTGCTTTGCGCTCCAAATCGCGAAGGATCTTGTCCGCTTCGGCTTTCTTGCCTGCGGCGGAATAGGCATGTGCCAACGCAACGGCGGGGGTTAGAGAACCATCGGACAACTGCAGCGCCTGCTGATACTCGGATATCGCTTTCTGAAGTTCGCCCGTACCTTCGTAACCGACTCCGAGAAAGTAGTGTTGACCCGAGTCCTTAGGGTCCAGAAGCAGGCCTCGCTTGCTGGCTTCAATCAAGGCGGGGTAATCCCGCAGCGCATAGTACGTTTGTGATTCGGCGCTAGCCGAGCTGAAACCGTAATCCAGCTGGTCGATTTTTGCGATCTCGGCAAGAGCTTCCGAGCGCCGGCCGACCGAAGCGAGAAAGATGGCGCGATCCTCGTGCGCGCAGCTGTAGCTCGGCGCCAGAGCAATGGCACGGTTGAACTCTCGCTCGGCGGCGTCCCGGTCCCAATCAAACTGCCAACTCAGTACGCCCAGTGTGTCGTGGGCTTCGCCGATGGTGTCGTCCAGTTGCGTTGCTTTAGCCAGTGCTTCCTTGGCAGAGCGATAGGCCGGATCCTTTTGCAAGACTCCAGTAAACGCCAAATAGACGTACGTATCCGCCAGTCCGGCGTACGCCAGAGCGAAGTTTGGATCTTTTTGGATCGCTTCCTCGAACAGATGCTGGGCCTTTTTGAGGGAATCCGGTTTCGTGAATTCGGTGGTGAAGTAAAGTCGCCCCTTGAGGTAGGCATCGTATGCTGCAGGGTCGACCGCCGTGGCTTGGCGAAGCTGAGCCTGCTGCTGCGAAGTTAGTTTCGCGCTGATTTGCTGCGCGATGGCGCCCGCCACCTCACCTTGTAGCTTCAGGACATCGCCAATATCGCCGTCATAGGTATCCGCCCAAAGGTGGTGATCGGTAGACGCCTCGAGGAGTTGGGCGGTGACGCGCACGCGCCCTCCCGAGCGAATGACCGAACCTTCCACGATGGCGTCCACGTGCAGTTCCTTGGCAATTTCAGGCAGACGTTTTTTTGTGCCTTTGTACTGCAGGACGGAAGTCCGCGAGATGACGCGAAGCGAGCCGACCTTAGCAAGGTCAGTAATCAATTGGTCGGTCATGCCATCCGCAAAGAATTCCTCGGACGGGTCGCCGGACAGATTGTCGAGGGGCAGAACAGCAATGGAATTCAAGCGAGGGGCAGCGCTGGCAGGAGCTCCAGCAGTGCGCGCGAGCCACAAGGCAATGCTTAAAACGAGGACGGCCAAGACCGTGGTGAGCAGGACGGCATGAGATTTGGTGACCCGGAGGTGGCCAGGCAGGTCGGCCGGCGGCGCGGAGTCGGCGGCGCCAGAGGGGGCCGGCAAGTCTCCGACACGCACCGGCGCGATAAACCGGTAGCCGCGGCGCGGCAGCGTTTCAATGTAGCGGGGCCTCTCGGCGGAGTCGCCGAGCACCTCGCGAAGGCGCGCAATCGCATTGTGCAGGCTATGGTCGAAGTCGACGAAGGTATCGGCGGCCCAAATCTCCGCCCGAAGTTCCTCGAGGGTCACGACATCGCCGGCGCGCTTGAGCAGAGCGGACAAGACTTGCAGCGGCTGACCTTGCAGCCGCAGTCGTATACCGTGTTTGCGCAACTCCCCGGCGCGGACGTCCAGTTCAAAGACGTCAAAGCAAAGCCGGCGTGCGTTTGGTGCGGAAGTAGCCATAGCAAGGACCGCAAGTCCACAAAGCCTATCACAATTTTTGGTTTAGGGGGTTCATCGAGGTGTTCCGAAAACGCCTTTGTTCTTAATAGTTTAAGAATGGAGAAAACTTTGGGGACAGATGGGGCTAGCAAGGATTGACGCCTGCGCGACTACCGGCGAAAGTTGCCGCCAGAAACGCACTTGAGACCGAAATCGCCAGCACTGTCCGAGCTGTCGTCCGTTTCTCGAGTGCCTGGTCAAAACGAAAGGAAAAAAGATCCATGACGAATACCCTGTTGAAGTTCGGTTTAGTTGTTTGTTGTTTCTTGTTCGCGGGCTGGATGGGGGAAGACGATGCACCAGGTCCGGCACAGGTCGTTGCCTTAGACGAGTGCGATCCGGCCACCTTCAATGCCCCGACTGCGGTTGGCCCGGATTTCTGCAAGAACGTCGCCCTTGGAGCGTCCACAACGTTTTCTGCATTGTTTGCCAAAGCGGCAGCGGGGACTCCTGACCCGAACTGGGACTTCGAACCTGACACGCTGACAATTAAAAAAGGAACTGCCGTTCACGCCGTCAACCAGGGGGGTGAGCCTCACACTTTCACTGAGGTTGCGAAGTTCGGTGGTGGTTTTATACCAGGGCTCAATGCTCCAGGCGATGAAGTGGCTCCGGAGTGCGCTGGCGGCTTTTCGAAAGTCTCGGTGGCCCGAACGCGCATCCTGCAGGGCAGCCAACTCCAAGTCACAGGCCTGCCCAAAGGGGATCATTACTTTCAGTGCTGTATCCATCCGTGGATGCGAACGACAGTCGTGGTGAAATGACGCGTTGGCAGTCCGAATGTCCGGACAGGATGCTCTCTTGCTCTTTCTTGCGTTCCGGGCTGCGCAATGGAATAATCCCCCCCATGATTATAGGCGACCGCCTCCGCGAAATGCGCGAGGCCAAACAACTCTCCCAGGGTGACATCGAAAAACGTACAGGGTTGCTCCGGTGCTACGTCTCCCGCGTGGAAAATGGCCATACCGTTCCCGCCGTTGAAACGCTGGAAAAACTCGCGCGTGCGTTCGAGGTTCCCCTTTATCAACTGTTCTACGAAGGCGATGAGCCACCTGAATTGCCAACGCTTCTGAAGAACAAGCCGTCTGACGAGGACGCTTGGGGTAACTCGGGAAAAGATGCGCGGTTTCTGAACAAACTTCGCCGCTTGATGGGCAAAGCGAACGAGGATGATCGCAAACTCATTCTGCTCTTGGCTCAAAAACTGGCGCGCCGCTAGCCGACTGCTTGGATGGGGCAGTCGTTACACTGTGAGGATGTTCGCGAGGTCATTCGAGGCCGCAGACTTCGCGAGCGTTGTCGACGAGTGTCGCCAAATCATCGAGCTTGGAAAAGACCGCCGTTATACCGCTCGCAAGAGCTTCCTTCTCGGTGTCTGCATCGCAATCTGCCGTGAGCAAGAAAATCGGCAATTTAGGCGCTATCGCTTTCAGTTCACGAGCCAACTGCAGTCCGTTCATTTCGGGCATTGAGAGGTCCAGAACGGCGAGGTTTGGCGAGACCTGCCTGGCCTTTTCCAGGGCTTCGAGCGCATTTTCGGCCGCTACACAAGCGTCAAAGCCGCTGCCAGATTCGAAAAGCGTGCGGAGGAGTGCTCGAAAAGCGTTATCGTCGTCGACGATGAGCACTACAGCCATGTTTCGCTCCGATCTGAAAGAATTTGTCCGGGAGAAATCCGGCGGGCGCAGCTCTTTCTGGGAGCTGAAATGCCAGCGTCATTTCTGGCGTGCGCTCTTTTCCACGTCTATCTCAGGCTTTAGCGCTTTCTGGCAATGTGAGCAGCACGGAATCTTCCTTTCCCAGGTGACCTCAAGAGTTTGCAAACAGAACGGGCAGCGGCCTGACCATTCGTGATCGCACTCCGGGCACGTGCTGAATATAAGGTCTCCGCGGCGGACGAGCTTGGCACCATCTCGAAGAGAAACCAGAAAACGACACCTCCGGTTTTTGCAGATCAAGAATTCTTCCACGCGGTGAACCCCCTTGCGAGCGACACGTCTTCTAGTGGCACGAGAAGCGGGGCGAAACCTACAAGTCGAATTCGGGCCCAGGAAGTCCTGTCTGTTTCCAGAGATCAAATTTCACCCAGTCAAGCGCGATCAGCAAAGGGATGGCGAGTTGAGCGTGCGCCTGCGAGCGCGGGATTCGCCCACGCGTAAAGATCCCAGCTCCGACAATCTATTTATGGAACGCCGAGCGTCTGCCCGCAATGCCGGGAACTACGTACCACCATCTACGTACCCGCTTGCACCTCACAATGGCTTGGAACTCCGCCACCAGTGCGCGTTTATCCGCAGGATTCCTGCTCCAGGCTTGAACCCCTGCAATGTAGACCTGGCCCAACTGGGCAAGACAGCGAGCCATTTTTCCAGGATAGGAGTACTATCGGCTCAACGAAGCAGTGGGACCGTAAGTGGCTACCTCCGATTGAAATAAAGGACTAGCAGCCCGTCCGAGCGCCAGGAATCCTGATGGATGCCAGGTCGGGTCCGGTGGAGGGCACCATGAGCCAAACCGGGGCCAACACGCACGACAGCGACGCTGACGAAGCTTCGAATGTTATCGAAGAGCGCCTGCGGCTCATCATTGACACCATCCCCACAATCGTCTGGCGCAAATTGCCTGACGGCTCGGCTGATTTCTTCAATCGAAATTTTCGCGAATATACGGGTCTCTCCTTGGAAGACGGTCTCGGCTGGGGATGGATGATGAATGCGTTCCATCCTGACGACCGTTTGGTGGAAGAGTGGCGCACTGCTTTGGCGGCTGGGAAACCCTTTGACAAGGAGGCGCGCCTGCGCCGGGCCGACGGGCAATATCGCTGGTTCCTGATTCGCGCCGTTCCGTTTCGAGACGAGCAGGGAAACATCGTCCATTGGTATGGAACATCCACCGACATCGAAGATCTGAAACAGGCTGAAGATCGCATTCGGCTGGTCATCAACACAATCCCGACGATGGCCTGGACCCTTCGGCCGGATGGCGTCGTTGATTTCGTCAATCAGCCTTGGCTGGACTATACGGGCCTCACTTTTGAGCATGAAATTGACGACGCGACGCGCGTAGTTCATCCCGAAGATCTTCCAAGAGTCGTAAAAAAGTGGCTGGCGGACATGGCCGCGGGGGAATCCTCCGAGGATGAAATGCGTTTGCGTCGGGCTGACGGGGAATTTCGCTGGTTCCTGGTCCGCACCGCTCCTTTGCGTGACAAGCAGGGCAATATCGTTGAGTGGTACGGAGTATCCATCGATATTGAAGACCGCAAGCGCGCGGAAGAAGCCCTCCGATCGAGCGAGCGGGAACAGCGTCTCATCGCCGCGCAATTGGAAAGAGAGCGCGCTCGCTTGGTGGAGGCTCAGGAGGTGGCGAAAATCGGAAGTTGGGAAGCGGAGTTGCAAAGCTTGAACGTGATTTGGTCCGAGCAAACCCACCGCATCTTTGAGACGGATCCGTCTCGCTTCCATCCGACCCGCCCAAATTTTCGAGAATTCATCCATCCGGAGGACCGCGCGAAAGTGGATCTGGCTCTTGTAGCGTCGCTCGAGAAGCGATCCCCTTCCACGGTCGAATACCGGATCGTTATGCCGGATGGCCGCGTCAAAATACTCGAAGAGCGCTGGCAAGCTTTTCATGATGAAGAAGGAAAGCCCATTCGTGTTGCGGGCACTTGCCGTGACATCACCGAGCGCGTGCGAGCCGAGGAGGAACTCCGCCGCCTATCCGGCCAGCTCTTGCGTTTGCAGGATGAGGAGCGCCGCAGAATCGCCAGGGATATGCACGACTCCACCGGCCAGGGCCTTGTCGCTCTGGCAACTGCTCTGAGTCAGCTCCATGCTTCCATTCCTTCGTCCTCCAGGAGATCGCGCAAGCTCGCTTCCGAGTGCCAAGCGTTGGCGGAGCAATGCATCCGTGAAATTCGCACTCTGTCGTATCTATTGCACCCGCCAATGCTGGAAGAAGCGGGATTGGAAGATGCCATCCGGCTGTTTGTGGAGGGCTTCACCAAACGCAGCGGAGTCCAGGTGGAGCTGGAAATTTCGCCGAAGTTCGGGCGGCTTGACCCTGATGTGGAATTGACGCTGTTTCGCGTGGTTCAAGAGAGCCTCAACAACATCCGGCGTCATTCGGGAAGTCCGCGGGCCAAAATACGAGTGGCTCGCAAGCCGCAAGAGATCACGCTGGAAGTGAGCGATGCAGGCAGCGGGATTTCGAAAAAGCAACCGGTGCAGGACGGGGAAATCCCCTTTAAGCTTGGCGTTGGCATCCCGAGCATGCACGAACGCATGAAGCTCATTGGCGGACAACTTACAATCGATTCCAGCAGCAGCGGCACAACCGTGCGCGTGACGATACGAATCAATGAGCAGACGCACTAAGACGCTTCGCATTTTGCTGGCCGACGACCACGAACTCGTCCGTCGCGGCATTCGCGGACTCCTCCGCGCTCGCCGCGGCTGGCGAGTGATTGGAGAGGCGGCCAACGGGCGGGAAGCCGTAGAGAAGGCAACCAAGCTGAAACCGGACATAGCCGTCGTTGACGTCAGCATGCCCGAATTAGACGGCCTCCAGGCCACGCATCTGATTCGACGCGCAAGTCCAACTACCGAGGTTGTAGTCCTCACTATGCATGAGTCCGACCAGATGGTCCGCCGCGTTTTGGACGCAGGCGCCCTCGGCTACGTCTTGAAATCTGATCTCGCAGCAAATCTCGTTAAGGCTGTCAAGAATGTTTCCGCGGGCAAGCTCTTCCTGACTCCCAAAGTATCCGACATCGTTCTAAAGGGATTTCTCAAGAATGCAAATCAGATTGGCACAGCGGAGCAGACACAACCCAGACCAACTCCCCGAGAATTCGAAATAATTCGTCTTTTGGCGGAGGGGAAACCGAATAAGGTCATTGCCGCCAATCTGGGAATTACGATCAGGACAGTCGAGACCCACCGGGCAAAAATCATGCAGAAACTTGGACTGCATTCCCTCGCCGAGCTCGTCCACTACGCCATCCGACAAAACTTAGTCGCCCTTCCCAATCTTCCAGAATAAATACACGAGCACAGATGTTACGATTCGCTTCACTGCTGCGGCCGTCATACCTCCCTGCTTCGATTGCTTTGGGCATCCCGCCGACCCAACTGCAGGTAGTCGCATACGCACATCCATCTGGTAGTTAGTCTTGACGCAACTTCTCCATGGGTCCACACTCTATGAGTAGCTGTTTCACCCCCTTCCTTTTGTCCCTTCCGACGTCTAGTTGGGGAAACTCGGTTTATTTCCGTCCGGTTGAGCGCCGCGTCCATTTATGGCCTCTAACATAGCCACACAAACCCCAGCGGATGAGACATTTCTACACAGCCGCGAACTGCTCGAGAGTTTGTTCGATTCCATTCCGGGTGCGGTCGTGGTTTGCGACGATGAAGGCCGAATCGTGCAGGTCAATGCAGAAGTCGAAAACCTCTTCGGGTACACACGCACGGAACTTCTCTGCCAACCCGTCGGGATCCTGTTTCCTGAACGTTTGCACACCGTGCAGTTGGGCTACGGCCACTACTACCGCCAGGAACCTCGGCGCCGCGCAGCGGGTGCCGGGTTGGAGCTCTGCGGAAGGCACAAGGACGGCAGAGAGTTTCTGATTGATGTTTTGCGCAGTCCGTTGGAGACAGAACACGGCACGCTCACCTTAAGTCTCATCCGCGACCTCTCCAAGCGCGAACCTGGCGAAGCCCTCAGGTTTCATCTCGCGGCCCTCGTGAACTCCTCCGGCGACGCCATCGTCGGCATGACGATGGACGGCATCATCACCAGTTGGAACCGCAGCGCGGAACGAATCTTCGGCTATCCCGCTCGGGAAGCCGTCGGGAAACCAATCTCGATGCTACATCCCGCTGGCCGAGAGGACGAGAAACTGGACACTCTGGAGTCCCTGAAAAGAGGAGAAACCATCAACGCGTACGACGCCATACGCAGGAGGAAAGACGGGGAAAACATCGACGTTTCCGTTACTATTTCTCCGATTTTTGACCCCCTTGGCAACCTGGTGGGCTCTTCGAAGGTCATGCGAGATATTACCGAGCGCAAGCGCTTGCAGACCGAACTCGAAAATAGCAGAGCCCAGGCTGTTTCTACTGCCCGCCTTTCCGCCCTGGGAATGATGGCTGGAAGCATCGCGCACGAGATCAACAACCCGCTTGGCGTCATCCACGCTTCCGCAAGCGACCTGATGGAGATGGCCGAAATGGGCAGCGTGCCGCTCCCGGCGTTGCAGCGAACCAGCACTCGCATCAAACGCACCGCCGATCGCATCAGCAAAATTGTAAAGAGCTTGCGGCAGATCTCGCGCGAAGGTAGCGCCGATCCTTTTCAGCAGGCCTCCGTTGCCGAGATTGTCGAACAAGCACTGGAGTTATGCAGAGAGCGGTTCAGGGAACACTCCGTGCGGCTCGACACGCCAGCTATTGACCCCGAACTGCGCGTCTTTTGTCGTGAGGTGCAGATCGCCCAGGTCTTGCTGAACCTGCTGCAGAACGCGTTTGACGCGGTTACCGAATGTCCGGGTGAAAAGTGGATACGCCTTGAAGTCACGGGGCACGAGCAGTCGGCTGTTTTCGCGGTGATCGATAATGGGCCAGGGGTGCCTCCCAATCTCAAAGCACGGATCATGGACCCATTTTTTACCACCAAGCCGGTGGGCAAAGGTACGGGCCTGGGCCTGAGCTTGTCGAAAGCCATTGTCGAAGAGCACGGAGGAGAACTCACTCTCTCCGAGTTTGAAGGCCATACCTGCTTTTCCTTTTCTCTTCCCCAAGGAGCCGCCAAGTGCAACTAAAGGACGCCACCGTACTTATAGTCGACGATGAGCCCGATTGGCGCGCCATCATCCGGGATTGGTTTGAGCGTGAAGGATGCCGTGTGCTGGCTGCAGAGAACGGCGCCGAAGCTCTCCACCTGGTCCGAACCAATCGGATTGACGTCGTTGTCTCGGACGTCCGGATGCCCGTCATGGACGGGATCACCTTCCTGAGAAACATAAAAGCCAGCGAAAGCTATAAGCCCAGCGTCATGTTCATTACCGGCTTTAGCGATATCGGGCCAGGAGAAGCTTACGACCTAGGTGTCGAGGCCATGATGGCGAAACCTGTGGAACGCAAAGATCTGATCTCGGCGGTGACTCGCGTCTTGACCTCGCGCGACGAACTTTGGCAACAGCTCGCCAGCCTTCAACCAGACGCCCTTCTCGCTGCCTCCTTCGCAAGCCTGGCAACGGCTTTGAGCCAGGGACTCCTCGCCTTTGGTCGCGGCGGCTTTCGGATTCACTCGATTCTCAACCTGCGAGAAGGCCCTGTTGATTTGCTGCTGAATTTCGATGCTGACAAGCGGACGGTGACGGGACAGGGTATCGTTCGCTGGCTGGCCACCGCTGAAGCGGAAATGGGGGTGGAAATAACAAGCATAGACGACAACAATCGTGCCTGGATTATTGGCCTCTCTGGCGCGAATACCTCTCATTCTTTCATCCCGTGTACAACTTCCAGCGCAACTGCGGCGCGCTGACTTCCCGGCTGTCCTAGCAGGACACTCAGAAGCAGGCCCCACTCCACACCACAATCCATATCAGTTTTAACCGAGGCAGGTTAGCCCGGCGCGAGTGTCCAATATTGAACAGTCCGAAAAATGGAACTGCTCTAAGATGCAACGGATAGCAAAGCTGGGAAACACTATGCCAAACGACTCGCATCAAAGAGCTGCCGAATTCCACGAGCTCGCCGCGCACGCGCACCGCGCTGCCGCCACGCACCACGGAAAAGAAGATCACCTGACCGGGCACGAGCATTCCAGACAAGCGTTGGAGCACGCCTGCAAAGCCATGCAGTGGTCCGAAGATGCCCATCGCAAGTCCCAAAAAGCCGCAGGGAAGGCATAGGGTGCGGAGCGACTCATGAAGCGCACGAAAAAGATGAACGGCCACCTTGGTGGTTTCTCTTCCGGAGCCGGCCTGGGCGGCAAGGTCTCCCACTTTCGGGACAAACAGAATATCTACAAACAAGGGGCCCCAGCTTACACGCTTTTCTACATTCAAGAAGGCGGCGTGCGGCTCAGTACCCGAACGAAACAGCAGCCATCCGCGGTTACCGCCATCCTGGGTGTGGGAGATTTCTTTGGTGAGCTTTGCCTTGCTGGCTATCCCCTTCGCATGTCCACGGCCGTCGCCTTGACCTCCAGCTCCATACGCACCATCCAGAAAAATAAGATGCTCGAAATGCTTCGCAAAAAGAGCAAGGCGTCAAATGCCATGGTGGCCTATCTGTTGTCCAGCGTCCAGAAGTACAAGGACCATGTTTCGGAGTTACTGACTTCTTCCGCCGAACAGCGCCTGGCGCGCGTGCTTTTGCGGCTGGCGCACTTGGATAAAAGAGGCCCATCAGTTGTCGAGATTCCCATTGTCAGTCATCAAGTTCTGGCGGAAATGGTTGGCACCACCCGCCCACGAGTCAATCTGTTCATGAATCGATTCAGGAAGCAGGGATTCATAAACTACGATGGCGGGCTGGAAGTGCACCAGTCCCTGAGGAAAGTTCTCCGAAGCAGCTAGAAGTCGCGTCCGGAAAAGAATCACAATCGTTCTAATCGATAACCGCCCGGACAGGGCCATGGATATGCGCGGTATCGTTCCGTTTGATGCTCTGAATCTTCTGCTCTTCGCTGTTGAGGCTTTGGTAGTCAGCGCGGATTGTTCAATATTGAACAGTTGGCAGTATCGTGCTATTCTGAGCTATGGTGTCTTCTGCATCTCGACGCCTTTCCGGCCCCGTCACTCGCTCTCCCAAAAAAGCGAATCTGAAAATATCTGCCTTCGATGTGCAAGCGTTTCTCGACTCGGCCGGTCTGAGGAGATCCATCCGCAAGCTTCAAAGAGCAGAAACAATCTTCAGGCAGGGTGATTCCGCTAAGAGCGTTTTATACATTCAGGAAGGCGGCGTGAAGCTTTCGGTTGTCAATGAATCCGGCAAAGAAGCGGTTGTGGCGCTTCTCACACAAGGGGATTTTTTGGGCGAAGGGTGCCTCGCAGGCCAGTCCAAGTGCATGGCCACGGCGACAACCATTGCACCCACCACCGTGCTCGTCATCGAAAAAGACGAGATGCTTCGCGTCCTCCACGTCGAACATGAGTTCTCCGACAGGTTCATCGCCTATATGCTTGCGAGAAACATTCGCGTCGAGGCCGACCTCATCGACCAGCTCTTCAACTCCAGCGAAAAACGGCTGGCGCGCACCCTGCTGTTGCTTGCGCGCTATGGCGCGCCAGGCAAGCTTGAAAAAACGCTTCCCAAAGTGTCGCAGGAAACGCTCGCGGAGATGATCGGCACGACGCGGTCGCGCGTCAATTTTTTTATGAACAAATTCAGGGATCTGGGCTTCATCGAATACGACGGCGAGATCCGCGTCAACAATTCCCTCCTGAGTGTCGTCCTGCACGATTAGCGCTTCGTTCGTTTTCCGCGCTTGCGGGAATCCCGATTCGAAATGTGTGGCAGTGGCTTGGCAACCTCACCCGTCGTTGTAGTAGCTTCCCGCCTAATTTGCGGTATCTTTCAATTATGGATTCGCAGGTCACGCGAAGCCGCCAGCGGATTCTGGAGTCCGCGGTGGTGTTGTTGCGAGAGGGCGGCTTGCCGGGGCAGTTGGTCGAAGCGGCGGCGGAGGTGGCACGCGTTCCCATTTCGAACGCCAAACTTTTTTTCCAGAACGACGAAGAATTAATCCTCGCGCTGTATCTACGCCTTGCCAATGACCTGGAGGTGCGCGCCTCGGCGCTGCCGCCCGGTGGCGTGGCCGAGCGATTTCGCGCGCTGATGCTGGCCAAGCTGGGGCTCGTGAAACCTTACCGTGAAGCATTCGCCGGGTTATTCGCGAAAATGCTCGATCCGCGGACCAATGTCGGCGTGCTGAGCAAGCAGACCGAATTGGTGCGGCTGCGGGCGCGAGCAGCATTCGCGAAAGTGGTTCACGAAGCGGACGACGCGCCCGACGCCGCAGCGCAACTGATTCAAGGGCTTTATGCCGCGCACTTGGCTTTGCTGCTGATCTGGAGCCAGGACCAAACGCCGGATTCGAAGAGCACGCACGCCGCGCTCGAAATGATTTGCAAACTGACCAGTCTGGTTTCCCGGTTTCGTTGGACGCCCATATCTGCCACGATCATCGAAAGCATCGGCGCGATTTGCGGGCCTTTGGTGGATCCGCCCGCGGATCCGGAGACCACGGCGCGAGCGCGCGAAATTCTTGCAGTGATGTTTCGGCACCGGCGCACTCTGCCGGGCACAGAAAAATGTGCGCAGGCTGCGAGCGGCGAACTGTGTGATCAATGTTTAGAGCCTCACCTTCCGCTCGTCCGCCGCTTTGTCGGAGCGAATCTCCCGGTCCATTTTGTGCTTCCGGCGTTTCCGGCAAAGTCACCGAACCCGCGGAAAGTGCTTGGCCTCATGCCGGATATGGCGGAGGAGCTGAGCCTGCAATTTTTGGACGGCCTCTGTGCGGACATTCGAACAATTTATCCGCCGGGAGCGCGCATCACTATTTGTTCCGACGGATTGGTTTTCAGCGATCTCGTGGGCGTTACCGATTCGGACGTCACCAGCTATGGCGAACGGATCGCGGAGATGATCGCGCAGCTGCATCTGGAATCTCTTGAAACCTTTCATATGCAGGATCTCTATGATGAAGCGGGTTCGGGCGAGCAAATGCGCGAGTGGCTCTGCCGCCACTACGCGGAATCAAGCGAAACCATCCACGAGAGGTTGCATTCGAACGAGAGCCAGCAGGCTTTGTTCAACGGTATTCAACGGTTTCTCTTCGAGGACCGGGTCGAAATCGAAAAAGATAAAAGTCGCAGCCGCATTCGTTCGGAGTGCAAGGAGCGCACGTATGAATTGGTCCGGCGGAGCTACGCCTGGGGACGTCTGGTGGCAGACTGCTTCCCCGCATCGCTGCGGCTTTCCATTCATCCGCAACCGCCGCATTCTGAGAAGCTCGGCATTCTTCTGTGCGAATCGCGCGACGTCTGGCTGACGCCGTGGCACGCCGTGGCCTTCAAAGAGAACGGCCGGTTTCGCCTCGTCAAGCGTCGTGAAGCGGAGGAATTGGGCGCTTCCATCGTCCTGAAAGAAGGATCGCCTTCTTACATGGAGCTCAGCCAGTGATCGACGCACTCGAAAACGTCCGCGCGGCGCGCGATCTGTATCTACAAGCCTCCGGCTTTACGACCGATTCGTACACGGATCCCAATTTCACGGTGAAGGTCGGCTTCGTTACGATGCGATTTCCCAACCCCGGCCTGCTGCCAATGCATGATCTCCATCACGTCGCCACCGGTTACGATTCGTCGCTGTTGGGCGAAGCAGAAATCAGTGTGTTCGAATTGCGCGCGGGAAGCGGGAATGCGCTCATCTTCTTTCTCTGCTGCGGCTCGATTCTCGTCGGCTTATGCCTCTCTCCGCGGCGCATGTGGCGCGCGTGGAAAGCAGCGCGCGGTGCGCGGTCCTTGTACGGAACCAAAGTGCCCTATGAAGCCTTGCTGGCGATGGATGTCGCTCAACTCCGCAAAGTGATCGGGCTGGAGGTCTAATTGAAAACACAGACATGGCAGACGCACGTGCTTTCGCCGTTCGGCCTTGAAGTCACGGCGGCATCACAAAAGGAAAGCCTCGCCGAAATCGACGTGCCGCTTCTCAAAGAGTGGATCGCCAAAGAGCGATTCGTCTTGTTGCGTAGATTCGCGCCTCTCTCAACCGACGATATGATGCGGCTCGCGAAAACGCTCGGCGAGCCGCTGGAATGGGAATTTGGCGCCGTCAACGAGCTTGTCGCCAAACCGGATGCGAAGAACTACATCTACACCACCGGCGCGGTGCCCTTTCATTGGGACGGCGCGTTCGTCGGAAAAATCCCGCACTACATTCTTTTTTCGTGTGAGCTCGCGCCGCCCGAGAATAGCGGTGGCGAAACCATCTTCTGCGATGGCGCTCGTCTCTTGAACGCTGCAACACCGCAACAGCGCGCACTTTGGAAAACGACCTCTATCATCTACAGCACCGCGAAAGTTGTCCACTATGGCGGTTCCTTCACCTCTCCGATGATCGTGCGCCATCCTGCGAGCGGCGAAGACACGCTGCGCTTCGCCGAGCCCGTGCGCGACTTGAATCCCGTTTCGCTCGACATTCCCGGCATGGCGCCAGCTCAACGTGAAGCGCTTGTCGCCGAAGTCTCTGCGCTTCTGCGCAATCCGAACTGCTTCGCCGCGCACGCGTGGCAAGCTGGCGACATACTCATCGCCGACAATCACGCGCTCCTCCACGGACGCAACGCTTTCGTTCACGCGGCCTCGCGCCACCTCCGCCGCATCAACATACTCGGATGACCAAGCTGCTCCATTTTCTGCGCGAGCTGCTGGTCATCCGCCGCGTCGAATTCCGTATCGCCGAAATCCCCATCGTCGCCATGCCCGCACTGCTGGTGAACAAGGAACTCGCGCCCCTGAAAACGCAGACCTTTTGGGAAGGCGTGCTGATTTTCTTTTTTCTGTTTGCCTTCGGAGACATGATCAACTGCCTCGCCGACCGCGATCTCGACGCCAAATACAAGCCGCACCTTTCGCGCGCGGTCTACAACCTGGGCGTGCCCTTCGTCACATTCCAGATTATTCTGTGGGCTGTGCTCGCGCTGGCTCTCGCGGCGCACGTATCTTGGCTGCTGCACCGCTGGCAGTTGTTTGCGTTGACCGCAGTTGGCCTCGCCCTGGGCGCCGCGTATTCCGTCGAGCCATTTCGCCTAAAAGGTCGCGGCCTCGCTCAATTATTTTGTCTCTGGCTGATTATTTTTGTCGGTCCGATGCTGATGATCGCAACGCTCTTCGGCACCTGGCCATCGCCGGAGTTGGTGGCGTTCGCCATGGCCTACGGCGCCGTCCAAATGGGTATCATCCTCGTGAACACAGCGGAAGACTATCCCGAGGATCGCGAAGCCGGTGTGCGAACGGTGATCGTTTCCTTGGGCCTCGCGCGCGGAATCGCTTTAGCCTCTGCGCTGGCGACGGCCGGCGCCGCGGTAATGCTTGTCACGCTTGCAATATTGTATTGGGTTCGCGGATTGCCAATGTTGCGAAGCATCGCGCTGTTGCCCGCAGCTGCCGCGTGTCTCTGGTTGACCAACGCGATTCGCAGCTTATCTCGCGAAGTCGCCGCCGCCCCGCTCGAAGTTGGCATTGCGCGCGTGAAGGCCGCCGCAAAAAAAGTCCCAGCCTGGGTCACCGTAGTGGCTTGGACATCGTTTGCCGCGGTCTTAACCCTGTTCCTCTACTCTGCAAAATTGTTTTAGCAAAAAAAGATGCCGGGCCGAAGCCCGCCGCTACATATAATCCTGCAGCCATGCGCATTCATCCGCTGGACCTGGCGATTGTCATTGCTTACCTGCTCGGCGTGACCGCGCTGGGCATGCATTTCCGCCGCGGTCAGCAGGACGCCAAAGATTATTTTTTGGGCGGACGAACCGCGCCGTGGTGGGCCCTGGCATTTTCCATCGTGGCGACGGAAACTTCGACGCTTACCATCATCGGCACCCCGGCAATCTCCTACGGCGGAAACCTCGCGTTCCTTCAACTGATTTTCGGCTATCTGCTTGGCCGCGTTCTGATCGTCCTGCTGCTGCTTCCCGGCTATTTTCGCGGCGAGTTTTTCACCGCCTACGCCTTGATCGAAAAACGCTTCGGCCCGCGCATGCGCGCCGTGGCCGCATCCACATTCTTAGTCACACGCGCCATCGCCGAAGGCGTGCGCGTTTCGGCCATCGCGCTGGTCGTTAGCGTGGTACTCGGAACATCGGAGAAGCTGGCCGTCGTCATCGTTATCGCCCTCACCGTGCTTTACACGTTCGAAGGCGGCATGACGGCCGTCATCTGGACCGACGTGGCGCAGCTGCTGATCTATTTGACGGGAAGTGCGGTCACTTTTTTCGTTCTGTTGCACCGCATCCCCGGCGGATGGAGCGAAGTCACGCAAGTCGCGGCTCTCGCTGGACACAAATTGCAAGTTTTCGATTTTTCGTGGAATCTCGCGACGAAATACACGTTTTGGTCCGGACTCATCGGCGGCGCCTTTCTCACCATGGCCACCCACGGCACCGACCAAATCATCGTCCAGCGCCTGCTCGCCGCGCGCAGCGAGCGGGACAGCCGCCGCGCCCTCCTCGCCAGCGGCGCCATCGTTCTGATCCAATTCACTGTATTTCTACTGATCGGCATTTTGCTTTTCGTCTTCGCGCAGCACTGGCCACTGCTCCACGCCGGCGAACGCACCGATCGCATCCTGCCACTTTTTCTTGTGCGCGAAATGCCCACAGGACTTGCTGGACTGTTGCTCGCTTCCATTGTCGCCGTGGCCATGTCCAACGCCAGCGGTTCGTTGAATGCCATGGCCGCTTCGAGCGTGCTCGATTTTGCAACACTCCGCGGTCGAACCGCCGATCCTGCCCGCTTCGTACGCCTCTCCCGCGGCATGACGCTTGCGTGGGGCCTGGTGCTCATGGGCTTCGGTCTAGTGAAGTGGGGCCCGCTGCTCGAAACCGGGCTGACCGTGGCATCGCTGCCCTTCGGCAGCCTGCTCGGCCTTTTTCTTCTTGGCACCTTCGATCGCGGCGCCAACGCGCGCGGCGCCCTGGCCGGAATGATTGTGGGACTCGCCACAATATTATGTCTGTCCCGATTTACCAGCGTGGCGTATACGTGGTACTTCATGTTTGGGGCGATCGTCACATTTGTGACAGGTGCAATTGCCAGCCGCATCGGCAGTGCTGCGAGCCGAACGCAGGTGATTGACGCATAAACTGGGCGCTATGCCTTGTAGGGGCGCCCGCCGCGGCGGGCTGCGCCCTCGTAGAATGAGAAGCAAAGATGAGGATGCCTTGACCGAAAAGCGTCTCGAGTTGGTGCGCGGCCTAGGCGCATGGGCGTCCGGTGCCATCGTCGTCGGCACGATGATCGGCACAGGCATCTTCCTCAAGCCGGCGGAAATGGCGCGCGAAGGCCGCAGCGTCTCCATCGTTTTCGCTGCGTGGATCATCGGTGCGATCCTTTCGATCTTCGGCGCGTTTTCCTTCGCCGAATTGGGTTCCATGATTCCGGAAGCGGGCGGCGAATACGCCTATTTGCGCCGCGGCTTCGGCCCCGTCTACGGATTCCTCTTCGGCTGGATGCATTCCATCGTCGGCCGCCCCAGCTCTTTGGCTTCGATTTCTGCGGGGATGATGCGCTTCCTCAGTTTTCTTCTTCCCGTCGTCGCCGCTCCGCTCTTCAACATTCACATTGCCATTCCCGGCCTCACGGGATGGATCAAGCCCTACGACTTCGTCTTCACCTGGGCGCAGCCCTTGGCCGTGGTCTGGCTGCTGATCATGACGGGCATAAATTATCTCGGCGTGCGCCTGGGCGGCGCCGTTCAAATTTTCCTCACAACGATCAAAATAATGTCCGTGGCAATTGTGATCGGGGTGGCGTTTTTTTCAGCGGCTCCTGCGGCACACGCGCCAGATCCCTTCTGGCCTGCCGCAGGCATGGGCGCCGCAGCGATTTTCAGCGCGTTTCTCGCTACGCTGGCCGCCGCGCTCTGGGCCTACGACGGCTGGGAAGATTTGAATCTTGTGGGCTCAGAAGTGGAAAACCCGCAAAAGAATTTTCCGCGCGCGCTAGTTGGCGGAGTTGCTTTTGTCGCCGTGATTTATCTGCTCTTCAGCGCCGCGTGCCTGAAAGTTCTCCCATTCGAAAGCGTGGCCGCTTCCCAGCACATTGCGTCCGATGTGGTTGCGCACATCAAGGGAGCTACCGCCGCAGCGTGGATCACGCTGGCGATGGCCATTTCCGCGCTCGGTTCGATGAATTCCTCCGTGCTGAGCGGCGCGCGCGTAGGCTACGCCATGGCCCGCGACGGAATCTTCTTCAAAATTGCCGACGGCATCCACCCAAAATTCCGCACTCCCGCGCGCTCATTGATTTTTCAAGGCGTGCTAGCCAGCCTGATGGCGCTCACCGGAACATTCGAAGAACTGACCAATCTTTTTATTTTTGCCGCCTGGATTTTCTATGCCTTCGCCGTCGTAGCCCTCTTCCGAATGCGCAAGACCGAGCCCGATCTACCGCGCCCCTACCGCTGCTGGGGCTACCCCTGGGTGCCCGGCCTCTTCGTCGCCGGCGCCCTCGCCCTCACCATCAACATCTGGCTCGAGCGCCCCGGCCGTTCTTCCATCGGGCTATTGCTGATCCTCGCCGGACTTCCCTTCTACCGTCGCTGGAATCGCTCACTCTCAGCTGCCGGCAATTCGCCCGGGCTCCAGTCTTCTTGAAAGAAGGTGCTGCACCAGAACTCCCCCTGTAAGAAGCGCCGCTGCAGGAGCAACTACCCACGCGAGGATGTTAACGAAAAGGGCGAGCAGCATGATGTGAGGGCCGAGGCGAGCATCCACGACGGCCGTCACGGGAAGCGCTAAGAGAAAGAGGGCCAGGTAAGGCACCACAGGAAAAACGGTCGATGAGAACATGGCACGCTTCGATCCACCTGCGCGATTCGAGAGATATGCCCCCATCGCACCAATTAACGGCAACGAAAACAGCCAGGGAAGATAAATCATCGCGGCATTCGCGATCAGGGACCAGCCATTCTTTATCACGACCGACCACGGCTTGGGACCAAAGAGCTGTATGAGCATTAGGAGCCCCATCGACAAAAAAAATGTCAACAAGCTAGGCAACCAAAACTGCCTGACGCGATTTGTCATGCCGTTCTCCTTTTTTCTGGCGACTTGAATCAACCGGCTCAACTTCTGCCAATCTTCGACTTGCGATAGCGTGTGCCGCGCAGCCTCTTCTTCCGTCATCCCCTGCCTGCGCAATTCTTCGTAATTCTCTTCGAGATGTGCGGCTATTTCTGAAATTACCTCGTTGCGCTCATCAGTTTCGAGGCCAAGGTCAAGCAGTTGGCGGCGGACGAGCTCATCCCAATCACGCATGGGCCACCTTCTTGAGCCGCCGCAGGGCCTGGAACAGTTCCGACCATTCCTGTCGGAGCGGCGAAAGCTTTTTCTTCCCGGCCGGAGTGAGCCGATAGCATCGGCGGCGGCGGCCGTTGTCACTCGTTTCCCATGCGCCGCGAATCCAGCGCCGCTGCTCCATGCGGTAGAGCATGGGATACAGCGCCGCGAGCGTGAAGCGCAGCGCGCCTTTGGTTTGCTGCTCGATGCGCCGTGCCAGTTCATACCCGTGGAGCGGCCCGTCTTCCAGAACGCTGAGAACCGCAAGTTCCGCGGTGCCGCGCTTGATTCCTGCCCCAATCATAAGGCTCTCCTTTACATGTAAGATTCTTATATATGAAAGGAAGGATTGTCAACTGGTCCAAAGGACGGGTGTTCAAGGATCAACCCTCGCCCGTGGGAACTAAACAGAGGCGGCGCGGGCCGAGTTCGTTCCGGTGGAGATATGCAGGACTGCAGCTTCGGCCTCAAGGGAAACTTCGACAGCAGGATGGAAAAGTTTAGCAAGGGCTTCGATGCCGATAACGAGGCGCGGACCCGGACGCGAATAGTAGCCGTTGGCTTCGAGAGCGTAGACGCGTCCATTGCGTACGGCAGGAATGGCATTCCATTCTTCTGGGAATGCCATGTCACGATATTCGTCGCGCGCTTGTTCCGCGCCGTAGCCGCAAGGTGAAATCAGCAGAATTTCAGGTGCGGCATCGATTATGTTGTCCATACCAATGCGAAACGACGGCGTCCGCGCGCTTCCAAAAACATCTTCCCCGCCGGCAAGATGAATCATCTCCGGAACCCAGTGCCCGCCGACATAAAATGGTTGCAGCCATTCGAGGAACGCCACGCGCGGCCGCTCCGTAAGACCCTGCACCTGGAGTTCGAGCGCCCCGAGCCGTTCGCCGATTTGCTTCAGCAGCGACACCGACTCCGGCCCGTGGCAGGATTCCTCGCCCACCCAAAGAATGTCACGCCAGACGTCTCCCAAATCTTGCGGATTGAGGCAAAGCACTTCCGGCCGCCTGTCGAAACGCATCAGCGCAGTCGCCAGATCGTCCGGAGACGCCGCGCACACATGGCACAAATCCTGCGTAATGATCAGGTCCGGCCCGAGCGTTTCGAGCACATCGGTATCCACGGCATACAAACTTTCACCGCGGTGAACATACTCGCGAACGAGAGCATCGATTTCCGCCGGCGAAGCTTCTTGCGGCAATCGCGAATGAATCACGACCGGCTTGGTTCGCGCCCGCGCCGGAAAATCGCACTCATGGCTAACGCCCACAATTTCACGGTCAAATCCAAGCGCAAACAGGATCTCCGTAGCCGAAGGCAGCAGCGACACAATTCGCATGCCAGAAATGTACCACATCCAGATTCCTTGGGAGGCGACAGAACTCGTTTGGCGAGCAAGCAAGAGCTGTTGCAAAGTCTGCTGACGTTTTCGCCGGGCGGCACGAAAAGACCACCCAGACGCACTAAGCAAACTTTCCTCTCCCACTAAAAACTGAGAACCGACGACTGTCTACGGTCTTACTTGTACAGGAAATATTTCCGCCGGACCTGCTCGAACGCGGCGAGATCGGCGGACCAGTTGGCCACAATTTTCTCTGGGGCGACGCCGGACTGCAATTGCTGGACGGTGTCGGCGTTTCCGACGAGCAAGAGAAGCTTTGCGGCGTCGAACTGTTTGGGATAGAGCTTCTGCAGCAGCGCCGCAATTTCCAGGCCAATACGCATGGAGCGCACCGTGAAACGATCCGTCACGCGGATCCCAACGCCGCCGCAACGCTCGCCGCTATAGAGGCCGGAGATGGGGATAAACGGTCGGTCGGCAAAATGTACGCCGGGGAGATGGCGCTCGTTCAGCGCGGAGGCGACATCGCCGCCGTTGAGCCAGGGCGCGCCGAATTCCTCGAACGGTGTCTGCGTGCCGCGCCCGACCGAGACTCCCGCGTTCTGAAGAATCTCTATTCCGGGATAGAGGACGGCTCCCTTGGTGGTGCGCAGGTTCGGCGAAGGCGGAATCCACTTGATACCCGTGCTGTCAAAAAAATAATTGCGATGCCAGTTCTTCATGGCGATGACGTGCAGATTGGCTCCGATGTGGTTTTCAGAGTTGAAGAGCTGAGCGAGTTCGCCGATGGTGAGGCCATAGCGAACAGGCATCGGAAAATACGCGGTGAAGGCAGTCTTGTCCGGATCGAGCATCGGTCCTTCGACGATTTCGCCGCCGATTGGATTGGGGCGGTCCAGAACGAAGAACGTAATGTTGTGCTTGGCGGCGGCCTCCATGCAGTAGGCCATCGTCGTCGTGTACGTGTAAAACCGCACGCCGGCATCTTGAACGTCGAAGACCAACGCATCAATGCCGACGAGCATATCGTCGGTGGGCCGCCGATTGTCACCGTAGAGGCTGAACACGGGGAGGCCCGTGGAAGGATCTTTGGAGGAAAAAAGCTTTTCGTCTTCGCGGCCGGCGAGACCGTGCTCCGGACTGAAAAGCGCGACGAGTTGCACGCCTGCGGCGTGCACCAAAACGTCAACGGTGCTACGTCCTTGCGAATCGAGGCCGGTGTGATTGGTGATCAGGCCAACGTGTTTTCCACGAAGCGGGGCGAACTTCTGGGCTTCGAGAACGTCGAGGCCGACTTGCACGCGGGCTGCGTGACTCGAGTGTTTGGAAGACTGCGTGGCGGCGGTGGTGGAGAACAAGGCCAAGCAAATTACAAATTCGAACGCCGTGGAAAGCACCGTCTTGTGTTTGGCCAAATGGTCCCCCGCTATGGCAACAATACAATGATATTCTGGAACGCGGTGGCCGAAGCCGCGTTGAGAGCACAGGGTGCGTGTGCTATGAATAAATGCGGGGCGCGGGCGGCCGTTATGGAATTCTAACCAATGGATAGACGCCGCGACCGCTTTCTGCTTTTTATCCCCGTCTCTATCATTTTTCTTATGGCCTATAACGCACGCAGCCAAAGCCGCAGCACTTCCGGACAAAAAACTGTTTCCAGAGCGAGCACCTCTGCTGCCAAGAGCGGCGTGAAGACGCTGTCGCCCGTCGCGAACGCCTGGGTGGAAACAACGCTGCGTAAAATGAGCGTGGACGAGAAGATCGGGCAGTTGCTGTTCACCACCTATCACGGAAGTTTTACGCCGACAGACGCAGCGGCCTATCAACAAATGATGCACGACGTGAACGATTTGCACGTCGGGGGATTTATCACCATCACGCAAATCACGCCGCTGGGGATCGTGAAAAGTCAGGCGTATCCGACGGCCGTGCTGTTGAACCAGCTCCAGGCCAAGTCGAAGTTGCCGCTGCTGATTGGCGCGGACTTCGAACGGGGCGCGGCGATGCGGCTGGATGAAGGCACATCGTTCCCAACGGCGATGGCGCTGGCGGCTGCTGGCGATCCGCAGGACGCGTACACCATGGGAAAGATCACGGCGCTCGAGGCGCGCGCCGTCGGCATCCAGTGGATTTATGCACCGGACGCTGATGTGAACAACAATCCGGGAAATCCGATCATCAACACGCGTTCGTTTGGCGAAGACCCCGCACGTGTCGCGAAATTCGTAAGCGCCTTTGTGAAAGGCGTTCAGGAAAATGGTGGATTGGCGACCGCAAAACATTTTCCGGGGCATGGCGACACGGCGGCGGATTCGCACATTGATTTGCCCGTGATTCACGCGGACCGCGAGCGGCTCGAACACTTGGAGCTAGTTCCCTTCCGCGCGGCGATTGCCGCGGGCGCGGGCAGCGTTATGACTGCGCATCTTTCGATTCCGGCGCTGGAGCCGGACTCGAACACGCCGGCAACGCTCTCGCACAATATCTTGACGGGATTGTTGCGCGACGAACTTGGGTTCGAAGGGTTGGTCGTCACGGACGCGATGGACATGGGCGGAATCACCGTGCGATTCGCGCCGGGCGAAGCGGCGGTACGCGCGGTTGTTGCGGGTGCGGATGCGCTGCTGATGCCGCCGGTGCCGGATGCGGCGTTCGAAGCGCTGCAAGCTGCGGTGAAGTCGAAACGAATTTCGAAAGAACGGCTGGATGCGTCAGTGCGGCGGATTCTGCAAGCGAAGGCCCGGCTGGGCCTAAATCAAAATCGGCTAGTGGATGTGAACGCGATCAATCACAAACTTGGAAGCGTGGCGTCACAAAAAGAAGCGCAGGACATTTCGGATCGTGGCGTGACACTCTTGCGCGACACGCCGCGCCGGCTCCCGCTTGACGGAACGAAGCCTTCACGCGCACTGCTGCTGGCGTTTTATGCGGATCCGGAGCCGTATCCGGGCGAAGACTTAGAGCGCGAATTGCGTTCGCGATTTGATTCCGTGACGACGCTGCGCGGGGACACGCGATTTGTGAATGCCAGCAATTTGAAATTGCCGGCCCCGGAATCGTATGACGTGGCGATTCTCGCGCTGTTTGTGCGCGTGAGCGATCGCAAAGGAAACGTGGATGTTCCCCCGGAACAGGCCGCGCTGGCGGAACAGCTTTACAAAACGGGCAAGCCGGTCGTCACCGTTGGATTTGGCAGCCCGTACCTGATTGAAAGTTTTCCGAAGGCGGAGACGTGGCTCGCGGCGTTTGGAATCAGCGACGTGGCGCAGATCTCCGCGGCGCGCGCGCTGTTTGGGCAAATTCCGGTACGCGGACATTTGCCGGTCACGATTCCCGGCGTGAATTTGAAAGCCGGATTCGGAATGGAATTGCTGGCGAATCCGGAGACGGTGCAATCGATGGATACGCGCGGCGAAGCGCGGCTACAGCCCGCGTTCGACGTGATCGAGAAAGCGATTGCGGACAAGGCGTTTCCCGGAGCGACGCTCGCGGTCGGATATCGCGGAAGGGTTTCGGTGCATGCGTTCGGAAAACTGAGCTACGACGCTAAAAGCGCGTCGACGAATTTGAACACGATGTATGACATCGCGTCGTTGACGAAAGTGGTGGCGACCACGACGCTGGTGGCGAAATTGGCCGAAGGCGATTTCGCCGCGCCGTTAGATCTCGATGCGAGAGTGGAGCGGTATTTGCCGGAGTGGGCGAGCGGGCCGCAGCCGGAGTGGCGGCACAAAGTAACGGTTCGGCATTTGCTGACGCATACTTCGGGATTGCCGGCGTTCAAAGAATATTGGCGGACGTCGAAAGGCAAGGCAGATACGCTCGCGCGAATTTTTGCGGAACCGCTGGAATATGAACCGGGGACGAAAGAAATTTATTCGGACCTCGGGATTATTTTAATGGCGGAGATTGTCGAGCGATTGGCGGGGCGAACGCTGGATGATCTTGCGAGAACATTTATTTTTTCGCCTCTGGGGATGAAAGATACGATGTATCGTCCGCCGAAGAAACTTTGGCCGTCGATTGCGCCTACGGAGATTGATAACAATTTACGGCACAGGATGGTGCAGGGCGAAGTGCACGACGAGAATGCGTTTGCGATTGGCGGCGTTTCGGGGCATGCGGGAGTTTTCAGCACGGCGCCGGATTTGGCGGCGTTTTGCCAGATGCTGCTGAACGGCGGCGTTTACTCACACCAGAGAATTTTGCGGCGCGCGACGATCTCGCAGTTCACCGCGCCGCAGCAGCTTTCCGGCGGGACGCGCACGCTGGGCTGGGCAGTGCCGACGGGGGGCGGATCGAGCGGGCATTATTTTTCGACGCATAGTTTCGGGCATACGGGATTTACCGGGACGTCCATTTGGATCGATCCGGATCGGCAACTTTTTGTGGTGCTGCTGACGAATCGCGTGCATCCAACGCGCGAGAATACCAAGATTCAGCAGGTGCGTCCGGCGCTTCATGATGCAGTGATGCAAGCGCTGGGTTTTGCGACGGCGGCATCGCGATGATGTAGTTTTCAGTTGTCTGTTTTCAGTTCTCAGTCAGAGAAGAAAAACCCTAAAACTCTTAGAGCGGATAACTCAGTTGACGATGCTGTCCCAATCTTGCGGCTGGCAGCAGGTCGTTAGTCGTGAGTTTTTGGCCCTTAGTATTCAGAGAGCAGGAGTCAGAGAGTCAAGCTCAGTGAGCTAATACCTGCGTCCAGAGTGAGCGCCACGGATTATGCAATTGGGACTTCTTGGACGTCGACTTTGATTTTTACGCTGTCCATGCGAAAGCGGGAGTGGGCTTCGTCGATAAATTGGGCGTCCACGATGGTCACGGTAAATTGCAGGGCTCCGGCAGTGACTTGCCGGGAGAAGCCTGGCTTCATTTCGCTGGCGGCAAATTCGATTGAACTCCTAACTCGGCTAATGCTGCCAGCGTTGGGCCGGGCGCGATCGGATATGCCGCTGACGAGGACGCTGAGCTGGTCTGCCGCGGCTCCTGATCTCAAATTTATTCCACCGCTAAAACCGTAGGAATAAATGAAACCGATGGGTGTGCCTTGCGCGGTACGAATGATGGCGGTTTCGCCGGTGCAGCAAAAATCTCCGATGGTTCCGTTGTTGTTGCGTTTTCCCGCGCCTGGAAATTCAAACGTGGTGTTTTCCAAACGAAGATGAGATTGTGGCTTTTCCTGTGCGGCAGAGACTTCGTGTCCGCTGCCTGCAACTATTGCAATCATCACTAGAATTGTAGAGATCGAGAGGACCCTAGAATTCATCGTGGCCTCCGCGTGGCTGTGCGTTTGGCGCTAGCGCCTTCTATTATTGACCCTTCCAGGGATTAGAGCATGAATGGATTGTGTCGAGCGGGTAAAAGAACGCGAACATTTGCGCGTTTCAGTGCTCAGTCTTCGGTTCTCAGTCAGAGGGGAGTTCTGTTTTACACGAACCCCTCTCGCGTGACAGAGGATCGAGTTTAGAAGCCTTTTCCTGCCGCACGAGGTTAGTGCGGCTTTTCCATTGTTGGGGCAGTAGCCGGAGCGGGTGTCGTGGCGGCGGCCTTGGGTTGGATGGAGAGGAGCTCGACTTCGAAGATGAGCGTGGAGTTGGGGCCGATTTGCTGGCCTGCGCCGCGCTCGCCGTAGGCGAGTTCCGAGGGGATGAACAATTGCCACTTCGATCCCACGGGCATGAGCTGGAGCGCTTCGGTCCATCCTTTGATGACGCCGTTGACTTGAATTGTTAGTGGCTGGCCGCGTTTGTAGGAGCTGTCGAACTCGGTGCCGTCGAGAAGCGTGCCGCGGTAGTTGCAAACGACGGAATCGGTGGCGGCGGGTTTCGGGCCGGTTCCCTCTTTCAAGATTTTATATTCCAGACCGCTGGGAAGTGCGACGACGCCGTCTTGTGATTTGTTTGTGTTCAGAAAAGCGTCTCCGGCTTGCTTATTGGAAACGGCGAGCTGTTGCATTTTTTCCTGGGCTTTTTTGCGCAGGTCGTTCTGGACTTGTGTGAGTGTGGCCTGCGCTTCCTGGTCGGTCATTAGAGTTTTGCCGGCGGCGAGGCCATCTTTCAAACCGCGCAAGAAGATCGCGGGGTCCACTTCGACGGATTGCTTGTGGAGACCAGAACCGAGATTCATGCCGAGGGCGTAGCTGAATTTGTCTTTGTCGGTTTTGAGGGTGAGAGGGACGGCAGTTTTTGGTTTGGTGGTGGCTTGTCCCGTTTTTGCGGCGGGGGTTTTTGGAGCTTGCGCCGCGGGAGTGGTTGGAGTGGTTGCGGCCGGAGTTTGCTGTGCGCGAGCGGTGCCCAGGAGCAAGAATCCGGCGGCCATGGTTGTGAATGAGGTGATGAGTAGTTTTCGCATGGAAGCATTGTCCCATCGGTTGGGTGGTATCGCAAACGGCGGGAAGAGGGTGTTGGGAAAATTGATGGTGGATTCATACTCACACGACGAGCGACGGTTCCCGGAATCTGAGAGCTTTGGACGCGGCCATTTGGATCGGGCAACTTTGAGAGAGAGGCACCCCTGGTTTTTTGTAAGTGTTGCTGATACAGGGCTTATGCGAGGTGCCTGTGGAAGTGTTGATTCTAAAGGGGTTTGCCGTCCCCGGGTTGCTGTTGATCGCAGTCGGCGAGGTAGCTGCCGGAGAAGAAGTAGGCCAGCTCGTTGCTGAGTTTTTGGGTGGCGAGCTGCAAGCCGAAGGCGAGTTGCCGGGGACAGCGGGGCGGGCGAGGGCGGAGTTGGACTTATTGTTCTCCGGTGAGGCGGCGGAGTAGGTCGGCTTCGGCTTGGCGGTAGGGGGTGCCGTCGGGGCGGAGGACTTCGTGGAACCAGACGGGGGGCTGGTCGAGGACGTAGGGGTGCTGCCAGGATTCCCACGGTAAGTAGGTTTGTGTTTTGCCGGCGACGAAACCCCAGTTTATGGCGCCGACGCGCTCTTGCTTGGCGATGGGCAAGATCGCGTCAAAGGTACTGCCTGCGGGACGGGCCATAAATTCCGTGCAGATTACGGGGCGGTTGTATTTTTTCAGCCAGGCCACTTCCTGCTTGAAGAATTCGGGCCAGGCGTAGTTGTGGAAGGTGATGACGTCGGACTGGCGGAGCTGAATCTGCTGAATTTCGGGGAGGCTGGCGCCATCGGGTGAGGTGTCCACGCAACAAACTCCGCTGGTGAGCGGCTGCGAGGGATGGGCTTCGCGGGCCCATGCGAACACTTGGGGCAAAAGGGCGATCACGCGGGCGGTCTTGTCTTTCAATTCCTGTTTCGCGTAGCTGCCAGCGTTGTCCGCGCCGGGCTCGTTCCAGAGATCCCAGGCGAGGATGCGGTCGTCCTTGGCGAAGGCTGCGATCACGCCTTGGACGTAGGCCTTCAGTCGCGGGATTTGGTTGGGGTCGGCTAGCGCCGCGGCGCCGGGACTCTGCACCCAGCCGGAATTATGCACCCCCGGAATCGGCGGGTGCTGCGGACCGAGATGAGGCAAAGGATCCCAGCAGGAATCGAAGAGGACAAGGATGGGGCGCATGTGGTGGCGGGAGGCGATGGACAGGAAGCGGTCGATGCGCTTCTGGAAGCCGACGGGGTCCTGCTGCCAGGGCAGGTCGTGGAGAAAGACGCGCATGGTGTTCATTCCCAGCGATTCGGCCCAGGCGAGTTCCGTGTCGATTTGCTGAGGGTCGAAGGTTGGCTCCTGCCACATTTCCAATTGGTTGATGGCGGACTTCGGAATGTAATTGCTGCCGACGAGCCATGGCTGTTGTGCATACCAGGAGTTGGCTTGCTGCTCGGGCCAGCGGGGGGATTGGGCACACGCTGTGCTGGTGAGCATGGCCACGATAAGCAGCACTGCGGTGGCGAAGGCAAATGTGATGATTTTCACTGTGGGAATTTTGCGCTTGGGCATGTGCAGTGGGCTCGGAACGACGGGCGCGAGCTTAGTACTGAATTGCGTTTTGCTGCAAGTCGAGGGCGGCTTGGGTTAGGTCGGAGGCACGGCCGAGGTCGCGCCAGTAGTAGTGGTCGGCGCGGAAGGCGAGGATGGGGTGGCCTTCGGAGGATAGGCGGAGGTAGGAATCGATGATGGAGAAGATACCGGTTTCGGTGAGGAGAGGGAGGAGGCGTGGGGAGATTAGATGGATGCCGGAGAAGGCCAGGGGGTGGAGCGGAGAGAGTTCCGGGGACGGAGGAAGTGGCGAGGGGCTAGTGACGAGGGGCGAGTGGGAAGAAAAAACAGATTCCTCGCTGCGCTCGGAATGACTTGGTTTCGCGGATTGAACGGGCGGTGCGGGTGACGCAGTGGCTGATGGATTCGGATGTGCCTTCATTTGCGGTGCACAGTCAGGAGTGACTGTGCTACTGGCGCGGGAGCGGAGGTGGAGATGATTGTCGAAGAGGAGTTGGCGGGAAGAGGGGCGGGATTGGACGGCCAGGGTAGCCAGTGCACGATGCGATTTGTGGAATTGGAGCATTTGGGTGAAATCGATGGTGGAGAGGACGTCGACGTTGTGGAGGAGGAAGGGTTCGTCGAGATTTTTTGAATCTTCGAGGAAGAACCAGGAGGTTCTTTTTAGGCCGCCGCCGGTGTCGAGGAGGATTTCTTCTCTCGAAATTTCGATGCGCAGGTTGAAATTATTCTTGGATTTGAGGTAGTCGATCACCATGTCGGCGTGGTGGTGGACGTTGATGATGACTTCGTTGACGCCAAAGGCGCGGAGGCGGGTCAGGGTGATTTCGAGGAGGGTGCGGTTGCTGAGTTCGACGAGGGCTTTGGGGCGAGTGTCGGTTAGGGGTTTGAGGCGGGTGCCTAGGCCGGCGGCTAGGATCATGGCTTTCATTGGGGAGCCGAAGAAAAAGAATTTACACAGAGGACACGGAGAACACAGAGGGCACAGAGAAGAAGGAAAAGCGGGAGCTGGGCTTCCGCACTCCACGTAAGGCGATCAGAAAAGGTAGTCATTTGGAGAGTTTCTCGAGTTCGAGGTGGCGGAGGAGGACTTCGAGGCCGGGGCGGGGACGGAGGCGTTTGGCTAGTTGTTCGGCCAGGTAGACGGAGCGGTGCTGGCCGCCGGTGCAGCCGAAGGAGATCATTAGATTTTTGAAGCCGCGCTGCTGGTAGGTGGCGACGGCGGAATCTACGAGCGAGAGAGCGCTGGCGAAGAATTGGTGGACGCTTTCTTGTTGCTGGAGATATTCGATGACGGGGACGTCTTTGCCCGTCAGGGATTTGAAGCGGTCTTCGCGGCCGGGGTTGGGGAGGCTGCGGGCGTCGAAGACGAAGCCTCCGCCGTTGCCGGTTTCGTCTTTGGGCAAACCTTGATGGAAGGAAAAACTGAAGATGCGGACGACGAGATTGTCGGCTTCGGCGGCGATGGCTTGCAATTTTTCGGAGGCTAGCATGCTTTGGAAAGCGCCCATGAGCGTAGGCAGGGCGATGGGGAGTTCGACATTGTGGAGGAGCCAGCGGAGATTTTTCAGGGCGTAGGGGACGCTTTGGAGGAAGTGGGGTTTGCGTTCGTAGAAGCCGCGAAAGCCGTAGGCGCCGAGGGCTTGCATGAGGCGAATGTAGACGTAGGGATAAAAGTGCTGGAGGAAGGCGGGGCGGTCGAGCGGGATGAAATTGGCGAGGGTGTCGAGATAATGATCGAGGAGTTGCTGGCGGAGTTCGGGGGACAGATCGGCTTTGGCGTCGTAGAGGAGTGAAGCGATGTCGTATTGGAGGGCGCCTTTGCGGCCGCCCTGGTAGTCGACAAAAAAGGGATCGCCGTTACGGAGAAGGATGTTTCGGGATTGGAAGTCGCGGTAGAGGAAATAGTCGCGCGGGGCGGTGAGGAGAAAATCGGTGAGACGGCTGAAATCGTCTTCGAGGGCGCGCTCGTTGAAGGGGATGCCGGCGAGGCGGAGGAAATAATACTTGAAATAGTTGAGGTCCCAGGCGATGGATTGGCGGTCGAAGCTGGGGTTAGGGTAGCAGACGGAATAATTGAGATCACGGCCGGCTTCTACTTGGAAGCGCGGGAGGATGGCGACGACTTTGCGGTAGGCTTCGATGGCTTGGGGGGCGATGGTGGTGGCGGTGCGATTCCTTGTGAGGAATTCGTAGAGCGTGGTGTCGCCGAGGTCTTCTTCGAGATAGGCGCCGTGGTCGAGATCTTCGGCGTAGATTTCAGGGACAGGGAGGGCATGGCGGCGAAAATGTTTGGAGAATTCCACGAAGGCGAGGTTTTCTTCGCGGACGCCGTAGAGGACGCCGATGGCGCGGTGCTTTTCGGTGGAGAGGCGGAGGATTTTGCGGCCAGAGCCGCCGAGGTCGCCCTGGAGCGGCTGGACGCGCGCGGGCGAGGCGTGGAAGTGGCGCTCGAAGAGAGTTTTTAGAACGTCGATCGACATGGGTTTCGGATATTCCGTTTCGCAGCTTCTAACATAACTGATTTTTGCCAGAGAGATTCGTTCGGTTGAGGGCGAGTTGCTTTGTTGGTTGCGCTTGCTTGAAGCGCGCAGGCCCTTGGGGGCTCGGGGTGAAATGGAGTGGGTGTGCGAGTGTGGAAAGTCTTGCGCTTGTTTTAAGGCGCACAGGCAGGAGTGCCTGTGCTACTGGTCGTTTTCGCGGTCTGTATAATGCCTTGATGCCCTCTCGAACCACGGAACGACGAAATACAGAACAAAGAAATCCGGCGTCGAGAAAACTTGACCGGATGAGCGCGCTGGAGATTGTGCAGCTGATGAACCTGGAGGATCGCGGGGTGGCGGGGGCGGTGGAGCGCGTCTTGCCGGCGATTGCGCGGGCGGTGGATGCGATCGTTGGGGCGATTCGAAAGGGTGGGCGGTTGATTTACGTGGGAGCAGGGTCGAGCGGGCGGATGGGGGTGATGGATGCGGCGGAGATTCCTCCGACATTTGGCGTTCCGCACGAAGCGATACGGGCATTCATCGCGGGAGGGAGGCCAGCCATGACGGGCGCGGTGGAAGGCGCGGAAGACGCAGCGGACGCCGGTGTGAAGGCTTTGCGAGGAGCTAGAGCTGGTAGAGGAGATGTGGTGGTGGGAATTGCGGCGAGCGGAACGACGCCGTATGTGCTGGGGGCCATCGAATATGCGCGTGCACGCGGCGCGACCACCATCGCGATCACTTCGAATGAGCACATGCCGCTAGCACAGCTCGCGGAGATTGCGATAAGCGTGGACATCGGGCCAGAGGTATTGACGGGGTCGACGCGGTTGAAGGCGGGGACGGCGCAAAAGATGGTGTTGAACATGCTGAGTACAGCGGCGATGGTGAAGCTGGGGCACGCTTATGAGAACTTGATGATTGACGCGGTGATGACGAATGAGAAGTTGGAGCGGCGGGCGGTTCGGATTTTGATGGAGGCCAGTGGGGCGGAGGTGTCTGCGGCGGAGGACGCTTTGCGGGCGGCGAGACACAGTATGCGGGTGGCGTTGGTGATGTTGAGATTGGGAGTGGGGGCTGCGGAGGCAAAAAAGAAGTTGATAGTTGCAGCTGGCGATTTGCGAAAGGCGCTGGGGGAATAACAGAAAGAATTTACACAGAGGACACAGAGAGCACAGAGGACCACAGAGAAGAAAAGGCGCGAGGTTAGATGGATAAATTTTTGATTAAGGGCGGGAAGGCGCTGCGGGGGAGGGTGGCCGTCAGCGGGGCGAAGAATTCGGCGCTGCCGGTGATGGCGGCGGCGTTGTTGACGGCGGAGAAGGTGACCCTGCACAACATTCCGAAGGTGCGCGACTTGATTACGATGAGCAAGTTGCTGGCGTTTATGGATGCGCGGGTTTCGGTGGCGGAGGTGCCGGCTAGCGATTATGTGATTGAGGCACCGCGGTTGAATCATACGGAGGCGCCGTATGAGCTGGTGAAAACAATGCGGGCGTCGATTCTGACGCTGGGGCCGTTGATGGCGCGGGTGGGGGTGGCACGGGTTTCGCTGCCGGGCGGGTGCGCGATTGGGGCGCGGCCGGTGGACTTGCATTTGAAGGCGCTGGAGCAGATGGGGGCGGAGATTGTTACTTCGCATGGGTATATTGAGGCGCGGGCGCCGAAGAGCGGACGGTTGAAGGGCGCGCACATCGTGTTTGAGAAAATAACGGTGACGGGGACGGAAAATATTTTGATGGCGGCGGCGATGGCGGATGGGGAGACGATTTTGGAGAATGCGGCGCGGGAGCCGGAAGTGACGGATTTGGTGGCACTGCTGCGGAAGATGGGGGCGCAGATTTGCGGGGATGGGACGGCGACGCTGCGGATTCGCGGCGTCGCGGAGTTGCATGGGACGGAGCATACGGTGATTCCGGACCGGATTGAGGCGGGGACGTTTTTGGTGGCGGGTGCGATTACGGGCGGGGACTTGACGATTGCAAATTGCGCGCCGGAGCATTTGGGCGCGGTGATCGCGAAATTGGAGCAGGCGGGCGTGGCGATCGAAATTGTGGACAAGAGCACGATACGCGTTAGGGGAGCGAAAAGGCTGGTGGGATCAGACATGACGACAGAGGAGTATCCGGGGTTCGCGACGGACATGCAGGCGCAATACATGGCGCTGGCGACGCAGGCGGAGGGGACATCGGTGATTTCGGAGAAGATCTTTGAGAACCGGTTTTTGCATGCAAGTGAAATGATGCGCATGGGGGCGAACATTTCGATTGATGGGCACACGGCGGTGGTGCATGGGCCGGCGCGGCTTTCGGGGACGACAGTGCAGGCTTCGGATTTGCGGGCGAGCGCGGGGCTAGTGCTGGCGGGGCTGGTGGCGAGCGGGGAGACATTGATTGAGCGCGTGTATCACATTGATCGCGGATATGAGGGGATTGTGGAGAAGTTGCGCGGGGTGGGAGCGGAGATTGAGCGGATCCACGGGACGGCTTAGCGCGGAATCGTGGAGCGGGGGCGGTCTTTCTGATGAATCTAAAGTACTTAGTCGCTAGTACTGCGCACCTATTCCTCCTCTCGTTGCCGAGATGGTATTTTTCCGACCTCATGAAATGGACATCGCTGTGGGGTTTGATCGCAATGGGCGGGGTGTCCCCACGAATGCTGCTGGCGCACGTTGCGAACTTGCGATTGCGCACGAAGCTCCTGCTGTCGTTTGTGCTGCTGTCGGCAGGACTAACCTGCGCGACATTGCTGGTGGTGCGGCGCAACGCGCAGGCGCAGATGCAGCACCAGGTCGAACAGGATGTGCGCACGGCCACGCTGAAGTTCCAGGTTCTGGAACACCACCGGCAGGAGGCTCTTAGCCACAAGGCGGATTTGCTGGCATCGCTGGCGTACATGAGGAACGGGGACGGCACGGCGATCCAAGAGGCCAGCGAAGACCCCTGGAAATCGGATGAATGCGACATGTTTGCCCTTGCGGACAAGAAGGGCAAAATTGTCGCGCTAAACCCGACGACCGCAACCTTCCCGATCGCAACCGCGCAGAAGATGCTGAATCGCTCGCTTGCCAGCGGGGTCTCGTCGGCGTGGTGGGTCAATGACAGGAACGTGTACCAGGTGGTTTTGCAACGGTATTACGACGGCCCACCCGTAAAGGGCAACCTGCTGGGGACGGTGGTGGTGGGGCGCTCCATGGATGCAAGGGCGGCCAGCGACTTGGCCCGCTTGTCGTCAAGCCAGATTGTTTTCCGCTATGGCAAGGAAGCGGTGGTAAGCACGCTGACCAGCCTCCAAGAGCAAGAGTTGCTTCGACAGATTCAGGACCAGCCCATCGAGGAGCCTGTCTACATTGGCAATGAGAGGTTTTTGACGAATTCGGTGGACCTCGCGCCAGGGTCACCCATCCGGGCAAACATCATCCTGCTGAAATCATACAAGGAAGCAGCGGCAAACCTGGAAGGGCTCAATCGACTGCTGCTGGGAGTCGGACTGGTGGCGGTGCTGGCGGGAGGGACGCTGATTTACCTGATTTCGAAGGCGTTTACGCGGCCGCTTGCGGGGTTACTGGAAGGCGTGCATGCACTGCAAATGGGCGATTTTGCGTATCCGCTGGAAGCGCGCGGCGGCGATGAACTGGCGGAAGTAACGCGCGCGTTTGATGGCATGCGCGGAACGCTGCAGCAGAACGAGGCGCAGCGGGAGCAGCTCGAAGAGCAATTGCGGCAGTCGCAGAAGATGGAAGCGCTGGGGCGGCTGGCAGGCGGAGTGGCGCATGACTTTAACAATTTGCTGACGGTGATCAAGGGCCACAGCGAATTGATGATTGACCGGATGAAGCCGACGGACGGAGTTTATGGCAGCGCTCAGCAGATTATGAAAACCGCGGACCGGGCGGCTTCGCTGACGCGGCAACTGCTGGCGTTCAGCCGAATGCAGGTGCTGCAGCCAAGGATTCTGGACTTGAATGCGCTGGTCGCGGACATGAGCAAATTGTTGCGGCGGCTGGTTCGCGAAGATATCGAGTTTAACTTCCGCATGGGAGACTCTCTCGGACGGGTAAAAGCGGACCCCGGGCAGATCGAGCAAGTGCTCTTGAACCTGACGGTGAATGCCAGCGACGCCATGCCGCAAGGTGGAAAATTAACGATCGAGACGCAAAAGCTGAAGGTGGATGCGAAGTACGCTGGCGCGCGGCCGCCACTGAAACCGGGCCACTACGTGCAACTGGTGGTGACGGACACCGGGCATGGGATGGACGCGGCGACGATGTCACGGATCTTCGAGCCGTTTTTCACGACGAAGGAGTCCGGCAAAGGGACGGGGCTGGGACTGGCAACGGTGTATGGCGTAGTGAGGCAAAGCGGTGGCTTTATTTGGGTGGAATCCTCGCCGGGGAACGGCGCGCGGTTTGAAATTTATTTGCCGCGAGCGGTGGAGAAGGAAGAGACTGTTGCGGACGAGCGAGAATCAGGGAGATCCCGGCACGGATCGGAAACAATACTGGTGGTGGAAGACGAAGATGAGGTGCGCGCGCTGACGTCGGAATTTCTGGGGTCGGCAGGGTATAGCGTGCTGACGGCCAAGGACGGGGTGGAAGCGCTGGAGGTTGCGGAGCGGCTGGGGAATTCGATTCAGCTGCTACTCACAGACATTGTGATGCCTAAAATGCGGGGAACGGAACTGGCGCAAAAGCTGAAAGAGAGTTTCCCGAAGCTACGAGTGGTGTACATGTCCGGCTACCTGGAGCAGGATACTTGCAGCGGGGAGATTCTCGAGAAAGCGATGTTTCTGCAGAAACCATTTTCGCGCGACATGCTGATTCGACAGATCGGCGAGGCGTTTTCAGAGAAAGCCCAAGGGGAAAAGAAGCGGGAAAAGGCTAACCGCCAGGCGGCATTTCTGCCTGCCGATTAAAAGACGTATTCCGAATCATTCCTGGAAAGTTTGCTGTGGCTTCCGTTTTTGGCGCGGGTGCGGGTCCGTGCATCGGACAGGCGCGTAGATTTCTTGGGACTATTGGGATTTGCGAAGATGAGGGGCGTGGTGCACGAGAATTATTTTCTGAAGAGTGAGCGGATAGGGTTTCGTTGTTGGGCGAAGGAGGATTTGCCGTTGGCGCGGGAGCTTTGGGGAGGTATTGAGGTGACTCGCTATTTTGGCGGGCCTCTTTCCGAGGCGGAGATTGGCGAGAGAATGGAGCGGGAGATTTTGCGGATGGAGAAATACGGGTTTCAATACTGGCCGATCCATTTGTTGGCGGACGATGAGCATGTGGGTTGCTGCGGACTGCGGCCGTACCGGTTGGAGGAGGGGATACCGGAATTGGGATTTCATTTGCGGCCGAAGTATTGGGGGTGCGGGCTGGCTTCGGAGGCGGCGCGGGCGGTGATTGATTATGCGTTTGGGACGATGGGGGCGAAGGGTTTCTCGGCGGGACATCATCCGGAGAATTTGGCTTCTAAGAGAGTGATTGAGAAGCTGGGGTTTCGTTATTCGCATGATGAATTCTTCGCTGCGCTGGGGATGAAGATTCCTTACTATCTGCTCGCTAGACCTGACGGCGCTCTCGCCTCACTTGCGTGAGGGGTCGACAGGGATGGTCGTCGGCAGATCCTGGTCGAGGAAGGCGAGATACGCGGCGATTAGGCGATAGCTCTGGTAATAATCGTCGAAGTGGACCGCATCGTAATTGTCCCGGGGGCTGTGAAGAATGGAAAGCGTCTCCTGCGTGAGCGAGTGAATCGTAATGGTTCGGACGTGGCGCTCAATGAATGGCTCTTCGTCGGACTGCCCTACCTTCTCCACGTTCACGCCTTTCAGAGGAAGCTTCAACGAATAAGCCGTTGTGTTCAGTGCTTGAACCAAATCCTTGTCGGAACGACTCACCCAAACCGCAGTGGGGCCTAGTGCCAACGTATCCATAGTGACCATCGCCTGGATCCTGGAAAGGCTTTCCTTTGGAAGAGTCGCGACGTAGAAACGAGAGCCAACAAGGCCCTTTTCTTCGCCGCTGAAGGACACGAAGACGAACGTATGGTGTCTGGGATCACTTTTCAGCGATTGGTAGAGGCTGGGGAGCAACGATGCGCCGCTCCAATTGTCGACTACGCCTTCTCCGAAATCGACGTGGTCGTAGTGCGCACCAACTACGATCTGAGATTCCGCGGCACCTGGCAACGTGCAGATAATGTTGGGTTGTTTCAGGCCTTTGACAGGCTGTTCAATAATCTGTTGTCCGGAACAACCAACCGTTTCGAAAAGTGCTTTGAGAATCGCTTCTCTCTTGGTGTCGTTCCCTTTGTGGTCTTTTAGCCGCTGCTCAATCTCTGGGGGCGTCGCAAGAAAGTAGTGAAGTTGGTCGGCAGCGCGCAACAAAGGCAGGACGCCAGCCAGCGATACGAAGAAGAGTGTCAGCGAGGCATGAATACGCCGCATTTGGTCGTATTTCCCCCGAGGGATATTACAACGGAAAATTGGATGCCGAGTCCATCTTCGCGACGAATCCTGAACAACAATCTCAACTCAAGTCTGGTACAATGCGTCACACAAAATTGGCAGCGTTTGCCGAACTGGCCAGGGCGACTTTGAGGTCGGAGGGTAACGACAATGGCGAACACCGAGTTGATGGGGAAGCTGGATGCGGCGATTGCGGAGAAGAGTTTGCTGAAGCATCCGTTTTATCAGGATTGGCAGGCGGGGAAGCTGAGCAAAGAAGCGCTGCAGCTGTATGCGGCGCAGTATTACCGGCATGTGGAGGCGTTTCCGGGGCACTTGCGGGTGCTGGCGGCGCGGACGGAAGGTGCGCTGCAGGGATTGATCCGGGAGAACCTGGCAGAAGAAGAGAGTCCTGAGGGGTCGCATCCGAAATTGTGGCGGGATTTTGCGGCGGCGGTGGGCGTGGGAGAGGACGACATTACGTGCTGCCCTTCGATGCCGGGAACGCAGGCGGTGGTGCAGAAGTTCCGGGAGATTTGCGGGGACCGGCCAGTGGCGGAGGCGGTGGCGGCGCTGTATGCGTATGAATCGCAAGTGCCGGAGATTGCGACGACGAAAATTGAGGGACTGAAGAGATTTTATGGGGTGACGCGGGCGGAGGGCTTGGCGTACTTCGAGGTGCATGAGGAGGCGGACAAGGCGCATCGGGCGGCCTGGCGAGGATGGCTGGAGGAGCACGCTGGCGGGGACGAGGAAGAGATTATGAAGACTACCAATGAGGCGCTGGATGCGCTTTGGGGGGCGCTGGATGCGGTGCACTGCGAAAGACAAGAGGTAATGAAATAAGGAAGTAAAGACGAAGAGAAAAGATAACGCAGAGACGCGGAGTTCGCAGAGGAACGCGGAGAAGAGATAAGAAAAAAGGCCCCCGGCAGAAGCCGGGGGCCTTTTTGTTTTACGCGAATCGGTGAAGATTATTCGTGGGAGCTGGAGTCGCCGCCGTCGCCTTCGCCGCCGGAGGGGCTCGTGGTGCCGCCGCTGCCAGCGGCTGCTTTTTGCTGCTTTTCGCGGGCTTCGCGGATTAGGGCTTTGCGGGAGAGGCGAACCTTGTTGCCCTCGATGGAGAGGACTTTGACGAGGACCTGGTCGCCTAGTTTGAGTTCGTCGCGAACGTCGCGGATGCGATGCTCGGAGATTTCGCTGATGTGCAGGAGGCCGTCGGTGCCCGGGAAAAGCTCGACGAAGGCGCCGAACTCCGCGAGGCGAACGACTTTGCCAAGATAGGTTTTGCCGATTTCGGCGCTGGCGGTGACGTCGCGGACCATTTGCAAGGCCGCGTCGCCGCCGGCTCCGCTGGTGGAGAAGATGTGCACGGTGCCGTCTTCGAGGACGTCGATTTTGACGCCGGTAGCCTCGATGATGGACCGGATCTTCTTGCCGCCCGGACCGATGAGGTCGCGGATTTTGTCCTGCGGGATTTTCAGCTTGAAGAGGCGCGGGGCGTAAGCGGAAATCTGCGGGCGCGCTTCGCTGAGGGCCTTCTCCATGGTGTCCAGAATCTGGAGACGCGCTTTCTTGGCCTGGGCTAGAGCTTCGCGCATCATGGCGATGCTGATGCCGAGGACCTTGATGTCCATCTGGAGCGCGGTGATGCCTGCGCGTGTGCCGGCGACTTTGAAGTCCATGTCGCCGTAGTGGTCTTCGGCTCCGGCGATGTCCGTGAGGATGGAGTATTTCTTGTTGTCGTCACCAACGACGAGGCCCATGGCGATACCGGCGCAAGCGGCCTTGATCGGGACGCCAGCGTCCATGAGGGCGAGCGATCCGCCGCAAACGGTGGCCATCGAAGAAGAACCGTTGGACTCGAGAATGTCAGAGACGAGGCGCATGGCGTAGGGGAAGTCTGCTTCGGGAGGAAGCAGGTTCACGAGGGCGCGCTGTGCAAGAGCACCGTGGCCGATTTCGCGGCGGCCGGGGCCACGAAGGAATTTCACTTCACCGACGCTGAACGGCGGGAAGTTGTAATGGAGCATGAAGCGGTTGAACTGATCCTGCTCGAAGAGCAGGTCGAGGCGCTGCATGTCTTCCTTGGTGCCGAGGGTGAGAGTGGCGAGCGCCTGCGTTTCGCCGCGGGTGAAGAGCGCGGAACCGTGGACGCGGGGGAGCAAGCCGACTTCGCAGGTGATCAGGCGAATCTGGTCGAAGGCGCGGCCGTCGGGACGGCGGCGGGCGTTGAGAACGTCATCGCGGAAGATGTTTTCGCGGAGGCGGTCGAAGGCGCGCTTGGTCAGGGTGCGCTTCTCGTCCATTTCTTTCTTGGGCTCTTCGGGGATGGCCTTGATGATCTCTTCCTTGAGAGCGTCGATGAGGTGATAGCTTTCTTTCTTGGGATGCTTTTCGGTGTTCACGGCGTCGTGGAGCTTATCGCCGTACTTTTTCTGAAGGTCCTTGTAGATGGCTTCGTCAAAGGGGAGCGGCGGAACGACGACTTTCTTGGGCTTGAGTTGCGCGTGGAGTTCCTTGATGGCGGCGACGATTTTCTTGATTTGCGCGTGGCCGAATTCGAGGGCGTCGGCGACGGATTCCTCGGAAACCTCGAGCGCGCCGGATTCCACCATGACAATGGCTTCTTCAGTGCCGGCGATGATGATGTTCATCAAGCTTTTCTTCTGGTCGGCGACGGTGGGATTGATCACCAATTGGCCGTCCACCAGGCCAACGCGGACGCAGGCAATGGGCTTTTCGAATGGGAGGTCCGAGCAATAGGCGGCAGCAGAAGCGCTGGTTACGGCGATGACATCGGGATCGTTCTCGCTATCCGCGGAGAGCACCATGGAGACAATCTGGGTTTCGTTGCGCCAGGATTCGGGGAAGAGCGGGCGCATGGGACGGTCAATCAGGCGCGAGGTGAGGATTTCTTTTTCGGAGGGGCGGCCTTCGCGCTTAAAAAAGCCACCTGGGATTTTACCGGCGGAATAGGTATTTTCGCGATAGTCCACGGTGAGCGGCAGGAAGTCGCGGTCGTTGGCGATGGGGGCCATGCAAGCAGTGGTCAGAACGACGGTATCGCCGTAACGCGCGGTGATGGCGCCATTCGCCTGCTTGGCGATTTTTCCAGTTTCGAGGATGAGAGAACGTCCTCCGACATCTACGGTCACCTGGTGTGGTGCGGGTGCAATTATGTTTTCAGACATGAGCAATTATTTCCTTTGGCTCCGCGTTCGCGCGGAACATTTTAGGGCACGCTCGGGAGGTGAATCCTCTAAAGGAGTTCGCCAACTAACGGCCTTGCAGACTACGTTGGCTGCTTTGCAGCCGTCGATGAGGAAGAAAAGAGGCGAGAAGCACGCTGAGGCGAACGGAACGCGACGGACTACACCACGAGAAACGCCGGCACTAGTTCAGCCGGATGCCTGACGACAGACTCCGTGTGGAATGTGTCACTTCGAGTGAACGCAGTGGATACCGCCCCATTGCTAATGCAAAAAGGGGGCGATTACTTGCGCAGGCTAAGACGTTCAACAATCTCGCGGTACCGATCCGGGTCGCGGCGGTTGAGGTAGTCCAGCAAACGGCGGCGCTTATTGACCATCATGATCAACCCGCGGCGCGATGCATGGTCCTTGACGTGGGACTTGAGGTGCGAGGTCAGATAGTTGATCCTCTCGCTGAGAAGCGCAATTTGCACCTCTGGCGAGCCTGTGTCCTTGACATGTGTCCGGAATTGTTCGATCAACGCTGATTTCGGTGCGCTCAAGTGCCCCTCTCCGTCGTCCCCTGAATTTTTCCTCTTCTCTTCGACCCAATCAGGCTAACACAAGTTTGATAAACGTGTAAAGGAATGTAAAGCGCGGGAGACGAGGCATTTTTGTGGCGCGTTTGCGCGACAGTAGCGATTGTTCCATGTGCAAAGAGCTAGCTTTTTGCGAGATCCTTGATCTGCTTGGCCAGTTTCTCGATTTGCTGGGCCTTCTTCACCATGGAGAGAGAAAGTGTGTTGTCGGAATCTATTCTTTCGACCTGGGTTTTCAGGTCAGAAATGAGTTCGGAGAGTTTCTCGACATCGGACTTAATTTCCGCCTGGTTCTGTTTCTTAATGAGCTTGGCGTTTTTCGGATCGATGTCGGGCCCCTCCAGGCCCGGAGGATAGTTCTGGTTGGGCGCGTTGGGCGAAGGAATAGGCTGAGGATGCGGCATCCCCTGCAGGCCGAAGAGAAGAGGCTTGGAGGCCAAGAGGCCAGCAGAGGTGGCGAGAGTTATGAATAAGCGACGCCTAGATTCTTGCATGGATATCTCCTAGAACTCATCCCTATGTCCTCCCTGTCAAGGACAATGCCTAGATTTAGACCCTTTTTTAGAGTTTCGCAAGCATTCAAAAAGGAGAGAGCAAACGAGTCGGAGTTTCAGCCGTCTGTTACGATTGCGTGCGTTGGGTGTTGCGCTTGGCGTACAAACTAGGTTCAAATGTTTGCGCTCCGATAGAGGAGGGAGAGAACCATGATGAAACCACTGGCAGTTTTAGGAGTTGGATGTCTGACGCTGGGTTTGATGGCAGCGCTGGGATCGGCTCAGATGGACAAGGGGGCGAAGCCGAGTCCGCCGGCGAAGGCAAGCTGCGCGTTGGGAGACGGTAAGACGATCACGGTGGATTATTCGAGCCCGCGAGCGAAGGGACGAAAAATCTACGGTGGGTTGGTGCCGTATGGAGAAGTGTGGCGTGCAGGGGCCAACGAGGCGACTACGTTTGTGACGACGGCTGACTTGATGGTCGGGGGAAACCATGTGCCAGCGGGCAGCTACACGATTTTTGCGATTCCGAAGCAGGATAAATGGACGCTGGTGATCAGCAAGAAGACGGGGGAATGGGGGATTCCCTACCCCGGTGCGGGCGAGGACCTGGTACGTGTGGATATGAAGGCCTCGGCGCTGCCTTCGATGGTGGAGAATTTCACGATCGCTTTTGACAAGGCTGCTGGAGGATGCGCGCTGCGGCTGGACTGGGAGAAGACCAGGGCATCGGTGGAGATCAGCAAGATGTAATGGTGCGTCGGGCGCAGGCCGTTGTTTGCTTGCGCGGATGCGGCAATTCAGGCGGGGCAGGCGAAGAGCCTGCTCCGCCTCTCTTATTTGGATGAGGCTGGCGACCGCGGAATTTTGCTAGAGGGTGAGTTTCAGGCGGCTCATGCCACGGTCGACCAGCATGACGGCGCCGATGACCATGGCGGCGGAGAGGAGCACGTTGAGCGTGACGACTTCATTGGCGAAGAGCCAGCCCAGCAGGACGGCGACGATGGGGTTGATGTAGGTGTGGGTGGCGACGAAGGTGGGTGAGTAGTGCTCGAGGAGCCAGTTATAGGCGGTGAAGGCTACGACGGAGCCAAAGAGGATGAGGTAGGTGAGGGCGAGCCAGGAGCGCGTGGAGACGGACGAGAGAGAGAAGCCGCGGTACTCGCCGACCAGAGTGCCGACAAAGAGAAGTTGGAAGGAACCCGCCAGGAGAGAGAGCGCGGATAAGAGAAGCGGGTGGCCGGAAAGATGCGACTTCCGGGAATAGATGATTCCGACGGACCAGGATATCGCGCCGACTACGACGGCGAGAGAACCGACGAAGACGCCGGGACCGGAATTTAGAGCGCTTCGGCCCATTAGCAAGCCGACGCCGCCGAAGCCCAGAGCGATTCCGGCGAGAAGTTTTGCATTCCAGTGCCACTGTTTGCTCACGATGGCAGAGAGCAAGAAGACCCAGATCGGCTCGGAGGCGATCAGCAGAGAGGCTAGGCCGGAGGGGACTCTTTGTTCGGCCCAGTGGAGCGTGCCGTGGCCGATGAGGAAAAAGAAAAAACCGATGATGGAGCTGGCACGGATTTGCGCCCAGGTGGGCCGGAGGCCCTTGGCCAGGCACCATGCGAGGAGAATCGCGCCGGCAGTGAGATGACGGAGGCCGGCGGTGTAGAGCGGGGGGATGGTTTCCACGGCGTAACGAATGGCGAGATAGGTGGAACCCCAGATGAGGTAGATGGAGAGAAAGGAAAAGATGACGGTGGCGCGGTGCCAGCGGGGATGCGCGGCGGGCACGGATTTGGAAAGTTGCTGGACGGCGACAGTGGAGTTGGCGGACATGGGATCACCTGTGAGCGGCAGGACGCGGCACAGCGCCGGCCTGAAAGCAATGGTTGCTGTAATGGGTTAATGCTGTTACGCTCATTACGTAACCCTAGTTGATTCCGTGTAACGAGTCAACTACTTTTATCTCATTACGTCAATGACACGCGACCACATTTTCCACGAGCACGGATTCGGCAAGGTGGCTCCCTGGGTGGACCTCGTCAACAGCGAGGAATGGGATGGCTTCGGGAAACGCAAGGACCATCTTGCGGACCCTTACTGGATCGATGCATTTCTCAAGCATTGGAAGCTGCATCCCGCTCAATCGAACCACCCTCCTCGCCGCGAATTGCTTCAATTGCGCGACGTGCTGCGGCGCGCAGCTGGGAAATTCTCCGTTGGACGATCTCTTAGCCGGCAAGAACTCTCCAAACTGAACCGTGCTTTGAACGTACCGACTCGGCAGAAGCTCGTCCAGCACCAAAATGGTTTTCGGTCCGAGGTCGTTCCGGTAAGGAGTGATTGGAGTTGGGTGGTCGCGAGGATTGCGGCGTCGCTCGGCGAGATGTTGGCGAATGGTGATGTGGAGCGCGTCAAGATCTGCGCCAATGGGGACTGCCGATGGGTTTTTTATGATCCGACGAAGGCGAGGATTAAGCGGTGGTGCAAGGACAGCACTTGCGGAAACCGCGCGCGGGTGAGGCGGGCACGAGCGGCGGAGAAAAGAACGGCTTAGCTCCAAGAGCTTCCTACATCCGCAGACTCGCGAACCTCCACGTTGAATCAAGTTTCAGAGTTTTTTGGACGGGCTCACAAAGCCGGACAGACAGGAATGTCTGTCCTACCCTTTAGAGGGACGGGCGAGGGCCAAGAATTCGTCGCGAGTTTGTTTGTTGTGGCGGAAGGCGCCGAGCATGGCGCTGGTTACGGCTTGGCCGTGCTGCTTTTCGACGCCGCGCATTTGCATGCAGAGGTGGCGGGCTTCGATGATCACGCCTACGCCCTGGGGAGCGATTTTTTCCTCGATGGCCTTCGCGATTTGACTGGTGAGACGCTCCTGGATTTGCAGGCGGCGGGCGAACATGTTGACCAATCGCGCGATCTTACTGAGCCCGATGACGCGCTTTTCCGGCAAGTAGGCGATGTGGGCTTTGCCGAAAAATGGAAGCAAGTGGTGTTCGCAGAGGCTGAAGAACTCGATGTCCTTGACGATAACCATTTCGTCGTAGGCCACGCTGAAGGTGGCGCCGTTCAGCACGTGGTCCACGTTCTGGTGATAGCCGCTGGTCAGGAACTTCAGGGCTTTTTCATAGCGCTCGGGGGTCTTGCGCAGGCCTTCGCGGTTGGGATCTTCGCCGACGAGCTTGATGATTTCGCGCATGTGGAAGGCAATGCGGCGCGCGTCGAGTTCCTTGGCGTCGATTTCGTTCAACAGAATTTCTTCCGTCGGTTTGGTCACTGGCGATTCCCTTCTGAGTTTTCTCCGGAGTATTCGAAACTATTTTTTCCGGTTTCTTCGATGCGGATGCGTTCGAGCTTCGCGCTAGGGAAGGATTTCAGGCGCTGAAAGATCTCGATGCACAAATTCTCGGTGGTGGGCACGGTGTCCCGGAATGCGGGGACATCTTCGTTGAGCGACTTGAGATCGAACTCATCGAGCATGTTGCGTTCGACATAGGCGTCGAGGTCGGCAAGATTGGCGATCATGCCGGTGGCCGGGTCGACGTTTCCGGAGACGGTGACTTCCACGACGTAGTTGTGGCCGTGGCCGTAGGGATTGTTGCATTTCCCGAAGACGCGGCAATTCTCCTCTTCGGTTAGATGCGCGGAGTGGAGGCGATGTGACGCCGAAAAACGGTAGCGGCGGCCGAGTTCGATTTTGAGAGGGCTGCTCATGAGTTCCCTGGTGCGTTGGCGCCGTTTCGGAAGCAATCGGCGAAGAGATCGGGCGACTCGTAGAGGCGCACGCGGTGCAATTTGCCCTGGGTGATTTTCGGCTCGAGCAACAGCCAAATCACGCGCGAGATATTTTCACACGTGGGGATTTGGCCGGTGAGTTCCGGGACTTCGTAATTGAGATGGCGATGATCCATGCGCTGCATCACTTCGCGCTCCAAGATGTCTTTCAATTCCTTGAGATCGAGCACCATGCCGGTGACGGGGTCGGGCTCGCCTTCCACGGTGACTTCCAGGGTGTAATTGTGGCCGTGGCCATGGGGATTGTTGCACTTCCCAAAGATTCGACGATTCTCCTCGGGGGACAGACTCGGATTGTTGTAGAAGTGTGAGGCCGAGAATTCGATTTTTCGCGTGAGAAGAATCATAAGAGTTCTTTTATTTTACCGCCCTGGGGGCTGGAATGGAGTATTCGCGGCCCTTCCATTCGATTCTTCCGCTCGCGTGGCTGCGATAGGAGGCCCAGAGCACGCCGACGTACAACACTACCGCAGGGACATAATAAAAGATGAGGGAAAATGGGTATTGGTTACGAGCGAGGTCAAGGCCGTAGCTGGTTTGGCGGGCGATTAGGAACAGGACGGCGATGAAAAGCAGGAAAGGATATTTCCATCCGGCGAGGAGGAGCAGAAAGGGGATCCAGGGCAGGCTGGATTCGGTTTCGCGAACGACGGTCCACGGCGTGCCGCCCATCAAGCGGTAGAGATTTTTCTTCCAGCCCTGCCACATGGCTTCGAACGAGCGATACATGCGGACACGGACGATGCCTTTGCCGGAGGCGAACCAGACGCAATGGCCGGAGGATTTTGTGCGCAGGGCGATGGCGACGTCTTCGAGGATTTCGCCGGCGACGGCGGAGTGGCCGCCGATTTGGTCGTAGACATCGCGGCGGATCATCAGGAATTGGCCGTTTGCGGCGGCGGCGGGCGACTTTGGGTCATTCACGGCATCGTAGGAAAAGCGATTAGCGAGACGGAGATAGATGTAGGGAACCAGGGCTTTTTCGTACCAGGTGGCGGTGATCTGTTCGGGGGAAAATGAAACCAAGGCGGCGCTTTGTTCGGTGGCGATTTGGAGCGCTCGCGCGGCGGAGTTTGGTTTGTGCTCGGCGTCGGCGTCGGTGAAGAGCAGCCACGTGCCTTTGGCCTGCTGCGCGCCGAGCCAGAGGGCGTGGTTCTTGCCGGCCCAGCCGTCTGGCAGGTCATTGGCTTCGAGCAGACGCAGCATGGGAATTTTTTGCATTAGGACGCGGACTATGTTCGCGGTTCCATCGGTGGACTGATCGTTGACTACCAGGATTTCGGCAATTTCGGGCTGCCTTGCCAGCGATTCGACGCAGGTGGCGATGACTGCTTCCTCGTTGCGTGCGGGGATGATCGCGGAGACAGAGCCCGCAGCCAGCGCTCCAACGATGGTGCCGGCGGTTGATGGAGAGTGGTCGTCGCTGGTCATGGTGTTGTGGATGCGGAAGGGTCGTTTCCCCGTCGTGGGGCGGATGGGTTAGTATAGCATTCGATGGCGATCCTTCGAAAAATTGCGGCTTGGGGCGTGGTGGCGATTGCCGCGCTGGTAGTGGTGTTTTTCGCGATGCCATCGTACCGGCAGGGAGAGGCTTCGGTGGCGGGGAAGACGGCGGAGGATTTCTCGATCGAGCTTTCCGGGAAGCCGGGGCATCTTTCCGATTTCAAGGGCAAGGTAGTAGTGCTGAATTTCTGGGCGACGTGGTGCCCGCCGTGCGTGGAGGAGACTCCTGCGCTCAACAGGCTGCAAAAATATATTGCGTCGCGCAACGGGGTGGTACTGGGTGTGGCGGCGGATGAAGACCCGGCGGCTTATGAAAAATTTCTGCGGGATCAGGGCGTGATTTTCCCGACGTATCGGGATCCTTCTACGAAAGACAATCATTCGCCGATCGCGGGGGCGTATGGGACGTCGATGTATCCGGAAACGTATGTGATTGACCGGCGTGGAAAAATTGCGCGGAAGATTATTGGGGTTCAGCAGTGGGATTCGCCGGAGATGCTGGCGTACTTCGATGCGATCCTCGGGCAGACATAAGAGCAAAAACAAGAAAAAATCTAACGCAGAGACGCAGAGTACCCAGAGGAAACGCGGAGAAGAGGTAGAAAACTGCACTACCGCTTTGCATGGATTTGCCGTGCTCGCACAATTGCGCGTGGCAACCTGGGCGATTCTGCAAGATTATTCGTAGCGGAGGGCTTCGACGGGGTCGAGTTTGGCGGCTTGCATGGCGGGGAGCCAGCCGCTAATGACGCCGACGATAATCAGGATGGCGGTGGAGAGCATCATGGTGATGAAGGAAAGCTGGAGGTGGATGTCCACTTTGCCGGAGTCGTCCTCGTAGGCGGGGCCGAGGAATGGGAGCGTGCCGACGGCGGAAGTGATGGCCGCCGAAAGCAACATGCCGATGACGCCGGCAGCGAGCGTCATGACCAGGGCTTCGAGGAGAAACTGCCAACGAATGTGGGACTTTTTTGCGCCGAGGGCGCGGCGGAGGCCGATTTCGCGGACGCGTTCTTCGACGGAGACCAGCATGATGTTCATTACCCCGACGCCGCCGATGCCGAGGGTTAATGCGCCAACAAAAAAGAGCAAGGCTTCAATCCCGAGAGTGATTCCTTCGTAGATGGGCTTGAATTCTTCGCGGCCGAACATGGTGATGGCGCGCTTGTCGCTCGGAGAGAAGCGCTGACGGTTGGCGATGGCGGCGCGGAACTGCTGCATGGCGGCAGGTTCGAAGTTCGGCGCGACCGGTTCGAAGAGCATGACGCTAGCGTAACGCGCGTCCCACAGGTCGCCCGCCGTTGTGTAGGGGATAAAAACAGATTCGTCGTCGCTGGTGAAATAGTTGCTGTCGGAGAATTTCGTGTCCATGGAGCCGACGACGATGAATTTTACACCGTCGATGCGGACGGTTTCTCCGATCGCGGGAGTACCGCTGAAGAGTTTTCTGCGCAGGATGGCGCCGAGAAAAGCCACGTGGCGGCGCTCGGCGATGTCCTCGGGAGAAATCCAACGGCCTTCGAGGGGAATTTCGTTGCGCATCTCGCCGTACTCGGGGTAGACGCCGCGGATCGCGGTGTCCGAGAGGCGCTCGTCGTGCGTGATGCCCTTCCAGCGGACGGTTTCACGCGTGACGCGCTTGATCAGCGGGGATTGCGCTTTCACCCAGTCGGCGTCTTCTTGTTCGAATCGTACCGCTTTGCCGGCACGCTCGCCGCCGGCTTGTTCGCTAGTCGTACCCGGCCAGCAGACCACCGCGCCTTTGCCGAAGACTTCAAATGTGTACATCAGTACGTTGCGAAAGCCTGAGCCGTAGCTGAGCAGCAAGGTGACTGCGACGATGCCCCAGGAGATGCCGGTCATGGTGAGAAGGCTGCGGACGGGATTGCGTCCTAACGCTGCCCAGGCCTCTTTGAAGATCTCGGTTAGCATCGCTCTACTCCAAACGGTTCACAGTTTTCAGTGTTCAGTTCTCAGTCAGAAAAGAGGGTATAAATAGGGCGTTATCATCTTTGTTCCCTCAATTCGCACCCGCCACTCTAACGGGTAGACAGCTTTCAGTATTCAGTTGTAAATCAGAAGCGAATATAGATAATGGGTTATATCCGTTATGCAGGATTATAGGCCATTGAAGGTGTGGCAGAAGAGCCATTCCCTCGCTTTGCGGATTTACTCGGCGACGGCCACATTTCCCGAACCGGAACGATACGGTTTGACCAGCCAGATGAGGCGTGCTGCGGCGTCCGTAGCGGCGAACATTGCGGAGGGTTGCGGCCGGGCTGGGCGGGCAGAACTTCGGCAATTCCTGTACACATCTTTCGGGTCCGCAAGCGAACTCGAATACTTTCTGCTGCTTGCGCGCGACTTGCGATTCCTTACGGAGAAGCAGCAAGAGGCTCTTGACATGAGCGTTCGTGAAGTCAAGCGCATGCTCACCGGCCTTATTCAACGAGTGGAACAACAATAAAGCGCCGCCCGTCCCCGGCGAGTCCCGTTCTGTTGAAGGAAGCCACTTCATCGCAATCCAAAACTCTCTTTCTTCACTGACAACTGAAAACTGTCCACTGAAAACTGCTTCTAGCCTCCTGCCTCGAAACGTAATGCTTCGATGGGGTCGACGGAGGCGGCGCGGTTGGCCGGATATAGCGCGGACAAAACGGCAATTAGCCCGAGTAAAGAGATGGAGAGGGCGCCTAGCTTCCAGCTGGCCAGGAGACCGGCGAAAAATGGGGGCATGGGGAGGAGATTGACTAGGGCGCAGAAACCGTAGGAGAGGATTAAGCCGGTGCCGCCGCTCAGGGCGACGACGATTATGGTTTCGAGGAAGAATTGGCGGAGGATGGATTGGCGGGTGGCGCCCAGGGCTTTGCGGACGCCGATCTCGCGGGTGCGCTCGCGGACGGAGACGAGCATAACGTTCATGACGCCGAGGCCGCCGAGGAAGAGCGTGGCCACACCGACGGCGCCCATGAACACTTCCATGCCGACGATGATCATGCGGTTGGCTTCGGCGTTTTTCACGGTGTCCCAGATGCTTGCGGCTTCCTTGTCGCGAGGATCGAAATTGTGAATGCGGCCGAGCGTGCGGCGGAGCTGCTTGACGCAATCGGCGTGCGTTTCGAGGGACCAGGGAGCGACGAGCAAGCGGTCCACGCTATGTTCGACAGCAGGGGGCTTGTTGGGAAAATCGCGGCGCATGGCGTTGAAGGGGATGAAGATCTTGCGCACATCGGCGCCGTCGTAGCTGGAGTTTTGCTCTTTGGGCTTCATGACGCCGATGACGGTGTAGGGAATGCCGTTCATCCAAATGGACTGACCAAGGGCTTCGCGATCGGCGAAGAGCTGTTTCTTGGCGTCGCTGCCGAGGAAGGCGACGTTGCGGGCTTCGGCGTTGTCTTCGTCATTATAGAAGCGGCCTTCGGCAACGGTGATGCTGCGGATTTCTGTGAAAGGAGGAAGAGCGCCAACGGCTTGAATGTCGCCGCTGTTGAAGAGGCTGTGGACCTGAACGTTGTTGCCGAGCTCGGGCATGACGTATTTGCAAGCGGGGGCTTCCTTGGCAACTTGAAGGTAGTCTTCTTCGGTCCAGCGAATGATGCGGCCGGAGCGCGTTCCACCGGCCTGCATACTGGTTCGGCCGGCGAAGACGATCATGACGTCCTTGCCAAAGGTTTCCTGATTTTTTTGAATGCCGACGCCAAGGCCTTCGCCGGCGGCGACCATGATGGTGATAGAGATGATGCCCCAGGCGATGCCGAACATGGTGAGCAAGGTGCGGCGCTTGTGGGCCCACAGGGTGGCCAGCGTATCTCGGAGTAAGTCCTGAAAGGACATCGCACGCCGCCTTTAGTTTCCGCTACTGTAGAACGACTTGTTGCTTTTCGTTTAGGCCTTCGAGGATTTCTGTTTTCACGCCATTCGAAATGCCGAGCTTCACGCTGAGTTTTTTCTTGCCGTTGTCGGCTGCGGCGTCGGGGATTTCGACGGAAGCTTTGCGTTCTTTGTCGTAGATCAGCGCGGCTTCGGGAATCATCAAGACGTTTTTCTTTTCCTCGAGAAGGATTTCGGCGTTGGCGCTCATGTTGGCTTTTAGCTCGCCACCGGGATTGGAAATAGAGACGCGGACCTCGAAGGTGGTGACGTTGTCTTTTTCCTTGCCGAGCGGAGAAATCTTGGTGACCTTGCCGGTGAATTTTTTGTCTTTAAAGGATTCAACGACGATGCGCGCGGGCTGATTCAGATAAACTTTGCCGATGTCGGCTTCGTCCACTTTGCCCTGGACGTAGACTTCGCTGACGTCGCCGAGGGTCATGATGAGCGTGGCTTGAGAGCCGAGCACGAGAATGCTGCTGACGGCGTCGCCGACATTGACGTCGCGGGAGAGGACCAGGCCGTCAATGGGGCTGACGATGGTGGAGTTGCGCAAATCTTCCTGCGCGTTTTCGAGAGAAGCCCTGGCTTGCGCGACTTGCGCTTCGCACTTGGCGATTTCCGCTTTAGAGACGGCCAGGGTGCGCTGGGCGCTGACTTGTTTATTGAGTGCGAGCTGATAATTTTTTTCGGCGTCTTCGACGAGGCTCTTGGAGATCAAGCCGTCTTTAAACATTTGTTCGGCGCGTTCCATGTTGAGCTTCATAAACGGAACGTCGGGACCTTCGGCGTCAACCTTGTTGCGTTCGAGAGTGGCCTTGGAAGAATCCAGAGCGGCTTCGGCGGCTTGCAGATTCGCGCGGGAGGCGCGCTCGGCGGCTTCGAGCTGGACTTTGTCGAGTTCGGCCAGAAGCTGGCCCTGTTTTACGTTTTCGCCATAATCCACGTACAGTTTTTTCACGATGCCGCTGGCTTTGGATTTGATTTCGATTTTGGAGAGCGGCTGAATCTTCCCGGTAGCTACGACGACGCGCGCCAAGTCGCCGCGTTCGACGGACGCCAGCTTCGAAGGATCAATGGTGCGGTTGGGACTGAGGGCTGCTTTGACGCCGTAGCCGCCGCCGCCCAGCACCAGGACCGCAATGGCGGCCCAGATGATCCGCCGGCGGCGTTTCTTGCCATTTTTGCCGTTTGCTAACCCATTGCCATTCGTGGACATACCAGACCCCCGCGGTTCTCACTCGTTGCTATCTAGGAGTACGCAAACCCGACCGAAAAGTTCCCTCACCGACATGCTTTAGACGATGAGGAGAGCGATTGGTCAGGTCTGCATGATTCGTTTAAGTGGTTTGACGGGGTTCTGGGGACCGGCCTATGATGCGGCTCACAGGCTCACTCCATGATTGGGAAGAACTTTGCACACTACGTGGTCCTTGAAAAGGCCGGGGCTGGGGGCATGGGTGTGGTGTTTCGCGCGCGGGATGAAACGCTGCAGCGCGAGGTAGCGCTCAAGCTGCCTTCCAAACACTCCTGTTCGGATGAAGATGCGCGCGAGCGCATCCTGCGGGAGGCACGCGCGGCTTCGGCCCTGAACCATCCGCACATCTGCACGATTTACGAGGTGGGTGAGTTCGAGGGGCAGCCATATATCGCGATGGAGTATATCGGCGGCGAGACGCTGAGCCGGCGAATTCCGCCGAATGGATTGTCGGCGGAGTCGGTGCTCGATCTTGGGGCACAGATCGCCGATGCGCTGGAGCACGCGCACACGCAAGGAATTCTTCATCGGGATTTGAAGTCGGCCAATGTGCGGTTGACTTCGTCGGGGCAGCTCAAGGTGCTGGACTTTGGGCTGGCACTGAACTTGAAGGATGCCGGTGTGGAAGGGCTCACGCGGTCGACCAATCTTGATACGAGTAGCGTTGTTGGAACGCTGGCGTACATGGCGCCGGAACTGCTGGTGGGCAAACCTCCGGACAGCCGGACGGATATCTGGTCGTTGGGTGTTCTTCTGTATGAACTTGCCGCGGGTACGCTTCCCTTTCATGGGCGCACGGGATTCGAACTGACGACGGCCATTCTTCGGGAATCGCCGGCGGCGTTGCCGACGCATGTGACGCCGGGACTCCGCGCGGTGATCACGCATTGCCTGGCGAAGGAGCCGGAGAAACGGTATCAGCGGGCGAGTGAGGTTCGCGCAGCTTTGGAGGCGCTGCAGTCGGACACGGGCGTAACGCAGAAAGTCGAAGCCCTAGAGGCCGAGAAATCGCGCACGGGCGTGCTGCTGGGGGCCATCGGGATTTTGGCTTTGGCAGTGATTGGGTTGCTTGTGTACGGACGCCTCGGGAAGCACGGAGGTGGCACACAGGTTGGCGGAAAGCTGAGGCTGTTCCTCTCTTCGGACGACGACCTCAGCGGGCCTGCGCTTTCGCCCGATGGCAAGATGGTTGCGTACGTGCGCCAGAGCAGTGGGCGACAGGACTTGTACGTGAGCCGCGTGGCGGGTGGGGAGCATGTGCGGCTGACAAATGACGACTCGCGAAAGGATACGCCGCAGTTTTCCCCCGATGGGGAAAAACTCACGTTCGTGCGGTATTTGACGAATTCAGCTCAACCCGAAATCTGCGTTGTACCGGCGTTGGGCGGGCAAGCGGTGCCATTGATTCCGGATGCGGAATATCCGGCGTGGTCACCGGACGGAAATAGCCTGGCGTTTATTTTGCGAAAACAAGGTGAGCCGGAGGCATTGGCGATCTCCGGGACGGACGGCTCGAACGTTCGCGTGATCTTGAAGGGTGATGATGTGTATCCGTTTTTGTCGAGCCCGGCATGGTCGCCGGATGGAGCAACTTTGACGGTGTCGCGAAGCCGCGGCGGGATGAACCGCGATATCTGGATTGTTCCGGCGCATGGTGGCGAGGGTACGCGGCTGACAAAAGATGCAGCTGGAGTGGTCAGCGATTGGCCGGTGTTTGCGCCGGATGGGCGCGGGGTGGTGCATCGGTCCAATCGCGGCGGGGCTTCCAATTTGTGGTTGCAGCCGCTGGAGTCCGACTCGCCGGTGCAGTTGACCACGGGGCCGGGACCGGACACTTCGCCGAGCATCGCGCGGAATGGCACGATCGCATTTCTGAATTCGCGGTCTCGAAATTTGCTGCTGGTGTATTCGTTGGCGGATGGCACCAGCAAGACGCTGCTGACGGATGCGTCACGCGTGTGGGCGCCGGCGTTTTCGCCGGACGGAAAGCAAATCGCGTATTCTCGGGACGAGCCGGACGGTTCCTGGCATTTGTGGAGTTTGCCCGCCGAAGGCGGCGCGCCGCGGCAGATTACTTCGGGAAAAGTGCCGGAGATTTATCCGCGATTTTCGCCGGATGGCTCGACCGTTTATTTCAATACCTGGGGGACGGAGCCTTTGAGTATTTGGCGTGTGCCGAGCAAGGGAGGACCGCCGAAGGCTGCTACCACATCCAGCTCCGGGAGTGATGCGTACGCCGATGTTTCGCCGGACGGGCTTTCGGTGGTTTTTACGCGCACGGAAAACAAGATTTCACATGTTTTTGTCGCGGCGACGGATGGAAGAGGCGAGCCTCGGCGCGTTTTGGATACGCCGGGGACCGTTCCGCGATGGTCGCCCGATGGCAAATGGATCAGCTTCAGCCCCAACCGCGGATTTTCCAGCGGCGTTAACGTCGTGCATGCTGACGGATCGGGGCTGAAACGGCTGACGGAGAGCGGTGGATGGGCGGTGTGGTGGCCGGATGGAGAACAAATCGGTTATCAAGTGGTGGGGGCGGACGGGAATTCGCAGATTCAGGTGCTGAATTTGAAATCAGGAGAGACGCGGACGCTTTCGAATCTGCACTTCCTGGGGACGAATTTTCCGTTTGATATTTCGCGCGATGGAAAGTGGCTGGCGACGACCAATTTTCAGCATGTTTCGGATGAGATTTGGTTGCTGGAACCGGTGGAGAAAAAATGAGGGCTGCAACTTTTGTTGAACGCTAGATAGCGGTCTTGCGCAGGCGAAGGGCGTTGGCGATGACGGAGACGGAGCTGAAGCTCATGGCCGCGCTGGCCAGCATGGGGCTTAATGTCCAGCCGAAGAGTTTGTAGAACACGCCTGCGGCAATAGGAATGCCAATGGCGTTGTAGAGAAAGGCGAAGGCAAGATTCTGTTTGATGTTGCGAATGGCGGCGCGGCTGAGTTTTCGCGCGCGGACGATTCCGCGAAGATCGCCTTTCACGAGGGTGATGCCGGCGTTTTCGATGGCCACGTCGGTGCCGGTGCCCATGGCGATGCCAACGTCAGCGGCGGCGAGGGCGGGGGCGTCGTTGATGCCGTCGCCGGCCATCGCAACGATGCGGCCTTCGCTTTTCAACCGTTTCACGGCTTCGGCTTTTTGTTCGGGCAGGACATCCCCTTCGACTTCTTTGATTCCCAGTTTGTCGGCGATGACCTTCGCCGCGTCCTTCCGGTCACCTGTGAGGATTACAATGCGGAGGCCTTCCTTCTGGAGGGCGCGGATGGCTTCTGGCGTGGACTCCTTCATGTAGTCGGCCAAGCCAATTACGCCTGCGAGTTTTTCTCTGACGGCGACGAGAACAAGGGAGACTCCGGCAGTCCCGTCCACTCCTAGTCCCCCGCTGAGACGGTTCGCGCCCGGCGGCGCATGTACTCCACGATCTTGCAAAAACTTCGATGTTCCCACAGCGACGTTGTCGCCAAGAACGCGTCCTTCTGCTCCGCCGCCGGGACTCGCATGGAACTCAGACACCTCTGCCAACTGGAGCCCTTTTTCTCGAGTCGCGTCTACGATGGCGCGCGCCAGGGGATGCTCGCTGGCACTCTCCACACTCCCTGCCAGCACTAGCAATTCGTCCTGCGTGAACTCACCGCCTTCGAAAACACTCACGGAGAGCACTCGGGGCCTGCCTTCGGTGAGCGTGCCGGTTTTGTCGACGACGAGAGTGTCTACCCTGGCGAGCGTTTCGAGCGCTTCGGCGTTGCGGACGAGCACGCCGGTGTGGGCGCCGCGGCCGACGGCGACCATGATGGACATGGGTGTGGCGAGGCCGAGGGCGCAGGGGCAGGCGATGATCAGGACGGCGACTGCGGCAACCAATCCGTGCGCCAGACGCGGCTCCGGGCCGAAAAAGGCCCAGCCGAAAAATGCGAGAATGGCGGCGACTATGACGGCGGGGACAAAGTAGGCGGCGACTTTATCGGCGAGGCGCTGCATGGGGGCGCGGCTGCGCTGGGCTTCGCTGACGAGCTTGACGATTTGGGCGAGCATGGTTTCGCTGCCGACGCGTTCCGCTTCCATGATGAAGCTGCCGCTGGTATTGAGCGTGCCGCCGGTGACTTTGTCGGCGGGGGATTTTTCGACGGGCATCGGTTCGCCGGAGACCATGGACTCATCTAGGGCGCTGGCGCCCTCGCGGATCACTCCGTCAACGGGGACACGTTCGCCGGGGCGGACGCGCAAGCGATCGCCGCGCTTCACTTGATCGAGTGCGACATCTTTTTCGGAGTTGTCCGCCGCAAGCAGATGGGCTTGCTGCGGTACGAGATTCAAAAGCGCGCGAATGGCGCCGCTCGTGCGTTGACGCGCGCGCAGTTCCAGAACCTGCCCCAGGAGGACGAGTGTGGTGATGACGGCGGCGGCTTCGAAATAGACGGGGACGGCACCGTCCATTCCGCGAAACGACGGCGGGAAGATTTGCGGGAAGAATGTCGCAGCAAGACTGTCGAGATAGGCCGCGCCCGTGCCGAGGCCGATGAGCGTGAACATGTTGGGACTGCGAAGAACGAGCGAAGACCAGAAGCGTTGAAAGAACGGCCAGCCGCCCCAAAGGACTACCGGAGTAGCGAGGAGGAATTCGATTCCGTTGCGAGTATTCGGGGCGAGATGGAGGCCGAGCGATTCGCCGAACATGGAGAGTAGCAGCAGGGGCAACGACAGTGCGGCGCTAATCAAGAAGCGCAGGCGCATGGAGTCGTATTCGGGATCGGCTTCTACTTCGGCGAGTACATCCATTGGTTCGAGGGCCATTCCACAGATTGGGCAGGTGCCGGGGCCGAGCCGCACAATTTCCGGATGCATCGGGCAGGTGTAGCGCGTGGCCTTTTTTACTGGCGCGGTCGCGTCCGCGGAGCTGGGTGCGACGGACTGTGCATGCTCCTCCGCGAGCTGGGATGAAGCGTGGCCATGCTCCATCCTCGCGGCGCCTGGCGCGGCGAGAAACTTCGCTGGCTCCTTTGAAAAACGTTCAGCACAGCGCGTCGAGCAAAAATAATACGTCTTTCCGGCGTGCTCGACCTTGCCCGCGGCCTTGCTCGGGTCAATCGTCATCCCGCACACGGGATCCCTTTGCTTTGGCGCTGCGTTCAAGATCGGCAGCGACGTGCCGCCTGCGTTATGCGAACTCATTTGGAAGACTCCTTTTGATTTGCTATCGCTAGCGGAGATGCCTGTAGATCAGTTCGAGCAGCTCTTCGTACATGGCTTCGGTTTCTTGCTTCTTGCCGCTGCGCAGGGCTTTGGCGGCGCAATGGTGTAAGTGATTCTTCATCAGGTTGCGCGCGACGCCGCGCAGGGCTTCCTGGACGGAGGCGACCTGGGTGATGACGTCGGCGCAATAGCGGTCGTCTTCGACCATTTTCTGGAGGCCGCGGACCTGGCCTTCGATGCGGCGAAGGCGCTTGCGATTGGCTTCTTTGAGTGTGGGATCCACGCCGGAAGCTTTGCGCCCGGCCGCGCCGGTTTCGCACGCGCAATTCGCGATGGAAGTGTGCCCTTCCCCGGCCCTCGGAGTTGAACTCGACCTTTTTGTCCCGGCCATCATGATACCCTCTATCCCTATGTATACCCCATCCCCCTATTTGATGTCAAATCGAGCGAAAACCATATCGGGACGACCTGACGGGAGCACTGGTATAATAGCCGCATGACACTTGTCGAAATCACCTACGAATTGCAATCCCAGCTAACGCAAGACCAGCTGCGCCATCTCGGCGAATTTGCGAACACCTACGGCTTACGGAGCTTCCACGTAGACGAAGCAAAGAACCAGCTGTCGTTCGAATATGACGCGTCGCGATTGCGCGAGACGCAGGTGGAACACGTCCTGGCACATGCGCGCATTGCAGTGACACGCAGAGTCAATTCGGCAGGTTGGATTTAGAGATCAGGGTGGCGGAATAGAGAAGGAAAAAAAGTGGGGCTCCCGCTTGGGACCGGGAGCCCCTGAAGGCGCGTTCCATTGCTGGCGTCGTTTTCACACCAGCGCGTGGGGTCATCCATCCTAGCTTCCCTCTCAGAGGCAGGTGGGAACGATCTGCAAAAAGTGACAAGCAAGCCCCTTCCCCCTCGCTTGTCTCTCTCTACATCTCGTCATTTGAAACGCGCCTACGTGGTCCCTTAATGCACGGACTGCGCCAATCCCTCTTTTCTGCTGGTGGCGCATAAGTGGCCTCTTATGTTTGCTTTGAGAATCTTGAGCCAAGGGCTGTCTGCCCCAAATCCGGCCTCTCGATTCAATTCGGGACGGGCTTAAATCTGAATTGGGCTGCGCCCTCTTTTTTTGGCGCTTTGTGAGCTCCCGTGGGTTGGTTACAGGACCCTGGTAATAGATTTCCCGGCCTTGGGGAACTATCGGTTTTTTCCCGGAACTCCCACAGAATAGAGTGATGCTACGGGTATTCTCTAGCGCGATTCTAAATCGACTTCCTACCCGCAGATTCCTTTACTCCGGCATTGTTCTCCTCGCGTGCTCGATTCCACTGTTCGCGGATACGTCCGCGCTACTGCGCAGAGTTACGGCGGGTGGATGCTACTGCCATTGTGCGGAAGCGCATCTTCGGGCCGGATGCGTGAAACTCTGCGATTCGAAGAAATACGCGCAACGCGCATGGGCGACGAAGTGCGCCAAACCGCACATGCAAACGCCGGACAAGGATTCGAACGCAGGGCCGCGATTCCCGCATCCGGGCCGCGCGGAACACGCAGAAGTCCAAGAGCAGTTCTAAGTTCTAAGTTCTTAGTTGTAAGTTCTTAGTTGTAAGTTCTTAGATCTCAATTCTCGATACTTGATACTTGGCGGTCAGTTCTCAGGTGTCAGCTCTCCACGCTCAGTTCTAACTTTGCTGTCAGAGGCGCAGAGGCTGCGCGGAGCGCGGGCAGTCCTAAGATATCTTTCACAGTTGTCAGTGGTCAGTAAGAAGGTGGCCGGTCCACAGATTAGTCTGCGTCGGCCGCGACTGTTGCGGGTTGTCTGGAACGGGATGCTTCCGAGGCTTCGCCCAGGAGTTTCGCGAGAATTTCGGGGATTTCGAAGATGGCACGATTGTTTTGTGCTGCTACGTTTTTGCGGAATTCGGCGAGCGTGGCGGGATCGAGCATTTGCCGGGCGCCTAACACAACGTCTCGAAAGCTTTTCAACACAACGCCGACGCGTTTTTCCTGGACCCATTGGGCGTTATAGCGCTCTTGTGGCAGCGTCCACACATTGCATTCAATTAGCACAGGGAGTTTGCGCACCATGGCTTCGGCGATGCTGCCCGGGCCGGGCTTGCCGATCAGGAAATCGGCGGCGCGCATCAGTTTGTGCACTTCCTTGGTGAATCCGACGATGTGCACGGGCATTTTCCACTGGCGGGCTTGGAGCTTGGCGGCAAGCTCCTCATTGCGACCGCAGATCAAAATGAGTTGAAGCGGGAGATCGGCGGCGTCCAATTGCTCGGTAATGTCGTACATGATTTTTGAGCCGTGCCCGCCGAAGAGGACGATGGCCGTCGGCAGGTCTGGCTGCAAACCCATTTCTTTTCGCAATTCTATGGGATTGGAATTGTCGGTAACGTAGAAATCCGGGCGCAAGATCATTCCTGACGTCAGGAAGACGTGCGCGTCGTCGTGGCCCATGGCGCGCGCCTGCTCGGCGGCCTTTTCCGTGCCGGCAATAACGTATTGCTCCTTGATTGGCTCAATCCAAAATCGTGGCGGAAAATCGGCCAGGTCAGTGATGAGGGTGACGAACGGGCGACCGGGATAGACTTTGGTCCAACTCTCGCAGATCTGTCGGTTGAAGTGCGGAATGACGGAGACGAGAAGGTCGGCTGGGTGCTCCCGCCAGAACCCCTCGAGCAGCCTGACCAATGGACCGTTGAATAGCCGGATGGTAGCCTGCAGGACGCGCAGAAGGTAGGTGCTGCCCAAGGTCCAGCCATTCTGGAGCATAATGTTGTACTGCTGCTGGATGCGGATGCCGGTTAGCTTGCGGAGGACATCCAAGCGGTCGGTCAAGTCCTGAAACTGGATCAATTCGACCTGCCAGTCGCGATGTTGTTGGCTGATTACCGTCTGCAAGGCGACGGCGGCGTTACGGTGTCCCCCTCCCCCATCATGGAAGACGACGTGGACTTTTTTCATCGGGGCTGATTGTGCCACACGTTATAGTGGTCTGAACAGAGCACACACCATGCCATGTGGATAAGTTTGTAACCCACGCGTGTTCAATAAGTTCCATGGGCACATTTACGTAGAATTCGCGACCTCTTCACAGGCTGTTCATATCCGTGGCTCACAATTGCACCATGCGCTGCGACCTTCATGTTCACTCCATCGCATCCGGAATGTTCACCGCTCCCGTGCTAAACCGCATTTGTCGGGAGTCCTACAACGATCCTGCGGAAGTCTATGAACGGCTCAAGCGGCGGGGGATGTCCATCGTTACGTTAACGGACCATGACTCGATCGAGGCCGCGGAGGTTCTACGGCGGCACCCGGACTTCTTCCTGAGCGAAGAGGTGACCGTCCGAACCCCCAGCGGGACGGAAATGCACATGGGTGTGTACGGCATGGCCGAGCGCGACCACGTGGAGATTCAGCGGCGTCGGAATGATTTCATTTCGCTGGTGATGTACCTGACCGAGCGAAAGCTCTTTTTCAGCGTAAATCATGTGTTTTCAGGGCTTACGGGGCGACGGGAGGAAGAGGACTTCCGCTGGTTTGCCTCCTACGTGCCATCGTTCGAGACGCGCAACGGGCAGATGTGGCCGCCGGCAAACAAAGGCGCCGCAAAGCTGGCGGCGCGAATGGGGAAAGTTGCCATCGCCGGGAGCGATTCCCACACCATCGCCGGGGTGGGACTGACGTACACAGATGTTCCGGGAGTGCGTACGGTGGACGAGTTCTTTTCGGGACTTCGCGCGGGGCGTGGCCGGGTACAAGGCGCACACGGGAGCTACGGGAAGCTCACGGCGGACGTTTATTCGATCATCAAAGCGCTGTTCTACGACAAGCCGTGGACGCTGGCGATGTCACCGCTAGCTGTTCTCGTCCCGGCATTCACGCTGGGCCACTGGCTGAACGAAATTCGTTTTTGCGAGAAGTGGACCAAGCTCATGGTGGAAGGCAAAGAGCAGCCCCGGATGCTGTGGGAGCTGGATTCGAGCCTGGGCGCCAATTTGGCAAGTTGAGACCGAATATGAGAAAGCCCTGCAAACGGTCCTTTCACGCGAAACGCAAAGCACTCTATTTGCGGGCAATTTACATGCGGGAAATCTTTGTTGCTTACCTTTGTATCTTGCTGATTGAAAGCGCTTGCTTGTTTCCGGCCGTCTGGATGAGGTGAGGCGATGGCAGTCGCACGCAACGTCTGGGGATACATCGAGCGCCGGGACCACCGGTTGATGCACCGGATGAACCGGTGGCGTGCGCCGCGCTGGATTCGCATCTGGATGATAACGGCGACGCGCATGGGCGATGGATGGATCTGGTACGGGCTTGGGCTGATGCTGCTGGCGTTCGGCGGGCCTCAGCGGTTTGCGGCTATCGGTGCGGCGGGCGCGGCGGCAACTCTTGGAATTTTTGTGTTCAAGGCGTTGAAGAGACTTAGCCAGCGTCCCCGGCCCTGCCAATTTGAGCCGCACTGCTGGTCAAAGGTCTTGCCGCCGGATCAATTCTCATTTCCGTCGGGACACGCGATGACGGCGTTTTCCGTCGCGCTGGTGGTGAGCTACTTCTATCCTTCGCTGGAAGGCGTGCTTTTTTTCCTGGCGCTCAGCATCGCAATCTCGCGCATCGTGCTGGGCATGCATTTCTTGAGTGATGTGCTTGCCGGGATGTTCCTCGGAGTTGCGCTGGGATGCGCTTCCATAACGGTATTTGCTTCGATGGGGCTGGCGTAGCAGCCTAAGTTCCTCCGCGATGGTTCGCCGCTTGAAATTCCCCGCAGCGGCCATTTCTTACATTGGTTTTGGATGCGCGGCGAGAGCCTCGCGGAACGCGGCAAGATTATTCTTGTCCACGATGGCGGTGCCGGTGTCCACCCAGGCAGGCATCGGCGGGGCCGGGGCCGTGCGCCAATCTTTGAATTCGTGGACGGCATTGTGGTGCAGGTCATCGAGGAATTTCAGTCCGTAATAGCCCATCACGTATGGTTTCTGGACGATCGTGGCGGTGATGGCGCCGCGCTGAATCCAGTCGAGCGTTTCCGGATCCTTGTCGAACGTCAAAACCGGGACTTTTCCTTCCAGGCTGACAATGTGCAGGGCATCCGCCGCACCGGAGCCGCCGGAAGCTTCCAGACTGATGATGCCGTCAGGCTTGTCTTTTCCGTGGAGCAAAGCGGAAATGGCATCGTCGGCCACGCGGGCGTCGCCTTTGTCGTCAATGGTCTTGGTGATTTTGACCGCGGGATATTTCTTTAGCGCTTCGCTCACACCGCGCATGCGTTCGGAAATGTTGAACTGGCTGGGAATGCTGATCACCGCGATGTTGCCCTTTCCTCCTAGAACCTCGGCCATGCGTTTAGCACTTTCCTGGCCGGCGCGGAAATTGTCTGTGCCAACAAACATTACGCGCTTGGAATCGGGCGAATCCGCATCCACGCAAATGACCGGAATGCCTTGCAAGACCGCCGTGTTGATGGGGTCCTTGAAGATGTCTGGATTCGCGGCAGAGAGCATGATTCCCGCGGGCTTTTGCGCTACTGCCTGTTGAAAGGCGGTCAGTTCATCGTTTGGCGAAAAAGCAGCGGGGCCAACCAGTTCTGCCTTGACTCCCATTTGCTTGGCCGCATCGTTTAGGCCGGCCTCCGCTTCCTGCCAGTACGGCAAACCGGTATTGAAAGCCACGAAAACGTAGCGCTCTTCGGGCTGGTGGTAGGGCTGCTGGCACGCGGTCAACAAACTGCCAAGGAGAATGGCCGGGAGAAGAACGTGAGCGTGACGAATTTTCATGGGAGGCCTCCCTCCAGAATTTTCCAAGCGCAGGAAACGAGGTGAATGAAACTCAGTCGAGTTCGCCTGCTTTGCGGGGTAAGCCTACCACATCAACGGCGGGAAGGAGTCACGGAGTCATTTTCTCCGGGCCGTGGCTTTCTGAAGATTCGAATGTTGCGAAACGATTCGTCACACGTCGACGATTTGAAAGCCGAGGAAGGCCCCTAAGCCTTGTATATTGGTGCAAATGTCCGATACGACGGTGATGCTTCCAAAAGAAGAAAGTCAGGGGCTGCGAGCTTCTAACCTGGCGTTCCTGCTGCAGGTTTCGCGGCCAGGTTTGTGGTCGACGACGGCAATGTTCTACCTCATGCCGCTCGGCCACGCGGATCTTTTGCATTCCGGCAAGCTGTGGCTAGGATTGTTTTTCGTGCTGTTCCCGCTCGGGTTCCTGCTGTATGGCGTCAACGACATTGTTGACGCGGAGGCCGATCGGCTGAATCCGCGGAAGGGCACGTTTTTGTTTGGGTCGCGCGGCGCCCGTGAACAGCTTGCGGCTTTGAAGTGGCAAGTGGCCGTGGTGCAACTTCCTTTTCTGCTGGCATTTTATTTTTTGGTGGGGCCGCGCATCTTGTGGTGGTACGCAGTGCTGCTGCTGGCCGTCGGGCTCTACAACGCGCCGCGTCTTGGATGGAAGGGACGCCCTCCGTTTGACGTGTTGATTCAAGCGAGCTATCTGCTCATTTTCGTTTTGAGCAGTTGGCTGAATAACGCGCCTCAGCTCCCCTGGCAAACTTTTGTTTTCGGCGCGCTCTTTGCCATGCACTCGCATGTCTTCGGCGAAGTGATGGACATCGAGCCGGACCGCTTGAGCGGCCGGACGACCACGGCCACACTCATCGGCAGAATCCCCGCCAAGTTCTTAATCGCCGTTTTGCTGTGCTTCGAAATGGCGCTCGTCTACTTTTATTTTCACGACCTGATCATCGCGGGATTCCTCGTCGTCGGCATGCTCTGGTTTGTTCTGGATGGGGCGGCGCTCTGGAGAAATCGTGCGTACACGCCAACGGAAATGCGTTTGTTCCTGTGGGGCTGGAACATCGCGGCATTGCTGGGCATCTTCTGGAATTGGAAGCAAGGCACGCTCACACATGTAAGCTCTTTGCGCTCCCTTTGAGCATGCAAAAGAAATATCTGCTCGAAATCAGTGTTGAAAGCGTTGAGGCGGCGTTCGCAGCGGAGCGCGGTGACGCAGATCGCATCGAGTTTTGTGCTGACTTGTCCGTGGGTGGCGTCACTCCAAGCGCGGAACTCATCAGCGCGGTGCGCGGGCAGGTGCACATTCCGATCTTTACGATGGTCCGTCCTCGGGCGGGCGATTTTGTCTATTCCGACGCTGAGTTTGCTGCCATGAAAAGCGCCATCGCCTCCGCGAAGAAGCACGGGGTGGATGGAGTTGTGCTGGGCATTTTGGGGGAAGACCGCTGCGTGGATGTTCACAAGACGCGCGAACTTGTTGAACTGGCTCAGCCTCTGCCCGCGACGTTTCATCGCGCCTTCGACGAATGCATCAATTTGCCTCAAGCGCTTGAAAACGTAATTCAGACCGGCGCGAAGAGAATCCTGACATCAGGTGGCGCGAAAAACGCTTTTGAAGGCGCTTCCATGCTTGCCGGTCTTGTTGCCGCGGCCGGAGATCGCATCACCATCATTCCGGGCGCTGGAATCAACGCTTCCAACATTGCTCAGGTGGCAAAAGTAACTGGCGCACGGGAATTTCACTCCGGACTAAGCACCGCGCTCCCTTACGGGAGCCACGAGTACGGGCGGTTCGAAGAGGAAGTGGGCAAGCTGGCAAGACACCTTTCACAAATGAACTGCACATAACCCGCGGGAGTGAAACTCATAGGTCCTAGTTAGCCATAGCCGGCTCCCATCCCCTGTTTTTCGTAAGTGTTGCATCTAAAGGACTTATGCTCCATGTAAGCGGTTTAGAATCAACACACTTGCCGGGCATTTCTACAAGTGTTGATTCTGAAGGGCTTATATTGGACCATGACCCTGGAAAGTGCGCTTCTTCTAGGGAAGCGCACCGGTCTCCAGTTCCCCTCGAACATAACCGAGAGGTTGGGCTGGCATAGAGAATTTGGAAGGGAAAGCAAAACTGCGGCAGAGGAAGCTGCCGCAGCGCGTCTAGATCGCAATTTGACCTGCGACTATTATAGCAGATCGGCTAGGCACGCCTAGAAAGACATCATGGGAACGGTGTCTTAGTTTGCCGAATAGACGATTTGGACATTTGGCCTGGCCATTTAGCTGGATTTTCTAGACTTCAGCTTTTTGAAAGCCCACAAACCCACTCCGCCAATTAACACTGTGCCCCACGAAAAAAACGGGCTGGAAAAAATCCAGCCTGGCAGCGAAGTAGGGACTATGAGACAAGACCCGGAGTCTAGCGGCCTGTCAGCCGCCTGATATGTAGTTGCCGAAATCAGTTCTCCCTCTTCGGTGAAGGAGTAGTGATGCTGTCCCCTGCCGGTATACACTTCGACACCACCACTGGCAGGGCATTCCACCTGGAAATCGCCACCGTGCGCGCCAACATGCCAGCCTCTCAGAAAGTGCCAATTTGCATCATAAATCTGCACTCTGCCAGACGGAACCAACGGCACGACATGCTTGCCATCCGCCGTGGATTTGACTCCACATACATTACCTACCGGCCATTCAAAGGAATTCGGCAGCTTCAAAAAACCAACAGCCGCCAAGCCAGTTCCAAAAAAGCCGCTTGCGCCTATGAATACAAGAACACCCATCAATACAACAAACCAATTGCCGCGATGGCCACGCTCAAATACCCGAACGACGTCACGGAGCACAAAGTAGAGCCAGACTCCTCCAAAAAGCGCAAGGAACAGACCGAAAAGCCGATTATCCATGGCAAATTGAATATACTCCTTGGATACGCGTTTGAACGGACTTTGAGCGGCGCTCAAAGACTCAATAGTGGCGGGCGAGGCAGGGTTGCGGGAGCGGCCCGCCTCGGAAGGCGCGCCCTACGGGGATTTTAGCCGACTAAACTCTCGCGCGGAACGGGATAGGCTTTTGCGCTTGGCGGCGGAGGGTCAAGCCTTCTGGGCTTGCCTGCGCAGAAAAGTTGGCACGTCGAGGTCGTCCGAGGGAACCTCCTGGCTGACTTCGCGGACATTTTGCTGAACCTGGTGCACAACGTTTGGCAGCGTTTGCTGTATCGGCGCATCGGGCATTTCGCGGCCAGCCTTCCAGGTCTTCGGCAAGAACGATTGCTTCTGGTGGATGTTTTTCTTGTTGGCATCCTTGAAGCCGGCGGCGATCACGGTGATCTTGACGCTATCCTTCATATTGTCATCCTGCACGGCGCCGAAAATAATGTTCGCGTTTTCGTGCGCGGCTTTCTGGATGACGCTCGAAGCTTCGTGAACTTCATGAAGCGTCAGGCTGGAGCTGCCGGAAATGTTGATGAGGATTCCTTGAGCGCCCTGAATGGAATTGTCTTCGAGCAGCGGGCTGGCGATGGCGCGATTAGCGGCGTCGATGGCGCGGTTGGTGCCGGTGGCCACGGCGGTGCCCATGACCGCGTATCCCTGACCATGCATGATGGCTTTTACGTCCGCAAAGTCGCGATTGATGATGCCGGGAACGGTGATGATGTCCGAGATGCCCTGCACGGCCTGGCGCAGGATGTCATCGGCAATGCGGAAGGCGTCGAAGAAGCTGGTACCGCGTTCGACCGTTTCCATCAAGCGCTCGTTAGGAATGACGATGACGGTATCCACCGCGCCGATGAGTTCCTGAAGCGCCTGCTCGGCCTGCATCATGCGGCGCTTGCCTTCGAACGCGAAGGGCTTGGTGACGACAGCAACGCTCAGCGCGCCGAGTTCGCTGGCGAGCGAAGCGACTACGGGCGCAGCACCGCTGCCCGTGCCTCCGCCGAGGCCGGACGTGATGAAAATCATGTCCGAGCCTTCGAGCGCTTCGATGATTTTCTCCGTGTCCTCGAGCGCCGCTTTGCGGCCGACCTCGGGATTCGCGCCGGCGCCGAGGCCCTTGGTGAGCTTCGCGCCGAGTTGCAATTTCACGGGCGCCTGCGAAAGCTTCAACGCCTGCAAGTCGGTATTCGCGGTGATGAATTCGACGCCCTCGAGCTTGGCGCGAATCATGCGATTGACCGCGTTGCATCCGCCCCCGCCCACGCCAATCACTTTGATCTTCGCCGGCTGCAGTTCCTCGCTGAAGCTCATGCGAATTCCTGCTTCTCTTGCTGTCATATCTCTCCCCCAGACTTCTCCAAGTTCGCTAGCGGCTCTCGGGCAGGGTTACGAGGCGCCCGCGAACATGGCCTTCAATTTGGACACAAGATTTCCCGCGCGCTGCGGCGCGTTGCGCCGCGCCCGCGCGCCATACAACACCAGCCCGACTACCGTTGCATATTCCGGCTGCGCCACCTGGTCAGGCAGATCAGCCAAGCCCTTTGGTTCCGCGATGCGCACGGGGAGATGGAAGGACTGCTCGGCAAGTTCATCCAGGCCATGCAGACGCGCGCCACCGCCAGCCAAGACAAATCCGGCGGGAATCTGGCCGTCGAGGCCAGCGCGTTGCAAATCGTCGCGGATCAGCGAAAGCAGTTCCATGGCGCGCGGCTCGATAATGTCCGTGAGCATGTGCGCGAAGATGGTGCGCGGCGGACGGTCGCCCACGCTGGCAATTTCGATGGAGCCTTCTTCCTTTTTCATGAAGGCGGAAGCAGCGCAGCCGTGGCGGCGCTTGATGCGCTCGGCTTCGGGGATCGGCGTGCGCAAACCGACGGCGAGATCATTTGTAAAGTGGTCGCCGCCAATCGCCACGGCGCTGGTGTGACGGACCACGCCGCCGCCGTAGACGATCACTTCGGTGGTGCCGCCGCCGATGTCCAACAGGGCGCAGCCGAGATCGCGCTCGTCTTGCGTGAGGGAGGATTCCGCGGAAGCGAGTGGCTCGAGGACCGTGTCGCTGATGAGGATGCCGGCCTTGTTCGCGGCGGTGACGAGATTCTGCGTGGCGGCGACGGACGAGGTGACAAGATGAACGTTGGCTTCCAGGCGATGGCCAACCATGCCGATGGCGTCGCGAATGCCGGTCTGCGCGTCCACCATAAATTCGTGTGGAAGGACGTGCAGCACTTCACGGTCTTCGGGGAGCGAGATGTTGCGCGCGGCGTCTACTGCGCGGCGCACGTCATCGCGTTCGATGTCGCGCGGACGGTGTCCCAGGGTGATACCGCCGCGGCTGTTGACGCCGCGCACGTGACCGCCGGCTACACCGATGAGAGCCTCTTCCACCGGGACGTTGGCCACGCTTTCGGCTTCTTCCACGGCGCGGCGAATCGAGCTAACCGTGGAATCGAGATTGACGATCAGGCCTTTGCGCAGTCCTTTGGACTCCGCCGCGCCGAGCGCAAGAAACTTTACGAGTTCGCCTTCGACCTCGGCGATGAGCACGCAGGTCTTCGTGCTGCCGATGTCCAGCCCAACCAGGTATTTGTCTTTCTTCGCCAAGCCGCCGCTCCTGCGATGAAACTATTTTGTTTTCCTGGTGGCCGTGACCGAACTGGTGTCCGGATTCACGACCACTTGCCGCATGTACTGCAAATCGATGGACTGCACGCGCCCGGTGTTCGCTTGCCACTGCGAAAAGTTGTCCACCAGCATTTTGTATTTGCCGGTGAATTCTCCTGAGCCAAAGTGAACGGTGACGGCCTGCGAATCGGTGGGGCCCGCAAGCCCGGTCATGACCACGCGCAGATCCTTGGGGTTCGAAAGATCGAGCTCGCTGACGCGATCGGCAGAGCCTGCGCGGACCAGGTCCACGTCCTTCATGAATTCCTGGTAGAGCTGCATGCGTTTTTCACGCTGGTCGCGAGAGACTTCTTCGGAGACGCCGCTGACAATTGGAAATTGCAAATCCTCGCCTTGGGCGCGACCGAGGATGACGCCATGCGCGTCAATCAGGGCCAGTTCGTTGCCGTTTCGCGCGAACGCGATGGGAGTGCGTTCGACCAGTTCCACGCGAATGCGGTTCGGCAGGATTCTTTGCACGCTGGCGGATTCGACCCAGGGGATTTGTTCGAGCTCGCTGCGGCGCATGTCCAGTGGGATGCGCAGCACGCTGCGGTCGCGGTCATGAACAAATTGCTGCAACACGGCATCGCGAGCGACGATGCGATTTCCAGTCACGTCAATTTGATCCGGCTTGAGCAAGAGCATGGTGGGCGAATAAAGCAAAAATCGTGTTCCGTAGACGAGGCCAGTCAAGCCAGCGATTCCGGCGACGCTCAGGACCAGCACTCGCCGATAGAACGGCCAGCCTCGCCCGGTAAATTTCTTGCGGCGGATTTCGACCGGTTTCTGGCGGCGCAGATACCGCGGTTCCTCGTCGGCAATCAGCTCGGGCCGGTAGGCATCGGCGTCAGCCGCCGCAGTCGCGTTGCGCTGCATGGCCTTTACGCGTTCCAAACGACCACCTCGTTCTCTAATTCGACGCCGAACGCCTTTTGCACGCGTGCGCGCACATCGGCGATCAGCGCCAGCATGTCTTTGGCGGAAGCTTTTCCTGCATTCACGAAAAAATTGGCGTGGCGGTCGCTGACGCGGGCATCGCCGAAGGAGTGGCCTTTGAGCCCGAGCTCATCAATCATTCGGCCGGCGGACGCACCAGGAGGGTTCTTGAAGATGCATCCGGCGCTCTTCTGGCCGAGCGGCTGGCTAGCTCGCCGCTTTTCGTTGCAGATACGAATTCCTTTTAGGATTTCATGGAACGGATTGGAGGGTAGTTCCAGCGTCACCGAAAGCATCATATCATCGGGCGCAAAAGAAGTGTGCCGGTATTCGAAAGAAATTTGATGGCCGCGGAGGGTTTCGAGTTTGCGTTCGGCGGCCCGATAGAGCTTCACTTCGCGGACGTAGGTGCCGATCTGCATGCCGTAGGCGCCCGCATTCATGCGGAGCGCGCCGCCGACGGTGCCAGGTACACCGATCAGGCCTTCCATTCCGCCGAGGTCGTTCTTCGCGCAAAAGGTGACGGTGCGGCCGAGGTCCGCGGCGGCGTCTACGTGCGCTAGGTTGCCTTCGAGAACGATGTCGGGCTCCGGAGCGACAAGCTGAAGAATGACCCAAGGCAACTCGCCGTCGCCAACCAGCAGATTCGAGCCGCCGCCGAGGAACTTGTGCGGAATCCCGCCGCCATCGAGAAGCCGCAATAGGCAGGGGATGCTTTCATGCTTCTTGATGCGCAGCAGATCGGTCGTTCCCCCAATGCCGAGCGAAGTGAGCTCCGCGAGCGAGGTCCCCTGCCGAAGCTCAACATCAAGCTTTGCGAGGGCGCCGAGAATCTTGGGGTCGCTAATGCGCATGATGCGTGGGGTGCTCCGTTCCTAGTAAAACCATCAGCTCGCCGCTGGCGCGGCTGACGCTACCCGCCCCGATGGTCAAGATGGCGTCTCCGGGGCGAGCCTGCTTCAGCAAAAACACGATGCCTTCCTGCATCGAGCGGAAATAGTGGACGTTTTTGTGGCCGGCTTCGCGGATGGCGTTGGCTAGCGCCTCGCTCGTGATGCCAGGGATGGGCACTTCGCTGGCGGCGTAGATATCGAGGAGCACTAGAATGTCGGCTTGGTTGAAGGCGCGGCAGAAATCGTCCCAGAGATGCTGCGTGCGCGTGTAGCGGTGCGGCTGAAACAAAACCAGCAGGCGATTGAACTTGCAACCGCGCGCCGCTTCGAGCGTGGCGCGGATTTCAGCCGGATGATGGCCGTAATCATCAACGACGGTGATGTCATTCACGACGCCCTTGATGTCGAAACGCCGGCCGACACCAGCGAATTTGGCCAGCCCTTCGCGAATGAGATCGGCCGGAACATTCAGATAGAGAGCGACCGCCGCAGCTGCCGCCGCGTTCCGGACATTGTGCATGCCCGGCGGATGCAGCAACCGGAACAATCCGAGATCTTCGCCTCGGTACGTGAGCCGAAATTCGCTTCCGAGGCCCTCAAATTTTACATCGCTGATCACGAGATCGGCCTGCGTGGAAGTGCCATAGGTAATGATGGGCCGCTTCACGCTGGGAACGATGGCCTGCACGTGCGGCTCATCAATGCAGAGAATCGCCGCGCCGTAAAAGGGTACGCGGTTCACGAACTGGATGAACGCGCCCTGGATGTCTTCGAGTGAGGTGTATTGATCCAGGTGCTCGCGATCGATGGTTGTGACCACGGCAACGACCGGAGCAAGCATCAGGAAGCTGCGATCGCTCTCATCGGCCTCCACGACAAAATATTCGCCTTTGCCGAGCCGCGCGGTCGTGCCGGCCTGATTGACTCTCCCTCCCACTACGAAGGTTGGATCGAGATGTGCGGCCGCAAGAACGGAGGCAACCATCGAAGTCGTTGTGGTCTTGCCGTGCGCGCCGGCTACAGCGATGCCATATTTCAGGCGCATCAGTTCGGCAAGCATTTCCGCGCGCGGAATCACAGGGATTTTGCGCTTGTGCGCTTCGATGACTTCGGGGTTGTCCGGCTTCACAGCTGAGGACGTCACCACCACGTGCGCGCCATCCGCGTTCGCGGCCTTGTGACCCTCGAAAATCGTTGCGCCGAGATTCTCCAGCCGCTCGGTGATGTTCGAAAGCTTGACGTCCGATCCCGAAACGGAATATCCGAGCGTCAGCAGCACTTCGGCGATGCCGCTCATACCGATGCCACCGATACCGACAAGATGGATGCGCTGAAAATTGCGGAAAGAGACCATCATGGACGAGCCCTCCGCGAAATTCCCTGCACGTTCGCGGCCTCTTCGATCAAGTTGACGATGTCGCGCGTGGCATGTGGGCGCGCGAGTCCCCGCGCAGAGGTTGCTAACTTTTCGATTTCTTGGGGCTGATCAATAAGCGAGAAAATTTCGCCCGTCAGCCGTTCGGCGGTGAGTTCCGATTCAGATATCAACCGGCCGGCGCCCGCGCGGGACATTTCCTGCGCGTTGCGCAACTGATGGCTGTCGGTGGCTCGGCCGAAGGGGATAAAGATGGCGGCTCGGCCCGCGGCGGCAACTTCCGCTGCGGTGATGGCTCCTGCTCGGCAAACAATCACATCTGCCCAGGCAAAGCGCTCCGCCATATTCGTCAGGAAGGGTACAACCTCCGCAAGAATTTCGCGCCGCGCGTAGGCGGTGCGTACCGCATTATAATCGCCTTCGCCGGTTTGATGCACGATAGCCAGTTCGCTTTTTCGCGCAGCGAGGCGGTCCATGGCGTCCACGAACGCGCGATTGATGGGCAGCGCCCCTTGGCTGCCGCCGGTAATCAGCAGACGGAAGGGCTTCTCCAGCTTGCGCGGAGCGATTGAGAAAAACTCCGGTCGCACCGGACACCCGGTAACGATGGCTTTTTTTCCCCACAACTGTGCAGAAACTTCATACCCTGTGGCGATGCGCGCGGACATTCGCGCCAGAACTTTGTTGGTGAAGCCGGGCTCCGCGTTGGGTTCAAAAATCACGTTCGGCACGCCGCCTAGCCAGGTCGCAAGCAACATCGGCCCCGCCGCATAGCCTCCGACACCGAACGCAGCAACCGGTTTGTGTTTCCGCAAAACGCCCACCGCGTCCAACATCGCCGGAAGCAGCATCGCCAAGTTTTTAAGCAGCGTCGCGCCGCCCTTGCCTTTCAGCCCGGCAACACGCAACGTCTCCAGCGGCAACCCCGCCTGCGGCACCAGCTTCATTTCAATTCCTCGTTGTGTTCCGACCAGCACTACTTCCCTCTCGCTTCCTCTCGAAAGCCATTCCCGCGCAATCGCCAGCGCTGGAAAAACATGCCCGCCCGTTCCGCCGCCTGCGATCAGCAATTTCACCTGGCGCGTCCGCTCCTCACGCTTCCGCGGCCTGCTGCGAAATATTCAGGAGCACGCCCGTGGCCAGCAGCATCACCAGCAAACTGGAACCGCCGTAGCTGATGAACGGCAGCGGGATCCCTTTCGTCGGCACCATTCCAAGCACCACCGCGAAATTAATGAGCGCCTGGCTCAATACCATCGCGGTGATTCCCAGCGCCAACAGACGGCCGAAACCATCCGGCGCGGAGAACGCTGCGCGCATTCCTCTCCATCCATACACAACGAACAACGCAATCACGATGATGGCTCCTATGAAGCCCAGCTCTTCGCAAATCACGGCATAAATAAAATCGGTGTGCGCTTCCGGCAGATAAAAAAGCTTCTGCTTGCTCTCCATCAAACCCACGCCTGTAAATCCGCCGGATCCCACTGCGATAAGCGACTGCAGCAATTGAAATCCAGCGCCTTGCGGGTCGGAGTCAGGATGGAGAAACGCCATCAATCGCGCCTGGCGATACGAAACATGCGTGATCAGCAGATACAGCGCGGGCATCGCGGCCGCTGCGCCGGCGGCAATCCACTTCCAGGAGAGGCCCGCGACGTAAAGAATCGCGGTGGCCACTAACACGATGTCGATCGCCGTGCCCAGATCCGGCTGCAACAGAACAAGAACCACGCAAAGCAAAATCGGCCCCGCTGCGGGAAGAATGGTCTGCCGAAAATCCTCTTTGCAGAATTCCATTCCGGCTTTGCCGCGTCGCTTGAGGTCCAGAAACCACGCCAGATAGAGAATCACCGCGAGCTTGGCGAGTTCCGAAGGCTGGATGTTGACAGGGCCAAATTTGATCCAGCGATGAGTGGCATGCGACTTGTCGAGAAAGAAAGTGCCCACGAGCATCAGCAAGACCGCACAAATGACGGGGTAGATGACCGCGGGTTCGCGCAGCTTGCGATAGTCCGTGCGCATGAGCACGAACATTCCGGTGAGGCCGATCACCAGCCAGGCCGCTTGCCGCGCGAGAAAAATATAAGAGTGGCCGTACTGCTGTTCCGCGGTGACCGCCGACGCGCTGAGAATCATCACCGCGCCGAACAGGCAGAGCACAAGCGTCACGACAAACAGCCAGCGGTCGGTTTCCAATCGTCTCGGCACGTCTCGTCACCCTCTCCCGGAGCTTGTGCTGGCGGCTTGCCGTCCCAATTGATAGACCAAACCCTTGAAGACGCGGCCGCGGTGCTCGTAGTTCTCGAATTGATCGAAGCTGGCGCAGGCCGGCGCGAGAAGCACGACGTCTCCGGGTCGCGCTGCGTGGGAAGCAGTCTCGACGGCACGCTCGATGGTTCCGGCACGCTCAATAGCCACACTTCCGGAAATTTGTTTTTCGATTTTGTCCGCAGCCGCGCCAATCAGGAGCGCAAGAATGGCCTTTTCGCGCAACGGGACCTGCAACAAGGTGTAATCGCTACCCTTGTCCTTCCCGCCGAGAATGACCAGGATCCTTCCGGGAAACGCATCGAGCGCTTTCAGGGTGGCGTCCACGTTCGTGGCTTTCGAATCATTGTAATAACGCACGCCGCCAATCTCCGCGACAAATTCCAGGCGATGCTCGACTCCAGAAAACGAACGCACGCCTTTTGCAATGGCGGCTGCATCGGCGCCCGCGAGCCGGGTGGCGGCCACCGCGGCCAAAACGTTTTCCACGTTGTGCGCGCCCGCCAGCGGAATGTCCTGAATCTTCAGCACGAATTCTTCCATCCCGTCACTGCGAAAAAGAATTTCGCTATCCCGTACGAAAGCGCCCTGCGCCACCCGCTGTTTCCGGCTGAACCAGAACACTTGAGGCTTTGCCGGCGCATATTTCGTGCTTGCGGGATCATCGGCGTTCAACACCGCGCTGTCCGATTCCGTCTGCTTCTCGAAAATGCGTGCTTTGGCCGTGCCATACCCTTCGAACGTGTGATGCCGGTCCAAATGATCGGGCGTCAGGTTCAGAAACACGCTGATGTAGGGGCGAAACGTTTCGATCAACTCGAGTTGAAAACTGCTCAGCTCCGCTACCGTGATGGTCCGGTCATTCGTCTGCTCCACTACCGAGATCAGCGGCGTACCGATATTCCCTGCAAGAATCGTGGGGACTCCCGCACTCCTTAAGATGTGCTCGATCAAAGAAGTCGTCGTGGTCTTTCCGTTCGAACCGGTGATTCCGATCAAGCGTCCCTTCAAAAATCGATCCGCCAATTCGATTTCGCTCCAAATCGTGGTCCCTTGGGCGCGCGCGGCTTGCAGCAGCGGCGCGTCGGCGGGCACACCCGGACTCGGGACTATCAAATCCTGTTTCAGAAATATTTCCTTCGAATGGCCGCCCAATTCAAGAAGGACCCCCGCCGCCCGCAATTGCCGGAGCGCCTCGCCAATCGCGCTTTCCGTGCGCGTATCCGTTGCCGTTACGATCGCGCCACGCGCGGCGCAAAAGAGCGACGTGGCCACACCCGTCCGCGCCAGTCCGACCACCAGCACGCGCTTGCCTCGCAATTCGAACGAACCTGCCATCGGTCCCGCCAAATCCTCTCAATAGAATTCCCCGCTACCTCAATTTCAAAGTCGTCAGCGCAAAGAGCGCAAAAACCAGCGCGGCAATCCAAAACCGCACGATCACTTTCGATTCGCTCCAGCCCAGCAGCTCAAAGTGATGATGAATCGGCGCCATGCGGAAAATGCGCTTCCCCCGCAGCTTGAATGAAGCTACTTGCAAGATTACCGAAAGCGCTTCGATCACAAATATCCCGCCGACGAAAAAAAGCAGAATCTCCTGCTTGATGATGACCGCGATCGTGCCTAACGTCCCGCCGAGCGATAGCGAGCCGACGTCACCCATGAAAATTTCGGCGGGGTGCGCGTTGTACCACAGGAACCCCAGCGAAGCTCCCACCAGCGCGCCGCAGAACACGGTTAGTTCGCCGACACGCGGGATGTACTGAATCTCCAGATACGTGGCCCAGCGAAAATTGCTGCTCACGTACGTCAAAACCGTCAGCGCTCCTGCGGCGATAACCGTGCAGCCGATGGCCAGGCCGTCGAGCCCGTCAGTCAGGTTCACGGCGTTCGAAGAACCCACAATCACGATGGCCACCGCCACTAGAAATGGCACAAACGCCAGCGGCCAGAGGTGCCCGGAAAAATGCGAATGATCCAGCAGCGAGTGGACCACCAAGTCCGGATGGAAGCGCTTCAAGAAGGGAAAAACGAATTGCGTCGAGTACGCGCTGTTCGTAGCCAAAACAAGAAGCGATACACCGACGATCAGGCTGAGAAAAGTTTGAAAATAAATCTTCTTTTTCGCCGTAAGGCCCAGGTTGCGCTGCTGCGAAACTTTCGCGTAGTCATCAATAAACCCGACGATGGCAAAGCCGACCAAGGCGAAGAGCGAAATCAGGATGAACGGATTGGTTAGATCGGCCCAAAGCAGAACCGGCACAGCCGTGGACAGCACGATCAGCACGCCACCCATCGTGGGCGTTCCCGCTTTCTTTTTGTGCTCTTCCGGCCCTTCCTCGCGAATGTACTGGCCGATTTGCAATTCGCGAAGACGGCGGATGAGCCACGGACCAAAGACCAGCGCCAAAAACATCGCCGTAAGACTCGCATACACCGTACGCACGGTAATGTAGCGAAAAATATTCAGCGGGCTGAAGTAGCGCTGCAGCGTGTGGTAGAGCAGGTAGTAGAGCATGTCAGTGCTTCGGCTCCCGCTCTGGGAATTCGCCCTGCGTCGAGTGGCGCGTGATCAACGATTCCACGATGCGCTCCATCTTCACTCCGCGTGAGCCTTTAACCAGCAACAGATCGCCCGCAACCACGAGAGTTCCCAGAAATTCCGCCGCTTGCTCTGGAGTTGGGAAAAATTTCGTTTGTGCACCCTGTAGTCCGGCCTCCTGCGCGCCTTCGACAATCTGCGCCGCGTCACCCGCCACTCCGATGACCCAATCGATCTTTCCAGTCTTCGCCGCGAACCGGCCGGCTTCGCGATGCAATTGCGGCGAAGCGGTGCCGAGTTCGCGCATTTCCCCCGCGGCAAGAATTCGGCGGTGATAATTCGGCGTCGCTGCCAGCAGTTCGGTCATGGCCTGCAGCGCCGCAGGGCTCGAGTTATAGCTGTCGTTGATCAGCGCCGCTCCATTCGAAAACCGCAAAAGCTCTCCACGCATCGACGGCGCGCGCAGCGAGCGGAACACGCTCTGCGCTTCCGCCGCGCCGATGTTCCAAACGCTGGCCGCAGCCAACGCCGCGAGAGCATTCGAAATCGCGTGGCGCCCCGGCACCATCAATTCCAGCCGCACGCGCCCCTCCGGGCTCACATAATCAAACGCCGAGCCCAGCGCGCCGCGGTCTTCGATCTCCTCCGCCGTAAAAAACGCGGGCTTTTCGATCCCGTACGTCACTACGCGGCCGGGCGCATACGCGCCAAACGCGGCCACGCGCGAATCATCCGCGTTCAACACGGCAGTCGATTCATGGCCGTTCAATCCTTCAATCAGTTCTCGTTTCGCCAGAGCAATTTCATCCACCGACGAAAAAAATTCCAGGTGCGCCGGCGCCACTCGAGTCACGACACCGACATCGGGCTGCGCAATCGCCGCCAGACGCTTCAACTCGCCCAGCCGCGACATCCCCATTTCCAGTACCGCCGCCTGATGCGTCTCGTCCAGCTTCAACAGCGTCAGCGGCAGCCCGTACTCGTTATTGAAATTTCCTTCCGACTTCAGGATCCGCAGCTTCGCGCCCAGCAGTGCCGCCAGGATCTCCTTCGTAGTGGTCTTGCCGACAGAACCCGTGACGCCGGCAATTTTCCCGCCCCAGGCTTCGCGCACTGCGCGCGCGAGTTGCTTGAGCGCCTCAAAGGTGTCGGGCACGACGATGCATCGAGCGCGGACGGCCTCTGCATAGCGCGCAAGCTGCGCCTCCGCCACCACTGCCGCGAGCGCTCCCAGCTCCAACGCACCGGCCACATGATCGTGTCCATCATGACGCGGTCCGTGGATGGCGATGAACAGCTCTCCAGCACGTACCGTGCGAGAATCAATCGAGACGCCGGCCACCCGGGCCAGGGGGTCGAGTCCCGTCCCCGGCCGAGTACCCAAAGCGCCAGCCACTTGTGCAATCGTCCACCGCATAAGTTCCTCAAAGAGTTTGCCTTACCCAGACACCCCACACTCCTGTTGGTTGTCACCGTTTTGAGGGCTCCTCCTTTCAAGAGGCCAGCCATTGGCATGTCCCGGCCGAACCGGGACACCAGCACCCTCGTCACAGCTACAGAACAAGCGCGCTAGGTGCCAAACCCCGAGCCATTCTGCGGGCCACCCTTCGGTGGACTGCCATGCGGCCCTTCAAATCCACGTTCGCGCAGGGCCTGCCGCGCCACTTCGCGGTCGTCAAATTCCAGCGTGCGGTCCGCGAGAATCTGATAATTCTCGTGGCCTTTTCCGGCCAGCAGCACGATGTCTCCGGCGCGCGCTTCGTCCATCGCCAGGCCGATGGCTTTTTCCCGGTCGGGCTCGATCAGGTATTTGCCGGCCGTTTTTTGCAGGCCGACGATGACGTCGCTGATAATTTTTAGCGGGTCTTCGCTGCGCGGATTGTCGCTTGAGAGAATCGTCAGATCGCTCAGCCGCCCGGTGACTTCTCCCATGACCGGGCGCTTGGTGCGGTCTTTCTCTCCGCCGCAGCCGAAGAGCGTGATGATGCGGCCTTTGGGATTCAGTTCGCGCGCCGTGCGAATCAGGTTTTCCAGCGCGTCGTCCGTGTGTGCGTAGTCCACGATCACAAGGAATGGCTGCCCGAGATCGATCCGCTGAAAACGACCGGAGACGCTTTCAAGATTTCGGATGCCCTTTTCGATCACTTCATTCGAAAGACCGAGCGCTTGCGCGGCACCGATGGCCGCGAGAAGGTTATAAACGTTGATGCGGCCCACGAGCGAGGAAACCACCTCGACCTTTCCATTCGGCGTATGCGCGGTAAACGTCAGGCCTTCAAACGTCAGTTGAAATTTCTTCGTGGTGATTTCCGCGTGCGATTCGAGTCCATATGTCACGGTTTTCTTGGCGAGCCCCGCCAGCTTTTTCCCGAACTCATCGTCGGTATTCACCACTGCCACTTCGGGAACGCCTGCGCCAGTTCCTTCAAACAACTTTTTCTTCGCCGCGAAATAATCTTCAAACGTCTTGTGATAATCCATGTGCTCGCGCGTGAGGTTTGTGAACACCGCGGCCTGAAAGTGGCAACCCCAGAGACGGTCCATCGCCAGCGAATGCGAGCTGGCCTCCAGCACGGCGTACGTTCCCCCCGCGTCGCGAATTTCCGCGAAAAATCCTTGTAAGTCCACGGATTCCGGCGTCGTATTCGGAGCGGGATAATCGCCGAGCGGCGTGTGGTAGGCAATCGTTCCGAACAACCCGGTCTTGGCCCCGGAAGCCTTCACGATCGCATCAATGACCGAGGTCGTTGTTGTCTTGCCGTTCGTTCCGGTCACTGCGGTGAGTTGCAGCGCATCCGCGGGATGCTCGAAAAAATTTGCCGCAGTAATTGCCAACGCCTTACGCGCATCCTGTACCTGAATCCAAGCGAGGCCACTCGCCAGCGTGCTGGTCGCAGGCTCCGCGCTCGCAACGGCTATGGCGCCACGCTTCACGGCATCTTGTATAAACGCGCTTCCGTCCGCCTTAGCGCCATGCAACGCAAAAAAGAGCGCTCCCGGCTGCACCTTCCTTGAATCGTAAGCCACCTGGCGAATCTCCACGCCACTCGCGTCAGCGGGCAGTTTCGCCTGCAAGCCCTCGAATAATTCAGTCAGCTTTTTCCCAATGGTCGCGCTGTCTCGGTGGGAGGAATTCTTCCGTTGGCGTTCGGTCTCGTTCGTGGCGGCGTCCTGTGCTTCTTCTTCCTGGCTCAATCCCATTCTCATCCTAATGCCTTGCCTTCTGCCGCGTCTGCGCGATCTTTTCCGCTGGTGCTCCGAATTGCACGGTGATCTTCGCTCCGCGCCTGACTTTCACTCCCGCCGCTGGCGTCTGATTCGTAGCAAGACCGCTGCCAATCAACACCGGGTCCAGTCCCATTCGAATGCAAATCTCCGTCGCGTCACGCATCGTCTTCCCTGAAAAGTCCGGCACTTGAATGTCGCCACCTTCCTCCACGGCTACGGTTACGGGAGGCGCTTGGCTCTTGCTTTCGTTGGGCTTTGACGCCGCAGCCTCCGCGGGAGGTTGGTCCGGCTGGCCGGAAAAATCCGTTGGCGCGAAATCCTCCAGCGCCGCGCTGTCCGACGCCTCTCGATTCTTGTACGCGGCCTGCATTAGCCGCGGCCCCACCGGCACGTCGCGCGGCACGTCCAAATACGGCAGCACCTGCTCCGCGACGCGCTTGAAAACCGGCGCGGCCACTTGCCCGCCTTCATGCTCGCCCACCGGCGAATCGAGCGAAACCAGAATGGTCACCGCCGGATTGCTGATGGGAGCAAAGCCCGTGAAAGACGCAATCAACTGCGTCCGCGAATAGCGCCCCGTCGACGGATCAATCTTTTGCGCAGAGCCCGTTTTCCCCGCCGCCGTCCAGCCGTCGAGATGCGCCAACTTTCCCGTTCCATCCAACACCACGCCTTCCATCAGACTGCGCAGCGTCGCGGCCGTCTCCGGCCGAATCACCCGCCGCGGTTCGACTGGTGCAAGCGGGCCCTCCGCAGGCAGCGCTTGTTCGCCGCGGCGCAGCTCCGCAATCACATGCGGCTTGTAAAGCATTCCGCCATTGGCGATCGCGGAAACCGCACTAACCAGCTGAATGGGCGTGACGCCAACTTCCTGCCCCATAGAGATCGACCCGATCGAAACCGGCGTCCAATTCTCCAGCCGCCGCACTAGCCCCTTGCTCTCGCCTGGTAGGTCCACGCCGGTGAGTTGCCCAAATCCAAACGCGCGAATGTAATCGTAAAATTTCGGCGCGCCGAGCCGCAGCGCAATCTTGATCGCGCCGACGTCGCTCGATTGGGCCAAAATATCTGATACGCTCAGCAACCCAAACGGTTTGTGGTCGCGGATGCGATGCCCCGCCACGTACACAGCGCCGTTCTCGCAATCAAACACTTCCTCCGGCCGCGTAATTCCCTGATCGAACGCCGCCGCCAGCGTAATCAACTTAAATGTCGAGCCCGGCTCGTACAGCGCAGTGACCGCGCGGTTCATGCGCGACTCCGCAGCCGCTTCGTTTGCGGCATTGGGATTGAATTTCGGCCAGTTGGCCAGCCCCAGAATTTCGCCGCTGTTGGGATTCATCACAATGACTGTGCCGGCGATGGCGTGAGTCTTGGCGATCGCCACGGCCAGCTCCCGCTCGGCGATGTACTGAATCTTTTCGTCAAGCGTCAGGATCACGTTCGCGCCGCGCTCGCGCTGCGCCGCGCCTCCGTCGAACCAGCGCTGGCGCGCATCGGCCATGACAATAATCTTTTCGCTTTTGCCCCGAATCTGGCTGTCCAGTTCGTGTTCGATCCCGCCCAATCCCTTTTCATCCACATCCACGAAACCCAGCACATGCGAGGCGAGGTCGCGTTTCGGATAAATGCGCTGATTCTCCTTCTGGAAATAAACGCCTTTCAGGTTGAGCGCCGCCACGGCTTCAGCTTTATCCGGAGGAAGCTTCCGGGAGATCCACACAAACGAGCGCGAAGACTCCAGCCGCGTTTCCAGAACATCGCGTGGAATGCCCAGCACGCCGGAAAGCAGCCGCGCCGCAAGTTGTTCGTCGGCAAGTTCGGATGGCACCGCAAACGCGGAATCCACCGGGATGCTCATCGCCAGCGGATGCATGTTGCGGTCAAAAATCGAGCCGCGCTTCGGCGTGATTTCGATCACGCGCTGCTGCTGCCGCTGCGCGCGAGCCATGTATTCGCTGTGACGGAAAAGTTGCAGGTAGGCCAGCCGCCCAAACACCGCCGTCATCCAGAGCAGCGCGACGGCGGCAACGATGAGCAGGTGTTTGACCGCCAGGCGGTCACCCTTCGAGCCCATCGCTACGCGGCCACTAGAGGCGACGTGAGATCGATTCTGTTGCATAGCGAATTCCGCTCGGCGATCGCCCCCGAGGATGCTCAATCAACGGAAAGCAAATTCTTCGACGAATGCCCCGCACGAAAAGGAACTACTGCGCGCGATTCGGACGAATATAACGCGCCGCAGCCACTTCCGCGCCAGACGGCGCGTCGTATTCCTGTACCTGCGTCGGCAGAGGTTCCGTCAAGCCCAGCTGGCGCCGCGCAATCACGTCGATGCGCATGGGGTTCCGCAGGCTGGCGATTTCCAACTTCAAGGAGGAGTTCAGCGAGGCCGCCTCGCTTTGTTTGACCTTCACGCCCTCCAGCTGGAAGCTCAAATCAATGCAGCGAAAGTGCTGGTAGATGTACATCATGAAAAACATTGCCACGATTCCGCCCAGCGCCGCCGTGCGGTACAAATTCCGCATCTTCACCGGCTCGACGTGGCGCACCAGGCGCGAATTATCAATCCGCTTGACCGTTTGAAACTCCAGCGTTGTCGGAGCCTTTTTCCTTTTAGCCATGACGTTACCTTGGCGGCCGCTAAGCAGCCGACACTCTTTCCGCACACCGCAGCTTCGCGCTTCGCGAACGCGGATTGCCCATCATCTCTTCCTCTGTGGGCTGGATTACATGTTTGGTCAGCACGCGGAGCATTCCCTGCCGCTCTCCCTCTTGAAACGCGTGCTTCACCAAGCGGTCTTCCCGCGAGTGGTAACTCAACACCACCCAGCGGGCGCCTGAATTCATTGTGACGGGGGTCCGAGAAAGAAACTGCCCGAGTTCCTCCATCTCTCGATTCACCGCTATCCGCAGCGCCAGAAACGTTTTTGTTGCGGGATGCAGTCTCTGCCTTCCCCATTGCTTTCGGGCCCCAGCCACAGTCGTTGCCAAGTGCGCGGTATCCCTCACGGGTCGCGCTCGTACGATCGCCTTGGCGATTCTTCTGGAATCGTGCTCATCGGCTTCGCGATAGAGCAGGTCGGCTATCTCCTTCTCCGACCAGCGATTCACAATCTCGTCTGCCGTCAATTCGTCGTTGGCAGTGTCCATTCTCATATCCAGAGCAGCCGCCTCGCGAAACGAAAATCCCCGCTCGGCCTGATCAAGCTGCATGCTCGAAACTCCCAAGTCGGCCAAGACCCCGTCCACCAGCGGAATCCCCAACTCGCGCGCGACCTCCGCAATCCTCGAGAACGGCGACTGCACCAGCGTCACTTTCTCCCCGAAGCCCTTCAGCCGCTCCCGCGCCAGTTCCAACGCCTGTGCGTCCCGGTCCAGGCTGATCAACCTGCCGGAACTGAGCCGTTTTGCGATTGATTCCGAATGTCCGCCCGCTCCCAGCGTGGCGTCGATGTAGGTTCCGTCTGGTCTTATACGCAGCCATTCGAGCACCTCTTCCAACAGCACCGGCGTGTGCGCCGCACTCACTCTCCCAACGCCTTAAATCCCCAGGTCTTCCAAAGCCTTGTAATCTTCCTCGGTGAACGGCGAATTCTTCAGGTCATCCAGCACGCGCGTATGATTCATGACCTCCAGGTAATCGAGGTTTCCGAACACGTCCACCTCGCCCTTCATCTGCGCCGATTCGCGCAACACCGCGGGCACCAGCACTCTTCCCTGCCCGTCCAGCTCCACCGTTTGGCCGTAGTAGCTCGTTCTCATCAAGAATTTTCTCTTCGCCCGGTTCTGGCTCGATACGCCCGCCAGCTTCTCTTCAATCCCAGTCCAAACCTTCATCGGATAAATCCGCGCCGATTCACCGGTCGTGCTGGTGATATAAAATTGGCTCCCGTACTCCTTCAAAGCGTCGAGAAACACGGCGGGTATCTTCAATCTGCCCTTCTCGTCCACCTTCGCTGGACAGTTGCCCCGCAGGCTCATATACTCCACTCGAAGCGACCCCGGTTTTCGCCGGATCGCACACAAATATGTGGTCTAGAATGGCCAAAATGCCCACTTTCACCACAACGCTGGGTAGTTGTCTACTTTGCCCTAGTGCCCGCTACTTGACTCTACTGTTGCCCACTTCTTACCACTTTTGACCACATGATAAGCTGCTTTCCACGCTTGTCAAGAGGAAACATACGTTTTCTTGAAAAAAGTTGTGAAAATCAGGATAGGAATTTTTGCTTCTTGTGGACCGCGACCCGTAGTGGTTTCTTTTTCCAGCGACAACGATAGTTGGTGGTGCCGTTGTCGTCCCGATCTGGCACTGACTTTTGGAGTCCTGCGCTTCACTTTGGCGCCGTCGGAGTGCTCGCGGGAGCGGTAGCTGACTGGTCTGTAGGACAAATTTTCTGCCGCGTTCTCTCGGAATACTCTCGGGGAATAATCTCTGCCTGACACGGGTTCCGTAGAGTTTTGAGTCGCTTCGCTCCGATGCGCGGTCGCGTACGCTATCGGCCTCCCCCTTCCTTTCTCGGGGCACTTATGCTATTGTAGACGGGTAAGTTCGATCCCGAAACCAGAAGGAGTTTCTCTATGGAATGGGTTACCCCTCGTCACGAAGAAGTCGAACTGAACTGCGAAGTTAGCTCCTACGCAAACGCCGAGCTCTAGTCTGAGAGTCGGCTCCGGCCTAGTCGGAGTCGCCAGAAAAGCTCATGCGCGTTAAAGTCCTCGGCTCCGCAGCCGGGGGCGGTTTCCCTCAATGGAATTGTATTTGTGCGAACTGTAGCGCTCTGCGCCTCGGCACGCTTAAGGCTCGCCCAAGGACGCAGGCGCAGGTTGCGGTAGCGCCAGACCCTTCCAAATGGTTTCTCCTGAACGCCTCTCCGGATCTGCGTCAACAGATCAACGCCACGCCTGAATTGATCCCGCCTACCGGTTCACGCGGTTCGCCGATCTATTCCGTTATCCTCACCAGCGCAGACGTGGATTGCGTGATGGGCTTGCTACATCTGCGCGAATTTCAGCCTCTCCACATTTTCTGCACCGTGTCCGTGCGCCGCATCCTCACCGAGGAAAACAGCCTATTCCGTGTCCTTACTCGTTCGAACCCGCCCGTGCGCTGGGAGACTATGCCGCTGGACCGTCTCATGCCGCTCGTGCCGCCTTCTTCACCCGGAACGAAGGATGGCTTCTTCTACAAGGCCGTGCCGCTAATGGGTGCCTTCCCGGACTACGTCAGCGATGCTCTGCGCCAGAGCCTTCCTCCCGAGGAAGCCGTTCTCGGTCTTCAGCTCATCCACAAAGATAAGCGATTTTTCTACGGTCCAAGCTTGCCCGGAATTGGAGAAGAATGGCGCCGCACGGTGGATGAGAGCGATCTGGCTTTCCTCGACGGCACCTTCTGGAGAGACGACGAGCTGGCCCTGGCCAAGCGAAGCCGTAGGACGGCACGCGAAATGGGGCACATGCCCGTGTGGGGTGATCGAGGACTTCTTCGACAGCCCTTCCGGCTCGGAAAAACACGCCACGTCCTGATTCATCTGAACAATACCAACCCTGTGCTGAACGAAGACAGCCCGGAACATCGCACGGTGCGTGATGCTGGTTGGGAAATCGCCTATGATGGGATGGAGTTTCAATTGTGAATCCATCCGTGAGTCAAGACGTCGAGAAGCCGCCGCTCTCCAAAGCCGAGTTCATCGCCGGCTTTCATGCCATTGGCGAGGAGCGCTACCACCACAAGCATCCATTTCATCTGTTGATGCATGAAGGCAAGCTCACCCGCGGCCAGTTGCAGGCCTGGGCGCTTAATCGCTACTACTATCAGAGCCGTATCCCCATCAAAGATGCAGCCATCCTCGCGCGAAGCGAAGACCCTGCCTTCCGCCTCGCCTGGCGCAAGCGCATCCTCGATCACGACGGCGATGGAACCAATCCCGGCGGCATCGAAAAGTGGCTGCGCCTGGTCGAAGCCACCGGCCTCTCTCGCGATCTCGCGCTTCGTAACGCCGGAATCTTGCCGGCAACGCGTTACGCCGTGCAAGCCTACGTGGATTTCGTTACCATGCGCTCGCATCTCGAAGCCGTAGCTTCTTCGCTCACCGAACTCTTCTCGAAAAAGCTAATCGTCCTGCGCATGGATCGCCTCCGCGAACACTACCCCTGGCTTTCCGGCGGCCTCGACTACTTTACCGGCCGCCTCACCCAGGCGCCCGAAGATTCCGACTTCGCCCTAGCCTGTGTCGTAGCTCACGCGCACACCCGCGCCGAACAAGATCTCGCCCACGCCGCTTTGCGCGCAAAATGCGACATTCTCTGGGCCCAGCTCGACGCGCTTTACTTCGCATACATCAATCCTGGTTGGCCGCCTCCCGGCGCTTTTCAACCCCCCAAGGAATCCTGAAGACCATGGTTCCCGACACAAACAGCAAGCCCCGCCTCGCTCCCGGCTGCCGCCTCGGCGAGAACAACCAGCAGCGCGTCCTGCTCATGCCCGAACGCGCCCTGCGCCTGCTCGGCCCCAGCCTTGAAATCATCGAGCGGTGCGACGGCCAGCACACCATCCAGCAAATCATCGCCGACCTGCAAAAAATATATTCCAAAGCCGAGCCTCAAAAGGTCGAACAAGATATCCTCGGCTACCTCGCTCTTTTGCAAAAGGAACGTGCTCTCGATTTTGAACCGTAGTGGCCCCGATCAGATCGGGGGCGCCTCTTCTCGACCAATGCCATCCACCCTTACCAACCCGCTAGCCCTAATCGCCGAGCTCACCCACCGCTGCCCGCTCCACTGCGTCTACTGCTCCAACCCGCTCGAACTCCAATCCCGCGCGGAAGAACTCTCCACCGAAACCTGGTCCCGCGTCTTCCAGGAAGCCTCCGAAGTAGGCGTCCTCCAAGCCGATTTCACCGGCGGCGAGCCTCTCGCCCGCACCGACATCCTTGATCTCGTCCGCGCCGCTCGCTCCGCCGGCCTTTACGTCAACCTCATCACTTCCGGCCTGCCCCTCGACGAGCCAAAACTTGCCGCGCTGGTTGAAGCCGGTCTCGACCATTTTCAACTCAGCTTCCAGGGCGCCCGCGAAGAAATCGCCAACGAAATCTCCGGAACTCGTTCCCACGAACAAAAACTCCGCGTCCTCCAATGGCTCAGGCAGCATCGTGTCGCCGTCACCCTGAACTTCGTCATTCACCGCCGCAACATTGATCAGCTTGAAGAAATGCTCGCCATCGCCGAATCGTCCTGCGCCACACGCGTCGAATTCGCCAACGTCCAGTATTACGGATGGGCTTTCGCGAATCGCGAACACCTCCTGCCCACGCGCGAACAACTCGATCAGTCGCTCGCACTTATCACCCACGAACAAAAACGCCTCGAAGGAAAGATTCGCGTCGAATACGTCGTTCCCGACTATTACGCCAAATATCCCAAACCCTGCATGGGCGGCTGGGCCCGCAAGCTGATGCTCATCACGCCGAGCGGCGAAGCGCTGCCCTGCCACGCCGCAAAAGTGATTCCCGGCCTCGTCTTCGAAAACGTAAAAGACCGCAGCGTGCGCCAGATTTGGGAACACTCCGTTGCCTTTGAGAAATTTCGTGGAGAAGATTGGATGCAGGAACCCTGCAAAACCTGCGACCGCCGCGAACAGGACTTCGGCGGCTGCCGCTGCCAGGCGTTGCTCCTCACCGGAGACGCCGCCGCCACCGATCCCGTCTGCTCGCTCGCCCCGCAGCGCCCAAAAGTCGACGCCATCCTCGCCGGGATAAACGCGGCGCCCCCCGCTCAGCTTTTCGTCCAGCCCCCGTGGCTCTATCGCCCGAATCCTACTTAGTCCGCCGTTGCAGCTTGCGTATTTCCCAGCTTCATCACCACTCGACCAATGAACACCAGACTGCCCACCAGCACCAACGACCCAAAGACCGTCAGCGTATTCGGCGCGCCGATGCGCTTGGCCATTCCTCCCGCGAGTAACGCTCCAATCGGCTGCACGCCCATGAACATCGTCGCGTACACTGCCATCACCCGGCTGCGCAATTCATCCGGCACGCGATTCTGAATCAGTGTGTTCGTCGCCGCCATCTGCGACGTCGCCGCGAATCCCACCACAAACAGCACCATCACGCAAAGCCAGAAGGTCTTCGCCTGCGAAAAAATAATCAGGCACACCGCGCAAGTCGTCGCCGTCGTCGCAATCCACCGCGCCAGCCCCCTGTAATGCGTGCGCGCCGCAAACTGCAGCGCCCCGAGCACCGCTCCCACTCCCGCCGAGCTCATCAGCAGCCCCAGTGTTCGCGCATTTCCCTTCAAGATATCTTGCGCGTAAATCGGCATGAACACCGAGTATTGCAACCCAAACAAACTCAGCACACTGAGAAGCAACAACGTCGACCGCACTGCTACATCGTTCATCGCAAACCGGAAACCCTGCGCCAGGCTCTGTAGCGGCGAATCCGTGCTCGGCTTGATTTCTCTCCGTTCGATCCGCATCATCAGCAGCGCTACGATCACCGCCACAAAGCTCAGCCCATTCAGGAAGAAACACCACCCTTCACCTACCCACGCGATCGCAAATCCCGCAATCGCCGGCCCCACCACACGCGCGCCATTAAAGATTGACGAATTGAGCGCGATCGCGTTAGGCAGATCCTCCTTCCCGACCATCTGCACCAGAAACGCCTGCCGGATCGGCACGTCAAACGCATTGACGATGCCCACCAGAAACGCAATCACAATCAATTCCCATACCTTGATTAAATGTGTGAGCGTAAGCACGGCCAGTAGAAAAGCGAGAATCATGGATGCAATCTGCGTCGCGATCACTCCGCGCTGCCGGTCGTAGTGGTCGCCCACATAGCCACCCAGCGACGAGAGGAACAGCATCGGCACCTGGCTCGCAAACCCGAAAACACCAAGCAGCGCCGCGGACCCGGTCAACTTATAGACCAGCCAAAGCTGCGCGGTCGTCTGCATCCACGTTCCAATCAGTGACGTGAGTTGTCCTGCGATGAACAGCTGGAAGTTGCGGTGCTGCATCGCGCGAAAGCGCGCAGAAACAGGCGTGATGCGCGGGGGCTCGGCCGGGCTGACCGCTGTGCGGTCACTCTTCAAAAGTTCTTCCTCCACTCGTTGGATGCAAACCGCGCCAACTACTCACCATGCCGCGAGTGGGCTCGCCTTGTCAACGCGCGCCTTGACCGCAGGTTCACCTGCACGCCGCCATTTTGTCTTGTAGGGGCGCAGCAATGCTGCGCCCGTGTGGGCTGCATCGATCGAATGTAGGAATTTGAGGTAGAGCAATTCTTGAGAAAGGAAAAATCCGACCGACACTCTCAACCCGATTTCTCTTCGTTCCTGAACTAAAAACTAAGAACTGATAACTGACAACTCTTCTATTCGCCCGGTGGGTCCGGCGGTCCGCCCACATGCAGATGGCTCAAGTCGTGCAACGTGGCCTTATCTTCTTCGTTCATGCCCTTCGTGAAATTCGGATCGCTCAGCCGTTGATTGCGCGCGAATTCCGGCATGTTCTTGAGCACGCTCAGCCGTTGCTGAATGGCCTGTTGCCGCTCAGGCGGCAGGTGCTGCCATGCCGGCAAAACGTCATTCCTGATGTGCTGGCGCTGTTGCGGCGTCATCTGTCTCCACGCCTGCTCGCGCTCGCGTTGATCAGCCCTCTGCTGAGGAGTCTTGTTGTCCCATTGCGAAAACTGATTGCGAATGCGGTTCTGCTTCTCGGCGGGCAAATTGCGAAACGCCGGGCTGTTCTGCATCACTCGCTCGCGCTGCTGCGGACTCAAGTCGCGCATCCGGTCAACCCAGGGTCGTGCCGCTCCTACGCCGAGTTGTTGGCGAGCCGCGAAATTTCCACCTTGCGGATTTGGCCTCGCCGGGCCGTTATTTCCATTCGGTCGAGCCGCCGGACCCTGCGCGGCGGGACGGCCTGCCGGGCGGCCCTGATTCGCCGGTGGCCGATTCGCATTCCTCGGTTGCTGGCCTTGTTTCTGCTGTTGATGCGCCTGCGGGTGGGCCGCGGTAAACCGCGGACGCTGCGCGTAAGAAGGCAAGGAAAGCCCCGCGCAGCTCGCGACCGCAAGCAGCCATGCACCGAGTTGGAATCGCAGCTTCATCCTGTCTTACATCGTTTGATTCGTTTGATCCGCTTCATCCGCTTGCACTGGCTGCGGCAAATCCTTCAACGGTTCGAAGCTCGAAATCACGTCATGATCTTCCAGCACCGGCATGTCCTGCATCATCTGCAAGTCCGCTTCCTTCGGATCGCCAAACGGCATCGGTGGTGTAGCTTCATATCCAACCCATACCGCGCCTAGCAGCAGCATCGACGCCAACAGCGCCACGCGCGGCGACGGCGTAAACCACGCCCACCAGCTCTGCTTCACCGGCTCCGCCGCCACCCGCGCATGCACGCGAATATCAAACGCCGGCGACGGCTCGATCATCGGCAGCTCATCCAGCAAACTGTTCACCGCGCGAAACTGGTTCACGCGCAACTGGCACGCCGCGCACGTCGAGAGATGCTTCTCCATCTCCAGCCGTTCGCCTTCCTTCAGGCGCCAGTCCACAAATCCCAAAATTTTGCCTTCCATCTTGCTGCAACTCATAACGTCCTTCCCTTCTGGCCCAACCTCTACTGTCTTGCTGCACAGGTACTGTAGTGGCCGGTCTTTCGCGTTTTTTGCGTCCCGGCGAAGCCGGGAAGACCGATCAGCCTACCTTCCCCTGCTGCGCCACGAGGGGGGCTAGTTCCACCCGCAGCGTTTCGTACGCCCGGAAGAGCAACGATTTCAGCGCGCTCTCCGAGCAATTCAAAATCTTCGAAATCTCACCGTAATCCAGCTCTTGATACTTGTGCAGCAGCACCGCCGCACGCTGCTTTTCCGGCAGCTTGTCAATCGCATGCCGGATCAATTTCCGCCGCGCGTCCTCCACCAGGTGCTGCTCGATGTTCGGGTGCTTCTCGGCGACATCCAGCAACTTTTCTTCGCCGTCTTCGGCATCTACCGTCACCGGCGCATCCAGTGAGATTTCCATGCGCTGGTAACGGTTGTCCCGCAACGAGTTCAACGCCAGGTTTGTCGCAATCCGGAAGAGCCAGGTGGTGAACTTCGCGCTCGGCACGTACTCTTCCCGCGCGCGGTACACTCTCAGAAATACTTCCTGGGCTAGGTCTTCCGCCTGCTCCCGGTTCCGAACCATCCGGTACAGGAAATTGACCAGGGGACTCCGATAACGATGCAGCAGAAGCGCGAACGACTGTTCGTCGCCCGCCTTCACGTCCAGCATCAGTTGGACGTCCGACCTGGCCATAGCCGCCACACTGTATCAAACCCAAGCTGTCTCAGAAAGTTGCAATTGGAAGGAGGTCCTGATTGAGCGGTAACCGATTCTGCCGTAAGCCTTTAACCCGAAATCTAGGCAATACTTAAGCCCTTTAAATCTGCGTAGCGGCCGCCTTCAGGCGGGCCGTTTTCCTCATTCGAGTGCCGACCCCCGCCCAGCCCTAAACGTGAAATAAGTGCTGCATTATCAACAAACTAACCACACCGACAAACACCAGCAGCGCCAGCCGCCAGTTCGGCTCCCGGTTCACTTCCGGCAGCAAGTCCGTCGCCGCTACGTACAAGGTGACCCCGCCCGAAAGCGGCAGCGCATACTTCAATTGCCCCTGCAGCGAGCTCGTCAGCAACACTCCCGCTACCGTGGCCACTCCTAATAACCCGGCCGCGAGCAATGCGTTGCGCTTTCCCTGCCCGCTAGCCAGCACCACCGATGCCACCGTAAATCCTTCCGGCAGCTTGTGCAGAAACACCGCCACAAAAATCACCGCACCCAGCCAGGTGGAAACCAGAAACCCCGCTGCGATCGCCACCCCATCGAAAAACGTATGAATCACCATTCCCAGTAGCACGGTAGTCCGCGCGTGATGATGACTCACTTCTTCAGAGTGCGTCTCCTCCCCAAAATGAAAGTGCGGCGCAACGGTGTGCTCAAAAAGATGGACGATGAAATATCCGATCAGAACATAAAGCAGCGCGCCCTCCCCGCCCAGCCGCACCGACTCAGGAATAATGTCAATAAACGCCACCGCCAGCATGTACCCGGCGCCCAGCGCCAAAAAATATTGTAGAAATTTCCGCGGCCACTCCTTGCGAACAACAAAATACCCACCCGCCAAATTCCCCGCCGCTGCGATAAGCCCCAACCCTGCAGCCAGCGCCGTCCGAAATGCCAAATCATGTCCCATGGAAGAAGTTCACAGTCGACAGCTCACAGCCAACAGTGAGGCAGACAAAAGGACCAAAAATCTCCACTGCCCTACGAACTTTGCGTGATTCTAGCCCGAAGGCCTGACAACATTCTAAGAATCTCAGAGACTTCTTTCAGATAGCGAGAAGCGGCTGGCGGTTCGAGGTAGCCCAGATCGCGACTCACTATCAGAAGATATTCGGTCTCGGCAAGGGATCCTTCGGCAATATTCAGAAACCGAGCGAAGTCGGACTGGCTTTGTCGCTTTGATCCTTCGGCAATATTAGTAGGGACAGAAAGCGCGGCACGGCGCAGTTGTGACGTCAGCCTGAACTGCTCTGTGCGTGGAAATCCAACGCTTACGCCGTAGATACCGAGAACAAGCTTGTGACTCCGCTGCCATACGAGCAATTTAGTGAAGTGCTGCATGGTCTGTGCCGTGTCCTCCTTCTTAAACTGTGAACTGTTGGCTGTCGGCTGCTAGCTGTCGGCTGTCAGCTTTCTCATCCGCTGTGCCGGAACAAAATCACATCCCCTTCTTGCACCACATATTCCTTCCCCTCCAAACGCACCTGCGCCTTCTCCCGCGCCGCCCCCAGACTCCCTGCCGCCAGCAAATCATTCCACCGCACCACTTCCGCCCGTATAAATCCTTTCTCGATGTCGCTGTGAATCGCCCCCGCCGCCTTCACCGCCGTCGCGCCCTTTCGAATCGTCCACGCACGCACTTCCGGCTCCCCCGCCGTGAAAAACTGAATCAGCCCCAGCAAATCATACGTCGCGCGAATCAACCGGTTCAGCCCCGGCTCCTTCAACCCATACGAAGCCAGCAACTCCGCCGCCTCTTTCTCATCCATCTCCGAAAGCTCCGCCTCCAGCCGCCCGCAGATTGCCACCACCGCCGCATTCGGCCGCCCTTGCAACGAGCCCAATTTGTGCCGCTCCACCGCCGTGTCCAGTTTGTCCGCTTCGTCATCTCCGAGATTCAACACATACAAAACCGGCCGTGCCGACAAAAATAAAAATCCCCCGATCGATTTTCTCTCCTCCCCGTTCAACTCCAACTCCCGCAGCGCCTTCTCCGCTTCCACATGCGCCTTGCACTTTTCCAAAGTATTCTTTTCCAACAAAAGCGCCGGCTCGCTTTTCTTCTTCAAATCCTTCTCCAGCCGCTCCAGCCGCCGCGTAATCTGATCGTGGTCCGAAAGCATCAGCTCCAAATCCAAATTCGTCGCATCCCGCAACGGATCTATGCTCCCCTCCGAATGCGGCACCGACGGATCATCAAAAACGCGAATCACATGCGCAATCACATCCACTTCGCGCAGTTGCGCCAGCGCATCCCGCATGCGTTCCTTCTGCATCCCTCCCAAATCCACGTAATTCACCGTCGCATACGTGATCTTCTTCGGGTTGTAGAGCTTCGCCAGTTCCACCAGCCGCGGCTCCGGCACCTTGGCCACGCCCACATGCGTCGCCGACGCCCCGCTCTTCCCCTCGACCTGCGCCTTGGTCAAAATCCGAAACAGCGTCGTCTTCCCAACCTGCGGCAATCCAATAATCCCTGTCTGCACTCGTGCCCTTTCAACTCGCTAATTTCCACCCACTCAAACCCCTCATCCTAGCACACCGTCTGCGCTCCCCTCCTCTCCGCTCTTCCTTCTCTCTGCGATTCCTCTGCGCTCTCCGCGTCTCTGCGTTAGATTTTTTCGGGCGCGCGGGCAAAGTGCTATGCTCCTGGGTCTATGCGCACCTTTGAGGTTTACCTAAATAAGAAAAAGTTATGTGTAGCGGGTATTGATGCCGATTGCGTCCTCAGCGCGATTGTCGACTACGTTTCTCGCAAGCCCGGACGGCTCCACCTTCACGTGGGTGGCCTCAATTCCGCTGCCGATGAGCACGTAAGATGGCAGGATCGAAGTCTCCGCGTAGGCGATGAGATTAGGATTCGTATCGCTAGCGGGAAGCGGTCCGATCCGCCGACCAAACGCTTTCCTCGGGATCCATCAGAGGAACTCGAATCCAAAAAGAGCTATGTCCGGCACTACGCTAAGGAACTCGGCTGGGAGATTAGAGAATCTGGCTGAAAGGCCTGTCTGTGCTCCTTCCGAATCTCTTCTTGAAACGTTAGCGCGCTTCAAGCCGTCCAAACGCCCATGCTTGTTTCCGGCTCGCAATGCTAACCATCCTGGATCTCTCCGCATACCTCGGCCTCGGCGCCATCGGCGCCATCACCCTGAACATGCTCCTCGGAATGCTAATGGCCTTCCGCTACAGCCCCTACCGCTCCTGGCCGCATCACCGGTTTAATTATTTCCGGATTCACAATTGGACCGGGTACCTTGCCCTGTCCGTTTCGATTCTTCATCCGCTGGTTCTGCTCTTCAACAAAGACCCCCGCTTCCGCATCCTCGACCTTCTCTACCCCGTGCATTCGCCCGCCCAACCTCTCTACAACTCCATCGGCGCCATCGCACTTTATCTGCTCGCCTTTGTCGTCGTCACTTCCTACTTGCGCATCCGCCTGGGCCGCCATCTTTGGAAGTCTTTTCACTTTTCCATCTATTTCGCCGCCGCCGCACTTTTCTGGCACAGCCTGTTCACCGATCCCGGCTTAAAAAACGCCCCCGTGGCTTGGTTCGATGGCGGCAAACTCTTCGTCGCATCTTGCCTGCTCCTCATCACCGCCATCAGCCTATGGCGACTGCGCCATGCCCGCAAAAACGCTATCCACGCCCGTCCAATCATTCAGCAGCCGGCCGCCTCCGATTAGTTGTCAGGATAGCGTTGCCTGCTGGATGAAGCTTGTTCATTAGCGCTTCCCTCTTCTCTGCGACTGCTCTGCGCTCTCGGCGTCTCTGCGTTGGATTTTTTCTTTCTGTTTGTCTTACTCTATCGGGGCCATGACCCCTGCTGCCCAAACGCCCGCCTTCGATCTCCCCACCGCCATGAACCATCTTTCCGCCTGCGACGCCAGACTCGCCGAACTCATCACCAACACCCAGCCCTTTCAAATGGATCCCGACCCCCTGCAATCCCCCTACGAAGCTCTCCTCGAAGCCATCGCCTACCAATCCATCTCCGGTAAAGCCGCCGCCACTATCTTCGGCCGCGTCAAAGCTCTGAGCGGCCACGACCGCCCTCCCTCACCCGACGAAATGCTCAAGCTGCGAAAGCCCGCTTTGCGCAAAGCGGGCCTCTCCGGCGCGAAGATTCAAGCAATGAAGGACTTAGCGAAAAAAACGATCAGTGGAGTAGTTCCATCTCTCGAGCAGGCCAAAAATCTCTCCGATGAAGAACTCCTCGAGCGCCTCGTCTCCGTCCGCGGCATCGGCGCTTGGACGGTCGAAATGTTTCTGATCTTCCGCCTCGGCCGCCCCGACGTCCTCCCCATCCACGACCTCGGCGTCAAAAAAGGCTGGTCCATCACCTACGGCAAAAGGCACATGCCCAAGCCCAAGGAACTCCTCGCCTTCGGCGAGCGCTGGCGCCCCTACCGCACCGTCGCCAGCTGGTACATGTGGCGCGCCTGTCAGCGCGCCGGCAACGCCGCCATGCGCAAAATCCGCCCCGCCAAAGTCCGCAATCGTAAGCCCACCAAACCGAAACGTTCCCCGCGCGCCCGCCGCAAGCCCACGTAGTGGCCGGTCTTAAGACCGGTCCGCGCGAGCCGTCCGCGGCGGGCGCGTCCCAGTAGCACAGGCTTTAGCCTGTGCACCTTCGCCTACTCACGCCGCTTACCTCAGCCATCCTCCACCGCTCAAAACTCTCCTTGACAGTGCCTTATGCTCAGCTTAATATACCGCTCAGGTAAACATATCAGTGGACTGTGGCAGGCCACCGGCCGCTTCTTTGTTTGCAACCCTCCTATTTCGACCAGCCATGAAGCGCGAGTTTCAGCCCCGTCAGGCCGGACATATCCGACCTAGATTGCACCATTTTGGTGCAACCTAACCCCTTTAGATTCCGCACTTACGGACCCCTCTGGATGTGCAGAAAACAAAGGACTTACGGAAGATGTAACTCTTTTAGATGCAACACTTACAAAAGAACGGGGGGTAGGTAGGTCGTTTACGGCCTCCAAGAGGTGGGTGCATCGCTTACGGACCTCGGCTCTAACTCCTTTGCTGTCAAATTCTTAGCAAACCCCCACACCCTAACTCCTTACCCCACTATATCTTATAAAAACCATGGGGCGTGGGGTGGCTCTTCTCGGCCAGCGTCTCCAGTTATTGAACGGTCCCCAACTCTTTTACCATCAAAAACAGAGCCAGCAATCCTGCGAGCAGCACGCCACTCTCCAGCGAAACCGAGATTCGATGCAGCCGCCCAAACTCCGCCAGCAACGGACTGTCCGCCGCCGTCGCCTGAATCGATCCCATCTGCACCCGCAGCGCCGCCATCTTCGGACTCACCGCATGCTGCGACACCACCGTCAGCCCAATCATCAGCATCACGCACAGTGCCGCCGGTCCCGCCAAACTCGCAAACGTCCGCGTCCGCAACAACCGCGCCAGCAATATGGCAATCCCGCAAACCACCCCGATCATGTGCATCCACCACAACCCATACCCCACCATAGCCCCGGCCTGGTCTCGGCTCGCCAAGATCCGGAACGCGCCCGGCGCCACCACGAAGCTGAGGAACACGTCGCTCCCCAGCCATAGGCTCAAACCCAGAAACTCGATTGTTCGTAGGATGGACACCATCGGAAAAACTTGGCTGCCTCTTTGAAGAAGTCTGAACCAAGCCTACTCTACAGCTCCGCTGAGCTTCTGCAAAGCGCTGACGTAGCTTACTGTATTGGTCACCAGATAGATCGGGGTAACGACTAGCGAAATCATTCCCCAGGGTCCAAGAAGCAGATTCTTGGCGGTGAAATCCCAATAATTTTTCTTAACGCAAGTCTTGCAAAAGTTTCCTTTGAGACTCTTCGTTTGCCGCGCCACCAGCATTCCGATGTTGCGGTGGAAGGTAACCGGGGCGATCTGCCTCATGCTGCCGCAAAATTGGCATTGTCCTGGCATGTTCAGATTGTTTACGGGATTGGCGGTTGCCATGTGTCCTCCTTGAGTGCACGCTCAAAGTGAATGTGCCCGAATGAGAGACTTTCTGCCTGTAGCTCTAATTGTCTTATACAAAATGCTCATAGGCGGCGCAATGGTACCGTTCCGCGCCTCATCCTGTCGTGCAACCATCCTTTGGACACATGGGCGGGCGTATACTTAGACTGTTTCGCAATCAGTGGCAAAATAAGGAAGAGTGGTGGGCGACAAAGGACTTGAACCTTTGACCTCTCCCGTGTGAGGGGAGCGCTCTAACCAACTGAGCTAGTCGCCCGGCTTGCCGCAATGAGCTGAATATGCTCATCTATTTGTAACAGGAAGGACCCTGGTTTTCAACAGATGCCGACTGCCACCGCCCAAGTCGTCTCGCAACTGCAGCGCTCCATCGCGCGCGCCATTTATGGCAAGGAAGAGGCCATCCAGCTCGCGCTCATCACGCTGCTTGCGCGCGGCCACCTGCTCATCGAAGACGTTCCCGGCGTCGGCAAAACCACTCTCGCGCAGGCTCTCGCAAAGTCCTTTCATTGCACGTTTCAGCGCATTCAATTCACGTCCGACCTGCTTCCGAGCGATGTCCTCGGCGTCAGCGTCTACAATCCCGAATCCCGCGAATTTGAATTCCGCCCTGGCCCGATTTTCGCCAACGTGGTGCTCGCCGACGAAATCAACCGCACCACGCCGCGCACACAATCCGCGCTTCTCGAAGCCATGAACGAATCGCAGGTCACCGTGGACGGCAAGACGCTGCCGCTACCGCAGCCGTTCCTCGTCATCGCCACGCAAAACCCTGTCGAGCATCACGGCACTTATCCCTTGCCTGAATCGCAGCTCGATCGCTTTCTCATGCGCATCAAGATGGGTTATCCGTCGCACGAGACGGAAAAAGAAATTCTTCGCAAGCGCGTAGGCGATGATCCGCTCGAGTCACTCGATCCAGTAGCGGATGTATCCGATGTGCTGGCCATGCAGGACGCCGTCGCTCACGTGAAAGTAGACTCCAGCCTGCACGACTACGCTCTCGAAATCGTCAATCGCACGCGCAAAAGCGATCAGCTCACTCTCGGCGTCAGTCCGCGCGGAACTCTTATGCTTCAGCGGGCGGCCCAGGCGCGCGCGTTCCTCGACGGCCGCGACTATTGTCTTCCCGACGACTTCAAGCAGCTCGCCGTCTCCGTTTTCTCCCATCGCGTCGTCGCCAGTTCGCGCCACGCCTCTTTGCAAAGAAAATCGGAGACCACCGAATCCGTTCTCCGGGAAATCGTCGAATCCGTTCCTGTTCCCTTGTAGTCGTCCTGTGAGCGTGCCATCCACCATCTCGCAACTCTGGGCTAAAGCAGACCGCCCCGGCGTCCGCGCATTCCTACTCTCGATGGTCGCGCTGTCTGCCGCACTTCTCTTGGCCCTCTATTCCGGCGCCGCCGCGGAATTGGGCCAGGTCGTTCTCGCCAGCATGTCGGCGATCGCCGCTCTGGCTGTCGCCGGCTGGGTCGGTATCACGCTCGTTCCCGTTCTCGCCCGGCGGACACCGCTGCGCTGGCTCGGGTACAAGATGGAGTACCGCATTTCGCGCGAAGGATGGATCTATCTCGGCGGCATCATCCTCGTCTCGCTCGCCGCCCTGAACACTGGAAATAATCTCCTATTTCTCGTTCTCGCGTGCCTCATCGCCATCATTTTGATGTCCGGAATTCTCTCTTCTATAACGCTTTCCGGCATCGCCATGCGCCTCGAATTGCCTGAGCACATCTTCACCGGCCAGCCAGTTCGCGCGATGGTCGAACTGGAAAACGAAAAGCTGACGCTTCCGTCCTTCTCGCTGCGCGTCGAAGCCGTCAAAGAAAAGGATAAATCTGCCGCCACGATTCTTGAAACACCGGTCTATTTTCCTTATCTCCCGAAGCACGATCGCGTGCAACAAATGGTTCCGATCACCTTTCCACGCCGCGGCGCCTACCGCCAGGAGGCGTTCCGCGTCGTGACTCGCTTTCCGTTTGGTTTTCTGCAAAAAGCCCGGCAAATGAATTTGAAAACGGAAGCGCTGGTCTATCCGTCCGTGGAGCCCACCGAAGAGTACACAAAGATTCTGCCGGGACTCGAAGGAGCGCTGGAAAGCTTGGCGAAGGGACGCGGGCAGGATCTCTACGCGCTTCGTGACTACGTCCCCAACGACAGCGCCCGCTATGTGCACTGGAAGGCTTCCGCACGTTACGGCTCCTTGATGGTCCGGGAATTCGCGCGCGAGGACGATTGCCGTGTCCTGCTCGTTCTCGATCCGCATCTTGCTGCACGACCCGCCTCAATTTCGGCAGCAGACATTTCCCCTTCGGTTAGTTCCACTGCAAGCGAGCGCTTCGAGCGCTGCGTCACCATCTGCGCCAGCCTGGCCTGGCATTTCTATGAGCGCAACTCCCAACTCCAATACCGCAGCGTGAATATCGAAACGCCCCTGGCCGCCGCCGATGAAATTATTTTCGCGATTCTTCGCCATCTCGCTCTCGTGCAGCCTCTGCCGGCCGACCCCAAGCAAGCGCTGATGGCCGATCTCGCCGCTTCTCCTGATCTTTTCAAAATCATCGTCACCAGCCAGCCTCACGGCTCCATCCCCGCCTCCGTCTGGAGTTCCTCCTACGTAGTCTTTCTCGACGATCCCGCGCAGTAAGTAGGACAGGCACTCCTGCCTGTCCGGTTTTTTTCGATTTTTCAGTGGCTGGGACAGACAAGAATGTCTGTCCTACCCATCTATGCGAAAATGTGCAGCTCATGCTCAGCGCCCGCGAACTCGCCACATTTCGCAAACAACTCCTCGCCTGGTTCCACCAGTTTCAGCGCGACTTGCCATGGCGCCGCACCCAGGATCCCTATCGCATCTGGCTCTCGGAAATCATGCTGCAACAAACGCGCGTAGCTGCCGTCATTCCGTACTACAAAAAATTCCTGGAACGATTCCCGGATGTTCAAACGCTCGCCGCCGCCCCGCAGGAAGACGTGCTGCGCCTCTGGTCCGGCCTCGGCTACTACAGCCGCGCGCGCAACCTGCAAAAGGCCGCGCAGCAAATCGTCGCGAAACACGACGGAAAATTTCCAACGCACCCGGAAGACGTCCTCGACCTGCCCGGCATTGGCAACTACACCGCCGCGGCAATTCTGAGCATCGCATTCGGCCAAAAGCACGCTGTTCTGGACGGCAACGTCGCACGCGTCCTCGCCCGTCTCAGCGCGATTCGCGGTGACCTCCGCGAGCCACGACGCTGGGAGAAATTGCAGCAAACCGCGGATGCGCTCCTCGATACAAATTCGCCGGGCGATTGGAACCAAGCCATAATGGAGCTCGGTGCGACGGTATGCACTCCGAAATCGCCGCAGTGTCTCCTCTGCCCCGTCGCACAGTTTTGCGAAGGGCGCAAACTCGGCATCGCCGAAGACTTGCCCGAGAAGCGCAAAAAACGCGCCACCATCCAAGTCACGCTCGCTGCCGCCGTCTTCACAGATAAAAACGGCTGGACGCTTTTGCTCCCGCCACCGACTGACAAAAATCAAGCGGGCCTCGCGGCCTTCATTCCCACCATCGTCTCCAGGTTGTGGCATTTTCCGACGGTCTCGGCGAACGGAGATCCCGCCGCGAAACTGCGCACATTTTTAAAGAGATTTCTGCCCCGCGAACGAATCGCAAAATGGAAGTTAGCTCCCGCGGCCAAAGTCCGTCATGCAGTGACCTATCGCGACATCACCATCTTTCCCTTCCGCATCAACCTGAAAAAACTCCCGCGCATCCCCGGCGCAAAGCATGCCGCGCTCCACGAAATCTCCGTCCTCCCCGTATCCAACCTCACTCGCAAAGTCGCGCAATCCGCCGAGACGGCGGCGATTCCACTCTCCAAAAAACGCTGAGCGTTATCCTTTCGCCCAGTCTTCCGCGCCTCGCCCGCACCGGTGTTAAACTAGAGACTTCGCCATGGCCGCCTCTCTCGCAACTCCTCGCGCTCCCGCTTTGCCCGCGGAGCGTTTCTTCCGGACGTCGCTCTCCCTACTCATTCTCACGTCCATCCTGACTCTCGTCAGCACCGGAAAACTCGACGCCTTCTCGTCCATCGTTGGCCCCTTGGCCGCTCTCTATAAAAGCTACCGCTGGTGGCACGGCCGCCCCCCGGAGCTTTCGCATCGCGCCGCCACCTGGTTCGTCCTGGTGTACCTGGTTTTTTTCCCTTTCGACGCGCTGTTTCTTTCGCGAATCTTTGTGGGAAATTCGGCGAATCCACCGCTCTTCGCTGCGCTCCTCGGATCCGTCCATTTTCTGATCTATGTCACCCTCGTCCGTTTTTACAGCGCGGCCAGCGACCGCGATGCGCTTTTCCTCACCATGCTGTCGTTCTCCGGAATTCTGGCGGCCGCGGTCCTGACCGTTGACACCACCTTTCTGATTTTCTTTTTCGTTTTTATGTTGTTTGGCGTCGCCGCTTTCGTTGGCATGGAATTGCGCCGCGGCGCGGTAGGCAGTGTTTCCTTGACTCCGGGCGCGCAACCGGAACGCGAGAAGAAGCTCACACGCGCGCTTTCTCTCGCCGCTCTCAGTGTGGCGTTGGGCGCGATCGTTTTTGGCAGCGGATTGTTTTTCTTTTTCCCGCGCTTCAACGCCGGCTATCTCGGCCGCACCAGCTTCAATCCTTCTTTGGTGACGGGTTTCACCGATAACGTCGAGCTCGGCCAAATCGGCGAAATCAAAAAGAATTCCGCTGTAGTCATGCGCGTTCAGACCGGCAAGCCGGTCGGCTACGATCGGCTTCGCTGGCGCGGCATCGCTCTGACCGCGTTCGATGGCAAGAGATGGTCCTCCACCGAACACGGCGCGCAAACGCTTTTGCCGAATCCTGATGGCTGGATTTACACCGGCGATCCGCTCCAGAAAGCAGACACGTCCGGTCCTGGTCTTCTCTATACCGTTTTTCTGGAACCGCTGGCGACCGATGCGCTGTTCGTTCCGGGCAAGTCCGTTTCGCTGAAAGGAAACTTCACCGGCGAAGGCGCGGGTGCGTATTCTGTGGGGCGCCGCAGTTATATTTTTCGCGATCCCACCGGCAGCCTCTTCAATCCGTTTCACAACTATACCGCGGTCCGCTACACCGGATTTTCGCGCATGCCGGCACTAAATGTTGCGAAGCTTCGCGCGGCCTCGACGGACTATTCTGCTGAAATCACCGCGACCTATCTGCAACTTCCACCGAAGCTCGATCCGCGTATTCCAGAGCTAGCCGCGCAGATCACCAAGAATTCGAAAACGCCATTCGACAAGGCTCTCTCGATCGAGAGTTACCTGCGCAGCCGTTTTTCCTACACGCTGAACCTGACCGGAGCGGGGGGCGAAGATCCGCTCGCCCATTTTCTTTTTGTGACGCGCGCCGGCCACTGCGAATACTTCGCCACCGCGATGGCCATCATGGTGCGCACACTTGGCATCCCTGCGCGGGAAGTGAACGGTTTTCTCCCTGGCGAATACAATGATCTTGGCGGCGACTACATCGTGCGGGCGAGTGACGCTCACAGCTGGGTGGAGGTTTACTTCCCCGGCAACGGCTGGCAAACATTTGATCCCACTCCCGCGGTGGCCGGAAGCTCGACGAGCATTCTCACGCGGCTTGGCCAATACGCGGACTGGCTCGAGCTTTCCTGGAACGAGTGGGTCATCGGATACGACTTCGCGCACCAATTCCTTCTGGCGCAAAACCTGCAGCGCAATTCGAAGAACTGGAGCGAAGCCGCGCGCAACTGGTTTGATCAAAAGCAGCGGAGCGGGAAGAGATGGATGCGCTCGTGGCAATTCCGGCATAGCACGCTGGGGTTTTTTCTGCCGCTCGCCCTGGTGCTCTTCCTCGTCACCTTACGATTCAATTTGATTTCGCTGCTGATTCGCCGCGTGCGTTTATTCCTGCAGTTCCGCACGCCGCAATCCTCCCGAATGAATCCTCAACTCGCTTCACGACTTTACGGAGAACTTCTGCGGACGCTGGCGAGACGAGGTCTCTTGCGCTTCGAATCGCAAACGCCATTCGAATTTGCGGCGGGGGTGAATTCGCCGAATCTTGCGCCGGCGGTACGGGAATTCACGCAAATCTATTCGCACGCGCGCTTTGGCGCCGCGCCTTGCGATACCACGCGCCTGCGCCAACTGCTTGACCAAGTTCGATCCGCGCTGCGCGGGCGCTGAAGACACTCTTGGCCCTGGCCGAGCACGGGCGCAGTCCGCCGCGGCGGACGCCCCTACAAAACGCGTGGATGAATGGCCCGTGTTACAATTAAGAATTGCGCAAAGGCGCAAATTCATAGCCTATGACTAAGGTCGGATTTGTCAGCCTGGGATGCCCGAAGAACCTCGTGGATAGCGAGGTGATGATGGGTATTCTTGCGCGTGAAGGGTACGAGCTTACGCCGCGCGCGGACGAAGCCGAAGTGCTGGTGGTCAACACGTGCAGCTTCATCGAAGCGGCGCAAAAAGAATCGGTGGACGCCATCCTGGAAATGGCAGAGCACAAGAAATTTGGCGCGGCGAAGAAACTGATTGTCGCGGGCTGCCTGGTGGAACGCTTCCGCGCGCAAATTTTGGAACAGGTGCCGGAAGTGGACGCGGTGGTGGGCACGGGCGAAGTGGAACGCATCATGGAAGCGGTGGAAGGCGATTTGCGCGTGCTGCCCGCGCAGCCCCCTGCGTTTCTGTATCACGATCTGACGCCGCGCATCATCACCACGCCGAAGCATGCCGCGTACATCAAGATTGCCGAAGGCTGCGATCACCCATGCACGTTCTGCATCATTCCTGAGCTTCGCGGGAAGTTTCGAAGCCGCCGGTTCGAATCGGTGGTCCGGGAAGCGGCGAATCTGGCGAAGTCCGGCGCGCGCGAAATTACGCTGATCGGGCAGGACACGACTTCCTATGGCGAGGATCTGGGCTTGCGTGATGGGCTTGCGCAGCTGCTCGAAAAACTTGCTCAGGTTAAAGAATTGCTGTGGGTGCGCTTTCTGTACGCGTATCCGAATCGCGTCACGCAGAAGTTGCTCGACACCATCGCGGCGCACCCGCGCCTTGCAAAGTACATGGACATGCCGCTGCAGCACGCCAGCCGCAATGTTCTGGCGCGCATGAAGCGCGGTTCGAACGGTGAGGCGTTTTTGAAATTGCTGGAGCGCATGCGCGTGACAATTCCCGGCGTTTCGCTGCGTACTTCGTTCATCGTCGGCTTTCCTGGCGAAACCGAAGCCGATTTCGAAGAGCTTTGCGAGTTTGTGAAGGCGGCGAAACTGGACTGGATGGGCGTGTTTGAATATTCCGATGTGGACAACGCGGAAAGCTACGCGCTCGATGAAAAAGTGGATGCGGGAACGATTACGGACCGCCGCAAACGCTTAATGGCCATTCAGAAAAAAGTTTCGCGCGAGAATCTGCGCACGAAGTACCGCGCGGCTAAAAATTCCACTTTCATCGCGCTGGTGGAAGGCCCATCGAAAGACAATCCGCTCGTCTGGGAAGCGCGCCTCGAAAGCATGGCTCCCGAGATCGACGGCAAGCTGTATCTCACGGACATTGAACTGCCGGATGGAGAAGTCGCTGAAGCCGGCGACGTTGCCCGCGTGGAAATCACCAAGTCCGATGCTTACGACCTCGTCGGGCGTGTGGTTGAAATTCTGCCTCGCCCGGCCGCGCAGCCTAACGCGTTCGAAGCGCCCGTCTCTTCGATTCCTCCCGCCGAAAAGCTCCATCGGATTGCCACCGGGGCACCCCTTCGCGTCCTCAGCTGAGCTATACTCTCTTTTCGAAGACGTCGATTACTTTATCTCTGTGAACCCCGTGTCCTCGGTGGTTTCTGTGTAAAATCTTTTTACGCAGAGTGCGCGGAGAGCACAGAGTTCACGGAGAAGAAGAGCAGCACTCCATGAAACACAAATGTCCCATCTGTAAGGTTGAGACGGACTCGACGGTTCACGCAGACTTCCCCTTTTGCAGCGAGCGCTGCCGCGAACGCGACCTGGGCAATTGGGCGACCGAGAAATACGTGGTTTCCGATCCCGTCTTCGACGAAGAAGAACTTGCAGAAGGCAAGCGCAAGACCATTATTCTTGAGCTCGAAAACCCGAATGACAACGAACGCTGAAGGCAACACCGCACCCACGACCCAGCGCAAGAAGCCGCGCCTCGCGCTGGCCATCGCTACGGCTTTCGGGGTCGGCTACATTCCGAAGGCGCCGGGAACATTCGGATCGCTGGTCGGTGTCGTGGTTGCGATTCTCACCCATCCGGTCAGCCTGTTGGTAATTGTCGGCGCCCTTTTTTTACCTGGTTTAGGCATCGACATGCCCATGTTCAATGGACATTCGGCGCCGGTGCTTCTCTTGGTTCCGTCGTTGATTGCGTTTCTCGTCCTCTGCTTCGTAGGTGTGTGGAGCAGTTCGCGCGCCGCAGAGTACGCCGGCATCAGAGATCCACAATATGTGGTGATTGACGAGGTCTCGGGCATGCATTTGACTCTTGTGCTCGCGCTGATGCCGGTGGGATTGCCGACATATCTCATTCCATCCGATGAAGCTTCCGTTTTCGCGCTGTATTCAGCCTTCAGCCTGCTCAACTGGAAATACCTGGTGCTCGGTTTTATACTTTTCCGGGTGTTCGACATCTGGAAGCCGTGGCCGATCCGAAATCTGGAAAAACTTCCGGGCGGATGGGGGATTATGGCCGACGACTGGATGGCGGGTATCTACGCTGCAATTCTGCTGCGTGTGGCGCTACACTTTGGATTACTCACGTTTCACATTGGCCTGGTATGAAATTTGGCTTCGGGTCCACGCAAGAAAAGAACGGCATTCCACACATTGAGAGAGTTGCGCCCACAGCGGCCATTCCCGGCGGCGAGATCGCTATTCACGGAAAAGGATTTGCGTCGCGCGCGCAGGCGCGTCCAGTGGTGCGCTTTGGTGAAGCAGAAGCCAGCCTGGCGCTCACCAGCGAGAATCGCCTGATCGCGCGCGTTCCGGAGGGCGCAAGCGGCGGCGTGGTGTGCGTCGCGACCAACGGGCACGATAGCCCGCCGCATCCCGTGCACATTGGTTTGCAGATTGCGGACAATTTGCATCCGGTCGCGAATCCCGCGGTGGATAGCGAAGGCAACATTTACGTCACCTTCTCCGGCCCGCGTGGCCAGCGCGTGGCCGTTTCGCTTTACAAAATCACCGCGAACTATAGCGTGAAGCCGTTTATCACTTCGCTCGTGAATCCCAGCGGCCTCGCGCTCGATCGCGCGGGAAATCTTTTTGTCTCCTGCCGCAACGACGGCACCATCCATCGCATCACGCCCGAGGGCCGCGCCGAGCAGTGGATTGAAGGCATGGGCATCGCCACGGGGATCGCGTTCGACCAAAACGGCAATCTGTTTGTGGGCGACCGCAGCGGCACGATTTTCAAAATTAGTCCGAGCCGCGAGATTTTTGTCTTTGCCACCATGGAACCTTCTGTCGCGGCGTATCACCTGGCGTTTCATCCGAGCGGCGACCTTTACGTGACCGGGCCGACGACTTCCAGCTTCGACCGCGTGCATCGCATTACGCAGGGCGGCGAAGTCAGTGTTTTTTTCCGCGGGCTGGGTCGCCCGCAAGGCGCTGCCTTCGATCAAGCCGGAAATCTTTACGTCGCTGGATCGTACGGCGGCCGCCGCGGCATCGTGCGCATCACGCCGCAAGCGCACGCCGAAGTTGTTCTCAGCGGCTCCGGCCTTGTGGGGATGGCGCTGCAGCCTTCCGGCCGCGCCATATTGGCCACGACGGGAGCACTCTTCACGCTCGATTGGGATGTGCGCGGCCTGCCTCTCACTGGATAATTGACAGAATGAAAGCGGAAATCATAGCGGTGGGTTCGGAAATGCTTACTCCGGACCGCATAGACACCAACTCGCTCTTTCTAACCGAAGAGCTGAACAAGCTTGGCATTGAAGTGGTGCGGAAGTCGATCGTTGGGGACAATCGCGATTATTTGAGCGCTGCGTTCCACGAAGCGCTGGAGCGCGTCGAGCTGATCATCGCGTCCGGGGGGCTCGGCCCCACGGAAGACGACTTGACCCGCGAAACAGTTGCGGATCTTCTCGGCCGCAAGCTGGTGCTCAACAATGCCATTCTGCAATACATCGAGGGCCGCTTCCGGCAGCTCGGCCGCGAAATGCCCGCCGTCAACGTGCGTCAAGCGATGGTTCCGGAAGGCGCGGAGGTTCTGGAGAATCCACGTGGCTCCGCGCCCGGATTGTGGCTCGAAGCGCGCGGCCGCAGGATCGCGCTTCTGCCCGGCCCACCGCGGGAATTGAAGCCCATGTTCCACGAACAAGTTTTGCCGCGGCTGGAGCGGCTCGGATCCGGCATTCGAATGTTTCACCGCGAGCTGCGCGTGGCAGGCATGGGCGAATCCGCCGTGGAGCAGCGCATCAAGCCGATTTACACGCGGTACGCCGACGTGAACACGACAATTCTCGCGGCTCCGGGCGAAATTCAAATTCATCTGCGCCTTTGGACCGGCGATGCCGCGCACGCGCAGAAGACGCTCGACGACATCACACAAAGTTTTCAACTGGCGCTCGCCGACCGCATTTTTTCGCAGGATGGTTCCTCGATGGAAGAAGTTGTCGCGCACATTCTCTCCATGAACAATGCCACGATCTCCGCTGCGGAAAGCTGCACTGGCGGACTACTGGCGCAGCGGCTCACGACCATCGCGGGCAGCTCCTCCTATTTTCTGGGAGGCGTGGTCTGCTATAGCAACGAGTTGAAGACCGCGTGGGCCGACGTGCCGCCCGAACTGATCCTGTCCAAAGGCGCGGTCAGCAGCGAAGTCGCGATCGCGCTGGCCCATGGCATTCGCCGAAGCACGGGCAGCACGCTCGGCGTAGGCATCACCGGGATTGCGGGCCCCGGCGGCGGAAGCGAAGAAAAACCCGTCGGCACCGTGCACGTTGCGATTTCACATGCCGCAGGCGTCAAAGAACGCGGCACGCGCTTTCCTGGCGACCGCGAAACCATTCGCTGGCACGCTTCGCAACTGGCGCTCGACATGGTGCGCATCCATTTTCTTTACAATGGCGGCGAGCCTCCGGCGCGCACTTCAGCAAGGTCCTGAAGCGTGCGCCTTTTCGTTGCGCTGGAAATTCCCACTGCGGTGCGTGAATCTCTCGCGACTTTAATCAATTCCCTTCGCGCGGTTTCGTCACAGCTCCGCTGGGTGCGGCCCGAAAATCTGCACGTAACACTCAAATTTATTGGCAAGTGGCCGCCTGAGAAACTCGATGGCCTCCGCAACGCATTCGCCGCCATTCGTCTGGACGCACCGGTCGCACTTGATTTTCGCGGTCTTGGGTTCTTTCCCAACGAAAAACGCCCTCGCGTTTTTTGGGCCGGCATCCAGGCTTCGCCAAATTTGATAACGCTCGCGACCGAGATTGACCGCGCCACGGAAGAACTCGGCATCCCGCGTGAGCAGCGCCCGTTCTCGCCGCACTTGACGCTTGCGCGCTTCGAACCGCCCAGCCTGCCGGAGAAACTTCGCGCCGCGATCCAAGAGAATGCCGGGAGAGGATTCGGCTCGCTTCACACCAACCAATTTCACCTCATCGAAAGCAAGCTAAAACCGTCCGGCGCGGAGTACACTACGCTGCAAACATTTCCGTTCGCGGCAGTGGAGGCGTAGCAACGCATGTTCGGCATTCCGATCACGCTCTTGTGCATCCCCATCGCCGCTTACATTCTCGGTTCCATTCCCTTCGGCTTGCTTCTGACGAAGCTGTTTGGCGGCGCCGACGTGCGCAAAGAAGGCAGTGGCAACATCGGTGCTACGAATGTCGCGCGCGTCGCCGGGACGCTGCCGGGAATCCTAACGCTCGTTCTCGACGCCGCCAAAGGCGCCGCCGCCGTGCTTCTTGCCGAGCGTCTTTCGAATGGCAGCGCTACGTGGATGATGATCGCCGGTTTTGCTGCGCTCGTCGGCCACTGCTTTCCGATCTGGCTGAATTTCAAGGGCGGCAAAGGCGTGGCCGCCGCCGCGGGACTATTTCTCGTTCTCTGCCCGCTCGCATTTCTCGGCGCCATCCTGCTGTTTATCCTGGTGGTGGCGTTCTGGCGTTACGTTTCGCTTGGCTCCATCGCCGCGGCGGCCGCCATGCCGCTGCTGATTTATTTTCTATGGGCGCCCCACCACGCGCCGCCTCCAGTGATCATGTTTGGCTCCCTGGCTGTGGTCATGCTGGTGGTTTACAAACACGATGCGAATATTCAGCGCCTGGTCGAGGGCGCAGAGCCGAAATTTTCATTCAGCAAAAAGAAGGGCAAGGAATGACGAAGATCGCCATTCTCGGCGCCGGAAGCTGGGGCACTGCGCTTGCGGTTATTCTCTCGCGCGCGCGGAAGCCGCATGAGATTTCGCTCTGGGTGCACAGCCCGTCGCTAGCCGAATCGCTTCGAACGCAGCGCGAGAATAAAACGTATCTTCCAGGCGTCGCTCTCTCCACGGCGATCCAAGTGACACACAATCTGTCTGAAGCTCTCAGCGGAGCCCATGTGATCGTGGGTGCAGTGCCTTCCGTCCACGCACGCAGCATTTATTCGCAGGCGCTTCCGCACGTCTCGTGGGAAACCATCGTGGTCAGCGCTACCAAGGGCCTGGAGCCCGCGACGCATCTGCGCATGAGCAAGGTCATCGTACAGTGCATGGCGCAGGCAGCGTCGACATCTTTCTCCAAGCGCATCGCCGTCCTGTCCGGACCCTCATTTGCGATGGAGGCCGCGCGCGGCGAGCCGACCGCCGTGGTCCTCGCGGCCGAGGATGGGGCCGTCGCTGCCCAGCTTCAGGAAGAATTCGCCGCGCCGTCCTTCCGTCTCTACACCAACGACGACGTACTGGGCGTGGAATTGGCCGGAGCCATGAAAAATGTGATGGCCATTGCTGCTGGAGCCTGCCAAGGTCTAGGCTTGGGTTCAAATCCTCTTGCAGCGCTGATCACCCGCGGCCTCGCCGAAATGAGCCGCCTGGCTGTGGCGCTTGGTGCGCGCGCCGAAACGCTTGGCGGCCTGGCCGGCCTCGGCGATCTGGTCCTAACGTGCACGGGTTCGCTCAGCCGCAACCGCTTCGTGGGCATCGAGCTTGGCAAAGGCTGCCGCCTGCCGGATATCCTCGCCAACATGCGCATGGTCGCCGAGGGCGTGGAAACCGCCGCTCCCTTGCTGGCACTGGCCCGCGAGCACGAAATCGAAATGCCTATAACTGAACAGGTGGACGCCATCCTCCACCGCGGCAAGTCCCCCAAAGACGCCATTCGGGACATCATGGACCGGCCGCTAAAGCGCGAGTAAACCCCTTCCGGCAAAGCAACGCTGGGGCGTAGTACTAAAGTCCCAGTAGCACATGCGAGACGCCGCTCTCTGGCGGACCGCCCAAGCCCCTCGCGTTCCCCTAAAATAGAGAGTCGGGATGCCTCCCCATGCCCAATCTCGCTGGGACCGCGTGCGCGCTGGAAATGTGCGCATCCTCTGGCTTGTCTTGGGGGCGCTTTTGCTGGTCAGCGCACTTCCCATCGGGCTCTACCACCGCCAGGTTTTGCAGCTTAGCCAGGACAAGCTGGTGGATACGGAACGCGTTCAGCAGACCGACCTTACGCGCTCGCTGGCGCAGGAAATTCAGCAGTTTGAAACCAACCTGACGCAGCAGCTTCTCAGCGAACGTCAGATTCTCGATTTGACCGGTCTCAGTGACAATGTCGAAGACCCCGTCTCCGAGCCCAAAGTAACCCGCCTGCTCGAGAACTTCGTGGACAGCAATCGCAACACGTTCATTTACCTGACTGCGGTGGGCAAGTCCGGCAAGGGCACCAGCGCTTCGCAGGGAAATTTCCGCGCGGAGCAGGATCCCTTTGTCGCCAAAGCGCTGCAGCGCGCCTTCGTCACCTGCCTGCAGTCGCAGCAGCTGCAGGTGCGCAGCGATCCTCTGGCATTGGCTCCGGACAACCGGCCGGCCTTCGTCATTGCGGTGCCGTTGAAGGACGTGAACGAAAACTTCACGGGCATGCTCGCGGCCGTGGTTTCCCTCGATTCCATTTTGCATCGCTTGCAGGACGCCAGCGTGCGTGGACGCTCGGTTTTTCTGGTGGACCACAGTGGCCACATCGTGGCGCATCCGTCTACGAAGGACTTCGTCCCTGGCGCGGACGCCAGCAGCAATCCGCTCGTCACGCAGATAAAAGCTCTGCCGCAGGATCTTCGCAGCACAGAGACGGTGCGCTTTTCCGAGCCGGGCAAGAAACATCCGGTCGAGATGATCGGCACGTATAGCACGTTTCCCGAAGTGAATTGGGCGGTCATCGCGCAGCGCAGCCTTGCGGAAGCGCAAACCGACACGGGCGTGACCGAGCTCAACCGCCAGGCGCTGGCCTTCGTCACCGTGGTTATTCTTTCCGCGATTCTCGTCGGATACTTTTTCGCCGTGGGCATCAGCGGACCGATTCGCGGACTGGCTGCTTCCACACGCGCCATCAGCCGCGGCGAATTCCATCAACGCTCGGCGGTGCGCGGTGCATCGGAAATCAGCGAGCTTGCCGAGAATTTCAATAAGATGGCCGGCGACATCGAGGAGTACATCGAGCGCCTGAAGGAAGCCGCGGAGGAAAACCGCGAACTGTTTCTCGGCTCCATCCGCATGCTCGCCGCGGCCATCGACGAAAAGGATCCGTATACGCGCGGTCACTCCGGCCGCGTGGCGAAATATTCGGCGCTGATCGGCCAGGAACTGGGCCTCAGCACGGAAGAGATGGACAAGCTGCGCATTGCCGCTTTGCTCCACGACGTCGGAAAAATCGGCGTCGAAGACCGCGTGCTGAAAAAGCCCGGCTCGTTGACGCCCGAGGAATTCGGATTGATGAAGCAGCACACCGTGAAAGGCGCGAACATCATGCGCCCGGTTTCGCAGCTTAAGGAAATGCTCCCCGGCATCGAGCTGCACCACGAGCACATGGACGGCCGCGGCTATCCCTACGGTTTGCAAGGGCCGCAGATTCCCTTGATGGCGCGCATCATCGGCGTGGCCGACACGCTCGATGCCATGACCACCAACCGTCCCTATCAAACGGCGATGGAGCTGGATTACGCCATGGACCGCATCCGCGCCCTAACTGGTTCAAAGTTCGACGCCGTCGTTGTGACCGCCCTGGAATCCGCCGTCACCGCCGGCAAGCTCCGCCTCAGCGCCGTCGAAGTCCACGTCTGACAATCTGCTCTTTTAATTTCCTTCGGTGTCGCTGCCTGGATGGGAACTCCCTGTATCATTTTGGTGTCCATCAGAGGAGGGGTACACATGCAGTTTCGCTTCGGCTGGGTGTTTGCCCTGACATGTCTTCTGTTAATGACGAATGAGCATGAATCAGCTCCAAACTGCTGTGAGTCAGAGAGTGAAAGGTTATCTTCACACCAGGTGAAATCCCTCCTCCAGAAGACCGAACCCATCTATCCTCCTGGTACAGTCGACAACCTTCATCTAATAGGAACGGTCGTGATAGTTGTGGCCGTTGATGCCAACGGAGAGGTAAATTGTGTGCGGATCATCTCTGGTCACCCAATAATCACCGGCGGAACCATCGATTCCGTAAGGCGGTGGAAGTTTCGGCCCTATGTTACGCGAGGCGTGAGAAAAGGCTTCTGCGGAAGGATTGCCATAAGCTATCAAGCTCGTGAGCACGGCGTAAGATATAGAGTGATTGAGGCTCCCCAAGTTCAACCTTAGCTTTAGAAGGTCACTAAGATTGGCTTTTCAGAGTTGATTCGGTGCGGTTCGCGTTGAGTGCATCTGCTACAATTTTGGGTTGCGCATGGTTTGAAGAGCGCGACCGTATGATTTCACTATTTGGCAAGAACGAACCGGAGCCGACGCTTCTTGAACGGCTGAAGAAGTCCGTCAGCAAGACCAAGGCGGCGCTTTCGGAAGCCGTCGACACCGTTTTCTTGGGCGAGCGCAAGATCGATCCTTCCATCCTGAAGGGTCTTGAGACGGCGCTGCTCTCCGCCGACCTGGGCGTGAAACCCACGCGCGAAATTCTCGATGCCGTGCGTGAAAAAATGGACCGCAACGCGCTCTCCGACGCAGCGCAGCTCAAGCGCGAAATCAAATCGCACATCATTCGAATCCTGAACGCGCCCGTTCGGCCTGATGTGTCGGCTGCAAGCGGCATTGCCACTTCGCAAAACGGCAGCGGCACGCGCGTGATTTTCATTGTCGGCGTCAACGGCGCGGGCAAAACCACCAGCATCGGAAAACTCGCCAACCGCTTGCGCCAGGAAGGCCGCAGCGTGGTGCTTTGCGCAGCGGACACCTTTCGCGCCGCCGCCGTCGAGCAGCTCGAAATTTGGGCGCAGCGCAACGGCATCGAGGTCATCAAGCAAAAATCTGGCGCCGACCCCGCCGCCGTGGTTTACGACGCGATGGCCGCCGCCAAAGCGCGCTCTTCCGACGTCGTCATCGTGGACACCGCCGGCCGCCTGCACACTAAATCCAATCTGATGGCCGAGCTGGAAAAAATGAAACGCACCGCCGCCAAAGTGATTCCCGGCGCGCCGCACGACGTTTTGCTGGTCCTCGACGCCACCACCGGTCAAAACGGCCTATCGCAAGCACGCGAATTCACTTCCACCGTCGGCGTCACCGGCATCATCCTCACCAAGCTCGACGGCACCGCCAAGGGCGGCATCGTCGTGGCCATCTCGCGCGAACTGGGCCTGCCCATCCGCTTCGTCGGCACCGGCGAGCAGATCAACGACATGGTTCCCTTCGACGCCGAAACCTACGCGAATTCCCTCTTCGACTGAACCGTGGACGCACACGACATTCGCTTCATGCAACACGCGCTGGCGCTGGCCCGCAAAGGCGCCGGCCTCGCCAGCCCCAATCCCATGGTGGGGTGCGTGATTGTGCGCGAAGGGCAAATCGTCGGCGAGGGTTTTCATCAATACGAATGGCGCGACCATGCGGAAGTCGTCGCGCTGAAATCCGCCGGCGAAAAGGCGCGCGGCGGGACGCTCTACGTCAACCTCGAGCCTTGCAACCACACCGGCCGCACCGGCCCTTGCACCGAAGCGATCATCGCCGCAGGCGTAAAACGCGTCGTCGCCGCCATGGACGACCCGAATCCCGTCAACTCCGGCCGCGGCCTCGAACGCCTGCGCGCTGCTGGCATCGAAGTGTTCACTGGCGTCTGCGATGACGAAGCGCGCCAACTGAACGAAACCTTCGCCTGCTGGATTCGTACAAAAAAACCATTCGTCACTTTAAAATCCGCAATGACGCTTGACGGCCAGCTGGCCCTCCCCGGCGAGCACAAAAAGTTCGCCGGAAAATCAGTCAAGCACGAGCGTTCAAACTGGATCACTTCCGAAGAATCCCGCGCCGAAGTGCATCGCATGCGCCACGCCTCGGACTCGCTGCTCACCGGCATCGGCACAATTCGCGTTGACGATCCTCTTATTACGGATCGCAGCGGCCTCTCCCGCCGCCGTCCGCTGCTGCGCGTCGTGCTGGATTTTGGACTTTCTCTCTCGCTGAGTTCCCGCATCGTAAAAACGGTAGATAACGACGTGCTGGTGTTCACCAATCAAGCTCTGGGCATGCAGCGCGCGCGCATCCTCCAAAAACTGGGCGTCGAAGTTCTGCCGGCGCGATCGCTGGGCGGCCGCATCAATCTGCAAGCAGTCCTCGCCGAGCTCGGCCGCCGCGAAATCCTAAGCGTCATGCTGGAAGCCGGCCCCACACTGAACGGCGCCGCACTCGCTGCCGGCATCGTCCACAAACTCGTCCTCTTCTACGCTCCAAAGATCGCTGGCGAGAACCGCGTCCCCTTTGCCATCGCGCCGAAGTTGCTTCTTCCCCCACTTCAACGGCAAACTGTACGGCAGTTCGGCCCGGACATCGCCATCGAAGGTTACCTGCAAGATGTTTACCGGAATCATTGAGCATACTGGCGCGCTCGAATCGCTTGAGCTCGACCGCAACGGCGGCCGCGTCACCATTCACGCGCCGTCGCTCGCGCCATCGCTCGCCGTTTCGAACAGCATTGCCGTGAACGGCTGCTGCCTGACCATCGTGGGTCTGCACAACGCGCGCCTCTCCGCGGACTTGTCCGGCGAAACCGTCAGCAAGACTTCGTTTGGCGCTGAAAGTTCCGGCCTCAAACAAGGCGCGCGCGTCAATCTCGAGCAGCCGCTCACTGCCGGAAAAGAATTCGGCGGCCACTTCGTCCTCGGCCACGTGGACACCGTCGGCCGCGTCACGCATCTCACTCCCGAAGGCGAAAGCTGGTGGTTCGGCGTGCAGGTCCCCGAAGAATTCGCGCGCTACGTCGTGCCGAAAGGTTCCATCACCATTGACGGCATCAGCCTCACCGTGGCGCGCTGGCACCATAACATCGCCGAAGTCGCCGTCATTCCCTACACGTACGAACACACCAACATTCGCGACCGCAAACCCGGCGACCCCGTCAATCTCGAAGGCGATGTATTGGGAAAATATGTAGAACGCTACCTGGAAGCTCGCGAAGGCGCACCCGCGCCGAAGTTGCCAGCTCCCATCACTCTCGCGCGCCTGCAAGAAGAAGGATTCTGAAGCGACACGACTCGCTAAGCGACTCAATTAATTCGAGGGGGCATCACGAGAAGATTCCAGCCGCTTCTCACGCACTCCGCGCCAGTACAAAACCAGCCCCAACAAGATCGCCGCGATAGTCCCGATGAACAATTTTGCCTCGAACAAAACCTTGTTCGACGATTCTCCCGGCGGCACCATCGAAACCGCCATGCAGACCAGCACCACGACGAATCCCAATCCGCCGACAAACCAAACGCCGCCCGCACCCCCGGGAATCAGCACCGCATGCGCATTCTCCCGCCGGTCTTTTCGTTTCGTCAGCTTGATCACCGCCGCGAACATGTACAGAAACGGGATGAAATAAATCAAAATAGTGATATCAATCAAAACTTGATACGCGCCTCGCGTCGTTTCGCTGATTTGGCTGATCAACAGCACGGCGCAGGAAGCCACCGCCTGCACAAGAATCGAAACCCAGGGCGTCTTCCAGCGCGGATGAATCTTTCCAAACGCCGCCGGCATATAGCGATCAATCCCCACGATGAACGGCACGCGTGCAATTCCGGCAACCGTGCTTCCCACTCCGCCCGCATTGCCAACCGTAACCAGCATCGCAGCGAGTATTCCGAAAAAACCAACCTTAAGCGCGATCGAGCCGACAGTAATCGCGTGGAAGACTCCGCTCGTCACGGAAACGTCCGCAGCCGGCACCAGCGCCAGAACGGCCACGGTCCCCGCGATATACATCGCGGCGATCATCGCGCCGGAACCCAGCACCGCGCGCGGCAGCGTTCGCTGCGGGTCACGCACTTCCGCGCTCATCGCGGAAACCAACTCGAGCCCCGCAAACGCGAACGCAATCTGCGACCAATAATTCACGGTATCCCAATTCCAGGTCGGCATCATGTTCGCCGTCGTAAAGTGCGTCGCGGATCCATGCCGGCTCCAAACCACTGCGCCAATCACAACTAGCATCAGCAGCGGAACGTACGTGGAGACTCCTCCCGCGTTTTGCAGCCACTTTCCGATGTTCAGCCCAATGATGTTCAAGCCGACGGCGACGACCAGCAATCCCAAGGAAACGAGAATCAAAAATTTTCGATTGTGCTCCAGCGTGGCGCCGCCCTCGCCGATCACATATGCACTCATAGCCGCGCTGGCCAGCAACAATCCCGGGAAATAAAAAATCGTATAAATCCAGTACGTCCAGCCGGCCACGAACCCGTGAAAATCGCCGAACGCCTCCTTGGCCCAAACGTAGAGGCCGCCCTCCACCGGGAAGCGCGAAGACAGCTCATTGATGACCATCGCCGAGGGCACAAAGAACAGCAGCGCCGCGAGCATCCACAAACTAATCGAAGAAGTGCCGTTGTGCGCCGCAGCCGCAATCCAGCGCGGACCCAGGACCGTGGCAATGTTGAAAAGCAGAACATCCCAAAATCCCATCTCCTTTCGTAATTGCTTGATTGGGTCGGAGGAGCCGTTCGCGCCCTGGCTCACAGGGTCACGTCCAGCGCGGGAATCAAGTCATCCTGTTGTCGGAAATTTTTGAGAAATGGATCGTTCGAATTTTCGAAATCGGCCCACGGCCCGAAGAACGTAACGCGGCCTTCCTGTAGAAAAACCACCACGTCGGCAAGCTTTTTCGCCAGATGTGTATCGTGCGTCACCACGATGGAAGTCTTTTGGTACGCGCGTTTCAGCCGCAAAATCAATTCGCCCATGTGCCCCGCCATGATGGGATCCACCATCGTCGTGGGCTCGTCATACAAAATCGCTTCCGGATTTTGCGCGAACGCGCGCCCAATGGCCACCGCGCGCTTCATTCCGGTCGAAAGTTCGCTTGGCAATTTATCCAGCACGTCCTCCACTTCCAGCATCTTCGCGATTTTCCCCACGTACTCATCAAGATCCTCGCCGGTCAAGCCCGGCTGGCCCTCCAACGGGAAAGCGATGTTTTCACTGACCGTGAGCGAGTCGAAGAGCGCACCCGATTGGAAAACCATGGTCACCTTGCGCCGCACTACTTCAAATTCCGCCTCGCTGAAATTCGTCACGTCCTGCCCATCAATAATGACTTGCCCCGAATCCGGCTTCAGAAATCCCATGATGTGCTTCAGCGACACGGACTTGCCCACGCCGCTGCGCCCCATGATCACGCACGTCTCGCCGCGCTTCACCGTGAAGTTCACATCTTTGAGCACCGGGCGCTCGTCAAACGCCTTGCACACGTCGCGAAATTCGAAAAAGTTGACCGGCTTGCCGTCGCTTTGCGCCGCTTCGCTCACGCTTGCCCCGTTTCGAATACTCGCCGGGCTTCTTCGTAGTCCGCTTGCGTATTCATGTTCCAGAAGAGCCGCCCTTCGCTATCAAATCGTTTCCAATCCCGCTCGTCAAGAACTTCCGCGCGCAGCAGTGATATTCCTTCGGTCACTTTGCGCACCCCGCGTTCGAACGCCTCGCGCAGCGTTTCCGCCGCATCGGTCCGCCAGCACGCGCACAACGGCTCCGGCCCTTGCGCCGAATGCGCCAACACCACCTGCGCCTCGCTTTTCTCCGCGCGCTCGCAAAGATACGTCAGCCACTCGCGCGTCAAGAACGGCATGTCGCAACTCAAAATCAAGTTCCATTCGCGCGCCGTAGCGCACTTCGCTGAATCTTCCAGCGCCGTAATGATTCCCCCCAGCGGCCCCTCCCCCGGCCACCGATCCCCAACCATCTCCACCCCGAACGCCTCGTACTTCCCGCGCCCCGCAATCATCTTCACCGGCATCGACACGCCCCGCAGCAACGCAATCATCCGCGCCAGCATAGGCTCCCCATCAATCTCCACCAGCGCCTTGTCCCGCCCAAACCGCCTGCTCCCGCCCCCGGCAAGCACGTATCCGCCCACGGGCAGACGCCGCGCCGCGCCGCGAATCGAATTTGTCACCCGGTCCTTCATTCTTCTCTGATCGATATTTTCTCTCTGCGTGCTCTGTGTCTCTGCGTTCAGTTCTCTTCTCTGTGTCCTCTGTGGTCTCCGTGTTCTCTGTGTAAATTCCTACTCTTCCTCCAGCGGCTCACGCCCCGGCCGGCGGATCCCCAGCTCCCGCAACTTCTCCTGCAAACTCTGCCGGTGCAACCCAATCGTCGCCGCCGTCCGCGACACATTCCACCGATGCTCCACCAACTGCCTCGTCAGATACGCCACTTCAAACTTTCGCTTCGCCTCCCGAAAATCGCGCTCCCCAATTCCATTGTCCTGCTCCCCATCGCCGCGCTTATGCGAAATCGCCTCCCCATGCACCACCTCCGAAGGCAAATCGTCCACCCCAATCTCATCCCCGCGCGAAAGCACCATGCTTCGCTCTAGCGCGTTCTTCAGCTCACGCACATTCCCCGGCCAATCGTACTTCTCAATCGCCGCCACCGCCTCGCGCTTCAATCGCGCCGTGCGCCCCAGCCGCGCCCCATGCATTTGTAAAAAAGCCTCCGCCAGCAAGGCAATATCCTGCTTGTGCCCCCGCAGCGGCGGCAACTCAATCGTCACCACGCGCAAACGGTAAAACAAATCCTCTCGAAATTTTCCCGAGCGTATCTCCGCCCCCAGATTCCGGTGCGTCGCGCTGATCACCCGCGCATCCACCGCAATCGATTGCGTCCCGCCGAGCCGCTCAATCGTGCGATTCTCCAACACCCGCAGCACTTTGGCCTGCGTCACCGGATTCATATCGCCAATCTCATCCAGAAAAATCGTCCCGCCGCTCGCCAATTCGAATTTTCCCTTTTTCTGCTGCGCCGCGCCGGTGAACGCCCCGCGCTCGTATCCAAATAATTCCGACTCGATCAGCGTCTCCGGCAGCGCCGCGCAATTCACCGCCACATACGCCTTCCCTGCCCGCGGCGACCGCGCATGAATCTCCTGCGCCATCAAATCTTTCCCCGTGCCGCTCTCGCCCAAAATCAAAACTGTCGAATCCGCCGCTGCAACCCGGTCCGCCATTTCGAACGCATGCCGCATCTCCGGGGACCGCCCAATCATCTGCCCAAACTGTCCTTCTGTGGTAAGCCTGCGGCGCAACGAATCATTTTCTTTTTCCAGCGTCGCCAGCTTCAGCAGATTCGAAACGCGATGCCGCAGCTCTTCCAATTCGAATCCCTTGACCAAGTAATCCGCCGCCCCGATCTGCAACGCTTCCACCGCCGTCTTCGCCGTGTCCAGCGCCGAAACCATCAGCACCGGAGTCTCGCTGCCCTGCTCGCGCATCCACCGCAAAAACGAAATCCCATCCTGCCCCGGCAGCACCACATCCAGCAAAACCAAATCCGGCTGCTCGCGCGCCAACGCCTCCCGCGCCGCCTCCGCCGATTCCGCCTCCGCAACGCGGTATTTCGCCTCCAGCGCCCGCCGCGACCCATACCGCGCCGCCGGCTCGTCATCCACAATCAGTATCGTTTTCATCCCAGCTCCGCCTCCCTGTGGAGTGCGGCAGCCCAGCTGCCGCTTTTACGGTTTAAGCATCCGCGACAAATCCGTCCGTGGTCTCAACCGCAAAAGCGGGAGCCCGGCTCCCGCACTCCAAGTAATCGCTTCTTCCCGCATTCACCCGCGAACGATCACCCCGCCAACGGCAAAATCACGCGAAATCGCGTCCCCTTCCCATCCCTTACCGGGCTCTCCCACTCTACCTTCCCCCCAAACTCCGCTACGCGCCGCGCCACAATCGCCAACCCCAGCCCCGTCCCCTGCGGCTTCGTCGTAAAAAACGGCTGCAAAATCTTCTCCTGCACCGCCGCCGGAATCCCCGGCCCATCATCTTCCACCATAAGCACACAAGTGCCTTCGCTCGCCAAGGCGCCAACCGTCACGCGCCCCCCGCGCGGAGCCGCCTCCAACGCATTCACCACCAAATTCGAAACCACGTCATTCAACGCCTCCGCGCTCACCGCAACTCGCACGCCGTCCCCCGAAGCCTCTGTCTGCAACCGCACCCCGCGCCGCTCAGCCTCATGCGACAGCACACTGGTGACCTCCTCGATCACCACCCGCACGTCACAACTGCCAATCGCGCTCCCCCCGCGCACCGCCGGCCGGCTGAACTGCAGCAACTGATTCAGCTTCGTCGAAAGCCGCCCGATCTCCTCGAGCACCATCTTCGTCTCCCCGCGAATCGATTCCGGCAGCTCCGGATTCTCCAGCTGCACCTGCAAGATGGTCTTAATGGACCCCAAGGGATTCTTCAAATTATGCGAAATGCTCGCCGCCATCTGCCCCACCAGCGCCAGCCGCTCCCGCTCCGCCAATTCCCTTTCCAGCCGCAGCTTCTCCTCGATCAACCGGCACAAATCCAGCGCCCCCGGCAACTGCTCGCACAAGAACTCCAGCGCTGCCCGCGTATCGCCGGAAAGCATGGCCCCGTGCGGCTTGACCTCCAGCCTTCCGAGTCGTCGTCCACCTTGTTGAATCTCGAAGGAATTCTCCGATTCGGCTCCTGAATCCTGGAGTGACGAGGTCTCTCCCCCCTCCTGCAAAATAAGGCGCGCGTCGGCTAGCTCGATTTGCTCCTTCACCCATCTTTCGATGAACTCCTTGAGCTTTGCGGAATTCCCCAGCCGCGCAACTTGCTGAATTGCGCTGGTCATCTTTTGAGAGCGGTCTAGCTCCGTATGAGCAGTCTCGTGCAGCCTTCTCCCAATCCATCTCTGCAACGGCTCGAAAAACACAACCAGGAGGAAAACCAGTATGGAGGCCGTCGCTTCAGGAGGAATTGTCGGCTCCATCCAAATGCTGACACGACGGATCAAGCTCAAGTACAGTAGCGCGAGAAACGTGACTGTTACGGCGTACACCAAATTTCTCTGCCTGCCAATTTGCAGGAAATTGTGTTTCTGCACGTAATAGATCAGAACCACCAACGGCACGATCGGAACATAAGCCAATGCCGTGCTGAAGCTCTCATTCGCATTTCGCGGATGGACAACATGCAGCGTCAGCACTCCGATTGCAGCCACTCCGAAACAGCCTGCCATGATGCGGTGAAACAACTCCTGCGCGAAGTCTGGAGCGATTACACCAAACCGGCGTTCCCAGTCCGCACAAACAATCAATGCCAGAACCATCCAAACCCCGTACACACGGCCGAGCGAGTTCGCCGGTGACACAAAGTTCACTCCGTTCGGCGAACTTAGGAGAGGATAGGCGCGCAAAGCAAAAAAGAGCGCTGGCGCGTAAACCGCAGTCAGCCAGAGTCGCTTTGCGATCCGCCCCTGCAGCAACTCGCGCGTCTCAGCGTATTCCAAATGCAGATGAACCAACAAAGCCGGCAGGAAGCACAAACCGGCGCACAATGCGGTCCAGGCAAATGCCGTCAAAACCGCGGGAGGCGCGGCGTAATAGATTTGCGCATTTAGAGCGAGAAGCGATCCGCCATAAAAGAGGAACAAAGCCAAGCAAAGAAAAAAGAAAACCCGCTCAAAATTCCGCTGCCGCCGATACCCGAGAATCACCACCATCCAGAAAAGCTGCAGCAGCGTCCCCGCCGTATACCCAATCAGCCGGATGTAGACCAGTGACCCCATAGAGCTCCAACGCGTCGGATTCTACCCTTGAGCCACATGCAGTACAATCACCAAGTGCCATATTTTTCTTGCACCATCCAACCCATTATAAATAAAAGGTTTACACGTGGAAAGAATCCACAGCCTTCCCACCCGAATGTCCGGCAAATGCTTGACATGGCAGAACTTTCTGCTATATTAGCAGTCGGTGACGAGGAGTGCTAATTCCCCTTTTCCTCGCCACCACGGATCAAAAACCGCAAGATCACCTACGGAGGTTTTTCAAGATGGCAGTGAATCTGACCCCGCTCCACGACCGTGTCGTCGTGCGGCGCATTGAAGAGAAGGAAAGCATCAAGGGCGGCATCATCATTCCGGACTCCGCCAAAGAAAAGCAGCAAGAAGGCGAAGTAATCGCCGTCGGCCCCGGCAAGCGCGAGAAGGGCGAACTTTATCCCCTCGACGTCAAAGTCGGCGACCGCGTGCTGTTCGGCAAGTACGGCGGCACCGAAATCAAGATCGACGACGAAGAACTGCTCATCCTCCGCGAAGAAGAAATCCTCGCGAAGCTGGGCGGCGCCGCAAAAGCAGCAAAGAGGTAGTTTCCCGAGTGTAGGCGCCGGGCTTTAGCCCGGCTGTAGTGGCGGGTCCTCAGACCCGTGATTTTTCCCAAGGTTTTCATAATTAGAACGAAGAATATCAGGAGGAATGACCAGTATGGCGAAGCAGATTGTAACAGGTGAAGCGTCCCGCCAATCGATTTTGCGCGGCGTGAACGCTCTCGCCGATGCAGTGAAAATCACCCTCGGCCCCAAGGGCCGCAATGCGGTGATCGAAAAGAAGTTCGGCGCGCCCATCATCACCAAGGACGGCGTGACCGTGGCCAAGGAAATCGAACTCCGCGATCCCCTCGAGAACATGGGCGCGCAGATGGTCCGCGAAGTCGCTTCCAAGACTTCCGACGTTGCCGGCGACGGCACGACCACCGCAACCGTGCTCGCTCAGGCTATCTTCCGCGAAGGCGTCAAGACTGTCGCCGCGGGCGCCAGCCCCACCGCTCTCAAACGCGGCATCGAGAAAGCCGTTGAAGTGGCCGTCGAAGAGATCAAGCGGCTCCACAAGGACGTCAAGGGCGACATGATCGCCCAGGTTGGCACCATTTCCGCCAACAATGACAAGCAAATCGGCGGCATCATCGCCGAAGCCATGAAGAAGGTCGGCAAGGATGGCGTCATCACCGTCGAGGAATCCAAGACGATGGAGACCACCCTCGAAGTAGTCGAAGGCATGCAGTTTGACCGCGGCTACCTCTCCCCCTACTTCATCACCGATCCCGAGCGCATGGAATGCGTCCTCGAAGACGTGCGCATCCTGATCCACGAAAAGAAAATCAGCTCCATGAAGGATCTTCTTCCTCTCCTCGAGCAGACCGCCAAGATGGGCAAGCCTCTCTTGATCGTCGCTGAGGACGTCGAAGGCGAAGCTCTCGCAACCCTCGTGGTCAACAAGCTCCGCGGCACGCTGCAGTGCGCTGCCGTCAAGGCCCCTGGCTTTGGCGACCGCCGCAAGGCCATGCTCGAAGACATCGCCACCCTCACCGGCGGCAAGGCCATCACCGAAGACCTCGGCATCAAGCTTGAGAACGTGAAGCTCGAGGACCTCGGCCGCGCCAAGAAGATCACCATTGACAAGGACAACACCACGATCATCGAAGGCGCCGGCAAGTCCGCGGACATCGAAGGCCGTGTGAAGCAGATCCGCTCGCAGGTCGAGAACACCACTAGCGACTATGACAAGGAAAAACTCCAGGAGCGCCTTGCCAAGCTCGTCGGCGGCGTCGCCGTCATTAAAGTCGGCGCGGCCACCGAAACCGAGTTGAAGGAAAAAAAGGCGCGTGTCGAAGACGCTATGCACGCCACCCGCGCGGCTGTCGAGGAAGGTATCGTCCCCGGCGGCGGCTCGGCGTTGCTCCGTTGCATCTCGGTCGTCGAGAAGCTCAAGCTCCACGATGACGAAGCCGTTGGTGCAGGCATCGTGCGCCGCGCTCTCGAAGAGCCTTCCCGCCAGATCGCGCTCAACGCCGGCCATGAAGGCGCCGTTGTGATCGGCAAGATCCGCGATTCCAAGGAAGAGAACTTCGGCTTCAACGCCGAGACCGGCGAGTACGGCGACATGATCAAGATGGGCATCATTGACCCAGCTAAGGTCACCCGCCTCGCGCTGCAGAATGCAGCCTCCATCGCGGGCCTCATGCTCACCACCGAAGCCCTCATCGCCGACATCAAGGAAGACGACAAGAAGGCAGCCGCTGCCGGAGCCCCCGGCGCTGGCGGCATGGGCGGAATGTACTAAATCCAGTAGCACAGGCACTCCTGCCTGTGCTGGGGCGTCGCTTTACCAGCTCGCCCACAACCTCAATCCTAAAAGGGCGTCTTGGTGCAAACCAAGACGCCCTTTTTCTTTTTGCCTTTCACACGTTTCTTCATCCTGCGAGCATGCGCCGAACGTCTTTGAGCAAAACGAAAAGATGCATAGGGTCGGTTGGGGCTGGGACAAACTCGAAATGTTCGTAGAAGCGCCTTGCCTCTTCGTCTTTCGCGTGCACGGCAAACGCTCGTATTCCTGCGATGTCCGCTGCCTGCAACGTCCTCTGCATCGCGTCCCGCAAGAGCGCCTTGCCGACACCTTGCCCTTGCCAGCGATGGTCTATCGCAAGTCTCGCGAGGAGCATGATTGGTATGGGATGTTTTGCCAGACCCTTCTTTAGGCGCTCGGGAGCTTCTTCCAACGTCACTTGGCCCACCGCCAGGGTGTGGTAGCCGACGATGGCTGCACCGACGACACCCACATAGGTTTGGGCGGCGCCTGCCTGTTGGTTCTGCCACGCGTAGCGCAAAAGATACCGATTCAGCTCCTCCCGGCCACAATCGAATCCCTCTATGGGGTGGTCGGGTCGCAGTTTCTCGATGCGTCTGTCTTCGTTCACCTGCGGGCGTCCGCGTCAAAAAATGCAGGCTCCTCCAGGAGTCGTTTCAATCGTGGAAGCGAACGCGGGGGCGCATCCATCGCCGCCAGAAATGCTTTCCACTGCGCTGCGCTCAGCCCAAACGTGCGCCGGTCCGCCAGCGCTTCATCTGCACGCGCGAGCGCGCTCTCCAGGACAAATTCACTTACCGAACGATTCGAGGCCGCCGCTGCCGCTCGGAGCGCTTCTTTCGCCTTGCGGGTCAGCCGGAGGTCCAGTTTTTCACTGCGCAAGGTGCTGGATGGCATGGTCGTTCCTCCGATTTCAAGTGTACTAGCCTGCCCGACAATGTCAAGACGGCACTCCCCCTTTATTTCTTGCTGCGCTATACTGGCGTCCATTCGATCGGCAGCCCAGGAGTTCCCCACATGCGAACTCTTCGAAGATTCCTTCTCTCGGGGTTATGCCTTGCTCACCGTTGAAACGTCAATCTTGCTCTCCTCCGAACCCATGCGGTCCCGCACCTCGGCGGCAATCTCATAAGATCGCAAGCGCGCGGCCTGGTCGTAAATGAGCCCCGCAATCATCAGTTCATCCGGCTTCGTAACCTCGAGGAATTCACTCAATCCGCGTTCCACCGTCATCGACGATCCCACGAACGAGCACGCCAGCGACTGGCTGGCCATGACCTTCTCCGCCGGACTCCAAAACGTTTCGATGTTGTCGATTGGCGGCGGAATCTGCCCCGGCACTCCCCGGCGAAGTAGCGCAAAGGCTTGCTGATGCGAAGTGAACAGCCGCCGCGCCTCCGCGTCGGTGGCAGCGGCAACGACATTCACGCCCAGCATGGCGTATGGCCGGTCGAGCTGCTTCGAAGGCGTGAAGCGCCTGCGGTAGAGCGCCAGCGCCTGCATCATGTCCGCAGGCGCAAAATGCGACGCGAACGCGAACGGCAGCCCCTTGATCGCCGCCAGCTGCGCGCTAAACAAGCTCGACCCCAGCAGCCAGATCGGTACCTGCAACCCAGCGCCCGGGATCGCACGGATTTGCTGCCTAGGCTTCGCGGGCGCGAAATACGATTGCAACTCCTCCACGTCTTGCGGGAATTCATCGCCCGTGGCCTTGCTGTCACGCCGCAGCGCCTGCGTCGTCGCCATATCCGTTCCCGGCGCGCGCCCCAAGCCCAAATCGATCCGCCCCGGATACAGCGATTCCAGCGTGCCGAACTGCTCCGCGATCACCAGCGGCGCATGATTTGGCAGCATCACTCCGCCCGCGCCCACGCGAATGGTCTTTGTGCCCCCGGCGACATATCCAATCACCACCGCCGTCGCCGCGCTCGCGATCCCCGGCATGTTATGGTGTTCGGCCAGCCAGTAGCGCTGATACCCCAATCGTTCTGCGTGCCGCGCGAGCTCCAAGGTATTGCGGAACGCGTCGGCCGGGGTCGCCCCCGCACAAACCGGCGCGAGATCAAGCACTGAGAACGGAATCATGCAAAGCTCCTGCGCCGGCCACAATAGGCAAAATTAGCCGCTGTCCTGGCGCTCCATAGCTTAGATGAATCCTCGCGCCCCATCGGCACACGCGCAAAATGGCAGCGAACAACGCTTTTTCTCTCGCTGGCCGCTGCCGGGTCCGCCCCTGACTAAGACATCTCCTTGCGCACCAGGTCTTCCAGGTCCGCGATCTGGTCGCCCAGCAGATTCATTTTCCTCGCCAGCCCTTGTATTTCCGTTTCCGCCCGCCGGTTCACATCAAAATCCAGTTCGCTGCGCAGCCGGTCTTTCGTATCCTGCCGGTTCTGGCTCATCATGATCACCGGAGCCTGAATGGCCGCCAGCAGCGAAAGAAAAAGATTCAAGAGAATGTATGGATAAGGATCCCACGCCGACCGCTTCAGGTACACGTTTATTGCGATATAAATCGAAGAAAGGATCAGAAACGTAATAATAAAAAACCACGACCCGCCAAACCGCGCCACCGAATCAGACACCCGCTCGCCAAACGTCGCCTCCTTCTCGATCACCTCGTTCGCATTGCGGTTCGCCCGAAGCCGCACCAGCCGTTGCGACGCATGGAACTGCCGCCCGATCACCGTCAACATATCCATCCCCGCATGTGGTTTGCGCTGCAGCAGCACGCTAATATTGTCCCGCGTGACTTCCAAGCATTCCGTCTCTTCCACCGCGATCGCGCTCGTCTGATGCGGCGTCTGCTCCAGCATCGATGCAAACCCAAAAAAATCACCATGCCCCGGCTCATCCACTACAACTTCCTGATTGTCTTCGTCCACTGTCGTGACGCGCACTCGTCCCGTCACCATCACGTACGCCTGCCCGCTCGAGTCCCCCATCTTGTAAATGCGCTGCCGCGGCGCAAACTTCTTCATCTGCACCTGCCCCGCCAGCACTGCCCTCTCATCGTCATCCAGCAACGCAAACAGCGGCACATGCTTCAGTTCTTCCGGATTGCAACCCATCGTCCACCTCGCTTCGTGAGCCCAAATCCTGCCTAATCCTCCCCTCCATTTCAAGGGTTCCCCGAGCAGCTTCCTTTTCGGCACAGCGCCCTTCAGCAGACAGCCAGGTATCGAGCTCCCAACCAGTCCTTTGGCATGAGCGCGTCTCTTCCGGCCAGCCACCCCGTCGTGTGTGCCAATCCCTAACTCCTTTGGATGCAACACTTACAGAAAACAGGGGGAGGGGGAACGCCTCCGTTTATCCCAACTCCCTTTGCGAAACTCCGTGCCCTCAGCGTCTCTTTGTTATCTGTTGTCTCTCTCACACCGACTCTACCTTCGACCTTCAACTGTCAACCTCGTCCACGAGACACAAGTCACGGAACACTGGTCATCTCCCATCCCTGGCGTCGCAGTGCTATCATGCGGAAGAAACGTAGAACGAACCACTTATGACTGAAAACTACTCTCCATTCGCCACCGTCGAAGAAGCCGTCGAAGAGATTCGCCAGGGCCGCATGATCGTCCTCGTGGACGACGAGGACCGCGAAAACGAAGGCGACCTCACCATGGCCGCCGAAAAGATCACCCCCGACGCCATCAACTTCATGGCTAAATTCGGCCGAGGCCTGATCTGCCTGCCCCTGACCGAAGAGCGCTGCGACGAGCTCCACCTCCCGCTCATGTCGCCCATCAACACCTCCGTGCACGGCACCGCGTTCACCGAAGCGGTGGACGCGCGCGTTGGCGTCACCACCGGCATCAGCGCTTCCGACCGCGCCATCACCATCCTTACCGCCATTGATCCAAAAACGAAGCCCCAGGATCTTGCGCGCCCCGGCCATATTTTCCCGCTTCGTGCGCGCAATGGCGGCGTTCTCGTCCGCGCCGGCCAGACCGAAGCCTCCGTGGATCTCGCGCGCATCGCCGGACTGACTCCCGCCGGAGTCATCTGCGAAATCATGGGCGAGGACGGCACCATGTCCCGCGTGCCGCAGCTCATTGAGTTTTGCCGCGAACACCACTTGAAAATGCTCACGGTCGCGGACCTCATCCGCTACCGCATGCAGCATGAGCGCTACGTCCGCCGCGTGGCCGAAGCCGTTCTTCCCACGCGCTATGGCGATTTCCGCATGATTGCCTATTCGAGCGACGTGGACCACGACCAGCACATCGCTCTCGTTCGCGGCGAACTTGTTGGCGCCGAGCCGGCGCTCGTCCGCGTGCACTCGCATTGCTTGACGGGCGACGTCTTCGGTTCCACCGCCTGCGATTGCAGCGAACTCGTCTCGCGCTCTCTTGCCGCCATCGCCAAGGAAGATCGCGGCGTCTTTCTCTATTTGCACCACACCGGACGCGGTTTCAGCGTAGATGCGCCCGACCAGCCCGGCGTGCTCCCACAAATTCATTTTCATAAGCGCGGCCAGCTCGACCGCGAGCCCGCCCGCCAGCGCATGGTCCAGCACGAAAGCGGCATCGGCGCCCAAATCCTGATCGACCTCGGCCTCAAGGACATCCGCGTCCTAACCAACCACCCCAAAAAAGTCGTCGCCCTGGAAGGCTACGGCATCCGCATCGCCGACCAGGTCCCCCTCCGCATCGAGCAACCCAAACCCTCCCACCAGGTGATCTAGGAACGCCAATGGCCTCGACACTGAAACGCTTTGCAATCTGGACCGGCGGGCTACTCTTGTTGCTGTTCGCATGCGTCGTATTCAGAATCTGGTACGACTTTCGTTCGTACAGAATTACTCATCAACGAGAAGCAGCTCGGTTGATCGCAGAATTCCATCACCGTTTCAACGACCGCGACTTAGCGGCGATCTGCCGCGACGCCTATAGGTGCAGCGATCTTCCTGGCCTCAGGCAAGATTGGCAACGACTCTTGGACGACACTCGGAATCGCGGGGGCATGTTCCGAAGCGTGGTTCAATCGGACATCAATGTGTACGTGGAACCGCCGTCTGTCTGGGCGAATGTTGACTCCTCGTTTGGAAAGGGAGAATTGCGAGAAATTTTTATGATGAAGGATTACGAGGGAGGGTTGAAGATCTTTACCTACAAAACGGTCACAAAGGAGGAGGCCACCCCATAACATTAGCTTTTCTTTGGGCGGCGGGATTCTGCTTTTTCTTTCAGTAGCTACAACGGCGGCTCTGTCGGTTCGTCATCAGGCGGGTCCTCCGTGGGAGGTGTCGTTGCTTTCGGAGGAGGATTCGCTGGCGCTGTCTTCGGCTTCGCGCAGCCCGAGCACGCCTTTGCAGGAGTCGCGTGCTGCGCGGCTGGCTTGCCGATGGTCAAGTACTTGCGCATTTTTTCGAGGCGCTTCGGGCCGAGGCCGCGAATCGCGAGCAAATCGTCCACGCTTTTGAACGCGCCATACGACTTGCGCATCTGCAAAATCTTGTCCGCCGTCGCCGGCCCAATCCCCGGCACCAGTTGCAACTGCTCCGAATTCGCCGTATTAATGTTCACCGGCTGCGCCGGCGGCTTTTTCTTTCCCGCAAGCTGCGCCGGTAAAAAAAGCGCCGCAATGATGAGAATAGGCAGGAAAAACCGGGCGAAGAGGAGACGTGGTGTCATTACCGGAAGATAATACTCCCGGAGATTATATTAATCAATAATTATGGAACTGCGCTATCACTCCAAGCGCTTGCCCTGCGCATCGTAGACTTCGAGTTCGCCGAAGAGGGCGGCTTGCGATTCGATCTGGGCGCGGTCGCCGACCACGACGATTTGCATGTTCGCGGAATCCAAATATTTTCGCGCGGCGGCAAGCAAATCATCCGGCGTGAGTGCGCGGACTTTCTGGCGATAGGTTTCGAGATAGTCGTCGGGCAGTTCGTTCAGCGCCACATTGGAGAATTGCGAGAGCAGGCCATCCTGCGTCGCGAGGCCCATGGAAAAAACGCCGCTCAAATAATTCTGCGCGTCGGCAAGTTCCGCTTCCGGGACCGGCAGCGAACGCAGTTTGTCCATCTCGTAGAAAATCTCCGTTAGCGAAGCGGCCACAACGTCGTTGCGCACCGCCGCGGAAACGGAAAAGTATCCGTGCTGGCGCAACGCGCTGACGCCGCTGCGCGGGCTGTACGTGTAGCCTTTGTCCTCGCGAATATTCATTACCAATCGCGAGTTGAACGCGCCGCCATACAAACTGTTCGTCAGCCCCAGCTTCACCCAGTCCGGATGCTTTCGCGTAATGGCGTGGCACCCCGCCAGAATTTGCGCCTGCACCGCGCCAGGCACGTGCACGAGATACACTCGCCGCCCATGCGGATTCGCTGGGGCTGCGGCCATTCTTGATTCTGGTTTCTTGCCGGTCCATGCGCCAAAAACTTTTTCGATGTTTTGCAACATGGCTTGCGGCTCGAAATCTCCTACGAGGATGAGCAGTCCGTTTCCTGGCGTGTACGATTCGCGGTAGACCGCTTGCAAATCTTCGCGCTTGTAGGCGGCCACTTGTTGTTCGCTTGGGGAAACCTGCGCGTAGGGATGCGCGCCGAACAAGACTTTCCGCAAGCGTTCGCTGGCGAGGAATCCGGGTTGCGTGCGTTCCAGCTTTACTTCTTCCAGTTTTTGGCGGCGTTCGCGTTCGAATTCGGCTTCGGGAAAGGCGGCTTCGCGCGCCAATTCGTTCACCAATCCGAGCAACGGTTCCGAGAATTCCGACAATCCTGCGAAGGAAATCGCGCTGGTGTCCATTCCGGCCGCGGAGGAAAGATCCGCGCCTAGGCGGCGCAAATCCTCTTCGATCTGGCGGCTTGCGCGCTTTGCCGTTCCGGTTCGAACAACTGTGGCCGTCATTTCCGCGAGACCTGGCGCGCGATCCGCTACCGCGGCGTTGCCCGAACGGAAAAAGAGTTCGCCGTGAAACTTCGGGATGGTGTGCGACTCCGCAAGAATCACTTCGAGGCCATTCGAAAGCCGCGTTTTGGTGCGCTTGGGCCAAGTCACCGCGCGTTCCGCGGAAAGCCCCGGCACGCCCGTTGCTACTTCTACCGTGCGCGTTGCCATCACGCGGCCTCCTGCGTTTTGGCTTTCACCGGCGTTCGGAAGACGATTGCGCGCTTTTCAGTTCGCAGATATTTTTTCGCGGCGGCTTGAATTTCCTCGCGCGCCACGGCGAGAAATCCATCGAGGATGGTGTTCACGAGTTGTGGCTCATTGTCAAAAAGCGTGAAGCACGCCAGCAAATGCATCAGTCCATACTTCGGCATGGCGCCACCACGGCCGCCTTCGAGCGTGGCGTAATAATCCGAGCGCCATTTCACTTTCAGCTGCTCCAATTCATCCGCGCTGATTCCCTGCTCTCGCACTTCGCGAATCACGGCATCGAACGCCGCCAGCGTGGCTTCGCTCGAATACTCCGGCTTGTGCATGATCTTCGTGGTCATTTGCGTGGGCCCGTTGTATCCGAAAATGTCGTCAATGCCGCCATCCGCGTCCACCGCGATCTGTTTTTCCAGAACCAATTCGCGATACATCCGTCCCGCTCGGCCGCCGTGGAGCGCCTGGTCCAGCAGCGCCATCGCGTACCAATCGGCTGTGCGCCGTGCGGGCATGACGTACCCGATGGCCATTCCGGGGAGCGTCCCGAATTTTTCTTCCACGTTGCCGCGGCGCTCTTCGTTCTGCTCCGGTTCGCTCGGGTCGGCGAACGGCGGAGGCGCTCCGGCGGGAATATTGCCAAAGTATTTTTCTGCCAGCGTGAGGCCTTCTTCGCCCTTCACGTCGCCGAGCATCAAGAGCACGGCATTGTTTGGGACGTAATATGTTTTGAAAAACGCCTGGACATCTTTTAGATCCGCGGCGTCGAGATCGGCAAAATCGCCGTAAAAATTGTGCGCGTTGGCCCAATTGCGGAACGCCACGGGCGGCATGTCCAACCAGGGAAATCCGCCGTACGGCTGGTTCATCACGTTCACGCGGACTTCTTCTTTCACCACGTCGCGCTGGTTCTTCAGATTTTCGTCGTCCACTTTGAGTGCTCGCATGCGGTCGGCTTCCAGCCAAAGCACGCGCTCCAGCGCGTTCGATGGCACCGCTTCGTAATAATTTGTTACGTCGTAGGAAGTCGAGCCGTTCAGCGTGCCGCCGCTCGAATTGATGAGCTTGATGTGCTGCATCTTCGGCGCATTTGCCGAGCCCTGGAACATCATGTGTTCGAACAGGTGCGCGAAGCCGCTGCGGCCTTGCGGTTCCAACCGGAATCCTATTTTGTAGTAGACGCCGACGGTCACGACCGGCGCGGTGGTATCCGGCGCGATCACCACTTTCAATCCGTTTGCCAGCGTTTTGCTTTCGATTGCAACCTGCAGTCGTTTCACGCGTTGCCCCCCATGGCGTTTGCCTTTGCTTTTTTCCCTTCCGAAAGTTTTCCCAATTCAGCGAGCATCGCGGCGGCGTCTTTTGCAAGCACGCGCGCGGCCAAGCGGTTCAGCGCTACATACGCTTCCGGAAATTCCGCCGGACACTCCCGCAAGGCGGCCAGATGGGCCTTCACCACTTTATAATCGCCGCGCGAAAGCGGTCCCGTCCACGCAGCGCGCGGTCCCAGGCGTTCCATATTTTCGAGGACTTGGCGCGTTAGTGGCAAAAGCGCGCGCAGCGCTTCGCTGCGTTTCATTCCAAGCGAAATCAACAACTGCATCCCGGCCTCTTCCACCGCAAGAACGTTTCCGGCTGCCATCGCCGCTGCCGCGTGGTACAAAGCTTTTTTCTCTCCTGCGATTCGAACGGCAGAGCCGCCGAGGCAGCGCGTCATTTGACGGCCCACGCGAACCGCCTCCGTGTCTCCCTCCACGGCAAATACTCTGCCTTCCAGCGACGGCACGGAGACGCCGCTGAACGATTGTAGAGGGTGCATCGAACCAACGGTCGCGCCCTGGGCCTTCACGGATTCCAGCACACTCGCGTCTAACGCGCCGCTCGTGTGCAACACCACTTTCCCACGCAACTCCTCCGCGCCGATTCGCGCAAGTTCCTGGGCAACCGACGTGATTTCATCATCCGGCGTGGTGATCAGGATCACGCGGGACGAGAGGATCTGCCGAGTGGTTCCGGCGTGCGCTTTGCCTGCTCCGATGAAGCGGACAGCTTTTCGCGCCTTGGCTTCGCTGCGCGCGACGACGGCGCCAATTTTCCATCCCAATTCGCGCAATCGGCGTCCCAGTGCGCGTCCCACACGACCTGCTCCGACGATGGCGAGCGTCTTTTCCATCTCGTGTTAGCATAACCTGAGGTTGACGCCGACACCAATTTCCATGCATCTTTTCGGACTCGTTCTTTTTGGCTTCATCGCAATTTTCTGGCTCACTCATGGTCTTCGCGTTGCCTATGGCGCCACCCAACTTCCCTGGCTGAAAGACTTTGCTCCTGCCCCGGATGCGGCTTGTCCGCGAATCTCTTTACTGTTTGCCGCCCGTGATGAGGAAGAAAAACTTCCGGCGGCGCTCGCCACACTCATGGAAATGGATTACCCGAATCTCGAAGTGATCGCTGTGAATGACCGTTCGAAGGATTCCACGGGCCACATCCTCGACGAATTTGCCAGGGCGCATCCGCGGCTTCGCGTCGTACACGTCGCGGAACTGCCGCCGGGCTGGCTCGGCAAACCGCACGCGCTGCAGAAAGCCTTCGAGGCTTCCACCGGCGATTGGTTGCTCTTCACTGATGCTGACGTGCGCTTCGAACCGGATGCCCTTCGCCGCGCGGTGGCACTTGCAACGCAGCGCAAACTCGATCACCTCACGCTCTTTGGTGACGTGGAAATGATCGGCTTCTGGGAGAAGGTGCTCATTACTTTTTTTGCTTTCATGTTTCAGCTCGCCAGCGATCCGCACCGCGTGAGCAATCCGCATTCGCACTTCTATGTGGGAGTTGGCGCTTTTCAGCTTGTGAAGCGCTCCAGTTATGAAGCCAGCGGAACGCATCGCCGCCTAGCCATGGAAGTGCTTGATGACATGAAGCTCGGCAAAATCATGAAGCAGTCCGGTTTTCGTTCCGGGGTCGGAATCGCACAGGAGAGCGTGGTGGTTCGCTGGCACGCGGGGGTTGGCAATCTGGTTCGCGGGGTGACCAAGAATTTTTTTGCCGCCGCCGGCTACAGCGTGTCGTTCGTAGCCGTGGCCGTTGCGGGATTTTTGCTCATGAATATCATGCCATTCGTGGGTGTCCTTTTCGGGCACGGCTGGATACGCGCGCTGGCAGTTGCTTCGCTGGTCATCCTGCTCTTCTTCCACACGGCGATCGCCGTCACCATGCGCGTCTCGCCACTCTATGCGCTGACGCACCCACTCGGGGCCTTGCTCATGATTTACATGCTGCTGCGCTCGACAGTGATCACGCTAAGGCAAGGCGGCATCGTCTGGCGCGATACATTTTATCCGCTCGAGGAACTCAAGCGCGGCGTGGTTTAGCCTGCCGATTCAGCTGCTGCCTGTAGTTTCTCCGCAGAAAACATTCCAGCTAGATCCTTCTGTTTTAGCGAGCGGATGCGGTCGCGTAGTTGGGCGGCTTTTTCGAATTCGAATTTCTTGGCGGCTTCGCGCATTTGCGTTTCGAGCTGCTGCAACATTTCGGCGAGTTGTTTTTCGCTTTTGATCCCCGCGGCGGCGGCATCGAGGCTTACATCATCCAAGGGCACAGTCACGTAATCGGCTTCGACGATCTTGGCCAGCTCCATATCCACGGACTTGATGATGGACATCGGGGTGATGTTGTTTTCCTTGTTGTAGGCGACCTGCTTGGTGCGCCGCCGGTTGGTCTCGTCAATGGCCTGGTTCATGGAATCGGTGCGGCGGTCGGCGTAGAGAATGGCGCGGCCTTCGATGTGGCGGGCGCAGCGGCCGATCGTTTGGATTAGCGAGGTGTTGCTGCGCAAGAAGCCTTCTTTATCGGCGTCCAGAATTGCGACGAGCGAAACTTCCGGCAAGTCCAAGCCCTCGCGGAGCAAGTTGATTCCGATCAGCACATCGAATTCACCGCGGCGCAAATCGCGCAGAATTTTAATGCGGTCGAGCGTTTCCACCTCGGAATGGAGGTAGCGGCATTTCACGCCGATTTCCGAGAAATATTCGGAGAGGTCTTCCGCCATGCGTTTCGTTAGAGTGGTCACAAGGACGCGCTCGTTTTTTTCCGCGCGCACACGAATTTCTTCCAGGAGATCGTCCACTTGGCCTTTCACCGGACGAATTTCGACCTGAGGATCCACTAGCCCTGTCGGGCGAATCACCTGTTCGACTACGACGCCTCCCGCTTTGGTCAGCTCGTACGGGCCGGGCGTGGCGGAGACGTAGACGACTTGATTCATGCGGTGTTCGAATTCTTCAAAGGTGAGCGGGCGATTATCCAGTGCCGAGGGCATTCGAAAGCCGTAGTCCACCAGGGTTTGCTTGCGGGCGCGGTCGCCATTGAACATGCCGCGCACTTGGCCGACGGTCTGGTGGGATTCGTCAATGAACATCAGAAAATCCTGCGGGACATAGTCGAGGAGCGTGGGCGGCGCTTCGCCGGGGAGGCGGCCGCTCAAATGGCGTGAGTAATTTTCGATGCCGTGGCAGTAGCCGATGGTACGCATCATCTCGATGTCAAACATGGTGCGCTGCACGACGCGCTGGGCTTCGACGAATTTGCCCTGCTTCTCCATTTCCTTCTTCCACCACCATAGCTCTTCCTGAATGCTGACGATGGCGCGATCGCGCTGTTCCTGCGGCATGACGTAGTGCGTTTTCGGGTAGATGGGCACACGCGTCAAATCTTCCTGGCCAGCGCGGACTTCGCCGGTCAGTGGATCGATTTGGCGCAGCGCGTCAATCTGGTCGCCCCACATTTCGATGCGGTAGCCCTGGTCTTCATAGGTGGGATAAATTTCGATGGTGTCGCCGCGCACGCGAAAGGTTCCACGCCGCAAGTCTTCGCTGCGGTCGTACTGAATGTCCACGAAGCGGCGCAGCAGCGCTTCGCGGGGGATTTGCTGGCCTTTTTCCAGCATGACGAGCATTCCGTAGTAGGCCTCGGGCGAGCCGAGGCCGTAAATGCAGGAGACCGAGGCGACGATGACGACGTCGCGGCGCTCGAAGAGGGAGCGTGTGGCGCTCATGCGCAGCTTGTCCAGCTCGTCGTTGATGGTGGCTTCTTTATCAATGTAGATGTCGGCGGATGGGACGTAAGCTTCGGGCTGGTAAAAATCGTAGTAGCTGACGAAATATTCGACGGCGTTTTCCGGAAAGAAGCCTTTGAACTCGTGGTAGAGCTGCGCGGCCAGCGTTTTATTGTGCGCCAGGACCAGCGCGGGGCGGTTGGCCTCTTCGATCAGCTTGGCCATGGTGAAGGTCTTGCCTGATCCGGTGACGCCGAGCAACACCTGGTGCTTTTCGCCGGCTTCCAGGCCGCGAGTAAGCTGCTCGATGGCCGCGGGCTGATCGCCGCGCGGCTGATAGCTGCTGTGCAGCTTGAAATTCATGGGGAGGGTCTCCTGCCGGTCTGGCGGCCACTGCTGAAACTTACATTATACTCCGGCCTGCAAGTTCTCGGCTTTTTGCGCTGGGAAGCCAGTATCCAGGCGCCGAGTAAAGAGGACCTAATGAGAATACTGCTGTAAAATGCGCACATCAGCCATGATGAAAATTCCGAGATCCCAGTGTTTGGCCGGAAGGATTGTAAAGCCCTGTTTAGCTATCTGGCTTCTCGTACCCCAGATGAACGCTCTCACTACTTTAAGAATAGCAACTTTATGTTTCCCCGCTAGCAATCAATCTAAAGATGCGACTTCGCAACCTGGATTGCCGCAACCGAGCCCAGATATTTTTCGGGTCTTAATAATCAGCAATGGAACGTCGTATGACAAGGTGACTTGGTCAGAAGACTTCAACGTGGTGGCCCCCAACGGGAACATGCTCTTTGTGAGTAACACTCCGTTTTCCTCTACCGAGGTGTCAGACAAACAGTTTCAGTTGTTGGTAAAGTCAGCGGCGAAGATTCTGCGCCGCGGTCCTGAGCTAAATGAAAATGGGAAAGTAGTCGGGGAAAGAGTTCTGTGCCTCTTTTCACCGGTTAAGGCCGGTGGCCCCTCCCAATACAATGTAATCTGGACGTCGGGTGCGGTCCTCTGGAGACTCTCCGGCGAGCACCTGGAAGATGTGCAGTCTCTAGAGAACAGATTGAACGCGGAGGGCACCCGCGCGCTGTGGAAGTGGGCTACTGCACAAGCAAAGCATCCATAACTGATCGTACCCGCCGACTAACTAACATTTCTAGCTCAGCCCTAATAACTCGGAAATCGTAAACAGATAGCGCGCCACCTATAAGTGAGTGCAGCTTCGAATCAAGGACGATTCGGGGACGCGTCGGTGACTAGGAGGACTTCGGCGTGGCTTTTTGCGTCGACTTTGTAGTGGACGCGATTGGAGCCGTCGGCTTTCGCGACGGTGACGTCCATGCGCTGGGTGGCTTCTTCGGTGGCGCGGACGACGAGGCCGGTTTGCACGGAAATGTAGGTGAAGGTTTCGTTGGTGCCTTGGGCGGTGCCGGTGGTTTTCAGGTCGTGGAGCTTGAAATCTTCGGGGGTGGCGTCTTTCGAGGAGGAGTTTTGTTTCAGTGTCGCGGTGGTCAGGAGGACGGCGCAGGTATCGGGGGCGCCTGCAGCGGTGGAAATCTCTCCCGTGTTCGAAAGCTGGCTGGCGCGGCAGGGTTCGTTTTTCACGTACTGCGATTCGCGCTCCCAGGTCAGCGAGGCGATCGGGGAAGCGGCGTCTTCGGCTTGCTCGGACTTCCATTTATCGCCGACTCGCGCGCCTTCCGGTGGGAACGTCCATGCGAACGCGAAGCGCGCGACCCATTCTTGCCAGGCTTGTTGGTGTTCGGGAGAGAGAGCGTCCAAGCCGGTGACTTGCCGCACGAGGCCGTCCGGGGAAATCGTGAATTCGATGCTCGCTTCCGCGGGTTGCCCGCGCGGCGGCTGTCTTCGGTCGTCTTTTTTGACCGGCTTCTTCAACGGTGAATCCGAATCCAGCATGCGGAATTGGCCTCGCGCATGAATCGCGGCCTTGCCATTCGCTTGCTGTATGTCCAAGACATCCATCTGGAACAAGCCATGTGCGTCCAATTGTGCGGCCGTGGGCGCCAAGGGAGCGGTGACGTTGCTTTCGGTCTTGACCGATTTGTCGACGCGGAAGCGAATCAGGTAGGTGATCCTCTGGCCGGCTTGGAGTTTGGGGAGAAGGCTGGCGCGTTTTTCGCCGGCGGCTGCGGCGGTCAGCGCAAGAAAAAAGATTGCGGCAATCCATGGAACAGTGCGTGTCATGTTAGATGAAGGAATTTTTGTGACTGCGACCCAGAACGCCTTTGCGCCATCGCACATCCTTTACACATCGATTGAAATTCAATCCGCAGGCTGGCGTGCGCTCAGCTTTTCCACGGAGACCTTTGGACCATCTAGTGGCCCCAGAATCTTGAGGACGTGGCCGAGGCCGGAGTCCATTGTTTTGCGATCCTTGCTCTTGCGCGTGCTGGCCGTTTCGATGGCCAGATCCGCGTCGCGCCCGAAGCTGAGCGTTCCGTTGACGAGCGTCCATTCCTTTCCGCCGTCCAGGCGCAGTTCTTCCAGTAAGATGCTACGATCCTTAAAACTGAAAGCACCTTCTCCGGAGGCCCAGCGTGAAATTCCGGTGTGCGCGGCTCCGTCGGCGACGCTGGCGTTCACGTCCCAGCCGCGAAATTCTACTTTGCTCAGATGGATTTCGCCGCGGCCGGTGAGTTTTGCCAGCAATTCTTCGCGGCCTACGCCGGCGGTTTTCAATTGCAGAGTTCCGGAGGCCGCACCGGCCAGGCGTTCAGCGACGTGCCCGGTTCCTGGAAGTAGCGCCAAGTTTACGCGGTCCAGTTCCGCGGTGGTTTCGTAGACGGGACGCGGCAGGAACTTCGCGTCAATTTTAGCGTGCACAGTGCCACCGGCCCATTCCGCGCTGGCGTCCTTTACTTCCAACTGCAGATCGTGCAGCGAACCCCGGGCGTGGAGCTTTTCCAGGTTCAACTTTTCGATGGTCAGTTTCGCCACATCGAGCTCGCCTTCGGCATTCACGCGCCGCACCAATTCGCTGGCGGGCGTGGCCGGAGCGGAGCCGCCAAGCAGTGAAGGCAAGAGCCGCTGCAGCCAGCCCGGCCGGGCTCTCGGCCCAACCCAGCGATCCAGTTCTGCGGCGTCTAACTGGTCTCCGTTCAAATGAAACGTCCACTTCGGCGCGCCATCGCCGTCCGTTGCTGGAGATTCCCCGATGTCTCCAGACCAAGTTCCGCCAAATGCTTCCACCTTTATTAGTCGCGCGATGTGCCGCCCGTCGGCCCAATCCAATGCACCCTCGGAGATTTTCATGGGCTGGTTCAAACCCGCGACCGTCAAGTTCGCCTTGCTGAAGCTGATTCTCCCGTTCCATTTGCCGCGGAACGGCTTTTCCCATTCCCATTTCGTGGCGGCCGTAGCTTGACCATTCAATTCCCAGCCGTGATTCAGCGGATGGCCGAACGCGGCGGACAGTTTCAGAAAATCGTCGACCTTAGAGATATTTCCTTCGATGCTGAGGCTGCCGGCTTGGCTGCTCAGATCTTCGGTGAAGGTAAGGTCGGCAGCGTTTTCCAGGGGTGGCGCGGCCTTGCGTTTCTTTTGCGCTGCTGCATCGTGAGTCTCCTTGCCGAACTCTACGCGCACGGGACCAAGGACGAACATCGAGCGATTACGGCCTCCGCTCACCGGCCCGATATGCAACGGCTCCGTGAAGTCGGGTACCTTTACGATTCCTCCGCTGCTGGAGAGCGCTGCTGAGTGCAGTGCCAGCGGCCATCCGCTGAGGACCATTCCGCCAGTGAAATACTGCTCCGCGGTGATTTCTTCGGACACGTCAGGATGAAACGCGCGATACCAGGCCAGCAGATCGGAGGCTTGAATGCCCATGGAGTCCACGCGCAATTCCATGGAGCGTGCGCTTCCTCCTGCCAGCTCGAGCATTCCACGCAGATTGGACTTCGGGCCCTCCACGGCGATTTGTTCGGCAACTAGATTTCCTGTACCAATATTCCAGCGGCCTTTCAGATTCGCGCTCAAGCGCGGATTGTCGGTGCGTTCCGTCAGGTCCCAGCGATGGATTTGTGCGGCGCGCGCTTGCACGGAAAAGGTCCAGTCGCCGGGCTGATCCTCTTTGGCGTTTGCGCTTTTCGCGGTGGCGTCGAAAGCGAAGGCGCCGCGCACGCCGTAGTCCTGGCCGTGGAGGAGACGAAACACATCCGCGAGAGAGGCTTCGCTCCATTGCAAGGAAATCTCCGCGGGCTGCAAGCGGGTGGAGGTGCCGGCGACGTCTCCGCGGACGCGGATGGTGCCGGCGGATTGCAGCGAGACTCCGCTGCGCCAGGGCTGCGCTTCCAACTGCAACTGCCAGCGGCCGGTGGAGACTTGCTCGACGCTTCCGGAAACGTTTGTGAAGGCGAAGGCCTGCTTGTCTTCGCCGGTCTTGAAATTGATGCGCCCTTCGTCAAACTCAATTCGTTCGAGGTGATTCACGGGTGCGACGGGAGAAGGAGGACCGTAGCCGCGCGAAATTGTGGCGGGATTGGATTTCGCCGGGGGCAGCCACTGCTCCAGGTTCCAGCGGCCCTGGGAATTTCGGACGAGAACGAGGCTCGGTTTGCCGAGCCACAGCGTGCCGAATTCGAAATGTCCGCGCAGCAGGCCCATCCAACGAAGACCGGCGCTCATGTGTTCCGCGCGGAGAAAATGTTCGTAGCCAAACGCAGGGTCCTCGCCGACGGTCACGGCGTTGGCATCGAGCTGCGGACTAGGGAGAATTCGAACGTTGAAGCTTCCCACTTCCACGGGGCGGCCAAAGGCGCGTTCCAGATGCGCCACGAGATAGTTGTGAACGCGGTGGGTGCGCGAGAGCAAGGACACGGCGGCCTGCAGGGCGATCAGAAAAACCAGGATCGCCAAGACGGGTTTCCACCATTTTCGCAGCTCGTTCATCTCGCTCGGAAGTCTCGCAGACTCGGGGTGAAATGTGTAGCGACGAAAGCTACTTCTGAAGAGGGAGAAGAATCAGCTCGGCGCTGAGATGAACGCGTTCGACGGTGCGCTAGTGCACCGTGTGGAGCATGCGGCTCCATCGCGTGCGCGACGGAAGATGGGCCAGCGTTTGGAAAATCCCGCTCAAGCGCGACCAAAAGGTGCTTTCTCCACTGTAATCGCCGCTGGTTGCATCCACCGACCAATAAATCAAAAACGGCCGGCCCATGATGGCGCTGCGATCCACGAAGCCCCAGTAGCGGCTGTCCAGGCTGCGGTCGCGATTGTCGCCCATCGCAAAGTATTTATTCGGAGGAACGACGATTTCGTCGCCGTGAATGTATTTGCGCATCTCTTCGGCCCATTCCGGTTGCATGGCGGAGGTGATGAACTGGCTGCGCGGCGGAGGAAAATTGTAGTTCAGCGGATCATAGGGAGCGGCGCCGTCGTGCACGGCGTACGGCTCCGGGAGCAGCTTGCCATCAATGAACACTTGCTGGTCCACCAGCTTCAAGCGGTCTCCCGGCAAACCAATGACACGTTTCACGAAATGCTGGTGATCGGCAAAAGGGTACTTGAAAACGATGATGTCGCCGCGCTCGAGCGAGCGGTAGGGCAGCAGCTTTTCATACCACGCGCCGGTTCCACCGAAGATGAATTTGTTCACGAGGAGGTGATCGCCGATCAGCAGGGTGCCTTCCATGGAGGCGGAGGGAATCTTGAAGGCCTGGACGACAAAACTCGTTCCGAACAATGCGAGGATGACGGTGACGAGCAGCGACTCCAGATATTCGGAAATGGTGGTTTGATCGCCGTGGTGCTCCGTGACTTCCTGCTTTGTTTCCGGCGCTTGCGCTTCCACCTGCGCTGCCATCTCTTCGGGCATTCGGGATTAGCCTTTCGGTTCCGCGTGTTCGAGCTGCTGGAGGGCGCTACGCGCGGCGCGTTGTTCCGCCTCTTTTTTGGTGCTGCCTTCGCCTGCGGCCATGCACTCGCCATTGACCCACACTTCGATCAGAAAAACCTTCTGGTGGTCCGGGCCACTCTCGCCTGCGAGCCGGTATTCGGCGGGAGGCTGGCCGCGGCCTTGCAGGAATTCCTGCAAGGCGGACTTGCGATCCGATTCGGAGATACTCTCGCCGCGTTCTTCGAGGGCCTGTTCGAACAACAAGCGCCGCAGGATTTCCCGCGTCGAGCCGAGTCCGGCATCCAAGTAAATAGCGGCGACTACCGCTTCAAATGCATCGGCCAGAATCGTGGGCTTCTCGCGGCCGCCCGTTTTTTCCTCGCCGCGTCCCAGCCGCAGGTGTTCGCCCAATCGCAGCCGCCGCGCCGCCGCTTCCAGCGAACTTGCATTCACGATCCGCGCCCGGCTTTTGGAGAGCTGGCCTTCGCTCCACTCCGGAAAACTCGCCAGCAGATATTCGCTGGTGAGCAGTTCCAGGACCGCGTCGCCCAGGAACTCCAAGCGCTCGTTGTCCATGGGAAGCGAGTCCTTGCTTGACTCTTCGGAGCCGGACCCTCTTAGCTCGGGGACAGACGAACTGTGCGTCAGCGCCTTCTCGAGGAGCGCGGGTTGTGAAAACTTATGCCCCAATCGTTCTTCGAGCGCTCCGTCGTGGATCTGAGTGGTCTCGTGCATAAATCCGCGGCGCTTCCGAAGGCTTTTACTTTGGCGCGCTCAATTGCGTGGCGCTTAGCTTTTTCGCTTCCTCGGCGCCGTTCTTGCACGTCCCTTGAAGGCTGCTTTGCATCGCTGCGCACTTGTTGAAGGCGGCGATCGAATCGTCAAAGTGCGAGGCCTTTTCGTTGGCCGTGCCAAGCAAATAATAGTTTACCGGGTCTGGAGCGGGATCGAGCTTCACGGATAGTTCGAGCTCGGGAATCGCCTCAGCGTACTTCCCGCGCCGCACATATACCAAACCCAGCCCGCTATGTGCTGCGGCCAGCGTCTGGTTTTTCGCGCGATCAAACGCGTCATCCGTCAAGTTCGCAGGCTTGGGGAGAGTCGGGGTAAGTTCGATGGCGCGCTTGCAATACGTCTCAGCCTTCACCAATTGCTTCGCCGGATCCTCTTTGGTTGCATTCAAGGCCCGAGGTATGGTCTGTCCCAAAATGGCGAGTGTAGCTACGTCATTGGGGGTTAACTCGACGGCTTTGTCTCCAGTCTCGATCATCTTCTGCACTTGCCCGCTCTGCAGGTAGACCATGGTCAACGTCGCTAAGACGACGGGTTTGTAGCGGCTCTGCGGATACTTCTGGTTGAACGCTTCCCCCGCATCGATCTTCTTGTTCAAATCCGTTACCGGAACGTCTTGAAAAGTCTTATACGCGGCATCCTCTTCCGCATTCACTGGTGCCGGCGCGTCCAGTGACAGGGCGGGGGCGTCAGGGGTTTTCGGCTTGTCACCGGTTTGCGCGGGCGGCGGAGCCTGAGTTCCTTGTCCGCTTGGGGTTCCTTGCGCGGCCGCGATTCCGCTCCAGCAAAGCAGCAAGGCAGCTACGGCTGCCGCTTCCAACCAGCTGTTCCAAATCCTTTTCATTCTTTTTCTCCTCTTGGGTTCAGTCTCTGCGATTCTTCCCACGAGCTGCTTAACACGGAACGTGATTTATTTCGGAGCGGCGGGCTGCGTCGCACCCATCTTCTTGGCTTTTTCCGCGTTTTCCTTGCACGTCGGCTGCATGTTTCCCGGAAACTCCGCGCACTTGTTGAATGCCGCCGCCGCATCATCGAAGTGCGACGCGTTCAGATCGGCGACGCCCAACACATAGTAGTTCACCGGATCCGCTCGCGGGTCCAGTTTCACAGATTGCTGGAGTTCGGTGATGGCACCGGCAAAATCGCCGCGGCGGAAGTCCACCAATCCCAGCCCGCTATGCGCGATGGCAAGCGTCTGGTCCTTCGCTTGCGCAAACTGCGCGTCTGACATGGTGTCCGGCTTGGTGATAGTGGGCATGGTTTCGATGGCGCGCTTCGAATACTCCTCCGCTTTTGAAAGCTCACCGCTCGGGTTCGGCGTGTTGGAGGTGATGACGCGCGGAATCGTCTGCCCGAGCATAGCCAACACCTGTACGTTTTTGGGATTCAAAGCGAGGGCCTTCTCGCCGGCATCTTCCATTTTCGGCACCTGGTTGGTCTGAAGGTAGGCACTAGTCAGATCTGAGTAAACGGAAGCCCGGTAACGGCTCACCTGATACTTTGTCAAAAATGCTTCGCCAAGTTCGATCTTTTTCTTTGGATTTTCGGGCGAAACCGCGTGGAACTCATCATAAGCGGCCTGCTCGTGCTGGTCAGCAGGCTTGACCAATTCCAGTGAATTCTCGGTGTTTATCGGGGACTTGTCTTTGCCATTGGCGATCGAGGTGTTGCTCGATGCCGGGGCTCCACTTACAGGCGCCCCCGTCATCTGCCCCGCGGCAATGCCAGCGCAGCAGAACATCAAACCAGAGATGATACTCGTCCCTCTCCAAATCCTCCCGTTTCGTCTCACGTAGACCTCCTTCATCAAACAGCTTTCACACTTCCAGTCACATGCGTCCAAGTCACTCCAGAAATCGTTTCTTCAAACTACAATCGTCATCCACTCACGGCCGGGCTGAGGGTTTTTCTCCTGCAAACGCAGCGAGTCCTCTTTGCGCCGCCAGCCTGGCTTGCTCTGGCGCGCCTTCCACGGCTAGCGCGGATTCGAACTCCGCCTTCGCCACGCTGGGGTTTCCCTCCGAATCGTAAATGCGTCCAAGGTAGACGTGCGACCACGCCAGCACCATGGGGTCTTGCGTCGCCGCGTGTTCACCAGCGGTTAGCCGCCCGAATACTTGCTTGGCCCTCGCGGCATCCTGATCGAGCGAAGCCACCACGCCGATACCAAACCACGCCCGAGGCTGGTCCGGATACCGCGTTAGCACTTTTTGAAAGGAAGCCTCCGCCGCGCGCGGATTCTTCGCCGCAATCTGGCGTTCACCCTCCGTCAGTGCCGCGATGACGTCGGCATCATTCGGCACGGTCGTGGGAGTTGCTCTTCGCAGGCGCGCGATTTCCGCCTGCGCTGCTTCGTCGCCGGGCTGCGTGGAGTCGGCCTGCGCGAATTTCACGGTGGCCAGACGCTTGGCCTCGGCTGTTACGTCAATACTTCTCACCAGGTCCGGAAAGAAGTACTTCATGGAGGGTTCGGAGTTTTCAAACTTCGAGAGTGCGACAAAAAGCGGCCTCACGAACACGTAGCCGTCCTCGTCGTCCCGGCTCATGGCCGCATCGCGCTCGCCGGGGGACATACGCTTGAGTTTCAGCTCCACGGCACGAACCGTGCACTCCGCGAAATAGGACGCGTAGTCATCTTTCAGTTCGGGCGCCAGACGCGGCGCAGTCGCCGCGGTCTCAAACAACGGCCGTTTCACTGCGATCACGTGCGAATACATCAGCGGCAGCGGGTCCAACAGATAATGCAGGAAGGCGTGGCGCAGCATGTCCGTGGGAATTTCTTCCCCGCCGCTCAGCACCAGCGCGTAGTGATCGCCGAAATTCCGCACGTTGGTGATCCGCCCCACCAGTGGCTCGACGATGACCATGAACGACCGCGGATCGCTCTGGTCCAATATTTGCCGCAGATATCCCGTCGAAACGAAGACAATTTGCGAAACCGAATCGTGCAGCCGTTCGATTTCCCGCTCGTAAATCGGCTGCACCTGCCGCCACATCACGCCGATCTTCTGTTCCTGATAGTAATTCGCAAGGATTTCGCTGAAGCCTTCGAGGGCGATCACTTCCGGCGGCAAATCATCGCGGCGCAAAACGGATTGAAACTGCGGTGCTGGCCCCGAAACCAGGCCGAACCACAAATACCTCGAAAGCGTCGCGCCGGGATCGCGCAATTCATGCTTCCGGTAAAACTCGCGCAAAGCCTCCACGGCTGGCCCTTGCTGCGCGCGCAATTTCTCTCTCATCTGCGCCCGGTACGGCGTCCAATTATCCGACCGCACGTCGGATTCGAAACCGGCCGCGAGCAGCGCACACATGGTTGTAAACATGGCCTCGCTGCCATCCACGGTCACCGGACTTTGCGGAGCGGAGCGCACTTCCCGGCGCGCCGGCGCCGATTTGGCCGGAGCTTGCGGCGGCGTTGGCACTTTGTCTGGAGCCGAGGCGGGAGCTTGGGCCCCCGCCGGAGAAACCATCACGGCACACAACGCGAGCAATACGATTTGTAGCTGAAGTTTTTTCATGCCTCTCGCCGCAGTTCTCACTTGAGCCGGTCGCTGCCTACATTCCACCGATCGCGGTATTCAGCACGGAAGGGCATCCCTGTGAGCGGACTATGTCCTATCGCAATGCTGCGGCATCTTGTCAATCTACCGTCGTGTACCTCTTCCGTCAAGGAATCACATGCCATTTCCTGCCGTATTCTGGTGCAACGTTTGTCTCTTTTCGTGGCATCTGTTAACAGAGAAGATGCCGTCATCCCCCGGACGGGATGGCTAACGCGAAGGCGGCTAATTCAAGACCTCGCATGATAAAAGTGCCGTCCTTACTTAGAGTCTCGCTGGCCGTGGTCGTCGCATGCTCGCCGCTCTCCGCGCAATTGGTGCGCGAGAATTCCGCGTCACCCGCCCAACCATCGCAGCCCAGGCAGTCCGCGCAGAGTCCTGCATCCACGCCAACGCCCACTGGCAAGCGCCGCATTTCGCAGGAAATTCAGCTCACGGGCGAATCGTCCTGGACAGACACCGGCATTGATGTGCAAGCCGGCGAACACGTGGTCATTACCGCCTCCGGCAAATTACGCTACGCCGACGCTAAAGCCGACAACACACCGGACGGGCTCGCGCGCGGCTTCAAGGACTTGCTTCGCGATCTTCCCTTCAATGATGCCGGCCGCGGCGCGCTGATTGGCCGCATCGGCGACGCGGACATCGCACAGCCATTCCTCATCGGCGTGAAGCGAGACGTTCTTGCGCCTGTCTCTGGCCATATTTCCGTTGGGATTAATCAGGCCAGCAGCGACGACGCCGATGGCACGTACGTCGTGCGCATCGAAGTCTTTGCGCCCGAAGGCGGCGCGGCCCGCGTCGTGGCCAGACAAGTCAGCTTTCTTCCAGGAATTGACAACAACCTCTTCTCCAAAATTCCGCGGCGCGTTGGCGACAAACACGGCAATGCTGGCGACATGGTGAACTTTCTGATCATCGGTTCTGAAGACGCGATGCAGCGCGTCTTCACCACAGCGGGATGGGTCAAGGTGGACGCCGACGTCAAAGACACCGTTCTTCACGGTCTGATCGAAAGCCTATCGAAAGAGTCCTACTTGACGATGCCCATGAGCCAGCTTTATCTCTTTGGCCGCCCGCAAGATTACGGCTGGGCGCATGCGGAACCCATCAGCGTCGTCCGCTCGCGCAATCACCTACGAATCTGGAAAGCGCCGTTCCAGGTCCATGGCCAAACCTTGTGGGTTGGCGCCGCCACGCATGATATTGGCTTTGAGAAAGATCAGCGGAACAATGGGCTCACCCACAAGATCGATCCCAATATCGACCTCGAGCGCGATTACGTTGAAAAAACGCTCTCCTCCACCGGGCTCGTCGCCGAAGTTACTCACTTTCTCCCCACCAACCCGCTCACCGAAGCCAAGACCGCCACTGGCGGCACGTTTAGTTCGAACGGGCAAGTCCTCATCCTCAAGCTCGAGGAGTCCGCCACCGCTCAGTGAGTCCAATGCGGGAGTGGAGTCAAAGGTTCTTGGACCATGCGCGAAGTCGTCCCACAGCCATTTTTTCACTGAGCCACGGCTGCGGGGCCAAGCGGGAGAGTCAAGACCTCGCGGAAAAGAAGGATGCCACGGGCGGCCGCTCTCCTTGTGGCGCATCCACGAGCTGCGCCAAGGTTAGAAGCGCGGTCCGCCCATAGTGCTCGCCTTCAAGAATTCGCACTTCCAGCATCAGCCCGGGCTCGTGCGCTTCGATCACCCTCACTTTCAGCCCTGAGGGCAAGAGCAAAACCTTTTGATGTGCGATCAGCAGGGAGAAACCCACATCGTCGTTGGCGGCGTCCAATCTGTCCCGCTCTTTCTGGCTGGCTTGGTCCACAGCGGCCAGCATGTATTTTTCCTTGCCGCCGCGGACCTCGAATACGCGCCCAACACTCTTGCTCGCGGCACTTCGTTTTGGGGTGGGAGCTGGCGCGACCTTTGCCGCACCTTTGACTGTTCCCAGAAAGCGATAGCCCTTGCGCGGCAGCGTCTCCACGAAGCGCGGCTTTCGGGTCCCGTCTCCCAGCGCTTGCCGAAGCTTTTTCACTGCGGTGTTCAGGCTGTGGTCGAAGTCCACAAAGGTGTCCGCGGGCCAAATCCGTTCGCGCAACTCCTCCCGAGTCACCAGATCGCCCGGCCGCTCCAGCAGAATAACCAGAACTTGGAAGGGCTGCTGCTGCAGCTTGATTTTCGTGCCCTTCTTGAACAGCTCCCCCGCGTGGGGATCAATGGCGAAGTCGCCAAATTGGATCAGCCGGGATGCGTGCGCTTGCGAAGTCATTCATTTCACTCGTATTGGCCGCAGAATATAGCATCAGTCGCGCCTGTTGCGGAACATTCCTCGCGCTCTCGGTTCACCCCCAGTTCACCTCCAAATTACCCCCCGTGCATTGAGCTCCTCTGGGTTCTGAGCGAAAGTGACGCAACGTTGAGGGGCGGCAGAAAGGCCCCAAGCGAATCCGGTGAGCCGGCATCGCTACTAGGAATTGAAGCGAGAAGCAAAAAGGATCACCAGAGCTTCGACGATTCCCACCACGTTGCCTCCCCGGGCGACGCCACCACGCAGTAAAAAAACCACCTCCTCTGCCCTGAACAGAGGAGGTGGTCTCTTTTTCAGCGCTCAGTGCCCTGCCCGCTCTACCTTACTGGAATGTTTCCTTCCCTTGGGCGGTCTTCCTCAATTTGGAGTATGATTCCGCCCCGGCCAAGCCTCAGACGCCGAACCGCACTTTCCCTCAGGAGGTGGCTCGTGGTCATCGCCAAGCCAGACAACGAAGCAGGCCGCATCGTGGCCCTGGAAAAGTACGCCATCCTGGATACCGATCCCGAACAGGCCTTCGACGATCTCACTCTTCTGGCGTCGTTTGTCTGCAAAACGCCCATCGCCCTGATTTCTTTGGTAGATGAGGACCGCCAGTGGTTTAAGTCGCGCGTAGGCATTGATGCTTCCGAGACCTCCCGCGAGATTGCGTTCTGCTCCACGGCGATTTTGCAGCCCGACGTTTTCGTGGTCTCCGATGCGCTAAAAGACGACCGTTTTCGCGATAATCCGCTGGTCGCCTCCGACCCCAATATCCGCTTCTACGCCGGAGCCCCGCTCATCAACGAGGATGGATACGCCCTCGGGACACTCTGCGTTGTGGATCGCGCGCCTCGCGAATTGACGTCCGAACAAAGAGAAGCGCTAAAAGCACTGAGCCGCCTGGTTCTGGCGCAGCTCGAATTTCGCCGCAACTTGATTTTGTTAAAGGAAGCTCTTACCGATCGCACCAAAGTGGAACACGAACGCCAGCGCGAGCTCATTCACGTCCAGGAAACCTTGATGCGCGTGATGGGGATTCGCCACTGAACATCTCACTCGCCGGAAGTGTTCTGCGCTTCTTCGGCATCCATGGTCCGCGAGATTCGTTTCCGTCGCGTTGACTTGCTTCGTCCCCCATCCTAAGATGCGTGCTCCGAAACCCTGTTGCGCTGTGCGCAACGATTTTCGGGTGGAGGGCCTGGTGAACGATTGGAAATTCGCGCAGAAGGACGCCTCCGAAGAGCTCGCCTTGCTTACCCAATTCTCCTTCAAGAAGCGTCAGGCGAACGGCGACGTTAGCTTCGTGATCACCATAAGAGAATATGTCGCGCCTCCCAAGAATCAGTTCGCGCGCTTTTTCGCGCAGGCGGATAAACACGTCAACCAGAAAATCGCGCCGATTCTGCCGACGGGCTGGGGAAACTCCATCCTCGATGCACTCAATGACTGTATCCGAATGATCCGCCAATTTCCGTGCGAGGGAGAGGAGACTTCCACGGCGACTGGGGCGTCCGGCGGCTGACACAAGCGCCAGCATTCCCCAGTCTACACTTGAAAAATCTCGATTGCCGTCACTGGAATCGTGCGGCCGTTAGAAAGGCGCCAGTGAAAATCCTCACGAAAGAATTGAAGCCCGGCATTATGGTCCTGGAGTTAAGCGGGCCGCTACAGATGGGCGTCGAATGCAAACAGCTGGAACTGGCCTTCGATCAACTGATCCGCGACAGCCATACGCGCGTCATCGTTGATCTTTCACAGGTGACCAAGCTCGACAGCGGCGGTTTGGGAAAACTCGTGAACTGTTTTTCTCGCCTGAAGACCGCTGGCGGCGCGCTTCGTCTCGCCGGCGTCACCGGCATGATCGACGGCATTCTAAAATTAACGCACGCCGATCACTTTCTGAAATCCTATCCCACCGCCCGCGAGGCCGCCGAAAGCTTCTCGGATTCCTCGCACTCGACAACCAACTAGTTTCGCCGAATCATCCATCCTCATGAAAGCATCCGCCCTTCGCGCAGCGCTTCTCGTACTCTCGGTTGCAGCCGCAGCCCCAGGGTGGACTGCGCAGGTGACGAGAACATCTTCAGGCTCTCCCGCAGCCGTCCTCGAGCAGCGAGACTGGCCCGCCTACGGCGGCGCACCTGAGAACAGTCACTATTCAAGCCTTGCGCAAATTAATCGAAGCAACGTTAAGCGCCTCGCCGTCGCGTGGACGTTTGATACGCAGGAGGAAGGCGGCCTCCAGTCCAGCCCCCTCATCGTCGGCGGCGTACTCTACGGAATCACTCCAACCCAAAAAATATTTGCTCTGGACGCCACTACCGGCAAGCTCGTGTGGAAATTTGACTAATCATCGATGCAAATTCCGGCTCACGACCGGAGCAGTAGCCTCACGTCCGAACTGTAGATGTGGACTAAATTTTGCCAGCTGATTTACTTATCTCGGGATGAGGAGCTGCGTTCGAGAGAAGCGCGATCCCAGCTCGCAAGATTGGCGCCGGCTTCATACGTGCTCTGCGCGAACTTCAGGATTTCGTCGCGCGGGGAAGCGGCGCACCGCGCATCGTCGTACATCAACAAAAACTCGTGCATCTTTTTTTGATAGAACGCGCCGGCGGGCTGAACCGTCTGTTGGTCGAAGCCTGCCGGTTCAGGAGCCGTGTACGTGTAGAACGCCGGCCCCGCCACTTCTCCCCCGCCCGGCCACCAACCCAGGCTGATGCATTCGCGCGAGTACGCTTCGGAAGTGATGACGCCTTTTCGGGGCGGGGAGATCCGGCCGCTAAACCGCGTGCAACACAAATCGAAGCTGCCCCAAAAAAAATGAACGGGACTCTGCTTGCCGAGGAACCGCGAGCGAAATTCCTGAAACACAAGATCCGTCGACCGCAAGATCCGCCACAAACGGTTCACATATTCCGGGTCGTACGAGGCATGCGTTTCATCGCGTTCGAATGGAATCGGGTCTGGAATTTCCTGAGGCTTGGCATAGATTTGGATGTTGATGCCCGCGTCCTTCAGCGCCGCAAATAGTTCTCGATAAAAGGCCGCAACCGACTTTGGCGCAAGGGGCACAAACCGTTCTCCCCCATCCGGCGTTCGAATCTCCAGCCGATGGTGAATAAAGTCAAACTCGATCTCAAACGCGCGCCCCTCATAGGGCATTGCGGACGTCGTGAGTCCGCGCGCGCTCACGTAAAGAGCGGCATTCCACCAATGATTCTGCAGCGGCGCAAGTCCCAGGCGGATCTTCCCGACAATCTGCGTCCATAGATGCAGCGTGTGGTACGTGCTTTCCCATTGTCCCAGCGGCAACGCCGGCCAGTCCTGTTCATTCGCCCTCAACGAGGAACCTAGCCCGGGAACGTTCGCCTGCTTGTCAGTTGCAGCCATAAACCCAGATTATGCGCTCAGAGCGCCCAGTTGTCTTTCTCAGTGTTTTGCAGGAGAGGTGCCCTAACGCCGCGCAAAGGCAAATGGGAAGTACCCAACGCCAGCACTTCAGCGGCCGCGGACTGCTTGTTTCGCTCGCCGCGTGGCTGGCCGCCTTTTCGTGCGCAGGGCTGCGCGTGCGGGTCGAACCTCAAAACGCACTCCCTCCGAGCGCTGCAGATAAGCAACTATTTCAAACAGATTTCGTGCCGTCGGATTTCCGTTTGGCCCAAACATCTGGTGAAGCGTCTTTGCGTGAATTTTGGTCTGCGCCGCCAACTTCGGGAAGCCAACTGTGGCATTGATGTAATCACGCAATAGTTCCTTGCCCAGCGCCACTTCGCCAGCGAGCAAGCTTTCCATTGCATCGCTGAGTATCCCTCTTCGAAAAGCGGGATCACGTTTCACATCCGCTTGAACGGTCTCTCTGAAATCTCGCGTCAAAGCCATCTTCACTCCCTTTCTTCCTACTTCCTCTTTCGCTGCAGGTAGTCCTTCCATCGGTTGAGCGCCTGGCCGATATCGTTCTGCTGCCGTTGCTTCGTCCCACCGCCAAGAAGGATGACTATCTCCGCGCCGTCTTTCCCAAAATACACCCGGTAACCGGGGCCGAAATGGATCCTGCACTCGAACACGCCCGCTCCGACGCCCTGAACGTTGGAAAAGTTTCCGAGTCCAACGCGGTACAGCGCCGTTGTCACTTTCCGCCGGGCTTCTGGATTCAGCTTGTCTCGCCAGTCGCGAAAAGGACTGCGGCCGCTACGGTCGATATATTCGCGAATATCAACCATCCGCCTGATGGTAACATTTATTTTACTATTGTCAAGGAGTGGCTAGGCCCAGCATTGGGTGCGCCACACACGGCTGCGAAACGCTTGCTATTTTTCCAGAAGCCCGCTGATCAGCTTGGCGAGCTGCGACTCCTGCCGCAGAACCGCCTCTCGCTGCGCCGCATTGCTTCCCGCTTCGGTCACGCGCGCGAGTTGCGCCGCCAAGTTTCTCACCGCCACATCCTGCGGCACGTAAGTTCGATCCTTTGGCGTGATTGCCTCCCACCCTGATGCTGTGCGATGCAGCTCCCAGAAAACTTTTTCACGCTTCCGCGTGTAGTCTGCTTCTCCACCAGCAAGAGTGGCGCGCGAATCCATCAGCAGATGCGCCCATCCGTGGTCGCGTTTGAGTTCCAGCCGCTCCACCTGAAGTCCTTCGAAAATAACAACCGGCAACGCCAATTTCGCAGGGTCATCCTCGCGCAAAAGGTCTCCAGAGGCATTGCTCAACTCGGAGATGCCCTGCGCAACTTCGGCCTTCGTCGGCTGCTTGTTTTTTGCGGAAATAACGATGCTGCGCGCTACTTCAAATCTGGCGCTTGCAACTTTTGGCGCGCCCGAATCCGGCCGGTCACGCGCGACTGTCGAAGCCGTCTTCGGCGGACGATTGGAAGCTGCAGCGTTTGCCGCGGAGCGTTCCTCAATCAATGTCCCCGAGTCTTGTTGCCGCCCAGAATTGAAAGCTCGTGAAGATGCTGGAGTTTTCGCGGCGGTCTGCGTTGCGCCGCTTTCTATTTTGTACCGGTAGAAACGCGGCGTGCCACGCGACCTCCAATACGGCCCCTCGTAATTCTGCGCCTCCAGTCCCGTGCTCACCAGACTGTAGAAACTGTGCTCCGCCGGTTCCACGACAATTCCGACATGGCCCGGCCAGGCAACCAAATCTCCCCGCTGCGGATGTCGCACCGGCGCAAAATTCTCGTTGCCTGCATAAAGTTCGAACGAGCTCGCATACGGATATTCGAATCCGGCGTCCACGTAAATCTGGTGAACCACATGCGAGCAATCCTGCGACCCGCTCGCCGCGTAGTCCTGCTCCAAGGCGGCGCTGACAATGGCCCTTCCCTCCCTTGCGCTCAACAATCGGACGTTCGCGGCTGCTTCGGGCGCGGTCGTCGTGGATTGCGCATTGGCGGCCTTAAGTCCGGCAAAGCACAGCCAAATGATCCAGAGTGCGCACGAAACTCCGACCGTCCATTTCCAGCGAAAGTGGGTTCTCATTTTCCGCATAATCCAGCGACTTCGCACAATGGTGCTAACAGGCCACCACTCTCAGGGTTCCAAGCCAGACCGCGGGTAGCAATGGACCGTGCTCTGAGCGTACTTGGCCGAATGGCCAGTTAGGGCAGGTCAGTGAAAAACACAGCATTTTTGAAGGGTTATTCAGGAAGGAGGTGTACGACTCGGGAGAAATTTCGAACCTTAGGCGCCAGCCACGGCCCGGCGAAGCACTTCGCGCGATATGTTCGCGCCACTGACGATCAGCACGACATGATCGCCACACGTGCCGCTGGATTTTAGCAGCGCTGCCGTGCTCGCGGCCCCGGCCGGTTCCGCCAGGATATGCTCTTCGAGGAGGAGCACTTCAATCGCCCGCAACAACTGTTCTTCACTCACCAGGACGACATCATCAACCAGGTTTTTCACGTCGCGCACATTCGCTGCCTCTGGCGTTCGCGTCGCAAGGCCATCGGCAATCGTGTCGCACGTTTCCGTTTCTACGACTTTGCCTTGCTTCCACGACAGGTAATACGAAGGAGCGCGCTCCGCCTGCACCCCGATGATTTTCACCTGCGGCGCAATCTGTTTCGCTGCCGCGGCGATTCCCCGAATCAGCGCCGTGTCGCCCATGGGCACAAAAATCGCGCTCGTCTCGGGAAGTTGCTCCAGGATTTCGCACCCAATCGTCGCCGGGCCGGCCGGCAAATCCTCGTCGGTCCCATCGTTCAGGAAATACACGCCCGGCCGCTTGGCGTGCTCCGCCGCCAGCGAGAATGCAGATAATGGGTCGCTGTCCCTGCTCTCGACAATCGCCGCGCCAAGAGCGGCAATCCGAGCCCGCTTCACCGGATTGCAATTCGCCGGCAAGAAAATTCGCGCCGCAATCCCGAACTGCTTCGCCGCATACGCCACCGCCGCCCCGTGATTCCCCGTGCTGGAGGCCACGACTTCCTGCGCCGCCCCGCGCTTCATTCTCTGCGCTAGCGCGTAAAGCGCGCCTCTCGGCTTGAACGAACCCGTCGGCAGCTCCACCTCCAGTTTCAAATAAACATTCCTGCCCGCCATCTTGCTAAGAAACGCAGCCCCCACCAGCCGCGTCCGCGCAAAATATTTCGCCAAAAATCCTTGCGCCTCGCGAACCCTCGCCAAACTCGGCACAATTTGCAAACCAGCTTCGCCCGCCGATCCGTTCATCTCGCTACCCTCACTTCGTACCCGGCCTAGACTATACCCTACTGGGGTTCCTCGACCTCTTCCCCGCGTTTCTTCTCGCCCTCCAAAATCACAATCCCTCCTTAGCGCTAGACAAAAACGCATCTGTCTTACACTCTGCAATTTGTAGTACAATTAGACGTGCGCTCCGTAATCCAGGCAAGGCTTGACCACCCCTCACGAAAACGGCTCGCGGTCCTGGTCCGCGAACTGGGCTGGAGCCCTTCGCAGGTCGTACGTGAAGGCCTTCGCATCCTGGAAGCCAGTTATCTGCGCCGGAAAAAACGCGGCGTCATCGGCATGGGAAAGTTCCGCTCTGGCGTGCCCGACCTGGGTTCGAACAAGAAACATCTGCGTGGATTTGGCCGTTGAAACCGGTGCTGCTCGACACAGGGGTGATCGTGGCGCTCCTGGACCGCAGCGAGAAATTTCACCTGGCCTGTGCCACGGCCATCCGCGAATTGGAAGCGCCGCTCATCACCTGCGAAGCCGTGATTGCTGAAAGCTGCTATCTGCTGCGCAATCTCCCGGGCGCGCCGGAAGTCGTAGCCGAAAACGTCGCCGCGGGTATCTTCCAGATTCCCTTCCAATTGTCGCGGGAAACCGCCGGCGTTAAACAGGCATTGCGAAAATATCGTGACCTCAAGATCGATCTCGCCGACGCCTGCCTGATTCGCTTGGCTGACGAATTCGAATCCGCCAACATTCTGACGTTAGACAAAGACTTCGATATCTATCGCTGGGGCAAAAACAAACTCTTCCGTATGTTGCCGGACCTCAAATAGCAAAACCCGACCCACTTGTCCTGTTCCAGTCCGCTCCTTTGACGTCTCGCGCTTCCTTCGCGACCTCTGCGTCTCTGCGTTATCTTTTTCCATCTTTCCACCGCTGGTAGGACTCAAACCGCCGCAGCCGCCGCCTCTCTTCTCCTCGATTCGTTCCAAAGCTGGATGTACGGTTGTAGGTCCGTCATCATTTTTTGGAATTGCGGGAGGTCCAGGGACTGTGCGCCGTCGCTGATGGCTTTCTCCGGGGCGGGGTGCACTTCAACGATCAATCCGTCAGCGCCGATGGCCACGCCGGCGCGCGAAAGTGCGGGCACCAGGCTGCGTTTCCCTGTCGCGTGGCTCGGATCGAGAATTACCGGCAAGTGCGTCAGTTCATTCAGCGCGGGAATTGCGGCGATGTCGCAGGTGTTTCGCGTGACCGTTTCGAACGTGCGAATTCCACGCTCGCACAAAATCACCTCGGGATTTCCGTGCGCCGTGATGTATTCCGCGGACATCAGCAGCTCTTTCACCGTGCTGCTCAATCCGCGCTTCAGCAGAACCGGCCGGCCGCATTTTCCCAGCGCTTTGAGCAGCATGAAATTCTGCATGTTCCGTGCGCCAACCTGCATCACGTCCGCATAGTTCGCAACCAGATCCACGTCGCGGTCGCTCATCACTTCCGTGATGATCGCAAGCCCCGTGGCTTTTTTGGCTTTCTGCAGCAGCTTCAATCCTTCTTCTTCCATGCCCTGAAAATCGTACGGCGAAGTCCGCGGCTTGAATGCGCCGCCGCGCAGCATTTTCGCGCCCGCCTTCGCCACGCCTTCCGCGGCTTGCATGATTTGCTTTTCGGATTCCACGGAACACGGTCCCGCCATCACCACGAATTCATCGCCGCCAATGGCCGTGCCGTTTACTTTGATCCGCGTTTTCCCCGCGCGGAATTCCTTGCTCACAAACTTGTACGGCGCGGAGATGCGCACCACTTTCTCAACCTGCGGCATGGCTTCGACCGATTCGAAGCACGCGGTCACGTCGCCGACGCCAACGACACCAATCACCACACGCTCTTCCCCTTCGATCGAATGAACTTTGTAGCCGAAGTGCTCCACTTGAGTTCGCACCTCATCAATTTCTTCGCGCGTCGCGTGCAGCTTCATCGAAATAATCATGGCTCTGTCCTCTCGGGCGTTTTTCTTTGCTTCTTCTTGTTCTTCAAAACTATCTTTCAAAAACCGTTTCGCGAAAATAAAAAAGCCCACTCGCTGCGAGTGGGCCGAATCTTTTTTTTCTGGATTCGCTTACAGAAACGCCCCCCGCCACCTAGTTGGGTGGACCGCTAAATCGAAACCAGCACGTGCGGTAAGCGTCGTTCATTGGCGTAAACCAGAAGTCTATTGCGTCCTTTCCACCGATGCAACAATTTATTTCGCGCGCAAGATCCAGCGGAATTTCCGCTCCGCCTTTTAATAAAGTACGACCGCAATGCGGTAAACCGGAAAATTCATTTCTTGTATCGGCGCGCACGCGCCGACTTCGGCGTGCTGAAATAGCTGGTTATGAATTTTTCGTTCCAACCCCTCCGGCAATTTGCTGAGGTCCGGCGCCTCAAAGCGCACAATGGACATGGCGCGATTTCCAACGGGCACACCCTGGTTGGCGCACTCTTTGCGGGCGTTATCCGTTTGATTCGTCTGTACCATTCCACTTTGCTTGAGGAGAGCGCTGATTTGTTTTTCCTGCTCATCAAAATTCAATTCTGCCACGGCCACTGAAAAATCCTGCACCGCAAAGATTCTTCCTCTTGCTTCCACGACCGCGACTCCCAGCGCGGTGAGTTTTGGATCCAAAATGTTGGCGCGGTGGCCGGGAGAGTGCATCCACCCATAATGAATGTCACCGGCGTCCTGGCCGGCGGCGACGTTCTCCGCCACGGTGGAGAAGCGTGCGCCTGCCGCGGCGATGCGCTGGACCAGCGCGGGTTCGCCTGGGAATTGGTGGGAGATGGCGCTGTGCTGGGCCATGATTTCGGCGTGATGGTGGGCGGCGGAGGCAAGGAGTGTATTCCACTTCAGTGGCGGCAAATCTTCCTTGGCGCGCTCGCGATTGGCGTCGTCGAAGAGGGTTTGCTCCGAGGCGGACGGTTGCGCCGCGCGAGGCGCAGCTGCGCCGCGTTGCGTGGAGTGTGAGGTTTCAGCAGACGATTGCGCCGAAGGCGGCGTGGTGGAAAGCGGCGGACGATTTTTTGGGATGGCGGCGAGGACGAAGAAAAGCGTAATTATCGCGGCGGCCATGAAAAACCGGAGATTTTTCATGGCGTAGAGAATCAGCCGCGGACGTGCACGGCGCTGAAACTGAGCACGACGTGGCCACCGGCGGTCGGACGGCCGAAGCTCAGCATGGGGCTGAAGCGGGAGAAGAGCAGCATTTGATCGAGCTGGCGGCGCAGCTCGACGCTATCGGGGCCGGAAAGAATCTGGTAATCGGTCATCTGGCCATGCGCGTCCACGGTGACGTCAATGAGAAGGCCGTGCGGAAGCGAAAGCTCCAGATCGCTCTGATCCTGCGACCAGGATTGCGGATAGTCGGTGAGCGTAAGCAGCTCGGCTGGGCGCATGAGGTTGAGCGCCACGTCGTTCTGCACGGCGCGGACGGTGATGCCGGGCACGATCATCTGGAAGACCAGAACAAAAACGAGAATGGCGGAGAAGAAACCGCCGGTGGCCGGAAGAGTGAGCGGCCGGAAAACGTTGTCGATCAAAATCTCCGCGCGATCCTTCATGCTTCGCAAGCGACTGGGCCAATCGTGGGAATGCTGAGCCTGCGCGGCGGCGACTTTAATGCGCACGGCGAGATCGGAAGGCGGAAGACTCTTGGGCATGCGCGACAAAAGAACAGCCAGCTTGCGGAACTTCTGGAGCTCCGCGCGGCAAACGGTGCAACCTTCGAGATGTTCGCGAATCTCGATACGTTCTTCGACGCGCGCCGCGCCGGTCACGGCATCATCGAGATAACCCGCCAGTTTGGTTCGTACCGTGTCGCACTTCATGGGAGACCCTCGCCCGTGGAACTTGCCCGCGGGGATGTACTTTGATCAGACACTATGACGCGACGCGCGGCCGTGAATGCATCGGTGAATGGCGACGGCTGCGGGTCGGAGACGTTGCCGTGCGAAGACGATTGCGCGTGTGAATGGTGCAAATTCGCCTCCGCCAGCAGTGGCTCGAGAATTTCTTTGAGCGCGCGGCGTCCGCGGAGAATACGGGACTTCACCGTGCCAACGCTGCATTCCAAGACTTCGGCGACTTCTTCGTAGCTGAGGCCTTCGAGGTCGCGCAAAATCACGGCGCTGCGAAACACGTCCGGTACTTGCTGCAACGCGCCTTGCACGGCGACTTGAATTTCCCGCGAAGCCAGAAGCTCGAACGGAGTGGCGCCGAGATCTTCGATCTCGATGCGCGCGTGGCCTTCTTCTGGCTCGGCGTCAATCGAAACATTTTTCTGGAGATGACGTTTGAACCAGCGCTTGTGATTGAGCGCTTCGCGGATGGCGATGCGATAGACCCACGTTTTCAAAGAGCTGCCCTGGCGGAAATTGCGGATGCCGCGAAAGGCTTTCAAGAAAACTTCCTGCGCGCCGTCGGCGGCGTCCGAGGTATCGCCGAGCATGCCGAGGATGAGGTTATAGACCGGCGCATGATAATGCGTGACGAGCCAGTCGAAGGCCGTCTCCGAGCCGGCTTGCAGCTCGTGGACGAGTTCGGCTTCATCGCGGCCCCAGCTAAGGGCACTAGCCCAATCGGACACTGCCGGCCTTTCCGACCCGCTGCTGAAATGCGGGCCACCCTGCTGATCGGTCTACCTTTAGAACGCCCTCTTTCTTAGAACGATAGACCCAGGCACGACTTGCAACGGGGACTTATTGTTGAAGCGACCCCGATGTCCGCTCACTATCCTTAGACACCGGGGGGAGCGGAGTTGTTTCCCCGGAAGGCGAAGAAATGTTGCGCCATCGCTCATTGTGGCACCAAGGGAGGTGCGCCGCAATGGGACTGGCGGGAGACGGATTGAGGCGCGATCCGTGAACCGTGATCCGCATCCGTCGTTCCGGGCGGTTGGAGCGGTCGGAAATGGCGCGAGGGGGGTACACCCCCCATCAGATGGATGAATGTCAAAACAAAGGGGATAGAAAATGGGCAATTCGTAAGCGGTTGAAAAGAAAGGGTGGCAGAATATTTGGTCGTTCGGGGAATACTTAAAGTAACGGTTGAGGTTTTCGGACGGAGGGATCCCCCCACCCCCCATCACGATGGAAAGAGTGTGGAAGAGATTGAAAGGAAAAGAGTTAGTTGTCGTCCATTGCGCAAAAGAGTGTGGAAAGCTATGAAAGGAAACGGGTTGAATCAAAAAGAGGGGATTCTTAGCGAAGCGGGGCGATGTATTACTGGGATCGAACTGAGGCTGAAACTTAGAGCTGTGGCGATCTGGAGAAATGATTCGAGGCCTAGTGCGGGCAAACACGATATATGATAGCACGGGAGTCACGACAGGCTAAGTGAAATGCAGGGAATGGGCACAATTGAGGGTTGGATGGTTGCGGAGGAAGGGTTAACGGTTCAACGGCGGGTGAGTCGAACAATCAAGAAGCAAAGTCAAAGGGTCCACCCTCACAAACCGAGAGCGGGGTACGCTAGGAGGCTACACCCGGGCCACCCTCCGTGCGACCCCGCGGGACGCCGAACGAGTATGGCTGTGTCCGGTCAAACCGCAATCACTTATGGGTTTGACAATGCCAATCGGCTGACGCAGATCAGCCAGGGGAGCGCCAACGTTTCGTTTGGCTACGACAATGACAGCCGGAGAACCTCGCTCACTCTGCCGAATGGCGTCAGCATGAACTACAGTTACGACGCCGCGTCGCAACTGAGTGGCATTACTTACAAGAATGGTTCAACGACGCTTGGAAACCTTTCATACGCGTACGATCTGTCTGGCCGTCGCGAGGGCGTGGGAGGCACCTATGCCCGTACGAACACGCCGCAGGCGGCTTCGTCGGCTTCGTACAATGTCAACAACCAGCTCACGCAATGGAAAGGCGCGAATCTCACGTACGACGCTAATGGCAACCTAACCAGCGACGGCACGAATACATACACATGGAACGCGCGCAACCAGTTGGTTTTCATCAGTGGAGGCCTGGCGGCCAGTTTCCAATACGATCCCTTCGGCCGCCGCGTGAGCAAGACCATTGGCGGGACGACGCAATTTCTCTACGACGGCGCAAATCCCGTACAGGAAATCTCCGGCACGTCTGCTCCGGCGAATCTGCTCACCGGCGGCGTGGACGAATACCTCCAGCGGACGGACTCGGCGGGCGCGCGCAACTTCTTGACCGATGCTCTCGGCAGCACGCTTGCGCTGACCGATTCCACTGGCACGCTTCAGACCAGCTACACCTTTGAGCCGTTCGGCAACACTTCCGTAACCGGTACAACCACCACTAACAGCTTCGCCTTCACAGGCCGTGAACTCGACTCCACCGGCCTCTATTTCTACCGCGCCAGATACTACAGCCCGACGTTACAGCGGTTCATCGGCGAAGACCCAATCGGCTTCGGTGGCGGAATCAACAAATACGCTTACGCGGGCAATAACCCGATTTCGTTGAAAGACGGCTCTGGCCTGCAATACCAGTCACCTCTTCCGACATCGAATGGCATCGGCTGCAACCAGTATGGAATTGGCTGCCACTCAATAAACGATCCTGCGGACCTCGCTACAGCAGAAGCGCAGTTAGCCGCAGAGGCCAAGGCGGCTATGGCGGGGCGGAAGCCACCCGCATGTTCGACAGGGAGTCCAAACAAACATCTTTCCATGGGTGACCAGATCGTTGCATCAACGGTGAATCCCTTTACGTCTCGCGGCGGCGGGGTTTTTGGTTTTTGGAACAAGCAGTCTTTCCCTGCAACAACGAACGACTACACCTTCACCGGCAATGGGGTTGGCTTGGATGCGGGTGTGTCAATCCAGTCGGTGTGGGCTTGGGGAAATGGCCCCTGGAGTGGACAGTTTGACTCCGTGAATGGTTCTTTTGGGCCGTTTGCTGGATCGATATTTTGGACCCCAGGTGAAGGTGGGTGGGTGGGCTCTTCGTTTGGCCTCGGGCTGGGGCTCCCAGGAATCGCCTATGAAGAAACCAATTATACCTGCCGGGGGCCGGCGACATGGTAATGCACAAAACCTACGAATTCGTCTGCCCCATGCCGGCCCAGATTGTCTCAGCTCGCATCGAGGCCCTTCTGTCGAAAGAAGGCGTCAGGTACAGCGCTGCCAATCTCTCCGTTGTCTCGACGCGGACCCCGATTGCCATACTCGGGATTCAGCGGAGGCTGTATAGCCGAAGCAATTGGGTTGGCGTAAACCCATTCACCTTTGTCAGCGGTGTCGAGGTGAAATGCGAACAGGACAACAGTGGACTCACAAGAGTCACCCTCCGCGTCAACAGATTTCGAGCATTTCTGTGGACCGCATTCTGGATCGCTTGTAGTTTCCTCGCGGCGCACAATATCCCTGAGCCGGGAGGGTCCATCTTGGTCATCGTGGTCGGATGTGCGGCCTGGTTAGGCATAGTGTCCTTCCTCGGAGGTTATCTAGTAAAGAAGGAAATTGTTGACCACCTCAAGGATCAGTAAAACTCAGTGTACAGACGGGACGTTTCCTAGGCGGGTGGGGCAGAGTAAGGCACAAAATGGAAGTCTTAGGTGCTGACGAAGCGGGAAAGTACGGGCCGGCAAGTTTGATTTCGGAAAGTGATTGAGGGCGGCTGATTCGGCGACAGATGGAGAGTTCGGTGATACAGAAGAAAACGCTGACAAGCCTGATCTTCTTCCTTCTCGGATTTGTGTCTCCGCTGTGGGCGCAGAGCAATGCCGTCCAATATATTTATGACGCTTTGGGAAGATTGACGACGGTCGTCGATCCAAGCGGGAATGTGGCGACCTACAACTACGACGCTGTCGGGAATCTCCTTTCGATCACGCGATCCACGACCTCTCCGAGCGCGCTGGCGATTCTTGGTTTCAGCCCAGGACAAGGCAGCGTCGGACAAACCGTAGCCATTCAAGGGCAAAACTTCAGCACCACGCCCAGCGCCAACACCGTGCAATTCAACGGCACCGCAGCCACTGTAAGTGCGGCCACCGCGAATAGCCTGACCGTGACGGTACCGACGGGAGCGACCACCGGCTTGATCAGCGTGACGGTCGGGACGGCGACGGCGAATTCGAGCAGCAACTTCACAGTGCTTGCCGTTCCGGTCGTTACCTCTATCAGTCAGACTCTCGTGCTGAATACCCCTACGCTCAGCTTCCAGGTGAACGGCTCGAATCTTACAGGAGCAACTTTTTCTTTTGTGCCAGCGTTCATTCCTGCCGCCATCACGGTCTCCAACGTGAACATCAATGGTAACGGCACGTCTGCCACCATGACGCTCACGCTGGCCTCGAATGCCGCAGGCACCTTCACCGTCGTCGCTACCAATGGGACTGGAAGCTCGTCGTCAATTCCTACCACCAGCAACACGTTGACGGTTCTCTCCTCGGACCCGAATGCGGATTTTGACGGAGACGGCCTAACCAACATTTATGAAGCGGCGATTTCGACAAACTACGCTGCCTCCAGCACCACGGGCGATGGCCTGCCGGATGGCTGGGCGCTTTTCTATACCTCAACGCCACCGCTCAACGCCGCGCTCGCGAGTCAGGTCGGGGCGAATGGCGTAACTTATCTGCAGTCCTTCCAGCGCGGCTTGAATCCTCTGCTAAACACCGTCCCTCCGCTGTCGAGCGCCTCTCGGATGAATATCACCGCCACGCGCGTCGATCTAAGCAGCTCGTTCATATGTACAAATGTTTATATCTCAGTCTTGCTATTAAGCGGACTGGCTGCCGGGTGGGCTGAAGCGGCCGTGGATTAGGGCTTGGCGGCGTCCTTGGCCGGGGCTTCGGTGGGGGCAGATGCCCTGCTATAGACGACCTTTTTGGTGCCGCCGTCGCAGGTGCCGACTACTTTGCCTTCGGCGTCCTTGTCCTTGGCGACGATTTCCAGGGTGTAGCCCTTCACGCCTTTTGCGTCCAGTTTCTTGGTGATTTCGTCCTTCAGCTCATCACAAGCCTTGGCCCCTTGCGCATGAGCGGGGACCGAAACAAAAAGCAGAACGCCAATTGCCGCTAGCAGCTTCATAGTGTGACCTCCGTGGCTGGGATGCCAGCACAGGACGGAGCATACCATCGGCTTAGAACGTGACGCGGCGCGCCGCGTAGAGCGTTCACCCTAAACGACACGGGACCTGATGAATGCCGCAATCACCCAGGTGCGAAGAACATGAAGAAGGCAAAGGCGAACCCGACGCGGCAAGCTTGCATGGGAGGGCACCCAGGGAGGTCGCGCGTCCTCGCCGGAAAAAGAAGCCAGGGGGATACAAAACTGTAACTACACTTGCGCTACTACATCCTCGGCGTTATAGTAGCCAAGTCATGGTCTGGTTTGAGTGGGATGAAGCCAAGGCCAGAAGTAACAGACGAAAGCATGGGGTGCAGTTCGATGACGCCATGCTGGTCTTTGCCGATCCGTTTGCCCTGATTGAGCAAGATCGCATCGAAGATGGGGAGTTGCGCTGGCGAACCCTCGGTATGGCCGGAGAAACGGTGTTGCTCTTGGTGGCACACACGGCAAGGGAGGACGGTCCGGACGAAATTATTCGCATCATCTCCGCACGAAAAGCGGCGCGCAAGGAGCGCAAACGCTATGACGAAAATCGCGAAGAAAGCTCTCTCTGAGATTCGCCTGAACGCGGCACGCAAACGCCGCTTGAAAAAGCTCGCAGACAAGCCCGATAACGAGATCGACTTCTCCGACATTCCAGAGCTAGGCGAAGAGTTCTGGCGCAAAGCCATCCGCAATCCCTTCTACCGGCCGGTGAAAAAGCAGCTCACGCTCCGGCTAGACGCCGATGTGATCGCATGGTTGCGGCAGCAGGGGAAGGGCTACCAGACGAGAGCCAATGCTTTGCTGCGCGCCGCCATGCTGGAAGACGTAAACGAGAAGGCAAGCTAGGAACGGACAAGAGGATCTTGCGGGCTTAAGTTGACATGGCCACCCACCTTCCGATGTGCGCGCCACCTTGCCACGCGTGTGCCTCTTTGAATCATTGAAAGTGCACTGTATGGAACAGACGTGGCGCCGCGAGCCGCTCTAGGATGGGACGTTCGAGGGAACAGAGACTGAGATGGCGAGGTGAAACGATGCGAGGAATTCGATTACTGTTGGTAGCAGCAGTCGTGGCGAGTTGCTTCACGGCAGCGGTCCCCCAAGCGAAGGCGCAGGTGACCGTCGAAGTAGGAGTAGCCCCAGAATGTCCGTATGGTTACTTTGACGTGGCGCCGTATGACTGTGCACCCGCTGGATATTATGGTCCAGAGTGGTTTTCAGGCGATGCGTTTGTTGGAGCCGGCCCGTGGTTTCATGGGAAGACGGAGTTCCGCGGCAAGGTAGATAACAGTTTTGATCCGCAGAAGGGTTACAAGGGCGCGAAGCCAAACCGTGGCGAGAAAGCCGAGCCAACAAAGCGTGTTGATAGCACGCACTTTAAAGGAAACGAAGAGCGAGACGGACGCGGCCACGCAACAGAGGCCAAAACGGAAGGTAAACACTAAGCCACAACCAGGCAGTGCGACGGGGGAGACAAGCCAGCGAGGCGTACGATCGCTCGTGTTAGGCGTGTCTCACTCGCCGCCCACCTGAGGCGGTTTAAGGACTGAGAGGGCACCCAGCCTACACCCTTCGTTACAGAAAGAGTCTCAAGCAATGATGAAAGCAAACTCGGATCTTGCGAACAAAGGGATAGAACAAATCCTCGAGCTATCGGTGGATGCGCACGTACTAAGACGGGGGACGTTCCAGGGCTCCCCAGAATTTCATAAGCTAACCCGGGAGATCGCGACCTGCGGAAAGGCACTAGCGCTTTTCCGGGGACTGCAGCAACAAGAAAAATTTTACGCGGGCATCGGCCGGTGTGAGGGCCCACCTGCGTTGCACCTTGTTCGTTAAGAAAAGGCAGTGTCGCTATGTGGAGAAAGAATTGTCCTGTCTGCCGGCAACCGCTGAAAAAAAAAGAACCCACGGAGACGTTGCCCTGTCCCTGCGGGAAGTACGTGTGGAAGGGCTAAGCGCCTCTGATTTAATAGCTCGGTGATGGGCAGCATTGACTCCCGATCAGCAGATCCCCTCGGCTCACTCCTTCGAGACAAGTATTGGACGTAACGGAATCTCCTTGCGACCGACCTTCCGCCAGGTTTGAGGATCGGAAGGGCGAGGTATGGCACATGGCGCAGCTGCGGCGCTCCGTCCCATCGGGGACGTTGCGGGCTATTTTGGGTCGTAGGCTTGTTGCAAGGCCTGGATGTCGAGTTTGTTCATTTGCATCATGGCCTGGCGAACGCGCTTTGCTTTCTCTGGATCTTTGTCGTGCATGAGCTTTCCTAAGATCGAAGGGATGACCTGCCAGGACAAACCGAATTTATCTTTGAGCCAGCCGCATCTTCCCTTTTCCCCGCCGGCGGAGAGTTTTTCCCAGAGGTCGTCTACTTCCTGCTGCGTTTCGCAGTTGACGAAGAACGAGATGGCCGGGGTGAAGGTGAATTGCGGGCCGCCGTTTAGTGCGAAGAATTCCTGGCCATCGAGTTGAAAGGTTCCGCCCACGACTGGGCCGTTTTCTCCCGCCCGAGAAAGGCTCACGATTTTGGAATTTTTGAAAATGGAAATATAAAAATTCATGGCCTCTTCGGCTTTACCGTCGAACCACAGAAACGGCGTGATTTTTTTTTGCATGGTGTTCTCCTTTTTGCTTTTCTAACCAACTTCTCCGTTTGATCAAACGCCCTGCGCTACGAAGCGTCAGGCAAGCGACGTCAAAAGTTGCGCGAGGCGGTCGTAGCTCATGGAGACGCCCTGGTCCATGGGGGTCTTGAGGACGGCGTCGCGAGCTTCACGAGATTCATAGAGGACCGTGAGGGTGAGCGTGGTTTTGCCGGCGTGTTCGACGAGGACGTAGGTGATTAGCGATTCGCCGGGGTACCAAGGATCGTCGAAACGCTCGGTGGCGACGAAGCCTTCGGGCGGGGTGATTTTGCGAAAGGTGCCGCGATTGCCCATTTGGGCTTCGTCGGGGCCACGCCACTGGAAGCGGTAGGCGCCGCCAACTTGGAGATCGATCTCGCAGACGGGCATGGTCCAGCCGGGCGGGCCGAGGAGCCACTGCTTGACGAGTTCGGGCTTGGTCAAGGTGTCGAAGACCAGGCGGCGCGGGGCGTTGAAGATGCGCGTCATGGCGATTTCGCGGTCGGTCGGCGTGGTGACTTGCAAGGCTCCAACGTTTCTCATGGGTGGTCACTCCCTATCGCTCGGCGTAGGTGTTTTTTCTTGCGAGACTTCTGTTCGCTGGATTTCAGGTTGTCCAGGAGGGCGTCGAGGCGCTGGAAGTTACCTTCCCAGAGACGACGGTATTTTTCGAGCCAAAGTTCGAGTTGCTGGAGCGGGGCGGGACGCAAGGCATAGATGCGGCGCTGGGCGTCCACGCGGACGTCCACGAGACCGGCGGCGCTAAGGACGCGGAGATGCTTGGAGACCTGGGGCTGGCGGAGACGGAGACGACGCACGAGGTGTCCGACGGGGCGGGGGCCCTGGCGGAGGAGTTCGACGATGTGGAGGCGGTTGGGCTCAGCGAGGGCGCGGAACGTGGCGATCATGGCAGGCACGAATATGCCTCAGTACGAATATTCTTGTCAAGGAATATTCGCTGTGGAGAATATAACAACAAATGCCCGTGAGGTGGGCCGCTAGAGGGCGGTGTTAATTTGAGTCGTGGGTGTCCGGGGATTCGAGGCCGGCGCGGGAGGGGAGCCTGCGGAGGCCGTCTTCGCCGGTGGCGCCGCGACAAAGAGGCGCCTTCCGGTGCGCTTAGGATATCGCGAAGTTCAGAGCTTCTCGAAGAAGTGGGCGATCTTTTTGCCGGACTCCTCCGTGTAATAAACGGTGACCTTGGCGGATTTCTCGGTGCCCTTTCCGATGCCCTTCCCGGCGTCGGCGACAGCATGATCGGACATCTTGAAGGTCTCGACGGTGCCATCGGCAGTTTTGACGGCAACAACTTTTGTGCCGCGATCTATTTCCGTGACGGTGCCTTCGGTGGCTTTCATGCCGTCTTTGCCGACTTTGTCCACTTCGACGGCGGTCTTCTCCGTGCCTTTCACGGTATAGTGCGCGACGACTTCCGAGCCTTCCTTCAGCCCGTGAAAGGAATCCTTAGCAGCGTCGGCGGTGGCGTCCGCGCCGTGAACGGTGGTTTTGTCGACAACCTTGATGGTGTGCTCGGTGCCGTCGGCGGTTTTGACGGCGACGGTCTTCGAGGCGGAGTCCACCTTGGTGATGGTGCCGTGGACGGCGTGAACGACGTCTTGGGCAGCGCAAATTCCGGAAACGAGAAGAAGTACGGCGAGCAAACGAAGGGTATTTTTCATTTTTAGCGGCCTCCCAGCCCAAAGATTAATCTTCGCAAGTTTGATGCTGCATCGCAAGGCAGAGGTTTAAGACCTGTGGATATGGGAGCTCATTGGAAATGCTGCGCTACGAGAAGGTGGACGGGGGACGCTATTGATACTGGAGGAGAAATGAGAAGCGGCCGGACGCCAAGAGGCGGCCGACCGCTTTGATGCAAGGTTGCGAATTAGCTTCGGACTACGCTAACCAGCTGGATACGGCGCTATGGCAGTGGCGGTGTGCAACCCGGGTTTTGAGAAACGTTCGCGACCGGCAGCACGGTGGGGTCCGGGTAACTGTAGGAGTGATGGATAGCCGACGACGGCGAGACGCTTGCGAACCATTGTAGAAGCGCCTCGTTTTGGGGATTCCAGGTGGCGCCATGGAGGACGATCGGGAAGGTTGCATTTGGAAGGCCTTCGATAACGTCTCCAGTCTCCAAATTGTTCTGGCAGTTGCCATTGGGAGCCAGCCACCAGGGAGTGGCATTGTTCACGAAAGGATCGTTGAAGGTTTCGCTCATTTCATGGCTCAGGGCGGTGATATCGACAAAGGATGGGCCGAAGAGGCCGGGCGAGATCCAGCTGGCGTAGGCCATGACGTAGCGCTTTTCGCGGAAACCGTTGGCGGGCGTCCCCGGCTCGACGTCATAAGTGTGGTAACCGAGGATGCAGCAGTCATTGGGGTTTTGATTGGTGTAGAGATACGCGTTGGGGAAGAGGAAGGTGGAGATGTCCCGGGTATGGATGTCGCCGGCATTCTCGGCGGCGCCCATGACGGTGGTGGTATCGGTAGCCGTCGGCGGGAAGAGCTCTGCACCGAAGACCTGGTCGTCAATGAGGACGAAGGCGCAGCAGGAGCCGTCGGCGTTGAGGGCGAAGCGATAGGTACCTTTGATGAGAACCATGGTGCGCGGGGTGGCGACGCGCGGACGCAGCAACGTGTGCCAATCGTCGTCAGCCTGATGGAAGAACTCAGCGCGGGCCACTGCGTCGGTGAACTGAGTGGGAATCTCGCTGGAGCTGTAAGAGGTGTTGGAAAACACAGGGGAGCTCAGAACCGGAGCAACGAACTGCGTGGCGTCGGAATAAAGCCGCTGGCCGCCAACGAAACGAGGTGAGCCGTCGGCATTTCGCAAGTCGAGACTAACGGGGACGATAGGGGCGCCAATCCAGGTAGTTCCTCCGTTGCCATCATTATCCTGACCCTGGCCGAAGGGAGCCTGCCCGACCATGGTGTAATCCCAGGTAAATTGCGTGCCGCCGAAGGAATCGAATCCGGGAAGGTAAAAGTAGCTACTCCAATTCACAACCGAATCGACACCTAGAAGACTTGCATTCGAATGTCTACCAAGGACACCGCCGCCAGCCGCGGATGAGGCATGAGCGGTATGAGGATTGGTAGTGAGAGTGTACGAAGCGGGGAGCTGGTCGTCAGCCATACCAGCAGACGCCTGTCCATGGACGGATGCAGGCACAGCAATACATAGAAAGGCGGCAAGAAAAGCCACTCGCATGAGAGCCTCCAATAAGAATTTGAGATGTATTCCGGCGGGACAACCGGAACGGTCGCGACAGACTTCCACGCATCGAGTAGGAACCGACCGCGAATGAGCGAACTATAGTGGAGCGACGGGCCGGTACGCAAGAAGAATCCTCGATCGAAGTCGAAAACCAAGAGAAAATCGCGCGACAAAAAATCCATCTACCTTTTGCATGGCGTTCATCTCCCTCAAAATTCCTAACTGTTCTGCAGAGCAGTGTCCGTGCCAGGCGGGGTGGCGACGACGGATGTTCCCCCGAGCGTTGTGAGATGGCAGGAGAAAAGTAAAGGAGACGAAGTGGGGGCTTGAGCCCAACTACTTGCTTTGGGTGTGCGGGGAACTTATATTGTGAGAGGAATGGCTCCGTTCCGCAGGATTCGCTATGCAGCAGTGGCGAAAGTGGCATTCCTGCTCAGCTTCGTATTCCACAGTTCCCTTCCCGTTCGCGCGCAGCTTTCGACCAAGGATCACCTGGCGGAGCCAGGGTGGTGGCCCAGCCAAGCGAGCCGTTCTCTGTACGAATACGCGGGATCCGCCGCGTGCGCGAGCTGTCACAAGCAAAAGACTGCCGACCAGCGGACCACGCCAATGGCGCGGACGCTAATGCATGCGGAAGATGCCGACATTCTGCGTGCCACTCCCAAATTAAGTTTTCAAAACGGAAAATACGTTTACAAAATCACGCAAGCGGCAGGGAAACCGGAGTTGTCCGTCACCGACGGCACGCGGACGATTTCGGCTCCGCTGGTGTGGGCGTTCGGGACCAGCGAAGTAGCGCAATCGTATCTTTTTCTGCGGGATGGCAATTACTTCGAGAGCCGAGCGACGTACTTTCGTACCTTGCAGAACATCCACTTCACGCCGGCGCGGGCGCTGCTTGCGCCTGGCAGCCTGGAAGAAGCGATGGCGCGACCGGTGGGGATGGAAGAAATCGAACGATGCTTTTTGTGCCACAGCACAGCCCCGGTCGTCGCAGGAAGATTCGAGCCGAGCAAACTGACGCTCGGCGTGACCTGCGAAGCTTGCCATGGCCCCGGCGCAAAGCACACCGACGCCATGCAAGCTAGCATTCTGCAAGGAGGGACGGGCGATGAGCAGGCGCGGGCGCAGATCTTCGATCCCGGGAGGCTGAGTCCGGCGGATTCGGTGGATTTCTGCGGGGCGTGTCACGGGACGTGGTGGGACGTTCAGTTTGCGGGGATTACTGGTGTTTCGAAGGTACGCTCACAGCCTTACCGGTTGCAGAGCAGCAAATGCTGGGGCAAGGGAGATTCGAGAATCACCTGCGTGGCCTGCCATGACCCGCACGTTCCGCTGGCACGGGAAGCCCCAGCGTACGACGAGAAGTGCCTCAAGTGCCATGTCTCGAAGGTTGGCTCAAAGGCCACGAAGGAGCATCCGGGGGCGGCGTGTCCCGTGGCGACGAAGGACTGCGCGACTTGTCACATGCCGAGGATTGAGGTACCGGAGATGCATTACGCGTTCGCCGATCATTTGATCCGCGTGGTGCGACCGGGCGCTCCCTTTCCCGAATAATTCGAGAGTCCGAATTGGGCGGAAGGCGAGAGTGACGGATCCTGCCCGCAATTAGGATTTTGAGAGGGCGCGATCGACGGAGAAGGCGCCAGAGCCTTTGATCATGATAGCCAAGGCGATGGCGACGGCCAGGATGTGGTATTCGAAGCCTTCGCCTTTCTGCTGGCCGGTCCAATTGGCGAAGAAACCGAAATGTTGGTGGACCATGGCGACGGCGACAAGCATTTCGAAAGCGATGCCGAAGGCCGCGATGCGGCCGAGAAAGCCAAGCACCAAACCGATGCCGCCGAGGAACTCCGCGGCGATGGCCAGCGCGGCGATTGGGGCGGGAATGCCCATTTGATGGGTGAAGAAACCCATGGTGCCGGAAAAGCCATAGCCGCCGAACCAGCCCAAGACCTTCTGAGCGCCGTGCGCGAAAAACACAACGCCGAGCAAGAGACGAAGAATGGTCACGGCGTAATCGTCGGTGGTGCTCATGAGCTTGCGAAACATGTGCGTGCCCTCCTCTGCATGTTGAGTGACCGGAATGATGGCAACGAGGATACCATTACTCGAAATCCTTGCAGAGGGAAGGAGGAATGGGAGGATGCGGCCGACCCGCCGAACGGGGTCAGAAGTGTAGTAGCGGACGTTTCTAGTTGGTTAAGGCTCGTTTGGGATGTTCTTCAGTACGGAAGGGAAAAAGTCGTACCATTGTGGTTAGGGGAAGTCCACCGGAGGCGGCCATCGATTACCGAGAAAAACGACGTTCGCCCAGATACTCGTTTATTGCGAGCGCGGAGCTGATTGAGGAGCGGGCTGATGTGCGCATCGCGTCGCGAGTGAGCGAGCTGAGCTTGCACGGTTGTTACTTGGACATGATGAATCCCTTTCCCAAGGACACGCTGGTGCTGGTGAAAATCGCGGCGGGGGATGCGTTCTTCGAAGCCAGGTCGAAGATCGTGTATTCGCAACCGAACATGGGTGCGGGAGTCGGCTTCCTGGAAGTGACGGCGCCGTCGCAGGAAGTGCTGGAGCGCTGGCTGGACGAGGCGGAGCGTGAGCATCAGAGGCAAGCGGGGTAGTACTACTTCTGTGTGAAGCGGGGTGTATTCAGGCAGAGAGAAGCGGACAGGGCCTGGACACAATCGCAACAAATAACAGGAAAAAATAAAGCAGCTGATGGGAATCCCGACTTAAGAGATGGGATGCGGCAGAGCTGTGCCCAGAGGCGCGGATTTCGTCCTTAGCTCAAGTTCAGAGGGCGTTGCGTTTGAGCTCAGACATCAGGAAGTCGCAGGAGCGGACGGCGAGAGACATGATGGTGAGGGTGGGGTTTTGGCAGGGATTGCAGGTGAAGCCTGAGGCGTCCATGACGAAAAGATTTTTGACGTCGTGGGTTTGCTGGAACTGGTTGAGGACGGATTTTGTCGGGTCGCTGCCCATGCGGGCGATGCCGGCTTCGTGGAGGGCCCAGCGCGGGGCGGAGGGATGAGCGTAGGTACGGATATTTTTTGCGCCGGCGGCTTCGAGCATTTCGCCGGCGGAGTCGCCCATGTCATGGATCATGGCGCGTTCGTTTTCGCCGTCGGACATGTGGATTTTGAGGACGGGAATTCCGTAGATGTCTTTCACGGAGGGGTCGAGCTCGACGAAATTTTCCCAGCGGGGGAGAACTTCGCCGAAGCCAGTGATGTGAATGGTGTTGCGGGGTTCGAGAAGAGCTTTTTTGTACGCTGCACCGAATCCGGGGGCGCCCCAGTTAAATTCGGTGGAGGATTCGCCTTCGTAGCCAAAGCCGCGAAGGAATTTCTTGTAGGGCGGCGCATTTTTCAAATTGCGGAAACGCGCGATGTAGATGCCGAGCGGCTTGTGGGGACCTCCTCCTTCGACAGAAGGTTTTGAACCGAAGGATGGAAATTCGCCGCTACCGCCGGCGCTGCGGACGTGGGCGGTAAGGTAGTGGCCGAGGACGCCGCTGGAATTGGCGAGTCCGTTGGAATGTAGCGTTGTGGCGGAGTTGAGAAGGATGCGAACGGATTCCTGGGCTTGTGCGCAGAGAATGACGGCGCGGGCGTGAACTTCGCGAGGCTGGCGCGAGTTGCGATCGATGTAGAGAACACCGCGGGCGCGGTCGGTGGCGGGGTCCATCAGGACTTTGTAGACCATGGCGTTCGAGATGAGCGTGCAGTTGCCGGAGGCGATGGCGTCAGCGACGGTAGTGAAGGCGGAATTGAAATAAGAATGGGTCATGCAGCCGCGATCGCAAGGGCCGCAGTAGTGGCAGGCGCCGCGACCGTTAAGGGGCTTGGTGAGATTGGCGGAGCGCGTGGGCATGACGGCGCGGCCAAGTTTTTCTTTGACGCGATTGCGGAAGAGGGTTTCGTAGCAGGTGAGCGGAACGGGCGGCTGGAATTGGCCGTCGGGGAGATGCTCGAGGCCCTCGGCGCTGCCGGTGATGCCGACGTATTTTTCGACGAGATCGTAGTAAGGCTCGACGTCTTTGTAGCTGAGCGGCCAGTCTTCGCCGTAGCCGTCGTGAGAGGCAGCCTTGAAATCCCAATCGCTGAAGCGCAGGCTGACGCGGCCCCAGACGTTGGTGCGGCCGCCGGTCATGCGCAGGCGGCCCATCCAGAGGAAGGGCTGGCCGGCGGGAGTGGTGTAAGGTTCTTCGAGATCGTTGACGAACCAGTCGGAAGTGTATTCGTTGCAGACATCGAATACGGATTGAATGGGGCGGGTCTTGCGGATGATTTCTATCGCGCGATTGCGGTATTGGAGTTCAAATGCCGGCTTGTGTTCGGTAAAATTTTTGTCGGATTGCGGGCGGCCGGCTTCGAGGAGCGCGACCTTCAGGCCGGCTTCTGCGAGACGTTTGCAGGCCCAGCCCCCGGAGGCGCCGGAACCGACGACGAGGACATCGTAAGAATGCTTTTTCTCTTCAGCCATAGGTTCTAATTCGAAGTGGGATGCTAACAAGCGAATGTTGGCAGGTCAAACGGATGAGTGAAGGGCGGTCTTACTCGTTCTTGTGAGCAGAGAACGGTGAGTGATACCATCGCGCGGAGTTGGGGGCGATTTAATCGTTGCAATGAAAAAAGACAGTCCATTGCCGGTGTTAGACAATAACCTGCCTGCAAACAGACAGGTAACGCGGCGGGAAGCGGTGCGGCGGCTGATTGCGGGCGCAGGGATGGCGCTGCCGCTGGTGGCGCGGGCGCATCCGATTTACAGACACTTGGCAAATGGCGCAGTTTTCAAAGAGACGGAAAAGCTTGGGGCTGCGGATTGGAAGCCGATTTTCCTGAATGCGCAGCAAGATGAAACATTGGTCGTGCTTGCGGAGAGGATTGTTCCTGGTTCGGCGAAGGCACAGGTGAACCGCTTTATTGACTTGCTGCTGAGCGTGGATAAGGAAAAACATCGGAATGATTTTGTGGGGGCGCTGGCGGCGTTCGAAGCGGAATCGAGCAGGCGATTCGGAAAGCGGCTCGCTGCACTGGATGGGGCTCAGGTGGATGAGATTTTGACGGACGCGGCGGCGCAGCGCACGAAGATGGATTCAACGGGCGGCGACGGAAAAGGAAGTTCCGACCTGCATGCGCACTTCGAGAATTTGAAGGGCTGGATTAGCGGGGCGTATTACTCTTCGGAAGCGGGGATGCGGGAACTGGGATGGACTGGGGATTATGTGTTTGCAAGTTTTCCGGGATGCGAACATCCGGAGGGGCATAGTTAGGATTTTTCTTTGGGCGGGGCGGCAGAGAGGAAATTTATGAACCTCATTTCCAGTCGGAGAGAATTTCTTCGCGCTACTGCGCTTACCGGTGCGGGACTGGCGCTATCGAGTCCGCTCCTGGGGACAAAACCGAAGACGGTGCTGGTGTTCACGAAATCGTCGGGATGGGAGCACGATGTCGTAAAGAGAATCGGGGGAAAGCCCAGCATCGTGGACGACGCGGTCAACGATCTGGGGAACAGGCTGGGATTCAATGTCGGCGTGACGAAGGATGGACGCATTTTCGATTCAAAGGAATTTCATTCGTATGCGGGAGTGGTGTTCTTCACTACCGGCGATCTCACAACGCTGGGGACGGACGGCAAGCCGCCGATGACGGCGAAAGGCAAGCAAACGTTGCTGGACGCGGTGCGCGGGGGAATGGGATTTGTGGGAGTTCATGCGGCGAGCGATACGTTTCATACGGAGCCGGATCCGCCAGACCGTTCGAACCGCTACATCGCGCACGGAGAAAACGAAGATCCGTATCTGAGGATGGTGGGCGCGGAGTTCATCACACACGGGCGGGCTGAGGATCCGCGATTGCAGACCGCGAATGTGATAATAAACGATCCGAAATTTCCGGGGCTGGAGCGCGTGACGTCGCCGGTCAGCTTTATGGAAGAGTGGTATTCGATGAAGGATTTCGTGCCGGATATGCATGTGATTCTGACGCTGGACACGCACACGATGAATGGGGCGTGCTACCAGCGAGCGCCGTACCCGGTGACGTGGGCGCGCATGCACGGCAAGGGGCGCGTTTTCTATACGGCGATGGGCGACCGGCCGGAGAATTGGAAGAACGAGTTTTTCCTGAATTTGCTGGGCGGCGGGATTCGCTGGTCGATTGGAGAGGCGAGCGCGCAATTAGATGAAAACTTGAAGGAAGCGGCGCCGGGGTACGCGGAAATTCCTCCCAAACAGGCGCCCGAAAAGTAAGTTCCGGTCGAGCGACGAATCACCCAACTCAAACCGACGGAGTGGCGGCGATCACATGGGGATCGGCTGGTTGATCCTTGGCTTGACGTACCAGCAGGGCGAGTAGCCCATGTGCGGAAAGAGGGAGTGGACGCAGGTCACTGTTACGTTCGGATTTTGGGGGTCGAGTTCGTATTCGGTCTTGTTGTTTTTTTCCGGGATAGCCAACATCCGCAGGGTGCTCAGAGATTCGAAAGGATCAGTAGGCTTGGGGTGCATGACGCGGATGCGAACGGAGAGATAGTCGCCAAGATAAAGAAGGGCTAAGGCTGCGAGCGTGCCAAGGAGGAAGCGTTTCAGGAGAAGGCTTGTTGTAGGCAGCATCGCGGCGGCTGAGATTTAGGAAAAAAATCGATCGAAGTTCAGAATTGGTGGAGCCGATGGGATTCGAACCCACGACCTCCTCGATGCCATCGAGGCGCGCTCCCAACTGCGCCACGGCCCCACCGGACTGCAACTTTTTTATGTTAACACTGGAAGATTGCAGGCGTCTATACGGCACGTGCCAGTGGGAAAACGGGCCGTTATAATGGCGGCCGATGAAAGACTGGTCACCTGCGGCGGCGATGCGCTGGGTGTTCGACTCGGCGCGCGGCGCATCTGATCGGCTGCTTCCCCGCTGGCTGTTTCTGCGCGCGCTCGGACTCATCTACTACTCCGCGTTTTTCTCGCTGGCCTTTCAAATCCGTGGATTAATTGGGCCGCAGGGAATTCTCCCGGCTAACGAATATCTTCAGGCGGTGGCTGAGAAGTTCGGCCATGTTGGTTACTGGTATGCGCCGACGCTGCTATGGTTTTCCAGCAACGGGCACATGCTGACGGGAATTTGCTGGGTGGGCATGATTGCTTCCGGGCTGCTGACTTTCAATTTTTGTCCGCGAGGGATGCTGGCGATTTGTTTTGTGTGTTTTCTTTCGTTTGTCAGCGCGGCCCGCGATTTTTCCGCGTATCAATCGGACGGGATGTTGCTCGAAGCGGGATTCATCGCGCCGTTTCTTGCGCCCGGTGGGTGGCGGCCAAGGTGGGGCGAAATGCAACCGCCGTCGCGCGCAAGTTTATTTTTGCTGGTCTGGGAATGCTTCCGGATTTATTTCGAATCGGGCGTGGCGAAAATCATGGGCGGCGATCCGCAATGGAGGAACTTCACGGCGCTGGACGAGTATTACCAGAACGGCCCGCTGCCGACGTGGATTGGGTGGTACATGGAGCACTGGCCGCACTGGTTCCACGTGGCTACTGCGTTTGGAACGCTGGCGCTGGAGCTCGGGCTGGCGTGGATGATGTTCCTGCCGAGGCGCTTGCGAATTTTGTGTTTTTTTATCATGACGCCCTGGCAGGTCGGGATCATTCTCTCTGCGAACTACACGTTCTTGAATTACTTGGTGCTGGTGCTAGGGTTTCTGCTGCTGGATGACCGCTTTCTGGTGCGTTTCCTACCGCACCGCTGGAAGAATCATTTTCTCGCGAGCGAAGAAAAAGAGCCGCCGGCAGCGCCAGCTGTCGAGAGAGATTGGCGACAGACGCTGCGCGTGCAAGCTGGGGCCGTGAAGTTGGCGGTGAGCGCGGTGCTGCTGACCTGGATTTTCTACGCGACGACGGTAGAGATGGTGTGGATGGTTAAGCCAGTGGCCTTTCCAACTTCGCCGGTGGCGGCGCTGGAACCGTTTCGCATCGCGAACAGCTACGGACTTTTCGCGATGATGACGCGTGGCCGCTATGAAATTGAATTCCAAGGATCGGAGGATGGAGAAAACTGGCGCGTTTATCCATTCCGATACAAACCGCAGAATCCCGCCGAGCCGCCGGGTATCTACGCGCCGTATCAGCCGCGCTTCGATTGGAATTTGTGGTTTGCGTCACTAAGCTCGTGGCGGCAAGAGCCGATTGTGGTGCACACGGAACAAAGCTTGCTTCACGGCGATGCGGACGTACTCGCGCTCTTTGCGGGCAATCCTTTCCCGCATGCTCCGCCGCGCCAGGTTCGCGTTGTTATTTGGCAGTATTGGTTTACGACACCGGCCGAGAAACGGTCGCAAGGCATGTGGTGGCGGCGTCAACTCCTTGGACTTTATGCGCCCACTCTGGAACGCGAATCCGACGGCAGGATTGTCGTGCTGCAATGGCCGCCCGCTTCCCAGCCTCGCGATTAATCCAGCTGATTGCTGCATGCGTAAACGGCTAAGTCTATCCTTTTCGTTTCAAGTTTCGATATATTACTCTGCGTTATAAGTACGTCGATTTGGAACTAGCCCGTGTCTGACGAAAACGAAATCGACGAGATCAGAGAAGAAGAGATGGAGCGGGGGCGCCGACCCAGGCATTCCCGCGAGAGGGAGAAACTTCGCCGTTTGAGATCCCTGATGCTAAACGCAATTCGTAATGGAAATCGAGGACTCTTTCAGCAGGTTCTCATCGACCTCGGGCAGAAACCCGGTTCTTCCGAGTATGAGCAGTCGATGAAGCTTTTCGAGAGCTACCAGGCCGAGAGGTAGTGGACAACCGCCGTTCGGCGGCTAGGATACGCCGTTCTTGTTCTTCCTCCGGCAGGGTTGAGAGATGACGCAGCGCAAGAGCGGCTAATTTTGCGGCGGCCCTATCGATGCTGTTTTTTTTCTTACTCACCGAGCTTGCTCCATTTAATCAAGGTCCGAACTCTTACGAATGCCCATGTTAGCATCCGACTTGGTGGCAAAGAAGGGGACTATTGCGGGAATTGCTTGATGCTGGTGACGTGGTCGCCCATGAAGCGGACGAACACGGTCTTTGAGGGCGGCTGGCCGTAGATCCAGTCTTCAATATCGTTGCCGTCGGAGTCGCGCTCGCGGACTTTGTGGTCGGGCTTGCCGATGGCGGCGACGAGTTCCTCGCGGTCCATGCCAAGTACGGGACGGCGGTCCTGAATGGCTTTCTTCATTTCGGGAGGGAGCGTATCGAACCACTGGACAGCGGCAGAACGAGCCTTCGCAAAATTCAGGAAGGGCGAAAGAAGACCCTTCAAATCGTCCGGCGTCAAGTCTGGAACCGATTTGCTGAATTCGAGGAAGATCGTGCTGCCCATTCCGGGTTGCACTCCCGGAGGGCCGCCTTCCTGCGTTGTGGTGGTCTGTGGCGTGGGGAAACCTCCGCCGAAGCCGATTTGGAGATGATCCTTCCAGCTTTTTTTGCCGCGACCGCCGCCGTTTACATCCACGACGATCTGGCGATCGCGGAAATCGAGCTTGGTGATCTGGACACTGTCTCCGGAGTTGACGGCGGCGCCATGCGTGGCCACGGCACGGTCAGCGATTGAGGCATCCAGAGGCTTTCCCACCATTACAACCAAGCCTTCTTTTCCCGCAGGCAAAGGCTTGACCGCTTTTGCAAATTCGCCGGAGACGTAACGGATCAGGGCGAGTTTTGAAGTCTCCTGGAGCGGAGTGTTTTTGGCGGCGCCCGGCGCAGTTGTCTGAGAGGCTGCCTGCGACTGCGAGTCCCCGCGCGATGCCGGATCTGGAAACAGAGGAATATCCTCACCCGATGGGAAATTCGCGGGGGAGCTCGCGGGCGGGCGAAGGCTGTTCACACGCGGGACGTCCGCGTCAGCCAAGAGCAGGAATGCAAGAGAGAATGCGAGCCAGTTCGACATACACGCGGCCGCCCTGACCCCGCCAGGGGCGGCACCCCCTATTCTATGATGCAAAGAAGCTCTTGAAAAGCTGCCACCCTTACGCCGAAAGGGCTTTTTCTTATTGGGACTTGAGTTGGGCTGGCCTTGCTTAGCGAAGGGAATTTGGTCGCATCCGCTTAGCGGGAGACGACTTGCACGCCCTGGCGGTCAATGGTCACGGGAAGGACTTCCGCGCCGGCTTCGACGATGGATTTCTCCACGCGCTCGCGAGCGTCGGGATCGATCAAAAGCACCACGCAGCCTCCGCCGCCAGCACCGCAGACCTTGCCTGCAAGCGCGCCATTGCGCCGGGCATTTTCGATGACGCGGTCGATGGTCTTTGTGGAAATGGTCGGCAGATTTCGTTTGCGGAAGGACCATTCCTCGCGCATGAGACGTCCGGCCTCGGGCCAGTCGGGCTTTTCCAGGGCGAGGCGCATTTCCTGGGCAACTTCAGAGATGCGCTCGAGACTTTTTTGCACGGCGCGCTTGCCACCGATTTGCGCCTTGAAAACTTCCCAATTGTTGATGCCGTGTTGGCGCGGCTTGCCGGTATAGCAAACGACGATGCGGCGTTCGAGTTCGTCGAGATTGACGCGAAGCTCGACGCGGTGTTCTCCGCCGGGCGGGAGTTCGATGGCCGCAGCTCCACCAAAGGCCGGCGGATAGTGATCCTGCGTGCCGGTGGGAACATTGATGACGATGGCTTCGGCATCGCGGCTGATGTGAATCCAGTCCACTTTGCTCTTCCCTGCCCCCGTAAAGCGGTCCAGCGCGGCGCAAATGGCTACGGCCATGGCGCTGGAGCCGCCGATGCCGGCGCCAGCCGGGGCTCCGGAATCCGTGGTGAGGGTGAAGCCACCCTGGGGTTTGAAGAACTTGGTGATTTCTGCGAGGAGCGGGAGGCGGTAGCGCTTGGCCTTCACGAGGGCGGTGAAGGAAGCAAAACTTTCTTCGCAATGGATGTCGCGGGAAACGAGTTTGATGCGATTGTCACCGGCGTCTTGCGTCTGGATGACGCAGGAAGCGTAAAGCGAGATGGCCGCATTCAACGTGACTGAGCCGGGATGGAATAGGTAGAGCGGCCAAATGTCCAGCGTGCTCCCGGCAAAGTCCACGCGGGTCGGTGCTTTGGATTCGATGATCATGGCTGCGAGTTCGCCCTATTCTGCGGAATTTTCTTTCGAGCCAGTCTGACGGACTAGCCCCACAAGCTCAAGGCAGGAATGGGATCAATGTTGGGAGAGCGGCAACCCTGCTGAGCCGGAGGTCTTGGGAGAGTGTATAGCTACTTGCTGCAATACTTTCCTAGAAAACGAAAAACATCATCGGCCCACACGGAGCTACCAAAATAGCCGAAGCTGTGGCCGTCTTGCACGGAATTGCCGAACGGGGGATAGATCTTGATCTCAAATACCTTGCCCGCATCTTTCATCGCCGCAGAGAGAACGTGGCTCGGCGAAAGATCGTAATCGTTCTCCGCCTGGAAAAAGAAAATTGGAGAACGCGAATTGCGGACCGCGCGATTCATAAGAGCCTGCAATTCGGGGGACTCCACCCAACTCTGGGCACCGCCGGAGATATCGATTGCCGCGCAGTAGGACTCTTTCTCCGCGCCCAAGACCGCCTCAATCCCGCCGAACGAAGTGCCCGCCACGGCAACGCGGTTCGGAAGAACGAAGTCTTGCTTTCGCAACCACGCGAGCCCTGCAAGTTGATCATTCAAATGATCTGTCTCCAGCAGCCGGGTCATCGTTGCTGAGCCGGCGTGGATGCCACCGTCTTTTACTGCTGCAGCGATCTGGTCACCGATATATGGTCCCGCGAAAGCGCTGAGCCCTTGCCCGCGTCTGTACGGTCCGAAGAACACATAGCCGTGACTTGCAAATACTGGCCCAAGTGCTTCAAACGCCTGGCTGCTGAGCATGCCCGGGGCACTGCCGTGGTTATACAAGACTGCCGGGAAAGGTCCCTTTCCTTCCGGCTTGTATAAGACGCCATGGAGCGTAAGCTGCCCGCTCGGAAACGAAACCACATCTGACGCAAACACGAAAAGCGGGGACACCAGCAGCACAAGTAGAAAAAGAAGCGTGCAAGTACTCTGAACCCTAGAAGTTTTCATGGCCTAATCTCCCGCTGCTCCCGCTGCGCGGTTGCGGGCGATCAGTTGGGGGCCGTCCTTTTTCTCCTGGGCGAGGGCGGGATTGGGTTCGAAGCAGCGGCGGCAGCGGGCTTCGTAGGCGCCCATGGCGCCGACGACGATCAATTCTTCGCTTTCGACCAGCCGCTGGGTATGAACGGCGGGATTGCCGCAGCGGACGCAGATGGCCAGCAGCTTGGTGATTTCTTCGGCGACGGCCAGTAAGCGCGGCATCGGCTCAAACGGGCGGCCGCGGTAATCGGTGTCCAGGCCGGCGACGATAACGCGTTTGCCGAGGTTGGCGAGCTTTGTGCAGACGTCGACGACTTCATCGCCTAGGAATTGCGCTTCGTCAATGCCGACGACTTCCGTGCGCGGCGAGAGTTTTTCCATGATTTCCGAGGCTTTGAAGACAGCGTCCGAGGGAATGCCCAGGCCGGAATGCGAGACGATTTCGTTGGCGGCGTAGCGTTCATCAATGGCGGGCTTGAAGATTTGCACGCGCTGGCGCGCAATCTCCGCGCGGCGCAACCGGCGGATGAGCTCTTCGCTCTTGCCGGAAAACATGGGGCCGACAACAACTTCGATCCAGCCCATATTGCCTTTGACGATGTCCACAATTGCTCCTTCAAAACCATTGGTTCGTTTTCAGTTCTCAGCCTTCAGTAACAACTCGAGATTTTGGATGTTGCAGTCCTATCTTCGTTGTCCTTTATTGTTTCTCCACTACGCTCGGCTCGAAGTGCCTACGGCCGCTGGGCGGTACATTCTTTCATTATAGAACGGAGCGAAGGCGGCGATCACCGCAACTCGAAATGCTTCTTGGCGGGTGATGAAATTACTGGATAGGACGCCCCAGGCTCCTTGGGCGTCACGGATGCCAACGGCGCCGGCGAAGCGGTCGATTGCGACGGATAGCTCGACGCCGTTTTCGAGGACTTCGTGGGCCAGAGCGTCCGGAATCTCGATTCCGCCGGAGCGTCCGTAGTGGCCGCGGACGCCATCGCTAACGTAGGCCCAACTCTCGAGGAACACGCGGCGATGGCCGTTCCCCTTAAGGGCTGAATGCCGCAGCATCTCATCGGTAGAAGCGCCTTCATGGACGACATCGAGGCCGCCTTCCAGCCCGATGAAGTATTGCCAGGCCGATCCGTTTTCGCGCTTCCATTGCATGAGCGCCTCGGAGCGCTGGCGGGCGCCACGCATCAATTCGTCGCGCGAACTGGGCGTGTGGCCGACGCCGCTTTCGACTTCCACTCCCACAACTTCGAATAGGACGTCGTTGGCGAGGACGGCTGAAAATGCCTTAAGGGCCTCAGACACGGCGTTCAGCTTGGGACCGCGCTTGCTGCCCACAGCAAGGATGATTTTTTCCATCTGTGTGAAAACCGATGCGCCGATTCTAACGGCAATTCCAAGGAAAATTCACTCGAAATTCGTCGGGCCTGAGGAAAACTCGGGGCGGCAGACGGCGCCGGCCGAGCGGATTTGGACCACTTGCAAAATGCGGTTTTGAGGTATACGCTTTGGCTCCCTCGTCCCCATAGGTAAGCTCTCGATAACCGACTTACGTCACTGGAGCATTGTAATGACCGAAAAAGAGAATACCTTCCGCTATTGGGCTGTGAACTGTCTGGGATGTCACAATCCCATCCCTCTGTATGCAGAGCCAGTGGACGCTTCTGTAGCCGCAGCTCCCTCGGCGGGTAGTAGCGGAGAAGGACGCCCGTTTTTCCGCGCCTGGTGCGTGGAGTGTGGCCGCGAGTATCCCTACTTGTCCGAGGCCATGACTTGGACCCATGAGCCGCCCCTGGATAAGAACAATCGTCAACTCGAGTTCACTCGATTGAGGCACCGCTCGAGAGCGAAAACCGCCAGCGCGTAGGCCTGTGCATCTCCTCATTCTTTTTAGTAGGTTTGGGCAAGCCACAGTTCTGGCGCAGTTTCGGGCTTGGCTATTGGTCCTGCGATGCGTCTCCCGCTTGCAATGATGCGAGCGCCCTAAGAAGATCAAGCCGCCCATTGCCCATATCTGTGCCGATGTATTGAGCATTGGCCAAGGCAGAAGCAGCCATGGACTGATTTACGTCGCTCCGGAGACTCCGCAGAAGCGCCGCCCCACCAGAAACAAACGGAGCGCTGAACGACGTCCCCCATCCAGCCGAGTAGGTGCTGAAGGGATAGGTGGTCACGATGGCCTCGCCAGGGGCAGCTACCCAAACAATTTCGTTTCCGTAATTTGAAAACGTCGAACGTGTATCTAGATCGCTGGTTGACGCGACCCCCATCACATCGTTTTGCAAAGCCGCAGGATAGACTAGCAGCGGAGGACCCTGGCCGTCATTTCCTGCCGATGCCACGCATATCACGTTCTGCCGGTTGGCATAATCGAGCGCATTCGTTAGTTCAGTAGATGCCGTGGTGAAATCAAAGCTCATGTTGATCACGTTGGCGTTATTCTGAACGGCGTAGTAGATCGCTCGCAAAACATCAGAGAGGTAGCCCGTGCCGTTGGAACGAAAGGCTTTCAGGGGCAATAGTTGCGCCTTTGGCGCAACCAGGTGGATGACACCCATGACCATCGTGCCGTGGCCGAACGCCGCATATTGGAAATTTCCATCGAGGACCGCCGCCGTCGATTGATCTAGCACGGCGGCGGTCGATTGATTCACCATCGCCGGCTGGCAATTTTGGCAAGGCGGGGGCGTGGATGAAGTAAAATCCGTCATTTCCGAACCGCCGACTTGGTTGCGCGTAAAGTCGTAACCGGGCAGAAGAACGCTCTGCAATGCGGGATGGTTGGGATCTACTCCGGTATCGATATCCGCGACAATCCCTGTGCCCGCCACATGAAACGTCTGCTGTGCCTCATGGACATGCACGATTTTCGAAGCGGGCTGCTTGGCGTAGCCGTTCCATACCGTCGTGCCGAAGAAATTTATCGGAGCATTGTCCGTTAGTCCCGGCGGCGGTGTCGTAACCGCATTCAGGCTGCCGACCAAACTGATTAAATCATCTAGCTCGGCATCCAAGATTCCTGGGGTGCTTCGGAGGATATTCAGAAAAATCGCCGGATCAATAGTGCTCGGGGTCGTCAGCAGGAGGACTTGGTTTCGCGTTCCATCGAGGGCGCCTGCCACTCTACAACCCAGTAAATCGCAGAATTCCCCCAGCACGTTTGGAGCTAGAGCAGACCTGACGATAAAGCGGTTGTCCGCCATCGCAGGCGTTGTCCACAACAGCGCCAATAACGCTCCTGCAAGCCACATTCTTCGTTTCACGACGCGGCACTCCTTCCTGTTCATACAAGCCAACTTAGCTAGCCGTTTTCAATCAACAACTTCCGCAAAGTGCCAGACGGCATCCAGCCGAATGGAAGGAATCGCTGGGACGCCGCGCCGGTACTGCCAGCTAATTAGTGGGAAAATGGGAAGCAAAGAAAGAGGGGAATCATTTGAAATCTCACTAGGGTGAAAACCTGGTTCCACTCAGCGGATGCCGACCGAGCGACTTCAGTAGCGAGCGCTACCTTCCTCACTTCGAGTCTTGTGGCGCACTTAGCGAAAGTAGATGGGACAGGCAGAAGGAATAATTTTCATTGGGGCTGCAGCGTTTACCTGATGCCGTTAGCCCTTTCCATCTTTCGCTCGCTCTTTGCTATGTGAAGCCATTCGTCACGAGCGCAGAAACGTTTGATTAGCCGTTTCAGTTGCCCACCCAGGTATGCACCTGATGAGAAATTCGAGTCAACAATGGCTTGTCTATATTTCTCTCCACCTGCATGCTCCTTCTTCGATGGGGGGAAACGGTCATGATGCAGTTTGAAGCTGAGGAGTGGAGCGTTTTTGCAGGACAGGTGGCTTCTGACGGTTGGCAACAAGCGATGCCGAGCCACCTGGGGACCCGTTGCAAATCCTCCATGGAGAGAGTAGCTCTTTCGCAGAAAGGAGTCTGCACGAGCGTAGTCGAGACGAGTTTCCAGCCTGTTATGGAAAGGACTTGCACCGTCAAGCCAACCATTGCAGCGGTTAGCTTGGCGGGTAGCCGAAACGAAACAGGCGGCTCTGTCCAGTTGCTATTCGACAGCTTTTCGCAGCCGAGGCCAGCGGGAACACGCTCGGCGGCGATGAGAATCAGGCAGATGCTATACCGAGTAGAACCATATCAGATCGATCTGCACATCGAATTAAAGCCAGAGCAGAATCGCTTGGTCGTCACTGGGCAACTGGTCGATCTTACCAATCCCGAGCTGGTAGGCCGCGACGTACAGGTCATGCTCTCGGATGGCCGCGAATATATTGTCAACACGGTGACAAATCAATTTGGCGAATTTATCGGCGAAGTCAAAAACTCCGGCGATTTGGAGATTTCTTTCCTTGGCCGTGGTGGAAAACCGATCGTCATTTTGCTCCGCGGGCCACTGGATCCATTATCTGGATCGAATGAATGACGGTAGGCTCTTCGTCAAGTTCGGCGCCTTCGGCACGTCGGCCACACAGAGATTGCCACCGGAAAGAAAATTACCGGACTCGACTCCGAGCAAATCTGGGTTTACGTACTACAGCAAACTGCCGAGAGAGTACTAAGGTCTCTACTTGATTGCCGTCAATCAGAATGAATGCTACCCAATAGAGTCGCGAGGTAGTTGACGGGGTTTCCAAGCCACGGACCAGGTGACCCAGCACGGGACCATGCAGAGGAACCATCACCGCGCTAAATCCAGGAAGTTTCCTGCTGAAGAGTATAGATAACGGTTTCTAGCCGAATTAGCGCGCCGCCGCACCTCCCGAGCAACAAGTCTAGGTCTGAGCGAGAACCCTTTGGACTACGGGCCGAGTGGCAGAATGGAAAGGCGCCTTCCGATTATCGTCGTACTGCGCCTCGCACCAGCAGTAGGTGCGGCGAGCGATGGAGAGCGGACGTTCACTGATAACATCAGTGCGCATGGCGCGCGCATATTCTCGAACCACGCCTGGCAAGCTGGAGATGCGGTGCGAGTGACTCCCCTAAACGAAGACTCAGTTTGGGCGCAGGTAGTTTACTCTGAGATGCTTCCAAACAACCGCTACGGCATCGGAATAAAATTTCAAGATGGCCCCGTCACGTGGTCCGTCATGCGGAGATATGACGGCCTTTAGAGCAGTCCCGCCCACATCAAAGACCGGTCAAGGTTGTCCATCAACCTGAGATCTGGCTCGGAGCTCAGGTCTTTACCTGAGGCCGGTTACCGGGGTTTACTTGATTGAGAAGACGCAGTACTGATGGTATTTCGTATCAAGGTTCCTGCGCATTCAGACCGCGAATCGAACCAAAGTAGAACTGTTCGAACCGAGGAGATAGTCTTCATGCCGAGACGAGAAGGCACGCCCACACCCCCTGATCCAAAGCGAACGGAAGAACCGTCAGAGCTACTTCGAGAATTGGTCGCGCACCTGCGACAGAACCGAACGCAATTGCGCGAGGAATGGGTCGTGCGCATCACCGAGACACGCCTGCTCACCGCGATGACCAAAGAAGAGATCTTCGCGGAAGCAACCTCGGTGTACGACAGTTACGTCGAGGCGCTGGAAACGGAAGCATTCGAAGCGCTGCAAGCTTATGCGCGAAATCTGTCGGAACGCATCATTCCGCGAGGCGTCGAAACCCACGAAGTCGTGGGGATCGTACTGCTGCTGCGCGACGTCCTGGCACGTTCTCTCTTCGCGAAGTATCAGAACGATTTCAAGAAACTAAATCGCATTTTGGACGCCTACGAGCCCGCGGCAAACCGCATTGCAAACACGGTGGCCGTCGGCTTCGTGCAAGAGCGCGAACGCGTCATTCGCCAGCAGCAGGAAGCGATCCGCGAACTCTCCACTCCCGTGCTGCAGGTTCGCGAGCGGCTGCTGATTCTTCCCATCATCGGCGTCATCGACCCGCAGCGCGCCCGCCAATTGACGGAGCAACTCCTCCGCGGAATTCGAACAAACCGCGCGAAAGTCGTGGTCATTGATATCACCGGTGTGGCCGCCATGGACCTCACGGTGGCGAACAACCTGGTGCAAACGGTTGAGGCGTCGCGGCTCCTGGGCGCGACCGTCATTGTCACGGGGCTTTCGCCGGAGATTGCGCAGACACTGGTAACCATCGGTGTGGACCTGGGCAAAATGAATACCGTGGGCGACCTGCAGGGTGGCATCGAGCAGGCGGAAAGACTGCTAGGATACAAAGTCGAAAAACTAGCGGAGCCGCGCTAAGCAGAGTGGAGGAAGGACCAGGTGGAAGTTCCAATTCTGAAACAGGGAGCGGTCCTCATTGCCACCTTTCAGGCCGCTCTATCGGACGCGGACCTCAATCAACTGCGCATGGGCTTGGTGCAGCAGGTCGTGAAGTTTCGCTCGCGTGCGGTTATCGTCGACGTTACGGCGATGGACGTGATGGATTCGTTTGCATCCCGGACGCTGCGTGAGATTGCGCATATGATCCGGTTGCGCGGCGCGGAAACCGTGATCGTCGGAATTCAACCCGAAGTGGCTTTTGCGATGGTGCAGCTGGGCTTAACACTGGAAGGCGTTGCGACCGCGCTGGACTTGGAAGAGGGTCTGGCCTACTTGAATGAAAAGTTCAAAACTACGAGCTGAGAGTGAGCCATAGTGTCGGTTGGGGAAATCCGTGTGGCTATCAACTCCGACCAGGACATCGTCTCAGCCCGCCAGAAGGGGCGGGCGATGGCGAGTGAGCTCGGTTTTTCCTCGGGTGACGCCACACTGATTGCCACTGCAATCTCAGAGCTGGCGCGAAATATAGTGTCCTATGCGCGCAAGGGGCAAATCACGCTGAAGGGGGTTCATGGTTCCAGTCGAGTCGGAATTGTGGTTATCGCGTCAGACGATGGCCCCGGGATCCTCGATATTCGGCAGGCCTTGCGCGATGGGTTCTCCACTTCAGGGAGTCTCGGGCTTGGCCTGCCGGGGGTCCGCCGCTTGATGGACGAATTTGAGATCGATTCCCAACCCGGCCGGGGAACAATTGTGGCGGTGAAGAAGTGGAGACAATAAAAGAACCGATGGTCGAGTATGGCGTAGCCAAATTTGCTCTTCCCGGCCACGGGGAGTCCGGCGATCATCACTTGGTTTGCTGCAACCGAAGCGGAATTCTGATTGCCGCGATTGACGGGTTAGGGCATGGCGAAGAAGCTGCCAATGCCTCCAAAACTGCGGCGGTGGTTCTCAAAAGCTCAGTCGGCGAGCCGATTATCTCTCTCGTCGAAGAATGCCATGAGAAACTACGGGCAACTCGCGGCGTTGTGTTGAGCCTTGCTTTCATTGAGCCTGAACTTGGCATGATGACTTGGCTGGGCGTCGGCAATGTCCAGGGGATGTTGATGCGCTCCGATACGAAGAAGGGAAATGTGCAAGAGACACTTCTTCTGCGAGCCGGCGTCGTCGGCTCACAACTCCCCGGCCTTCAGGCCACTGTGCTTCCGGTCGTGCAGGGAGATACACTCTTCTTTGCTACGGACGGAATTCGGGTTGATTTTTCCGTGGGCCTGTCCGCGCGCGAGAATCCGCAAAGGGCGGCGGACAGAATCCTCAAACAGTATCGCAGCGGAAATGATGATGCGCTCGTCCTGGTCGCGCGGCTAATGGGAATTAATCCATGAAGATCGCAGTTCGACGAAAAGTTAGGCGGCATGCTGATTTTGAAGAGGAGTACAACTCCGCCCTGAATGAATACGCCGCGGGCGGAGGCGAAATCGCGCTAGGCCGGGCGTACGAGCTCGGCCGCCGGGCGCTGGGCGAGCAAAAAAGCCTGGTGGAGATGGCTTCCCTGCATCACCGAGCCATGCTTGGATTGGTGCGAGGCGCGAAAAGTGAAAAGCGCCTGGTGGAATTGCTCCAGGCGAGCACCGAATTCCACGCGGAGTGCATGTCTCCCTATGAGATGGCACACCGCGGATTCCAGGATGCGGTGAAAGCGCTTCGCCAATTGAACGAGACCCTCGAGGAGGAGATCAAGCGTATCGCCTACGCCGTGCACGATGAGGCGGGACAATTACTCGTCGCCGTGCACCTCGCCCTGGCTGATGTGGCTTCTGAACTGCCCGTGCCGCAACAAGCTAAGTTCGCGCGGATAAGGGAATTGTTGAATGAAGTTGAAAAGCATTTGCGGCGCTATTCTCACGAACTTCGACCGACGATTCTGGATGACCTCGGCTGGATTCCCGCGATCCGTTTTCTGGCGGATGGAATTTCGAAGCGCGCTGAACTGCCAATTCACATCGAATCCAATGTTTCCGAACGGCTCTCTGGCACTGTTGAGACGACTCTCTATCGCATCGTTCAAGAAGCCCTGACAAATGCCGCCAAGCACGCGCAGGCAAGCAACGTTTGGATTCGAGCGTGGAAAGAAAATCTTGTTCTGTGTTGTTCGATCAGGGACAACGGCAGAGGCTTCGACTCAGACGGAACTGATGCAACAGCGAACCGGAAGGGCCTGGGCTTGATTGCGATGCGAGAACGTATAAGCGCAATCGGCGGAACATTGCAAATCCATTCCAACCCGGGAAGTGGGACTGAACTTTCCTTACGAATTCCATTGGAGGGTGAACATGTCAATTCGAATCGTGCTGGCGGATGACCACGTACTTGTACGCCAGGGCTTGAAATCGCTGTTGGAGAAGGAGAAGTTTCAGGTTGTTGCAGAAGCCTCCGATGGGCAAGACGCGGTTCGGTTGACGGAAACGCACCATCCGGATATCGCGGTCCTAGATATCAGCATGCCGACACAGAACGGCATAAATGCCGCTCGTGAACTCGGACGGTCCTGCCCAAAGACAAAAGCAATTCTTCTTACTCAACATGAAGAAGAGCAGTATATCCACGAAGCGCTGGAAGCCGGTGTGAAGGGATACGTACTAAAGAGCCAGGTCGCAAACGATCTGATTCATGCGATTCAACAGGTCTCTCGCGGAGAGTTTTACCTGAGTCCGGGAATATCGCGCGGACTGGTGGAGGCCTACCGCTCGAAATCGGTTAGGCCTGAGGATCCCTTGACCGTGCGCGAGCGCCAGGTTTTGCAATTAATTGCGGAAGGAAAATCCACAAAGGACACTGCTTCCGTCCTTGGTATCAGCGTGAAAACGGCTGAATCGCACCGCATGCGGCTCATGCAGAAACTGGATATTCACGAGACAGCCAGCCTTGTGCGCTACGCGGTCCGCCGGGGTTTGGTCCAGCCTTGAATGGGAATGCCCGCGGGCGGTCATCTGTCGCGGATTCCCAACTGATTTCCTGATGGTCCGATCAGTGTAAAAACTGCCGAATCGCTCCGAGCAAGGCTCATGAAGAAGCTGGACGTCCACGAAACAGCAAGCTTGGTTCGCTATGCCATCCGCCGCGGTTTGATTCAGCCCTAACGGCCCTCCGAAAGGGCCTGCCTGCAGATGAATTCAGGTGATTTCACTCACTAGAAATGGGTGATTCACTGGATTGAATTCCTTTGGGAACCAGCTATGTTGGCACCAGAGGAACGGGCCGCCTCCGTGGACAGAGCCCCCACCTCAACTACCCCAACTACCGAACTGTTCTGACACGGAGGCGGGCCGAATTCATCGTCTTGGAGGAATCGGTGGGAAAAGGGAATCAGCAGAGTTGCCAAGAGAATGGATCTGATATTCGCGATGGGCAACCGGACGCTTCCGAATGGCAAAAGACGATGGTTCATTTGCTTCGTCATCAAATCATTCTGCTGGCAATGAAGCATGGGCGCGCTCCGCTCTCCGTTTCGCCTGCTCTTTGGAAAGGATTGGCGAGACTCGGAGCGCTAAACGATCTTTATGATCTAGGGAGTATTGCGCGACGTCTCTACTTCTTGGGGGATGGGCGCATTCTGCTTGCTGAACTGAAGGCTCGGACCGGCGCGAGATCGTTCGTGGAAGAGCCCGAAGCAAGCCGGATCGGGATCGCTCCGGAGCATCGTCATAAATACGAGGATGAAAGCAGATACCAATGGGATCAATGAGACCTAAACTCAGCAGTTGCTCACGGAGACGGCAGATGGGAATGGGAACTGAATACAATCCAGCGGATGTCGCGCTCTTGAACATGACAGTGGATCCCCACTCCTTGTTTCGCCGCAGAGTTCCGGGATTGTTGGCTGGCAGAGAAAATGGGGATGCAAATCACGTTTTCCCAACTCTCCTCACGGAGGCAAATCGAGAACTTGCCGATTTATTGCGCGACTTGCGCTCGGAGCCCCCCGCTATTGCCGGCGGCGAAAGTCAGAATGGACAAGTCAGTGAGCTTCTGATGCGCGCGGTGCGCTGCGCGGCAAAACAGTACATGTTGCAAGCGGAATTGGGCAGCCTTGCGCTCACCGATGAACTCACAGGCTTATATAACCGTCGGGGGTTTATGGCCCTTGCAGAACGCCAACTGAAACTTGGGCGAAGATCCGGGCGGGGCCTGCTGCTGTTTGTGATGGACGTGGACCGCTTGAAGGACATTAACGATTCGTTCGGGCATTACGCAGGCGACTGCGTGTTGAAGCGCACGGCCGGCGTGTTGGAAGAGACCTTTCGGGATTCCGATGTTGTCGCTCGCTTGGGCGGGGACGAGTTCGCGGTTCTTGCGATCGAAGCGGCCGGTCACAGCGAAGCCAGTATCAGGGCGCGGTTTTTCGAGCGTTTGAAATCGGTTAGCGCGGAACAGAGTCGCTGTGAAATTTCCGTCAGTTTAGGCCTCGCACGATTCGATCCGTGTAGCCACGCATCCATCGAAGAATTGATGATGAAGGCCGACAAAGCCATGTACGAGCAGAAGCGGCACCGATCGAAATCGCGCTTCGAGACGGCGGCAAATTCATAGGCTCAATAGGGCCTTATGGCTCAGTGAGGAGTACCATCGCTCAACTTTTTTCAGGTTTCGAAGCTTTCTGGCATCGTCCAGCCCGGTGCCAACGAACGGAATCAAGTTTGAAAGGTTATTTGACAAATGCCTGTGCGGTCTGGACGCCTTGAGAAACGGATTTCGGTAGCGATCCCGGTGCAGATCTCCAGCCCTTTGGACCCTGCCACGACGGAGAGGACTATTACGGAAAACGTCTGTTCGCTGGGCATTCGTATCTTTGCCCAGCACGCTAGAGACTTAAACGAGCGGCTCATGATCAGCTCGGTCGTGGGCGATCTTCGTACCCTGGCTCGGGTTGTTTACTGTGAACGGCTCCCCGACGGACGGTTTGGAGTCGGATTGCAGTTTCAGGGAATGGCTGTTAAATGGCCAAGTAGTTCTCTGGCCGGAGTTGCGGGTTGAATTGTGATTGCTCCGAGAATCCGCCCGGAGATTGGCGCAAATCCATTGCTCTCCAATCTCTTAATCGTACTTTCCGTCTCAAACCTGATACAAAATATTACCTTACATTTACTTATTCTATGTTATAATACGTTGTGAACGTTTTACGCCAACTCCGCCATTCCTCACTTTCGCACACCCTCTCTCTTTCCGTTCTCCCATCTCCTTTTTCCTCAGATTCTTACAAATGCCCCCTCTCGCAACTTCTTTCGTTTCACATCCTTACAAATGCCCGAGGGCGTATATCCCCGCACTCTCTCATCGAGGATCAAAAATGAACCAAGAAAACGCTAACTCCAATTCCATCAACGTTTCATCTTTACCCCAGGCCGCTCACGACTCGCGCTGTCAGCATCACTTCGTCAACGGCACCCGCTGCCTCTTGTTCCAAATCCGGAATCCCTCTTCTGCCGCAACCATGCCCGCCTCCCCAAGCATGAGAACGCACCTGCCGATCTCTCCGCCACCCTTACCGCCGACCTCACCGAATTCAAATCCGCCATTCCCATCAACGACTTCCTCTCTCACCTCCTCAAGCTCGAAGCCGAAGACCGCATCCACCCCCGCCGCCGACATGGCCTACACCTGCAACCTCCTCCTCCGTACCCTCCCAGCCGTCGAAGAAGAACTCCATCCCGAAGACGAAGTCTTCAAGGTAGACTTCGGCGATCTCCCCCGCCCCCCGCGTTGACCCGCGGAGCGCAGATCATGTCCCGACCCACACACAAACGCCCCCGATCCCGCCCCACCAGCACCGCGCAGACGTCTGCGCCAACGCACGCACGGGCCGCGACGCCCGCAAAGCGTGCAGCACACTTAAAGTGGTTGAGATGATGCGACCGGCGGCTGGAACAGCTTCTGTTCCTTTGTGTTCCCGCGCTGAGAAGGCAGAGTCTGTAAGTGCTTGATTTAATGGAGCGGCCTATCGGAATCGAACCGACACCTGAACCTTGGCAAGGTTCCGTACTACCACTATACTAAGGCCGCTCAACCACACTCTTTTTATAACATGCCAGCGACGGCAGCGACAAGCCTCGCTTGGCCGTGCCCTGCCAAACGGAAACAGGCCGCGTTCAATCGGTGGTCAGGAAACCTGGGTGATGCGCGCGGACTTCACCACCGGCGAACGGCGCTGCCGCTCGGCGAAGCGCGAAGCTTTTTCCTTGTCCGTGTAGACCCGCCCGAATTTTTCGCCGTCGGCGTAATAGACACTGACGAGATAATGGTGATGCTTGCGGCGGCGGTCCTTCGCAAAGGTACTTTTTCCTCGTCCCGCACCCTTCTTCGTCCCACTTTTTGTCACGTTGACCATCCCTGTTTCTCAAGAGTAAGCATCGCACTATCTCAGGGAAGCAAGCGCCGCGCAAGTACCGGGGGAGATAGTAACCCGCGTTCCATTACAGCAGAAAAGCGCGCCGGTTGGAATGGAAAAACGTGTCAGACTGCGGCAAGTGCTCCTTCCCCTGAGACGGATACTCTGTATTTTTATTACTATTCAGATAGCGACCCGCGTTTCAAACTTTAGGGCTGGCGAACCGCGCTGATTTGTACCGCCCCCGTAGTCCGGCGCATCCAATACGTGATGGTTCCTTTGGGGGAGCGCCTGGGCCTGCGGGCCAATTTGTCACAAAACTCGTTGCCGCCCATGAAACATTTTCCGAGTTTCTGCGTCTTTACATGTGAGGAGAGGATAAGCTGAATGTGGCGGAGATTAACAATGATTACGAACTGCACGAAACAACCGCCCGTTGTGGAAGATCTGCGAAACCATTCGCAGGAACAGATCGCTGAACTGCGTCAACTTCTCACTGTGGGTGCGCCTTCGCGGCCCGATCCGCGCCGGCCCGGTTTTTATGAAATAGAAGGACTTTCGAACACCTATTATGTGTTCAAGTATCCGACAGGCACGAAAGTGCTGCTGCTCGGCGCCTGGGAACGTGATCCTGTCGCTGAAATGGTGGCGTGCGCCTGCCCGGCTGCGTAATCCCTTTCTTGCTATAACTTGAGAAAACAGAGCGGATAAGGCGTCCCAAGAGATTGGGACGCCTTTTTCAGTCTTCGTCCAAATCCAACGATGCCGAGTTGATGCAGTACCGCAAGCCCGTGGGGCGGGGTCCGTCATCAAAGACGTGGCCGAGGTGGGCATCGCAACGGCTGCACTTCACTTCGGTTCGCTTCATCCCATGACTGGTGTCCGTTTCAGCGTCCACAGCCTCTTCGCTGGTGGGTGCATAGAAACTGGGCCAGCCGGACCCTGAGTGGTATTTTGTATCAGAACGAAACAAGGGCTGGCCGCAGCAAACGCACTTGTAGGTTCCCGGGGTCTCGGTATCCTCGTACTCGCCGGTGAAGGGGGGCTCCGTGCCCTTTTGCCTGGTCACAAAGTATTGATTCTCCGTGAGTTGTTTCTTCCAAGCAGCCGCATCCTTTTGTACTTTATCTTTCATGACATCTCCCAAAGCTGATTCCCGAAGTGGCACATCCCATGCAGTATCAGATTCAGCGCACCCGCTTGACGATGCAGCTGCGTTCGCGAATAGTAGTTATGGAGCAAGACCATCTCGAAAGTTATCACTCCAGAAGCCTCAACTACCGACTATCCGGTGAAGCGCAGCAGCCGCAGGGCTAAGATTGCCCGGCCGGTGCGCGTGCGGCCGTCGGACCCCAATGACGAGCACTTTGAGGATCTGCCGGTCAGCGTGAACGCGTCCAAAGAAGGCATCTTCTTCAGTACGCGACGGAAATCCTACTACAAAGGGATGCGGGTTTTTGTGACCTTCCCTTACAGCTCGCCGCATGATCCCATGAATTGCGAGTATGTGGCAGAGGTTGTGCGCGTGGAAGAGCTTCCTAATGGCAAGTCTGGCGTGGCCGTTCACTTCAAAATGAGCATGAACTTCAGCGGCGCAAAGTCTCCCGGCGCAGCCCACTGAACCCTTGGCAAGCACTCCCGAAAGACGATTCAACTGAGTATCTTGAAGGACAATCCATGATAGATTTTGGCTACATCACGTCCTGAGCCAATCCAAGTTAGCGGCGGAACGCGGAGTCGCCGCTTTTGGACACGTACTTTACGTCGCGCAGACTCATTTTGATGGAGAAGACGTGAATCTCGTTTTTGCCGGAGTGTAGTTCACACTTGACGAGGACTTGCTGGCCGCGATGCCCCGCCAGGACGCCGGGATTGCTTACCGCCCAAATCGCGTCATCGTCACCGATTAGCGTTTTTTCATCCTCGCTGACCTGACCGGAGATGGTTACAGCTTTGGGGGCAACTGCTTGAGGACTCGAATCCGTCGGTTTGGCCTCATTCGCTTTCGAAGAGTGCTGCGCCAAAGCCGCGGTTGGCATGACCGCCGCAACTACTAGAAGGACCAACGACCACTTTTTCATGGTGCCTCCTGCTTCCAAGTGGGATCCGCAATGACGCCATCATAGGACCGTGGAATCCAGGGTCAAACGGGAAATTTTGATGCGAAATATTCAAAATTTCGCTGGCTCCCTTCCTGGCGTGCGGCTTCCAAATTCGGCTCGCCGAGACAGAAATCCTGTCATTGACATGCGGGCGAATTTCCTCTAAGTTCGAGCTTCGCAATGAACGGTACACTTACAGTTCGGGCGCATCGCCACCATCATCATCACGGCCACGAGCCGCGCCTGCTGAGGTGTGCATAGCGATTCGCTAAACAAAGCACTCTTCAGCCCGCTGGCGCAGCAAGCCCCAGCGGGTTTTTTGTTTTCAGATCGTTTGGTTTCGGGAGGTACAGACGTGGAGATCGATTTTCAGAAAAGCGGCGGGTTGGTGCCGGCGATCATTCAGGACGAGCGCAGTGGCGAGGTGCTGATGCTTGGCTTCATGAACGGCGACTCGCTGGCGGAGACGCGACGACTTGGCGAAGTCGTGTTCTTCAGCCGTTCAAGGAATAAGCTCTGGAAGAAGGGTGAATCCAGCGGACACGTCTTGCGAGTTCGCGAAATCCGTGTGGACTGCGATGCGGATGCGCTGCTTGTGCGTGTTGAGCCAGTGGGGCCGGGCGTCTGCCATGAAGGCTATCGAAGCTGTTTTTTCCGCGCGCTTGGAGCCGACGGGGACGCAACGATCATCGCCGTGCGCACGTTCGAACCCGAGAAGATCTACGGGCAGGAGAAGGCGCGATGAACCGGTTGAAGCTGGGAATTCCAAAAGGCAGCCTGCAAGATGCGACGCTTGATCTCTTCGGGCGCGCAGGGTGGAAAATCACGTTGGGCTCGCGAAGTTACGTTCCGGCGATTGACGATGACGAAATCGAATGTTTGCTGGTTCGCGCGCAGGAGATGGCGCGCTACGTTGAGTCCGGCGCGCTGGACGCGGGCATCACTGGGCATGATTGGGTCGTGGAGACCGGCGCCGCGGTGGAGGAACTGTCCGAGCTCGTCTACGCCAAGCAGCGGCTGGCGCGGGTGCGTTGGGTGCTGGCCGTGCCGGAGGATTCGGCGATCCGCGATGCGCGCGGTCTAGAGGGCAAGGTCATCGCGACCGAAGTCGTTCGAATCACCGAGAGTTATCTTTCGAAACACGGAGTAAAGGCACGCGTGGAATTTTCGTGGGGAGCGACGGAAGTAAAAGTGCCGCAACTTGCCGACGCCATCGTGGAAGTCACGGAGACAGGTTCGTCGCTCCGCGCCAATCGGCTGCGCATCGTGGACACGGTGCTGGAATCCGCGACAGTGTTCATCATGAACCACGCGGCGGCGGCCGATTCCTGGAAACGCGAGAAGGCAGAGAACCTGATTCTTATGCTGCAAGGCGCAATTGCGGCCGCCAGCAAAGTGGGTCTTTTGCTTAACGTGCACCGGAACGATTTGGCGGCGGTGTTGAACGTTCTTCCCGCGCTCAAGAAGCCCACGATTTCGGCACTGAGCGATCCGGATTGGGTGGCGATCAATACCATTGTTGAAGAAGCGGTTGTGCGGCAGATTCTGCCAAAACTGAAAGCCGCCAAAGCGCAGGGGATTGTCGAGTATCCCCTGAATAAGATCGTGCTCTGATGCGCATCGTGAGACTCACACCGGCGGTCGAGAAAAAACTTCTTCGCGCGCGCCAAGAGCACGACGCCGAGGCTCAACGCGTCGCGGAGCAGATTATCAGCGACGTTCGCCGGCGTGGGGACACGGCGCTCTATGCATGGGCAAAGAAGTTAGACGGCATGGATTTCCGGCGCGAAGGACCGTGGATCCCTGAGAGCGAAATTCGCGCTGCACGCAAGGAAGTGAGCGACAATTTTCTGCAAGCGGTGGAACATGCCGCGTGCAACGTCCGCCGCGTAGCGGAGAAGCAACTGCCGAAACCGTGGGCCATCAAAGTCGAACGAGGAGTAGAAATCGGCCAAGTCGTGCGGCCGATCAAATCCATTGGCTGCTACGTTCCAGGCGGGCAATTCTCTCTGCTTTCGACTTTGGTCATGACAGTTGTGCCGGCAAGGGTGGCCGGGGTGTCTCAGATCCAGGTGGCGTGTCCGCGGCCGAACGTAGCGTTGCTTGCAGCAGCGAGCATCCTCGGCGTCACGCGCATCGCTCGAATCGGAGGCGCTCAAGCCGTTGCCGCATTTGCTTACGGCACAAAACGCGTGCCGCGCGTGGAGAAGATATTCGGACCAGGGAATCGTTTCGTCACCGCGGCCAAGCAGCTCGTTAGCAATGACTGCGCGATCGATCTCCCGGCCGGGCCGACCGAAGCGATTGTCTTGGCAACAAATGGCAACTCTAGATGGATCGCCGCGGATTTGCTCGCGCAAGCCGAACACGCGACGGATGCAGGAAGTTTTTTTGTGACAACCTCAATGCGACTGGCACAACAAGTTCAAAGGGAAACGCTCCGGCAGCTGCAGCAATTGCCGCGAAGCAATCCCGCGCACCTTTCCATGAAGCGCGCGAGCGCGATCCTCGTGGCGCCGTCCCTCCGAGTAGCATGCGAATTTGTAAATCGATTTGCTCCGGAGCATTTGAGTTTGCCGGACGATGGAGAGGCCCTCTTGAAAAAAATTCACGCTGCCGGCACGGTTTTCTTGGGTCCGTGGGCCGCGCAGCCGCTTGGCGATTACGCCAGCGGCAGCAATCACGTGTTGCCCACGAGCGGCTGGGCGCGCAGGCGCGGCGGGCTCTCAGCGGCTGATTTTGTGAAATGCATCAGCGTCCAATCCATCGACCGCGCTGGCTTCGCAAAGCTGGCGAATGATGTGCAGACGCTGGCACGCGCCGAAGGGCTGTTGGCACACGCAAACGCCGTGGAGATACGCCGATGAAAGTGCGATTACCCGTGCGCGAGGCCATTTTGCATCGCCGCACGTATGAAGCGCCTGCCGAAGGACGATCGGACAAGGTGCGCCTGGACTTCAATGAAAACACCGCAGGTTGCTCGCCGGCAGTGCGGCGAGCGCTTGCCAAGCTTACGAGCAACCAACTGGCGATGTACCCCGAGTACCAAGCCCCAACGCAACGCCTGGCGCGCTATTTTCGCGTGCGTCCGGAGGAACTGCTGCTCGCCAACGGCGGAGACGACGCACTGCGCGTTTTCTTTGATACCTTCGTCGAGCCGGGCACCAGCATCTTGATCTGCGAGCCGACCTTTCCCATGTACCGCTACTACGCGGAGATTTACGGCGCCAGGATTGTGGTTTTGCGCTATGGCAGTCAGATGGAGTTTCCGCTCAAAGAGGTCGTCACGGCGTTGCGAAAGAAACCGCGAGTGGTCTTCATCGCGAATCCGAATAACCCCACTGGGACCTTGTTGCGCGAAAACGAGCTGCGGACAATCCTGCTGGCCGCTACGCACACGGCCGTTGTGATGGATGAAGCCTATGCGGAGTTCTCCGGCTTCTCCGCGGTGCCTTTGATTCGAAACTATCCTCAATTATTCGTCACAAGAACGTTTTCGAAAGTGGCCGGGCTGGCGTCCCTGCGGCTCGGCGCAGTAATTGCCTGTGAGAAGTCGCTCGCAATGGTGCGCCGTGCCATGCCGCCCTTCCCTGTCAACCTCGCGGCCCTGGTGGCAGCAGAAGCGGCCGTCGCCGACCGCGCGACCATGCTGGGTTACGTGAAAGAAGTAAAGCGATTGCGCGTCTGGTTCGCTGCGGAACTGAGAAAATTAGGCGCTGAAACCTTTTCCAGCGCCGGAAATTTTCTTCTGGCAAATTTCGGGCCAGACGGACCGGCGTTGTTTTACAAATTAGAGAAACAAGGGATTCTTCTGCGCGACCGAAGCAAAGACATTGGCCCGGGATTTGTCCGCATCACCATTGGTACGCAGTCCGAAATGAAACTGGTGCTGAAAGCCATTCGAAAGGAATTGAGAGCGCCAGCCTAAACGCTAGCGCCCAATAATTTGCCATGCCACGCAAAGCGATCATTCATCGCAAGACGAACGAGACGGACATTCGCCTCACGCTGAATCTGGAAGGGCTTGGAAAGGCGCGAATTTCCACCGGCATTCGTTTTTTCGATCACATGCTCGAACTGGTCGCCCGCCACGGCGCCTTTGATCTGGACGTAAACGCACGCGGCGATCTCGATGTGGATCAACATCACACCGTGGAAGACGTTGGGATCGCGCTGGGCGAGGCGGTGCAGAAGGCTCTTGGCTCCAAGCGCGGCATTTTGCGCGCCGGATACTTTCTGATGCCCATGGACGAAACGCTTGCCGCGGCGGCCGTGGACTTGGGTGGCAGACCTTTTTGCGTCGTAAATGCAAAGATCAGCGCAAAGCGCGTCGGCGATTTTCAAGTGGAGCTTGTCGAGGATTTCTTTCAGGGCTTTTCACAGGCCGCCAGGGCCAACGTGCATCTGCGCGCGTTATACGGACGCTCGTCGCATCATCAAGTCGAAGCCATGTTTAAGGCGTTTGCGCGAGCGCTGCGTTTTGCAGTTGCGAGAGACAAGCGCCTGCGGAAGGTTCTGCCGAGCACTAAAGGGCTGCTATGAAAGTGACGATCGTGGACTATGGGGCAGGAAATGTGCCTTCCGTGGAGCGAGCCCTGCAACGACTCGGCGCAGATTCGGAGCGGACTACTTCTCCCGAGCTCATTTCTAAAGCGGAGGCGCTGCTGCTACCCGGCGTTGGACATTACGCCGCTCTGGTTCGCGCGCTTGACGAACAAAATCTGCGCGCGCCTGTGATCGAGGCCATCCGGCAAGGCGTGCCGTTTCTCGGAATCTGTCTTGGGCTGCAAGTTCTGTATGAATCCAGTGAAGAGGCTTCGGAACTGCGAGGCCTGAACCTGCTTCCGGGAAAAGTATGCGCGCTGCCTGCCACAGTAAAACTCCCTCACATGGGCTGGAATCAGCTCGCGGCCAAGCGCGAGTCGCGGCTTTTGGAAGGAATCGCCGGAGATTCCTACTTTTACTTTGCGCATTCGTTCGCCCTGCTCGATTCGGACGGCAGCACGGCCGCAACGTGCACGCATGGTACGGATTTCGCTGCCGTTGTGGAAAAACAGAATATTTTCGCCGTCCAATTCCATCCGGAAAAAAGCGGCGAACCAGGTGCGCGCTTATTGCGCAACTTTCTGAGGCTGGCTGCATGAGCCTGGCGCACCGCATCATTCCCTGCCTCGATACCGATGGCGAGCGCGTCGTAAAAGGCGTGAACTTCGTGGGGCTCCGTGACGCAGGTGATCCCGTTGCGCTTGCTGGGCGCTATAACGCCGAAGGCGCCGATGAGTTGGTGGTGCTCGACATCGCAGCGTCACGCGACCGGCGTCCGACCTTTCTCGAGACGATCCGGCGCGTGGCCGCCGAGCTGGCCATTCCGCTAACGGCGGGCGGCGGCATTCGAACACTCGAGGATGGCCGCGCCGTGGTCCGCGCCGGCGCGGACAAAGTCACAGTAAACACTGCCGCCGTCGAACGGCCAGAATTAATTTCAGAATTATCGCGCGAATTTGGCGCGCAAGCGGTGGTACTGGCGATTGACGCGAAACGTTGCGGCGATCATTGGCAGGTGATGGTGCGCGGGGGAGGTGAATCCACGCCATTGGATGCTGTCGCTTGGGCGAAAAAAGGCGTCGCGCAGGGCGCGGGAGAAATCCTGCTGACCTCCGTGGATCGTGACGGCACGCAGAGCGGCTTCGACGTGGCGCTCACAGCGGCGATTTCCGAGGCCGTTTCGGTTCCTGTGATTGCCTCCGGCGGGGCCAAACTGCCGGAACACTTCGTCGAAATTTTCCAACAAGGTGCGGCGGACGCCGCGCTAGCCGCATCCATTTTTCACGACAGCGTACAACCCATCCGCGCGCTGAAGGAGTTTCTCGCAGCAAAGGGTGTCGAGGTGCGTTTTCCGTGCTGATTCCCTGCATCGATTTGCAAGACGGCCAAGCAGTCCAATTGGTGCATGGGCGGAAACGAGAACTAGCCGTCGCTGACGTCTTCGGCCTCCTGCAGGAATTCAAGAAATACCCATGGCTGCACATCATTGATCTAGATGCGGCCATGGGAAAAGGCGCGAATGATGAACTCGCGTGCGAGCTTTGCGCGCGGGCACGGAAAGAGTTCGGAAGGAAGGTTCGCGTTGGCGGTGGGATTCGAACCATTGCCCGCGCGGAAGAAATTGCCAGCTGGGACGCGAACCAAATCATCATTGGGAGCGCCGCCTTCCGGGAAGGCAAAGTGAACACCCGTCTTCTGCGGCGGCTTGCGAAAACAATGAGTCCCGAACAAATCGTCATCGCCCTCGACACTGCCAAGGGCAAGATCACGATTCATGGCTGGCGGAAACGGCTAGCGCTGCAAGCCGAACAGGTGTTCGCGCAGCTCGAACCTTTCTGCGGGGGCTTCTTGTGCACTGACGTGGACCGCGAAGGCACCATGACAGGCGCGAACCTTGATTGGTTTCGAATGCTCCGCGGCGCAACGTCGCATCCGATTATTGCCGCCGGCGGCATCAAAACGCGGAGCGAGATCACGGCCTTGGAAAAAATGGGAATGGACGCCGCCGTGGGGATGGCCCTATACAAAAAGCGGCTACGCTGACCTAGGAATATAAATCCAGCCAGTCTCGCTCAATCTTTTTGCCTGCGCCCCTGCTTGGGGTAGGATACGAGTCCATGCCAAACCTTATCCGCCGTTACTTTGTTTCATCTATTCTCCTGGGGGTCCTTCTTCCCTTTGGCGCATTCGCCCAAACTGCGGCGCCGCAGGCAAGCTCACCTCCGTTCACGCTGAAACCGCTCGGACATGACATCTACGCAGCAATCGACGACGCCAAGGGCGACGCGGGCGCCAACTCTGGATTCGTAATAGGAGAAAACGGCGTACTGGTGATCGACACGTTCGAAAACGAAGCCGCCGCCAAGCAGTTGCTCGCGGAAATTCGCAAACTCACAAAGCTCCCAATCAAGTTTGTGGTAAACACGCACTATCACCTCGATCACGTCGCGGGAAACGCGGTTTTCGAAGAGGCTGGGGCGGTCGTTCTAGCGCAGCGAAATGTTGCCGCCTGGATCCATACGGAAAACCTGAAGTTCTTCGGGAAAAACATCAAGCCTGAGCAGAAAGCACTGGTGGAAGGACTAGCGGCGCCGGCTGTTCTCTACGACTCAGGTATCGAACTGATCCTCGGCTCCAGAGAAATCCTGGTTCGTGTTTTTCCGGGGCACACCGGCGGCGATTCTGTAGTGATCATTCCTGACGCCAAAGTTGTATTCTGCGGCGACCTTTTCTGGAGGAACACCCTGCCGAACCTGATCGACGCTTCCACGGAGAAGTGGATGAAAACGCTCGAGAGCTTGCAATCGTTGTCCGCGCCAGTTACCTATGTTCCCGGCCATGGAGAACCGGGAAACGCTCACGACGTAGAAGCATTTCAAGGCTATCTGGCTGATTTGCGGGGGCTAGTCAAAAAACAGATCGATGACGGCAAGACGGGAGATGATCTGGTTGGCACTGTGTTGCCTGCGATCAAGGAGAAGTACGGCCAGTGGAACTTCTTCGGTTATTTTGCGAAACGCAACATTCTAGACGTTGATAACGAGCTTCTCGGCACCAAGAAGATTCCGCAGCCCGCCGCTGCGCCCTGATTTAGTCTGCGATTGCAATGCTGTTTCAGCGCAGATACGCGTCGGTGATGTATTGCTGCACCATGCGCTGTGTGTTGAAGAAGGACCCATTGATGGCGATGGCGTGCTGCATGACTTCCAGAAATTTGTTGCGCTCGTTGTAGTACATCGGCAGGATCACGCTTTCCAGCTTGTAATAGAGGGACTCGGCCTCGGACTTGTTGTCCGTTGGAGCCCCGCCGGCCACGGAACGCCGCGCTTCACCGATGGACCACCCCGTCACACCTTCAATGTGACCTTCGACCCACCAGCCATCAAGAATGCTCAGGCTTGGCACGCCGTTCAGCGCCGACTTCATACCGCTTGTGCCCGAAGCTTCCAGCGGAAATTGCGGCGTATTCAGCCAAAGGTCCACGCCGGAAGTTATTTTTCCACCGAGATCGAGGTTGTAGTTGTCCAAGAAAACCACGGGAACGCTTTTCTTTAGCGCTTTCTTGGCATGATAAATGCGGCGAATGATGTCCTTGCCGCCCCCGTCATTGGGATGAGCCTTCCCCGCATAAATAATCTGGAAGCGGCCGGCATTCTTGGCGATCTGCCGCAGCCGATCGAGATCGGAGAGAATCAGATCCGCGCGCTTGTAGCCGGTGGCGCGCCGCGCAAACCCAATGGTGAAAACCTCAGGGTCGAAGTTCAGGCCGGTCTTCTCACGCACGGTCTCCAACAATTCATGCTTGGCAATCAGGTGCGCGGCCCAGACTTCCTCCGCGGGCAGGCCGAGCGCGCCACGCAGGCTATAGTTATCTTCCCGCCACGACGGGATGTAGCGGTCAAAGAGCTGCTGAAACGCAGGGGACGTCCAAGTCCCCGCGTGCACACCGTTGGTAATGGCCTCGATGGGCACTTCTGGAAACATCTGGCGCGAAGTTTCGCCGTGCACTTTAGCCACGCCGTTGACGTAGGTGCTCAGGCCCAACGCAAGCTGCGTCATGTTCAGCGTCGCGCCTTGACGCGCCGCTTCTTCCAGGCCAGGAAAATCCTGCTGCGCTTGCAAAACTCTCTTCATTAAATCCACCGAAGCGGCGTCCTTCATATCCAAAAAACCAGTCTGCTTCGGAAATACGCGTGTAAGGAACTCCATCGGAAAACGGTCGTGCCCCGCGGGAACGGGCGTATGGGTTGTGAACACGCACTTGCTGCGGACTTTTTCGATGTCCTCGCCGCGCACGGCCGTGCGCCCGGCCCTCTTAGCCTCATCCTCGAGCAATTCCAGTGAGAGAAGCGCCGCATGGCCTTCATTCATGTGGTAGTGCGTCAGGTCGTTGTAGCCCAGGGCTCGCAGCATCCGCACTCCGCCGATGCCGAGGACGACCTCCTGGCACAGCCGGTAGTAGGAATCGCCTCCGTACAACGAGCCCGTAAGGTTGCGGTGAGCATCCGCATTCGTGGGCAGATCAGCATCCAGAAAATAAACAGGCACTTCAAAACCGCGCACTCCCTTCACGGAGTAGCGCCAGCAGCGCAGATCCACGCGGCGATCTTCAATCGAAACGTGCGTCCGCACGGGTTCTTCCTGCAAGAAATCATCGACCCGCCACTCGACCGGATCCTCGGTTTGCGAGCCGTCTTCCGCCAACCGCTGCGTGAAGAACCCCTTCCGATAGAGCAGTGAAATCGCCACCATCGGCAGGCGCAGATCGGCGGCCGCGCGGATAGTATCGCCCGCCAGAACGCCAAGCCCTCCGCTGTAGCTGGGCATGGCGTTTTCCAACGCAATTTCCATGGAAAAATAAGCGACGATGCGCTTTACGGAATTACCCTGACTTGCCATCTCTCTCGCTTCTCGATTGGGCGCGGACAACCGCTACCGTGCAGAATATTTCTGCTCTGTAAACCTTACATTGTCAGGGATTCTCAGCACGCAAGCAAGCGTTGCAAACATGCTCTGTGCTCATATCTTTTAGCTTCGTGATTCTCACGTATGTGAAACTTAGGTATGGACTCAGGAACCCTGAGCCCGCAAATCACAAAAAGACCTCGGTCAAGATAGCAAGCTAGCGAGATTGCAATCCGCTCGTGGCTTCATTGTGAAGCCGAAAAAAATGGCAACAGTGACGTTCGGCGAAACGTGCCCGTGGAAAAGGTCGCCTCATTCAGGAAGCGCGGCTTTGGGGCAAAAACTGCCCCTCGATCATCACTGCACGTCTGTGACTTTGCCTTTCACAAACGTAATCTTCATATCCTTGTAGTAGTAAATTTGTTTGGGGCCGAGATTGACGATTTTCTCGGGTTGACCCAGAGCGGCCGTGACATCATCCGGCGTTTGCCCCAATTGAATCGTCGGGGGAGGCTGAGGCGCAGCCGCCGGCTGTTGCGCTGCCGGCTGTGCCTGCGCTTGCTGCCCTTGGGCATCCTGTCCCTTCTCTTGCCCGGCATCGTCCGCCTGAATCTCCAGGATCTGATTGATGACGTCGGAAATTTGGCCGCCATCGGCCCCGCCCAGATAATCCTTCGGGAATTGAAAGATGACTTGCGCTCTCCGATTGGAAGGATCCTGAACCGAGTTGCAGGTATCGCACTCAATGATCGTCAGTGCCACTTTGGAGTCCTTGCGATTGACGTCTATCTTCGACACATAAACTTTCTCGCCGACCGTCAGGAACTTGGTGTCCGTTGACGCCGCGCCCGTCGGATCGGACACGCCTTTCCACTTCAGCAGCTTGCCGACGCCCTGCGCGGCCGTGTTGCTGGTGGCTTTCACCTGGCCATCCTTGACGGTGCTCGGCAGGATGACCGCGTTTCCCGAGGGAACGCTGATGATTCCGCCTTTTTTTATCACCAGCACCGTGCCGGCATCGAGCACTGCCAGCCCGGTCGAGTCCGTGCCCAGCTTGACCAGCTTGTATTTCGCCGCCAGCTGACTCTCCAGCGAATCATCCCCGCCCTGCGCCAAGGCCAACATCCCGGGAAACATTCCCGCGAAGATTACTGCAAAAATCTGGACTGCCCTGTTTGCTTTCCCGCTCATGGCAAGCTCCTCCTCTTGACCGCTCGCACTCTTTTTCACTGACAACTAGAGTCTTGAAATCAAATCTCGCGCCCGGCCAGGGGAACATTGGGCAATCCTGTCCACTGTTCCCCTCCCGGCAACCTGCGTCCGTCTACTCCCGCTCGTTAGTGGTGACCGCCGCCACTACCGCCGCTGCCTCCGCTACCACCGCTTCCGCCGCTGCCGCTAGCGGATGCGTCTTGAACTTCCTTTTCGGCTTGGGTTGCTTCGTCCTGTTGCGCCTTGAGGTCAGCTTCAACCGTCAGGTCTGGCTGCGCCTGACCCGCTGCGTTGGGTTTGGAACCGGCCGCTGGCCCGGCAGGCATTCCGTTCTTTCCCTGATTTTCCGCGAGCTTCCCAAGGCCATCGCTGATCTTGGCCTGGAAGTCATTGTGCATGTCCTGCAGATCGTTGACGGCCACGGCAACCTGTGTGCCGGAAGCGCAGTCATTCTTCTGGCTGCTGGCCACCAGTACTTTCACATTCTGGTCTGCGTCGGGAGTGTCCTGGATGCGCGTCAGCACATCGCCAGGGCTCAAGGAACATTCGGTTCCGTCGGCCGTGGATTCACTGAGGACCACAGAGACGATGAATGTACGATGCGCGGGATCCAGCGCGGCCGGAACCTCATCAGGGCCGTTTTGGGCCCCGCCCGCCGGTGGAGTGCTGCTCACAGCCGCAGTAGGTTCGGGATGCGCCGCCGCAGCCTGTTGCGCTGCGATTTGCGCTCTCACTTCGTCGGCAATCTGCTGCTTCACCTCAGGACTGAGCCCGACCGGGCCACCACCGCCCGCCGAGGCCTGCGCATCCCCAGCGTCAGCGGCCGCTGCGGCGTTGGCGGCGGCATTGGCTTCCGCTCGCGCTTCATACGCTGCCTGGAGATTGGCGGCGATCAAATAGTCGGTGATCCACAGAGCCGGCGAGGCGTATACGGGAGCCGGGGCAAAGTAGTAGCCGTAATACCCATACCAAGGAGCTGCTCCCCAACCCCAGCCGAAGGCTATCGGTGCGGCCCACGGATTGTAGGCCCAGCCGTAGAATCCGGGCGCGTAGTAAACGGGAGGAACGAACCCGTAGAACGCCACGCCATGATAGTAATATCCGCGATAGGCGTACGCGTATCTGCGACCGCCATAGTAATAGCTTCGCCGCATGTAAGGATGGCCGCCGCGGTAGTATCCGTGCTCGGCAAATCCGCGACCGTGTCCGTAACCGACCACTCTTCCGCCGTCGCGGCGCCGCGACTCAAATCGCCGCTCGCCGTGAGCACCGTGATTGATGGTCATGCCGCTTTTGGTGTGGATGGTGCTGACGTGTCCGCCACGATCGAAATTCGCTCGCGTGCCGCTCTTGGTCTCGACGCTGGTTCTTTTCCCGGCTGAGTTGAAATTGTGGGTGCTGCCATTCGCGCCAGCCTTGGAAGTACCGCCGGGAGGATGACTCCCGCCCTTTGCTGCCGTGTTCGTCGCCCCGGTTTTGGCTCCGGTCGTCGCACCGGTCTTAGCTCCGGCAGTTGCTCCCGTTTTCCCTGCGGTCGTGGTGCCCGTTTTGGCGCCGGCCGTTGTACCGGTTTTCGCTCCGGCCGTCGTGCCGGTCTTCCCTGCGGTCGTAGTGCCGGTCTTGGCGCCGGCAGTCGTGCCCGTCTTCCCCGCAGTCGTGGCGCCTGTCTTGGCCCCGCCCGTGGTACCCGTCCTGGCCCCAGTCGTTGTACCTGTCTTGGCCCCGCCGGTCGTACCCGTGTGTTGCGCTGTGGTGGGCGCTTTCGCCGCCGGCTTAGGCGCCGCCGCAGGTTTGGGTGCAGCCGCGGGCTTGCTTGGCGCCGAAGCCGCCGGTTTCTTCTGCTGCGCCGTCGCGAATACCGATACCGCGATGAGAATCAAGGAAACCAAAACAAACCGGACCCAACTCTTGTTGCCGTCGTTCCAATTCATCAGTACCCTCCTTGCAATTTCCCCCATCATTTTAAAATCAGGCACACGTCTTGCTTTTCATAAGGTTTCCTTTGGGCGTTAACGCCGACCGTCAGCGCATTTACTCCGAATGTGAGTGGGCTTTGCATGGGCGTTCAATCTTTGCTGCGGGAACGGAAGGCAAGAAGCCGGAAGCAGGCCGGACCACAAAACCACGTTCATGATGGACCTCACACTCGGGACCCAATTCCAAAGGAAACGATTTACTACCGCGAAGTGGAATGCATCTTACTGACCTGCGCACGTCAGTGTCAATCCTAGTCTCTGCGTCACTCTGATTTTGTAAAGAGGCGAAAACGTCGAGTCTGTGGCGGCGGATTCCGCGACCTGATCGCACCTAGCGATGACTAGAACAAAGAGGACCGGGAAGAACCGCCGAGGAGCTGTTTTTACGAGCCGGCGTAAAGTTGAAACGGCGCCCAATAAAATGGCTTCTTGAACACCGAGTCCGCATCGGCCGAATGCAGCAGCTTGAGCTTGGCATCGCGCAGCGCCGTGGCAGGATCTTTGTCCTGAAACAATTCGCCGTAAAACGCATCCATCAATTGCGGCGTGGATGCCTCGCTCACTTCCCAAAGCGCGCCAATGACGTTGTGCGCCCCGGCCCTCAAGAAAGCCCACGAGAGCCCGACCAAGCCCTCGCCAGAATATGCGCGCGTGCCGGAACCGTTGCACGCGGAAATGGTCACCAGGCTGGCGTTCAAGTGGTGCTTCACAATGTCCCGCGCATACAGCTTGTACGAGTCCCCTTCTTTGCTGAGGATCACCGCGGACTCCAGCGGACGCGTCTGGCTGGCTGTCCCATGCGTGACAAAATGCACGTAAGAAAATCGCTCCGGGTTGCTACCGAGGTAAGCCGAGGGCGTGGCCTGCTTCCCTTCTAGAACTTTGGTCTGCGATTGCGGAAAGTACTCCTCCACCAGCTTCATTTCCTGGCGCACCTGCGGCAGCGGCGGAAACGCCGGGCCGGGCGACTCCGTATCGCCCACAAGAAAGAGGCTCTTCTCCTTCGGAGCAGCGCGCGTGGCCGAGGAAGCCAGCAGAGAAAGCGAGTTCCCCGTCGTCACCGTGACGTCTTCAATCCAGAAATGCGGCTGCGGGTCCGGCACGATCAACGTCTCAAAGTTCAGCCCGTACAAACTTTCGCTGGGCAAAACGATCACCCGCGAGCCCGCAGGAATCAGCTTCTTCGCCGGTTCCACCAGCATCGAATAGAGCTGCTTCCCCTCGGAGCTCCCCTCGTCCCGCGCATCATGGATCTCCAGAACCGCCTTGCGATACGCTTTCACCACCGGCTCGATCTCCGATGCCTTCGCCAGCTTGAACCACGTAGTCTTGGCCGGACTGATCACCCATAAATAAGAATGATCTTGGCCGAGCCAGTAGAAAAATAACGTTGCATGCAACCGTTGTGCGGTCTGTTGAGGCTGAAAATTGGGCAAAGGCAGCTTCAACGAGGTTCCGCGCGCACCCAACCCATCGGCAAGGGTGCGCGCCCGGCTGAGTTCAGCAACTTCCAGCGCATCATTCGAACGGTTCTGCGACATCAGGAAATCGATGTAGTCACCGTAGAACGAGATTGAACTGGAAAGGAAGGATAGACGAGACTCCTCCCGAGTCACCGAAGATCGCACTTCCTCAACGGTTCCAAGCGAAGTCAAGAACGCGCCTTCTGCTTTCTGCTTTTTCCCTTCGGACCAATACACGCGAGCCGACCGCGCCTCCGCTTCCCATTGGAGCGACTTCCTCACATTCGGGTATTGGATAACATCTCTAAAGAAGTGCTCCGCCAGTTCTAGCTCACTCATGCTTGACGCGATCCGCCCGGCGATCAATGATTCATTCAACGCCAAATAATTGTCGGGAACCGACTTCAGCAAGATTTGGATTTCCTGGCTCTGCTTTTGGGCGGTTTCGGTATTGCCTTTTTCTATGTTTACCAAGGCCAGGTTTTCCAAACACTCCACGATCCGGGCCTTCTCATCACGGCTTCGCGCCAGTTCCAAAGCTTTAGCATAAGCTGCTTCGGCTAAGTCGTATTTGTCTTGCTTGAGATACACATTGCCGATGTTGATCCCCCAGTTGATCTGAGATGAAATACGTCCGGTCTGCCTGGCGGCTTCTTCGGCTTGCTCGAATAAAACCCGCGCGTTGTCGTAGTCGCCTAACTCGAGATAACCCCAGCCAAGATTACCAAGAATCCTGGCTTCGGAATTCTGCGCACCGACTGATCTGGACAGTTGCAACGCTTCCTGATTCCTGTCAACGGCCTCATCATAATGTTCCTGCACCGTGGCAACGAGACCAAGGCTCCCAAGGGCGGCCGTCTCAAGGAACGCGTCTTTCTGTTGACGCGCCAGGTAAAGGGTCTGCGTGTACGCGCTGCTGGCCTTGGCCGTATCTCCTCGAGAGAATGCTAGCGTCCCTTCACGCAAAGAGACTTCGCCGAGAAGGCCTGGGGCATACGAAGTCGCCAGGGTCTGGGCCTCCGCCAATAACCTCTGAGACTCTGCGAAATTCAAGAGGAAGCAGTTGGCCATACTCTGAGTCAGCCTCTGCCAGACTGCCAGATCGGTCTTCTCATATGTGGCGGGAATCGGTTCGCTGATCAGTGCAAGCGATTCTTTGTTCTGGCGTTGTTGTACGAGAGCCTCTGCTTTAAGCAGGGTGAACCGCCAATACCATTCCGTTTTGCGATCGGGGAAGCGAACCAGGGCCGCATCGGCTTGCGCAAGCGCAGCCTTCTGGTCTCCACGCTTTAGATGGAGCCAAACCTCCTGGTAGATTTGATCAGGTGGCGCTTCGCTTGGACGTTTGCACGCTGACGCCGCCAACCACAGGAGGCAGGTCAGCAAACTTCCTATGGCCAGGGCTCGCCGTTTCCGACAACCCCTCCGGCGCTGTGATTTCCTCCGACGGGAGAACCTAGTTCCAGCCTCAACATTGTGAGCGTCCGCTTGCAGCGTCCGATCAGCGTTTCGGCCAGATAGACTTTTCCAAAATGATGAACGCTGAAAGCATGCCCCTCTTGTCTTACTCCGGGTGCGGATGTCTTCATGCTCTTCACGAGTGAGCAAAGAATCTCCCTGGTTCCATCAACAGACGCTTGCTTTTGCCCCGTCTTAAAGGGATCCTCCGCCATTTTCCGGAATTCTTGGTCCGTGTCCAACTCTTTCTTGACCTTGTCGAACGTTCCCAGGTGCGCAAAGAGGCGTTCATTAAATTCCACTTCAACGGGATAGCCTCCGATGCGCAGGTTTTCGAATTGCGTCCCAGCGAAACTATAGTGCGACTGTTCTTCTTCGAACAGATGGTAGGACGAGAGCCGAGCCACCAGGCGGTCCGCTGTCACCACATCGAGGAAGTTGAAGCCCTCGAGGGTGCTTGTCACCAACGTGGTGTGATAGACCTTGTCTCCCTCGCGATGCTCGCTTCCCGAGACGTGAGTGTAGCCGGCCTTAAACGAGACAAAGTGGTTGAAGCGAAAATTGTCGACGCGCGCGTTCCCGTGGCCTCCCGTAGTCGGGAGCGCGGTTGCCGCTTGCACTTCGATCAGATGATGAACCGGCCGTGTGAAATGACCGCTATAAGCGTGGGCACTGGCATGGTAATGAAAAACTCTCTTAGCTGGGGCTGCCATGGGGACACCTCAAGAGTTAGGGTGAAGGATGACGCAAGATACTTATGCATTTAGGGACGGAATTCAACTGTAAAAGAGAGCCGGGACACTTCATTTTCCTTGGACATCTGGCCTTTGGCTCCAGGATCGCCTGCTAATACCAGGACGTAGCTCCCGGGCCGGACAACGCCGCCCGGAACCGCAATTTGCAGTTCTCGGTTTGAGCTGCTTCCCGGAATCCTGACCTCTAGAACTGACCGACCGGATTCATCCTGGATCTGGCCAATGTAGCTGTCAAAGCGCTGCCGCGGCGTGAAGTCAAACTTTAGTGCAAAGCCTTCATTCGCGCGGACTTGGACCTTTCCTTCGTCCCCGGCCTTGGCCTCTTCGCCTAGCGTATCCGCCTTCTTCAGCGAGAACGAAGACGTAAAGACTTGACCGGTGCCGACGCTTGCTCCCTGCTTCGCCTTCGGAATCGTAACGACGTTCTGATACCCAATAAAGAGTAAGAGCGCGGCAAACACGGGCACCGCCACCACTGGCCGCAGCCATGCAAACCATCCGCTGCCCGCAGCAGCAGCCTTCTTCGTCGACTTCTCTGGCTGAGCGCGCAACACTTCCCGGCTCGTATCCACAAACACCGCTGCCGCCTTCAAGTCCAGCGCGCATTCGGCGCACTCAAAATAGTGCTCCTCGTAGTCTTCGCGCAGGTTCTGCGGAAGTTCCCCGAGTACATACTTTTCGGCTGCTTGCAGCCGTACTGCTTCGTTATGATCCATTTGTGCCATCCGGTAGATAGTGCACCAGCCCACAATATCGTTTCACTGGTGCCCCAACCCCGTAGCCCGCCGCGCCAGCCCTATCTGCCCTTTCTCATACAAAGCCTTGAATTTATCCTTGGCCCGGTGCAGCAGCACCCTTAAATAGTCCCGGTCCACCCCAAACTCCTGGCAAACCACGTCTTTCTCCTTTTCTTCCAAGAAGATAGCCCGTAGCAGGGCGCGATCCCTTTCCGGCATCCCATCCAATATCTTGCGCACCTGCTCCGAAGACTGCTTAGTAACCAGCATCCCCTCCAAATCGAGGACCCTATCCGGTATCTCCAGATGCGAATCCTCCATCGGCTGATTCTTGGCCGAAGACCGGTAATGTTCCAGTAAGACGTTGTTACAAATGGAGTTAACGAAGGCCCCAAAGCGCTCCGGCTGCCGCACACCGCCCTCGCGCCGCAGCGCGGCGATAACTCTTATAAAGGTCTCCTGCCGCAGGTCCTCTACTTTGTCAGAAGGCAGAGTCCGGGCCCTCAGCTTGATTCTCAGAAGTTGTTCAAAATAGGCCACAAAGTGGTGCTCCGTCGAGGGGTCTCCCTCCCGGAGCCGTTCTACATAGGCTTTATCGAATGTGAAAAATTCCACCTGTGCCTCTAACTCTTGGTTGGGAAGTATAGCTTTGCCCTTCCCCGAGGGCAATCCAGTATCAGATTCATTTTGGAACTGCTGAAACGAAAAACGCCCGACACGCACTACTCGTTTGTAGGAACCCCGAACGCTCGGGAGTCCTTATCCGTGGGGAACCTTCCCCGGTCCCCATGTGCCCCAGTGGGCGCATTTGAGCCTGCCCTGAACAGGCAAGGATGCGCCTCCCCTCTCCCAAGGGTGGGCCAATTCCATGGAGGTATTGTGGCAAGTCCCATGCGTCATGCAAGTACTACCAATAATGTGGCGTTTCCATTCCCAAAGGCATCGGCGTCCGCTGCTCACTCGACGGCTTCCGCTGCGGCGGGGAATTCGCCAGTTACAGCTTTGAGCGTTGAATTCGTAGCCAAGCCGCAAGAAGCGCGTCGCGCGCAAACGGCAATTCCGTCCGCGATCATCAGTGCGTTGCAGGAAGTCACCGGTTTTGCCGGATGCCTGGTCATGGTTTCCGATCAGGAAGCGCGCCTTCTCACCGTTGTCACCTTGTGGAGTGGAAACGATCGCCACAAACGCTGCGCCGAAAATGCGCGCTGGGTTCACGCGCTGCTGGCACCATACGTGGATCGCCGCCTGCGCGTGCAAACTCTCGTGGCGCATTTGCCGCTCCTGCCAATTCTTTCTTCTGATTCGGATCGTGATGACGATTCCGCGGATGAGCGCGATCTCGCAACCGCTCGTGAAACCGTCTGCGTCGCATAACGCATCTAATATGTGTGGAAAAGCTGAGGAAGAATGCAATCCGTCGTAGACCTGAATCGTTGGGTTGAGGGACAATGGCTTCGATGCATCGAGAACGAATCTGCAGTGTGGCTTCTTGTTCGGGCGCCCCGATTACTGAGCTGGATCACCAGGATCTTTGCCTGAATCACTTTCTCCTGCACTGCTATGACAAGCTGGAGGGCCTGGATCCTCGCGGCCGCCGGTTCTGCTCGGAGACCCTCGACGCACCCGCCATGCGCGCCTTCATCGAGGAGTGCTCGCGCAAGGCTCTCGACGTCAGCCTGCATTCCGACGACCTGACCAATCTCCAGCGTGGCCGTCTGCTGGACATCCTGCTGTGGGCCGGAGAACTCTTCCTCTTGCTCCGCGCACCTCGCCTCTCCCTCGCCGAATCCATGGCTTCCTCCGACACTCCGTTTCTCTCTCGCGCTGCCGTTTCGAGCCTCTGAGCTTCCGAGTATTTCGAGCCGCACCTCCGCGCCCCCTACTCTCTTTCCACGGCACACCGTCCCGAGAAATCAGCGATAAATTCCGTTTGTGAGTTATCCTGCTCTTTCTCGTAACGCGGCGATGCAGCTTGGGGTTGTCGCAAAACTTCGGCAAATGGTTTTCTATCCCGTGGCAGGTTTGTGTAGAAAGGAGGTGCCCTTAGGCTATGAATCCCGCGTTTCGTCTCTCGATTGCCATCCCCATGCACAACGAAGAGTCCGTCCTGCCTGAACTCCTCCGGCGGACGCGCGCCGTGCTGGACCAAATCCCCGGCGGCCCCCATGAAATCCTTTTTGTGGACGACGGAAGCTCCGACCGCACCTTCGAACTCCTCGAGGACGCCGTGCGCCAGGACCCGCGCATTCGAGCGATATCGCTCTCGCGTAATTTCGGTCACCAGGCCGCGCTGACGGCCGCGCTCGATCACCTCACTGGAGATGCCGCTGTTGTCATGGATGGCGATTTGCAGGACACTCCTGAGGCCATTCCACAATTTGTCGAGCGCTACCATCAGGGCTTTGACGTGGTTTATGCACAGCGCATTCGTCGCAAGGAACCCTGGCCGCTGCGCTTTTGCTATTTTGTCTTTTACCGAATGATGGCAGCGCTATCAGACGTCCGCCTACCTTTGGATTCCGGTGATTTTGGCCTGATGTCGCGCCGGGTCATCGATCAGGTCCGCCGAATGCCCGAACATCACCGCTACTTGCGCGGCCTGCGAAGTTGGGTGGGCTTTCGCCAAACGGGCATTCCCGTCGAGCGCGAAGAACGCCATTCCGGCAAGAGCAAGTACAGTTTGTTCCGCCTACTGAAGCTTGCAACCGACGGAATCTTCGCCTTCTCGATTGTCCCCATCCGCGCCGCCGCTTTGCTGGGCGCCGCCGCTATCGGCGTTTCGATGCTCTACGTGCTCTACGCTCTCTACTACCGGTTCGTTCTAAACCGTTCGCCACAAGGGTTCACGGCGCTGATTGCCGCGATAACGTTTCTTTCTGGTGTCCTTCTCTTTTTTTTGGGAGTGATTGGTGAATATGTCGGCCGCATCTATGAAGAAACGAAAGGTCGTCCCAATTACATTGTCGAGCGCGTTGCGGGTGCCTTTGGGAACGAGAAGAATGAGTCTTTGGCTGAGATGCGCCGCCCGCAACGTTCCCCCGAGCGGGAACCCTTCCGCTAGCGCGGTGAGAGGCAGCGCTACATCTCTTTGGCGGCCTGACTGGAGATGAATTCAACCCGCACCATCACGTACCTGTCGCCTCCGGCCGAGGTCAGCATGGCCGACCGGTGGTTCGAGATTGCCTCCGTCGATCATTTCTGGATCCGCCGGCGGCTTGAAGTTTTCCGACGCTTGGCAGGAGCGCGGATCGCCAATGCTCGTCAGATCGCTGAGATCGGATGTGGTCACGGCCTGCTGCAGCTCCAAATCGAACAGACTTACGAACGTGAGGTGACAGGATTCGATCTGAACGAACTTGCGCTCAAACAAAACGTGAGCTGCCGTAGTCCTATCAATTGTTATGACATCTTTCAGAAGGATCCGGCGCTACAGGGGAAATTTGACCTGATTTTTCTCTTCGATGTTCTTGAGCACATCGACGATGAAGACGGCTTCCTCGGCGCAGTGCTTTTTCACCTCGCCCCCGGCGGCAAGTTGGCCGTCAACGTTCCCGCGGGAATGTGGGCCTATTCTGCCTATGACATCGCGGTGGGACACGTAAGGCGCTACTCGATTCGTTCCTTGCGAGAAACGGCGAACCGCATGAATCTTGCAATGGAGGAGTGCACTTATTGGGGAATGCCGCTCCTGCCCACTTTGGCTCTTCGGAGACTTTGGCTGCTTGGAAAGCATGACCGAAACAACATCGTTTCTGCTGGAATGGATTCGAGAAACCAAGTGATCAACCATCTGCTGGGATTGCTTTCGCGGTGTGAGCCGATTCCACAAACGGTCGCGGGAACTTCATTGATGGCCGTGCTTGGGGCTGGTCCCGATGAGGGCTAATTCCGGCGATTCCATCTCGGTGCCTCCCAATCCACTTTTGGCGAACAGCACGCCTCAGACCGAGGAACATCTCTCAACTAAAAAGATCAGGCGCTTGGTCATTCTGGTATTCCTCCTGAACGTGATTTCGGCGGCGCTTTTTATCGGCTCGGTCAATCGCCCGGTCTATGATGACCCGTTCAACATTTTCGACGTTCACAATTACGCCACGCAAGGTCTCTCGGTCCATTCCCTTTTGGCTCAGAGAAACCCGCCAGGCCCCACAAGCTTTCTTTGGATGGCTGCGGGAGTGCGCCTCCTGCACGGCGACGAACTGCGGGACGCGCGGCTCGCGGCCCTGGCAAGTTGGGTGTTGTTGGCTGGTGGTATCTTCGCAGGAGCGCAGTTCAGCAGGTTCCCTCGCCTCTGGTATGGCGGCCTTCTGTGTTTGTTGGTCTTCCCGCATGCGATTGAAACAGCGGCACTGGTGCTCACAGAGGGTCCCGCGCTACTTTTTGCTCTATTGGGAGTTTTGGCGTGGCTCGAATTTGCTTCTGAGCCGAATATCTCTCCCCGCACTCTTGCCCTCGGCCTGCTGGGAGGTTTGTCCATGGGGTTGGCGGTTACCTGCCGGCAATACTTGCTTGCAGTACTCGCAGCGGCTGCCCTGTTTGTTGTCCTCCAGTATTGGAAACCTGCTTTCCGAGGAAAGACGCCCTGGGCCGTTGGCGCGGCTCTATCTCTAGTTCTTGCGATCATCCCGGTGCTTCTCCTCGTGCTGGTATGGAAAGGCATTTCAAGTCCCGGCATGGCAGCTGGCACGTCGTACTCGAATCTGAAGGCCAGCGTAGGATTCAACTTTTCGAGGCCCCTCATCGCGGCCTTCTATGCAGCGGTCTACTTGACCCCGCTCACGTTTCCGCTCCTGCTCCGGTTGAAGGGTTCCCAACGCCGCATGGCCCTTTTGTTCGCGATCTTAGGAGGAGCGCTTATCGCGCTATTCGCCCCTCTGTTTCTTCAGCCGGGGCCACTGAATTCACTCATTGCATTTGCGTCGCGCGTACCTCACGGCGGGACCGCCCTCTTCGCTGCCATCGCTTTCGTCGTACTTTACAATGCCGCGTCATTCTGCTTCCTGCTCCGGGAGCAATGGCCAGCAATCTCGTCTTGCGCACCTGCCGCTTTCGCTTTGCTGGTGATTGTATTCTTTGTCGTGGAGCAAATCGGAGTGGGAGGCAATCTCGCGTTTTTTGATCGCTATGTGCTGCAGTTGGCGCCGTTCCTGGGTTTGCTTGCTTTCTCGGTTTTGCCGCGCCTTACTTCCGCTACGCATTCTCGCACTCGCGGCTCTTTCCGTTCTCAGTCACGTGATGCTCTGGCGCTTCGTCTTCGCCGCGTGAGCAGAACCAAGCGGACGCTAGCGATATGTATTTTGATACAGCCGGAGAACAAAAGTATGATCTGAAATGTCCCGCCCATTCCTTGTTGGAAGGGTCTTGGACTTGCGATGGACGGTGCCTCAGGTGACCATTCACAAAATTTCAAGGCGCGCATGGCTTCGGCAAATCCAGACTCTTGCTGGGGTTTTCCCATTGGGGTTCTCCCCTTCCCTCGCGTCGCGGTTTTTGCAGAGCGCGTCGCGGCAAGTGGTTTCTCCCCCCTCGGGGGAGAGGGGCGCGCCGGTTTCCACGAACGGTCCCATTCAATACAAATTCTCACCTGCGGAAGACGCCTTCCTGGAAGAGTTGGAACGCGCCAGTTTCCGTTATTTCTGGGAAGAATCGAATCCTTATACCGGCCTGCTGAAAGACCGGAGCCAGGCTAGCGGACCCGATTCCCGTGCAACCGCGAGTATTGCCGCGACAGGGTTGGGTCTTACTGCTCTTTGCATCGCGGACCATCGAGGATGGGAGGACGCCAAGAAAATTCGCGAACGCGTTCGCAATACCCTCCGTTTTGCCGCCACCCGCCTGAGCCACAACAATGGATTCTTCTTTCATTTTCTTAACATGCAGAGCGGCGACCGCGATTTCCAATCGGAAGTCTCTTCGATCGACACTTCGATTTTCCTCTGCGGGGCGCTCGCGTGCCGCGGCTATTTTGACGATGCCGAAATTCGCGACCTGTCCACCAAGCTGTACGACCGTGTGGATTGGACCTGGCTGCTGCAAGGAGAAAAAACCCTTTCCATGGGCTGGAAACCCGAAAGCGGTTTCATCAAGGCCAGGTGGGACAGCTACAGCGAGTTGATGATGATCTACCTCCTCGGCCTCGGTTCTCCAACGCATCCTTTGCCGAAGGAATGCTGGGATGCGTGGAAGCGCCCGGCGTTCGAATTCAACGGGCTGCATTTTATTGGCTCGCATGCTCCGCTCTTCGTGCACCAGTATTCGCATGCGTGGTTCGATTTCCGCGGTAAAGCGGACGCATACGCAAATTACTTCGAGAATTCGGTGATTGCGACCAAAGCACACAAGCTGTGGTGCATCTCGCTGGCAAAACAATTCCCGGACTACAGTGACGACCTCTGGGGCATCACTGCCTCCGATTCGATGCACGGCTATGTAGCCTGGGGCGGCCCGCCTCCGATGGGTCCGATCGATGGCAGCATCGTCCCCTGCGCCGCCGCTGGCTCGTTGCCTTTTTTGCCGGAGGAGACGTTGCGCGTGCTGCAAAACATCCATGAAAAATACGAGAAACACGTCTGGCGAAAATATGGTTTCGTGGATGCTTTCAATCCGTTGAAAAACTGGTACAACCCCGACGTCATTGGAATTGATCTGGGGATCACTCTCTTGATGGCCGAAAACGCGCGAACCGGCTTCGTTTGGGAACAGTTCATGAAGAACGATGCCGTGAAGAACGGGATGGCCCGCGCAGGGTTTCACAAACAATAGCGGCGGGATGGGATGTTTGAAGGGTTTCACCCGGGCCGAGAACTATCGCTCGATCTCGATCAACGCCAGGGCATGCGGCTGGAGCGTAAGCGCGAGCGAGCCGTTCTTGAGTGTCTGCGTTTGCGAAGCGGGGAGTGCGCCCGCCTTGCGTAGCGCTTCGATCTGCGAAAGCGTGGGGAATGCCGGTCGTCCCATTTTTTCCCAGGCTGGCAGCGGCGATCCGTGCCCGGGGTCCACGATGGTGATGCGCGCGGAAGCCGTTCCATTCACGCCTTTGAAATACAACGTAAAGGCTTTCGGCGAGCCAGCTTCTTCCGGCAGGAACAGATTCCAGAGAGCCAAGACGAGCGCGCCAGTTTTCGTGCGAGTGACCAGAGCGGATTCTGAGTTGACCTCCAGCCGCGTTTCGCCGAGCTCATGTAGAAGCGCAAAATCGTTGAACGCCGCCTTCGGAATGCTGCGTTCGGCGAGCAAGCCGAACCCTCCGTAAAACGGCGTTTTCACTACGCCCTGTTCTTCAAAAACATCCGAAAACGTCCAGTAGCTCATCATCGTGGTGAGGCCGTCGCACTGGCGAATGGTGTCCGCCATCCACGGCCCCATAAACGGCGTGTCTGTCACGGCGGGCTCGTTCATATAACTGGCGTTGAACTCGCTCCAGATGAGCGGCGTGTTCGGGAAGGCTGACGCGGCGATCTGGTCATGAACTTTGGTGACAGCGCGGCAGACCATCCGCGTCCGTGGAATATTCTCGTGCGTGCCGAATACGTCTTCCGCTTTGTCGTTCCCGTAGACGTGTGTTGAAGCGAAGTCGACCGGAATGTTTTTCTCCTTGCAATGCGCCAGGAAGCGGTCCACCCAGGCAGCCTGGGCCGTGGCCGGGCCGCCCACGCGCAAGCGCGGGCTCACGCGTTTGACGGCACGCGCGGCGCGGTCGTACAGCTCGTAGTACGTAGCTTCTTTCGGGTCGCCCACCCAGAAATCAATGTTCGGTTCGTTCCAGACCTCAAAATACCACTGCGCGACTTCGTCTTCGCCGTATCGTTTGACGAGATGCCGAGCGAAGTTTTCGACCAACTGCTCCCACTTGTCCCAGTCCTTGGGAGGAGCAACGTTCTGCTTATACCAAAACGCGTGAAGCGCGCCGGGATCGGACGAGAGCTTCTTGGGCATAAAGCTCAGCTCGATGAAGGGGCGGACATGATTCTCGAGCAAGCCGTCATAGATCTGGTCCACGTAAGAGAAGTTGTAGATGGGCTTGCCGTCTTTGTCCTCGTCGTAAAGGCCCACTTCGTCATGGAAAATCGCGTGGAAACGCACGTATTCAAAGCCGGTAATGCGCTTGGTTTCGCGCAGGTCGTAGCGATAGTTTTCGCGGAGGCTCAGGACGGCGCGCCCCGAACCAAACATCTTTTCCCAGAAATGAGGAAACGGATGCGACGGAGCGTTAGCATCAATTTCGATGGTTTGCGACGAACCAATGGATTGGGCCTGGAGTGTGATTGCTGGCAGAACGCACCCGGCAATGAACAACGCGACGCGGAAAACATTTGTGCGAAAATCCAGGCGGCACATTGCAAGTCTCCTGAAGGAATGAGGAAGCGCGTTCGAGCACAGAATTATTTGCCCCGAACGCGCTTGGGAGTTCAGTTAGAAATTGAAGTGGGCCTGGAACTCGATTACGCGGCCCGCGAGCCCGCCTGGCGATCGGCCAAACGAAAAGGTGTTCGTAAGGTCATCATTGCTGCTGAAGTTGGGGATAGGTGCAACATTCAGAATGTTGAACGCGTTATAGAAGTTTGCCCGGAAGTCGATCACAGCGTTTTCACCAATTAAACGCATGCTGGGCAAACCGAACCGCTTCCCGAGGCTGAGGTCCACTTGTTTGAAGGTAGGACCGGGAAAGGAATTGCGGCCTATGGGCGGCTGATTCCGGGGAAACGCAGTCGTAAAGCAGTTGTCAATCCCAGCCCCGCAGTTGGTCAGGAGAGTCGGGAAATTAGGATCATTGGGAGCGTTTCCAGGCCGGGCGGTCGTCGTCGGGCACACGCCATTGATGAACTGCGCATTTCCCGGACTATTGAAGCACGTGCCCGCGTAAGAAGTAGGTCGATCGGGGCGGTAGCCATCGCCTTCGGGATTGTTATTCTGCGGTCCAAAAGAAACTGGTGTCCACGGAAACCCGGTATGGTAGGTGAACACCCCGCTGACGTTCCAACCGCCCAGCGTCTTGCCAACCAGATCGTGGCGATTTCGGAAGATAGGAAGATCCCACACACCATTAATGACGAAGAAATGACGCGCGTCATAATCGGCGGGACCGTAGTCCAGCGATTGGTTATAGGGATAGTCCTGTTGAGGACCGATTTCATACGAGGCGAAGTCCAGCGTTTTGCTAAACGTATAGCTTCCGTTCAGCACGAACCCATGGGCGAAGCGATGGTTTACCCGGACCAACAGGGCGTTATAGTTGGCGTCCACATCTGCCATTGGGAAAAAGATGCGGCCGCCAACACCCAGTGCCGCATTGCCCGTAAGGTGAGGCGCCGTGCAAGTGGGGTTCGTGGGGCCGCAGGGCTGGCCGTTGCTGCCCGTGTTTTGCATGAAGTCCATGGTGTCGTCAAATGTGTCGCCTGGGTTCAATCGGTTCAAATCAACCGAGCGAATCAGCCTGTGAGAGCTGCTCCCAGCGTATCCGACCTGGAGCGTTGTATCTCGCACGAACTCCCACTGCCAACCTAGCGAGTACGTGTAGACATATGCGTTAGGTAGATTAGGCCGAGAACCCCAGATCGTAATCGGGATGTCGCTGGTACACGCCTTGCTGGCGCACAAGCCGCCCGTGTTTGGGTCCACTCCAAACGCCAGGAGTGGATTGGCCGGATAGCTGAACGGTGAATTGCTGGTGCCGAGCACGTAGTCTATCCCCACCGAGGCGGGCGTCGTACCGGGCCCCGCGCAACACCCGGTCAAATCTGCAGCAAAGGGCGTGTTGAACCGAACCGGATCGAGGATGTTGTCGTAGATGCGATTGTAATTGATGCCAAAGCCCCCGCGTATGACTACTTTGTCGTTGAGGCGTTTCGGGCTCCAAGCAAAGCCGAGCCGCGGACCGAAATTGTGCAGGTCCTTATTATAGAGTTGCTGACCCGCAACGACTTTCCCGTCCGTGAGACCGTTAGGGCCGAATTCATAGTTGCTGATTAAATTCTGCGTGTCCGTCAGCGGAGAGAAATATTCCCACCGCAATCCCAGGTTCAGCGTCAGGTTTGACCGCAGTTTCCAGTCGTCCTGTACAAAGAGGGCATAGATGCTGCTACGAAAATTGCGCTGCCCGACCGGCAAACTCCCTGTGCGGGGATCCACAGTGATGGCTTCGAACTGAGGAGCATCGTTGGCCCAGTCCATGAATGACGAAAACTGGAATAGCGGGCGAGCGCCGCCTTGTTCATTGTTGTTGTTCAGGTTCTTCCCAATGTCCACACCGAACTTGAGGTTTTGCGCGCCCACAAACCTCGAAACCGTGTCACGGAAGTCAAACGTGGTCTGGGAAAAGATAGCCGGTGTGGTTCCGCCTCGCCCCGCCCCAGCGTTGATGCAGCAACCTGGCACACCATTCGGACCCCCAACAGCGCTATTGAAATCAAAAATATTGTAGAAGGGTATGCCAAAATCGGTGTTCGTGGACGAAGCGATCTGATTGTAAGACCAGCGCGTGATGTTAAAGCGGAAATCGTTCAGCATGGTCGTCGTAAGCGTGCGGTTCCAGCCAAACGTCAACAGCCAGTTGAAAGGAGCAAGCGTCAAGTCATCAATGGGGCGATCGCCGCCCTGGGACTGATTCAAACGCGAGAAATAAGAGCTGTAGAAGAATTGATTCTTTCCGCGATTGTAATCCAACCGTCCGTTGTATTCATTTCCGGAGCTCGAAAACGGGTTGAGAACATTAGCATGCTCAAACTCCGCCCCGACGCCGGCCGCAGGGCCACACCCCGTGCCAGCGGCTTGGGTCACGCCACCTACGACACAGGCGGAATTGTCGTAATAGCCGCCGAGAGGAATGGCCGGATCAAATGAGCAGCAATTTGAGGTGCTGTTGGGAAGCACCGAGATAATTCGGGGCGCGACGCCGGCCGTGCCGAACACTTTTGCCGCCAAGCTGCTCGGATTGTTGCTTATGACATATTGACGGAACGCTTGCGTTTCGACGACCTGGTTCAATGCAATCGTTGGGTTATTCTGCCGCACCCCTTCATAAGAAAAGAAAAAGAAGAGTGAGTTGTGAAAAACCGGACCACCTAGGCTGCCACCGAACTGTCGATCCTTATCGTTCACGCGAACTGGACCGCCGAATGGCCCGTGGTATTTGTTGTACGCGTTCAGGCCGGGATCATCGAATTGGACGATTCCGCTACCGTGGAATGCGTTTGTGCCATTTTTGGATATCACTTTTACCTGCGCGCCGGAGTTGCGGCCATCCTCAGCGGAATAGGTGCTCGATAAAACTTGGATTTCCCTGACCGATTCTTCGTCGGGGGTGATGACTGCCGCGCCGCCCCAACCCAAGCTATTCGCGCTCACGCCATCAATCTGATAGTTGTTTGCCGAAACGCGTTGGCCGTCGGCTACGATCTGCACCTGATTCTCAATTTGGAAGATTTGACTATTGGAGCCTCCCGGTCCTTGCTGCAGTGGAAGGTTTTGAGAATTTCCGTTGGAAGAACGTGCGTCGTCACCGAACACGCCAGGGGCTAGCCGGAGTAGTTCGTATGGGTCGCGTCCGAACGAAGGTAAGTTGTTTATCTGCTGGTTGGAGATTGTGCCTGAAATGTTGGCATCCTCGCTCTGCAGGTCGGTCAGGGTTTCGCCGTTCACTGTGACTGTTGAAGACACCTGGCCTACCACCATTGTCACGTCTACACCGCGGGCCTGTTCCGCATTGACGTCTATGTTCTTGATTTCCTTCTTCTCGAAGCTTGCTGCCTCCACAGTCAGGGTGTATGTCCCGGGCGGAAGTTCCGTGAAGTGATAGAAGCCCGTGTCGTTAGACGTAGCCTCATGCTGAATACCAGTATCCTGGCTCTTGAGTGTAAGTTTGGCACCCGCCACGGCTCCGCCACTTTTGTCTGTGACCGTGCCCTGTAATCCGGCTTTGTACTGCGCATAAGCGGAGACGGCGAAGAGGGAGAGCAAAATCGCAAGCAGGACTTTCAAACGCATGGTTTCACCTCGAGATCAGCATTCGAAAAACGAATTTAGTAAATCGATTTATCCCCGGTTCTGGGAAGCATGAAACACCCGTTGCACGAGTGTTGTCAAGAGCATATTTTGTCCCGGTGGAGAAGAGGCCATCAAAAGCAAAGAAGGATGTCAGTTCAATATCCGAGTTGTCTGTTCACTTCTGCACACTTCGCCAGTCCACTTCGCGCGGGTACTTCTTCGCTTGCCCGGCAAACTCCTGTGTGCCAGACTACGCGCATTGAACACCCCATGATTCGTCCTAAAGCGGGTGCAACTGCCCGGCCACGCGGAGGCCATTCCGCGCAGACGGTGAGTTTGAAGTTTCTGGCAGAGCATCTAGGTCTTTCGCCAGCTACGGTTTCACTTGTCATCAATCGATCTCCCGCGGCCAAGTCCATCCCCCACCGCACCCAGGAGCGCATCCGGGCAGCCGCACGCGAACTGAATTACCGGCCGAATTTCATGGCGCGCTCGCTGCGGGCGCAACGGAGCTTCACCATCGGGGTCGTCGTTCCGGAAATCAGCGAGGGATATGCCGCGCTGGTGCTGTCCGGCATTGAAGATCACTTGCTCGAGGAGGGCTACTTTTATTTTGTCGTCAGCCACCGCCACCGCGCCGACCTGATCGACGAATATCCGCGGCTTTTGCAGCAGCGCGCGGTTGAGGGCCTTATTGCCGTAGACACCGCGTGTCATGAAGGCGTGAACATTCCGGTGGTGGCGGTCTCGGGCCATCGCGAAATCCCCGGGGTAACCAATATCGCTCTGAACCATCTGCGAGCCACTCGACTGGCCATCGAGCACCTCACGCAACTCGGGCACAGCAAGATCGCCTACATCAAGGGCCAGGAGTTCAGTTCGGATACGGAAGTGCGCTGGGAAGCCGTGCGCGATGCCGCGAAGGAGCTGGGCCTTGAGATCAACGAGCGGTTGGTTGGGCAACTGGAGGGGGAATCGCCATCGCCGGAATTAGGTTATCAAGTCACGAGGAAAATTCTTGCGACTGGAGAGCCCTTCACCGCGCTGTTTGCCTTCAATGATATTTCCGCAATCGGCGCGATCCGCGCGCTCCGGGAGGCAGGGCGGCGCGTCCCCGAGGATGTCTCCGTGGTGGGCTTCGACGATATTCAGAGCGCCGCATTTCAGAATCCCGCACTGACGACCGTGCGGCAACCGCTGCGCCAAATGGGAATCATCGCCGCGGAAACACTTTTGCGCCGCATCAATGCCTCCTCAAAAGCCCCCTACCCCAAAAACATCCACGTGGAACCAGAGCTGATCGTCCGCGAGACGACGGCCCGCCCGGCCAGCAAATCCCACTGAGCTACGAACTGCTCGCGCCCATCCAGCGTCTCTCGATCACGCATCATGATTGAGGCCAGCTCTCCTGCGGGCACGCAGACCTTGGTAGAGGCTTTATGTTATCGTGGGAATTGATACGCTGCCCGCCGACGGGAGATCCGTCATGCAAGTCCAACAAATAGGCCTTTCACACGCGCGATTCGTCTTGGCGATCATTCTAATGTTCTGGCCGCCAGTTGCGGGCTTCGGGCAAACCAGCGCGGCTTCGCAAGTGAATGCCGGGACGGCAGACTTCGAAGCAGTGGCAAAATCGGCCACAGCTGCGCGGGAAGCCGGCCATATTGACGAAGCAATTGGAGAGTACCGGCGCGCCGTGGAGATGAATCCAGGATGGGAAGAAGGCTGGTGGTATCTCGGGACGCTACTTTACGACGGGGATCGCTACTCAGAAGCGAATCCAGCGTTCCAAAAGCTGGTAGAGCTCGCTCCGGGCGCGGGGCCGGGATGGAGTTTCCTGGGGCTTTGCGAATTCGAGACGAAGGATTACGGAAAATCGCTGGAGCATTTGGAAAAAGGGCTTGCGTTCGGGGACGGTGACGATCCGGAGATCGCGCGGGTTTCGAAGTATCACCTGGCATTGCTACTGATTCGCGGCGGCGAATTTGAGCGCGCGACCAAGCTGCTTACTTCGACGTTTGGACAGAGCGAGATGTCGGCGCAGCTCAAGATTGCGCTGGGATTGGCGATACTGCGCGTGCCGCTCTTGCCCGATGAGCTAGATCCTTCTCAAGACGCGCTGGTTCACGCGGCTGGCGAGGCCGCGGGAGCCGTCGCGCAAGATAATTCAGCGAGGTCGCTGACTGCGTTTTCTTCCTTATTGAAGGACTACCCGAGCGCGCCTTACTTGCATTATGCCTATGGGAAGGCGCTGGCTTCGGCTGGACGGGACGAAAATGCGCTGAGGCAGCAAGAGGAGGAGGTGGCCATTTCGCCGAAGAGCGCGATGCCGTGGATCGAAATAAGTCAGCTGGAGCTTCGTTTACAGCATCCGCAGAAGGCGTTGCATGCGGCGGAGGAAGCAGTAAAACGAGCGCCAGATTTGCCGGCTTCGCACAAGGCGCTGGGAGAAATTTTACAAACACTCGGCAAAAAAGAAAAAGCTAAGGAGGAACTCGCGCTCGGAGAAAAGATGGAGGGCGGAACGTCTCCCAGGGAGGTGCGAATCGCGCAGATGTATTCGAATCGCACCAGTGCAACGGGTAATGGGAACGCGCAGACAACTGCTCGCCAAGCGAGCGGCTCGGCGTCCGGGAGTTTCGAGGAATATTCTAGCCGGGCGGCGACAGCACAGGCTGCGGGTGATGCAGACCAGGCGATTCAGAATTTTCAGCAGGCTTTGCAATTGCGGCCGGATTGGGATGACGGCCGCTGGAATCTGGCCATGTTGCATTATTCTGCTGGGCACTTTTCTGAGGCCATTGCCGAGCTCAAGCGCTGGGTGGAGCGCCGGCCAAACTTTGGAACGGCATGGGCGGTGATGGGGCTTTGCGAATTTGAGATGAAGGATTACAAGAATGCGCTACTCCATTTGCAGCGTGGCGAGGAACTAGGCTTCGGTGGAAGTCCGGAAGCGATAGGCCTTGCGAGATATCACCTGGCGGTATTGGAGAATCGAAGCAGCCAGTTCGAAAGCGCCATGGAGACACTAGCGCCGGGCACACGTTCGGGGACGCTTGCAAAAGAAGTTCAAATCGCTCTCGGAATGGCGCTGCTCCGAATGCCCTTGCTTCCGGAACAAGTGGAACCGTCAAAAGAGTCTCTGGTGCAGTCTGCGGGCGAGATCGCTGCGCAACTGCTGAATAGCAAATACGACCAGGCTTTTCCCAGATTCCAAGTTCTGTTGAAGGAGTATCCCTCGGTTCCCTTCATTCACTATGCCTATGGGACAGCACTTGGCGCACTCTCCGAATTTGACGAGGCGGAAATAGAACTGCGCGCAGAATTGCAAGTTTCGCCGGGAAGCGAATTGCCTTACGTCAGCTTGGCATCAGTGGCGCTAAAGCGTCACCGTCCGGCAGAGGCGCTGGCTTTCGCTCAGCGTGCGGTACAACTCGCTCCCGACTCCGCCGAATCGCACTACGTTCTTGGACGTGCGTGCCTCGAGCTCGGTCAGGACGAGCAGGCGGTCCATGAACTCGCAACGGCTAGCAAGCTAGCTCCGGGTAGTCCCGAGGTGCACTTCAATCTCGCGAAGGCCTATGCTAAAGCGAAACTTCCCGAAAAGGCGGAGCAGGAGCGGGCCATTTTTGCGCGCTTGAATGCACTGGCTGAAGAGCAGCGGAGCCGTTCTGGGAATCAGGCGTACGGCGGTTCGCACGACGCCGGCGAATTCACGTCGGGGCGCGTCGAAACAGAGAAGCCAGCAGCGCCTCAGCATCCCTAGTTCTGGCCCAAATCCGACACTGGCCGAGAACACTTGATTCGCTGCAAGGATTTTGGCTACTTTACGATAACGAAATCTGCCTTCTCGCCCTCCGCAGAGCTGGGACCGATCCACACGGTGGCGCTTGCCGGCTCAACCAAATCCTGCATATCGATGTTCCAGAAGGCAAGTTCATCGCGTCCTACGGCGAATTCGACCCGCTTTGATTCTCCCGGCGAGAGAGTGAGCCTTCGAAATCCTTCGAGTTGTTTTACCGGAAGAGCGACGCTGGTTCCCCGAAGGCGGACGTAGAGTTCCACAATTTCATCGCCAGCGCGCGATCCGGCATTTCTTACTGTGGTCGACACATGCAGCGCTTGCGCCGTCTTTTCGTTGAGCCCACTAGCACTAATCTGTGCCGCGCTCAGCTCTAAGGGGGAGTAAATAAACTTCGTATAACTAAGTCCATATCCAAAGGGAAAGAGCGCCGCATTCGGCTCGTCCACATAGCGCGAATGATATTTCTCGCCTTTGTTGCCGGGCGGGCGACTGAGATCAACACCGCCGGCGGGACGCCCGGTATTCAATGCATCATAGTAGAGAGGCTCTTGGCCCTCGGTGCGGGGCACGGAAACAGTGAGTTTTCCGCTCGGACTCACATCGCCGAAAAGTGTTCGCACGAGGGCCGACCCCGCTTGCACTCCCGGAAACCAAGCCTGCAAAATTGCCTGGACGCGACCTGCGGCCCAAGTGAGGGTCAGTGGACGGCCGCTGAAAACAACTAACACAACCGGTTTCCCTGTTGCGGCAACTGCTTCCAATAGCTGTTGTTGGTTTCCCGGCAGACCGAGATGGGAGCGGGAAGCCGCTTCCCCGCTCATCCACCAGGAGTCCTCGCCCAGAGCCATGACAACCACGTCCGCCCGTTTGGCGGTGGCCACGGCTTCGGCGAAGCCGCTGTCTGCATTGGTTAGAATTTCAGTGCCTTGCGCGTAAAGCAGATGTCCGGCCGCTTGCTGCATTCGCGAAGTCAACGCCGCTCGTAACGTCACCACGTCCGCGGCATTGCCCCGTGCGTGCCAGGGACCGAGCATATCGGAAGCATTGTCGGCCATGGGACCAATCAGGGCAATGGTGCGGACGTCATGGGACAGCGGGAGGGTCGCTTTGTCCCCCGACTCGCCGTTTTTTAGCAGCACAAAAGAGCGTTCCGCCAGAGTGCGAGCGAATTCCACATCGACAGTATCAAGTTGCGGTGGTCCACTGGCCTGGGGCTCAGAGGTATAAGGATGATCGAACAATCCGAGGGCGAATTTTACGCGGAGCACCCGACGAGCTGCCTGGTCCACGGCGCTTTCCGGAACGGCGCCGGAACGCACGAGTTCCGCCAGATGCGAGGCGAATAAGTTGCTTTCCAGATCGATGTCGAGTCCCGCGAGAAGAGCCTTGCGGGCTGCTGACGCGCCGTCCAGGGCGGTTCCGTGGGCGATCATCTCATGCACCGATCCGTAGTCGCTGATGACCACACCCGGAAATCGCCACTCTTGGCGGAGAATGTGCGTCAGGGTAAACCAGTTAGAAGTAGCGGGCACACCGTTGAGGGTATTGAAGGCGCTCATGACGGACCCGCCGCCGGCTTTCACGGCGGCATAGAAAGGCGGTAGGTAGATTTGACGCAGCGTGCGCTCGGAGATGTCCACGGTGTTGTAGTCTCGTCCTGCTTCGGCGGCTCCATATGCGACGAAATGCTTCATGCAAGCGAGCATGGACTGGGGATCGTCAAGCCGGGCGCCTTGATAACCGCGCACGTAAGCGACAGCCATGGCGGAGCCCAAGTATGGGTCTTCCCCCGCGCCTTCCACGATGCGTCCCCATCGGGCATCCCGGGCAACGTCAATCATGGGAGAAAACGTCCAGCGGACACCCTCGCGAGTGGCCTCCTTGGCGGCGATTCGCGAAGCCCGTTCGACCAGCGAAGGATCCCAGGTCGAGGCCATGGCCAGGGGAACCGGGAAAATGGTGCGGTATCCGTGAATCACATCTAATGCGAACAGGAGTGGAATGTGAAGCCGGGATTTTTCGATAGCGAGCTTCTGCAATGCATTTGTTTCCGCTGCCCCGGTGGCATTTTCGAACGAGCCCATCTGGCCGTTGGCGATCTGCTGGCGGTAGTCGGTACGAGCCGTCCCAGGTCCGTTGGCGCTGTCCGCGGAGAAATGGACCAGTTGGCCGATCTTTTCTTCCAGCGTCATCTGGCTGAGCAATTTGGTGATCCGTTGCTCGATTGCGGGATCGTCCAGCTGTGGATTCAGCGTTTGCCCTTGGAGATTGCAGAAAGGCCACGCGGAAGCAAGAACCAGAAGCAAAATACGGACCGAATATACTTTGGAAGCCATATTTCTGAGCCCTCTTCTCATCCTAAAAGGTGCCCCTTATGAGCCAAATGCTACTAGAAAACCGGTATTCTAGCAACGCATGGAATAATGCAAAGCAACGGGAGCTGCAGAACTGAGGCGCCCCGGCTGTGCCCGCGTGATCTCCAATCCGAAGGTTTGCTTGAAGGCAAGTTGGTGACTTAGGTGTCAGCCGCTAAGCATCTTAGAGATATCTGCTAGTCAGTGGCGTGGCACAGAGACGGGCCGCATCCGCTCGTGCGGCACAATTCCTTCACCTTCCTTCACCGCGTAAAAGTGGTCAGCCGCAAGACTCGTTAGAGTTTCGGTCTTGCCCGAGGGCCAGAGAATGTCGACGCGGTCCACGCGTTCGTGCGAACCGAGACCGAAGTGGATTCGAAGGTCATTCTGCGACAGGTAACTTCCACCGCTGCGGACTTCATCTACTTGAATCAGATCTCCGGCCGCAGCCTTGACGCGCGCATTCAGAGCGAGACGATTGCTCTTCGTTCCCGCGAGCTCGAATCCGATCCAGTGGTTACGGTTCCCTCCCTCTTCGCGCAGGATCATCGGCTTGCCATCCAAATTCTCGACGACGATGTCAACGTGACCGTCGTTGAAGAGATCACCGAAAGCCGCGCCGCGACTAACCTGGGGGATCTGAATCGCAGGGCCGACGAGTTTGCTGATATTGCGAAAGGTACCGTCGCGCTGGTTCAGGAACAGGAGCTTTGGTTCCCGGTATCTGGCCCCGACATCAAGAGTGTCCACCTGGGGGTAGACATGCCCGTTTACTAAAAAAAGGTCCGGCCAACCGTCATTATCAAAGTCTAAAAATGCGGTACCCCAGCCAACATAGGGAATTGTCGGCGTCGCGACGCCCGCCTGGAAGGAAACGTCGGTGAAACTCATTCCTCCATCATTGCGGAACAGCGCTGCGTACTCTTCCGAGAAGTGGGTGACAAAAAGAGAGAGGCGGCCCGTGTGCAGATAGTCGCCGAGGGCGACTCCCATGCCGGCTTGTTCAGAGCCGTCCTGGCTCACAGCCGTCCCTGCGAGAAAACCTATTTCCGTGAAGTGGCCCTTTCCGTCGTTTCGATAGAGGAAATTTGGCGTGGAATCGTTCGCGACAAAGAGATCCAGGCGACCATCCTCATTGAAGTCTGACCAGACGGCGCCTAAACCGTAATAGCCGTGAGGATCATCCACCCCCGCAGCCTTAGATACATCCGTGAAGGTGCCATCTCCATTGTTGTGAAACAGAAGGTCTCCAGCACCTTTCAGCCCCCTTGGACCGCACTGCACGGCCAGGCCGTGATACTGACAGGTCTTGCTAGACCCAAATTTGGGAAGGTCGTCGAGGTGAAAATCCACGTAATGGGAAACGAACAGGTCCACCCAGCCGTCGCCGTCGTAGTCCCCGAAGGCGGCGCCAGTCGCGTACTGTGTATCCGTTAGGCCGGCCTGTTTGGTCACATCCGTGAAGGTGCCGTCGCCATTGTTGCGGTACAGGACAACTCCCCCGAGACAAGTAACCAGTAGGTCCGGCCATCCGTCATTGTTGTAATCACCAACCGCCGCTCCCATCGCAAAACAGGGATATCCCACGCCCGCCTTATCGGTCACATCAGTGAATGTCCCATCGCCGTTGTTATGATACAGAGCGCCGCGAGCTTTCTTGCCGGCAAGCGCCATGTCCACGGTTGGTGCGTTTGTAAAGTAAATATCGGGCAGCCCGTCCCGGTCGTAATCAATCAAGGCTATCCCGCCGGCCATGGACTCAACAATGTATTTCTTGTCGGATGACGACAGATGCTCAAACTTAATGCCCGCGGAATCGGTGATGTCCACGAGTTGCGGCAGTTGGCTCACCGGCTGGTTCGGGACCAATTGGCCGAGAAGGCTCATCGAAAACGCGCCCAAAGCTAAGAACGCGGCCGGGACACCCGGAAAGCCCCGGCGAGGCGACGCACAGAATGACGACGAAGTATGGGTCACGATGGAGGATACGGCGGCAGGGATGGGGCGGACTTTTCTCCCGGTGGAACGGGGCCGGGATGCTCTTTATCTTTCAACTTGCGAAATTGCTCCATTTCGCGCTGGGCGCGGTCGCGCTGGTTCAATCGTGCAAAGAGCAGGCCTAGCTGGTAGTGGGTATCAGGAAAATTGGGGGCCAATTCCTCCGCTCGCGTCAAGTGTTCCTGCGCCTTATCGTACTGTCGCTGCTGTAAGTAGAGGGTTCCCAAGAGGTCATGAGCTTGAGCATACTTCGGGTTGACGGCAATCGCTTTCTCCAACTCAGAGATGGCAGCGGTGTTATCGCCCTGATCGCGAGAGATTAAGGCCAACTGGTATAAAGCTTCCACTTGGTTTGGGTCGAGTATGATCGATTGCTGGAAATCTGTTCGTGCGAGAGGAAAGTTACTCAGACCGCTCTCGATCATACCTAACGCCAGAAAGGCAAGTGGATCCTGGGGACGCAACTTGGTGTAATTCTCCAGAGTGCTACGCGCCTCTTCCAGATCTCCGTTCTGGAATTGCGCAACTCCCAACAGGTACCGATCCTCCGGTTCGTCGGGCTGGAGCTTGACAAGCTGTTGGGCTGCATCCACGGCATTCGCCGCGTGCCCTGCGTGCAGGCTCACCGCAACGAACTTTCGCAAAACGTCCGGCGAGTCAGGAGCAACGGTTCGGGCGCGGCTGAGGAGTTCCAAAGATTTTTGCCACTGCCCCTGGCCAGCCAGGATACGCGCCAAGGCTTGGAGAGCGTTTACAGAATTGGGGTCTAGATCCACAGCTCGCCGGAAGTCCTTTTGGGCCAGCGCGAGTTCACCCTTGCGTTCCCGAGCGCGACCGAGCGCAAAGAACAATTCCGCACTAACCGGCTGTTGCTTTTGCGCAATTTCAAGCATGGCAAGAGCATCGTTTGTAAGATCGAAGTCTAAAAGCACTTCGGCAAACTCCACGCGGAGCGCCAGATTTTTCGCGGCGCGCGCTTCCACCACTGGAGCAAGCGCTTGAGCTTCCGTAACTCGGCCTAAACCCGAGTAGCTAGCCGCCAGCAGAGGCAGTACTTTGTCTGGGCGGCGCGCACGGGGAATTCTTTCGAGAGCCTCGAGGGCGCGGCGAAAATCATTTTCTTTCAAATACGCCGCCGCCAGGCCGCAGTTGACGTCCGCGTCTGTTGGGGCTAAACGCGCTGCGTCGAGCAAGGCGACGATTTCCTTGTCTGTTTCGCCTTGAGCGTGGAATACCCGTGCCAAATTCATGTAAGCCGGCAGCAATTCCGGAGCCAAGCTGGTTGCACGTCGTAGTAGCGTTTCCGACTCGGCAAAGCGTTTCTGCTGTATCCGGACGCTTCCAAGTAAGTTCAAAGCTTGAGCATTTTCGGGATTCCGGGTTAGCACGTCCCAGAGCAGTCCTTCGGCCTCGTCGAGTTTTCCGGTTTGGATCAACATGGCGGAGTGATCCAGTTTCTGCGAATCCTCGTCTGCAACCAAGGAGACCGCGAGAAACGTGAGCACCGTGAAGAGCACCAGCGCGCAACGAGCAGCGTCACGCCACAGGGATCGATTTGCAGGCTTGCTCAGACGAGACTTGCGACCAACCATCACGGCTGGTCGGTCCCCCGCGCTTTCTCTTTCAATTTCTGATAAGTCTGAAGACTGCGTTGTGCATCCTCTAACCGCCCATCCCGGCGGTAGGCCGCGCTCAATTGAAAGTAGCTATAGTCTTTCGTGGGATCGAGACGCACGGCAGTCTCCAGTCTTTCTATGGCGGCTTTTACGTCTCCCCGCTCGAGCAGAATCTTGCCAAGCTGATATTGAGCGTCTGCATAGTCCGGCTTGTCGCGAACCACCTCGGACAGCAGAGTGAATGCTTGATCTTTTTGCTGCTGCATGAGCAGGCCGTAGGCGAGGTGATATTTGACCTTGGTGTCTTGCGGATGGGCCTCCAGCTCTGCGCTAAATTCCCGGACCGAATCATCGATTTTCCCCTCGTGAAGCAGAATCATCCCGCGGCCAAAGTGCGCGCCTTCAGCTTTGGCGTCCAATTCCAGGGCGCGCGAAAACTCAAGGACGGCGGAAGTGTACTGATTCTGATCGGCATCCGCCTGGCCCAGAAGAACATGGATCTGGGCTACATTTGGGTTTCTCTCGATCATCCGGCGGAAAACACTCGAGGCTCTTGCAGAGTCTCCGGTGTTGACCAAGGAAACTCCCAGCGCATACAGGATTCCCGGGTCATCCGGTAGTTCCGCCAAAACCGGCTGAAATACCTCCACTGTCTTGGCGAACTTACCGGCCATGAAATAGCTCAAACCGAGCGCGTCTCGTGACTTGGCATCGTCAGGCTGACGGGCAACCTGCCGGGCCAGCGGGCCAATGGCTTCCTCGAAGCGCTGTGCGCGGAAACTGGCTAGACCCCAATTGCGGTCGAGCCCCTGCAAGTCTGGCCGCCATCGCGAGGCTTTTAGAAAGTAATCGGAAGCCTGAGCATACTGTTCGTGCCGCGCCTGAATTACTCCGAGATTGTTGTAGGCATTCGCCAAAATCTCCGTGAGGGTTGCACGAAGGGCTTGCGCCTCTTTCTCCGCCGCTGCATCGAGGGGAGGACGATTCTCCAGGAACGCCGGTTTCTCCTGGCCAGCCTGAAGTTCAGGCAGCAACTCATGCTGCCCCATTTCCCGGGCCTCCTGCGCATCCTTGTCGTTCTGGAAGGCTTGCGCTCGCAGTTCCTGCGAACGCTTCAGTTCCACTTCTGCCTCCTCCTGCTTGCCCATTTTCAGCAGGACCTGGCCAATCATGGTGTGTGCTTTGGACACCTGATAATGGTTGCGCGAAGGGTCGGTCGTTAGATCAATGGATTTCTTCAGAGCCTCGATGGCGAGGTCTGGACGGTTCGTCTCGAAGTACACCTGGCCGAGGTAAAGGAACGGGTCGGGATTGTCCGGCTGCAATTGTGCAGCTTTTTTCAAGTATTGTTCGGCTGCAGGAAAATCCCGCTCTTCTAGATCCATTACGCCCAGGAAAAAGGTGCTGAAGAACTCCTTGGGATTAATCGCCAGCTCCTGCTCGAAAAGCGGGCGGGCCGTTGGAAAGCGCTCCTTTTCTCCCTGGGCAAGATAGGCCAGGGCAAGATAGTAATGGACCCTCGGATAGTGCGGATCCAACTCGATGGCCTTCTTGAACTCCCGGATGCCTTCGTCGAGGTATCCCGTTTCGCGGTACGCGCGGCCAAGGAGAACATGGAGCTCCGGGGTCGAGCCCATGTCGTTCAGCAATTCGTCAAACAGAAGCTTTGTTTCAGCCAGTTTATGCTGACTGAGGTAAGCAAGGGCCAGCGAGTACGCCGTATCGAAGTCCCCCTGCAGGCCCAGGGCGGTGTGGAGGTGCTCCGCAGCCGCCGCAGCATCGCCCTGCGTGAACTCGATGTTTCCCAGCAACTGCAAGGCGCGAACGTTGCGCGGATCGTCTTTGACCACCTGGGCGGCCTGTTCGCTGGCCCGATCCAAGTGCCCCGCACGAAAGTAAATCATGCCGAGGTCTATGCGTGCATCCTCGTCAGCCGGCTGAGCGGCCACGGCCTGTTCGAGCAGGCGGGCAGCTTCCTCGGAGTCATTCTTCTCAGCAGCAAGGAGATTGCCCATGCGTCGTAACGCAAGAGCAAGCACTAGATGGTATTCCGTTTCCGCACGGTCCAAATCTCCGGCTAATTGGAACGTCTGGGCGGCACTATAGTGTTGATCGAGCGGATCCCGCGTCTGCTGGGCGGCGGAACCACCGGGCATTAGCAGCGTGATTGCAAGTAAGGGAGCAGCAAGTCGGATGACAGAACCTGGAAAAGCGCTGTGGAAACGCAAAGGAAAATTTCCCATGAAAATAATGAGAGGCGAGGCTCTCTTGAGCCCCGCCTCCATTAGACGCTGGAGCAACTTGTCCGTCAAGCCTCAGAAGAAAATTCTGAGCGCATACTGAATCTGTCGGGCAGGCCGCGTATAGGTCGCCTGGCCGAATGTGGACGAAAGCAGGCTATTACCAGTGGCTCCGCCAATCGTAGCTGTCGGAATCACGTTCGCTGCATTGAGGGGTATTGCTTGCTTGCCGGTCGGATTACCGAGCAAGAAGCACGGATCGGTGGCAATTCCAGTGACCTGGACCGGCGTGCCAGCAGCGTTAGAAAAGCAAAGCTGGGCCGGGCCCATGCCGCTATTTACGCCCTGGAATTCGGTCTTGTTGAAGGCATTAAAGAATTCAAAGCGGAATTGCATCTTGATCCGCTCGGTAAGTTTGAACTCTTTGTGCAAGCCGATGTCCCAGTTGTTAAGACCCGGTCCGTAGCAATTGCCAGTCGAAGCGTTCCCGTCCGTGCCTAGTGGCAACGTGTATATCGAAAAAGCGTTCGGGTTTAAGAACTGCTGTTCCAAGCCCGGGACACTGATACGACAAGGCTGTCCAGGGACACGGTTTGGACGGTCCGCATTGGTCCCCGTTCCCCAAAGATCAGGACCCGTTGTGGGTAGGATGGGAACGCCACTCTCGAAAGTGATGATCGGATCCACGAACCAGCCACCGAGGGCATTTCGCTCGAAGGAATTCCCGCCTTTCAAGCTTGGAAGCGCATAGACGATAGATCCCGTAAAGATCTGCGCGCGATCGAAGCTGGAAGGCCCGTAGTCGAGCCTAGTGTCGCTGTTGTCGCTAAAAATGTCGGTGTTGCCTTGGCCAATGAGCCCCCCTATGCCTTGGAGAGCGAGTGTCTTTGACCACGTATACGCGAATTGGTAGATCGAACCTCGGTTATCGATGTTCCCCTTCCAGAACCCTTGCAGGGCATCGTACTTGGATGTCCCAGAGAAATCCATGACGGGGAGCTGGGCCTGGCCAGATACAGCTTGGCCGAAGTAACTCATATAGGGACGGAACTGAGAGTTGCCGCCATTGTTGCTGTTCATCGAGAATATGGCAAAGTATTGCCGACACGTATCACCAGCAGGAATGCCGAGTCCCGCCGTGTTCACGCCGGGGCCGCCGCAATTCGGGGTAATCTGGGCTACGTCTGTATAGTTTTGCAGGTGGAGACCGCGCGATCCAACATAGCTCAGCTGCATGGTGTTATTCCGGAAAAGCTGTCGCGAGACGGACACGTTCCATTGCCATTCATTCGGAATGTCAGGATTGGAAGTTCGTCCGAAGGCAGGATACCCAAATCCCGTACCTCCCTGGCCGGGTGGCACAGGTCCATCCAAGAACCGGACACCACTGGCTTTGGCGACGAAGGGAGGGTTCTGGGTTCCTTGAACAATCGGAGGATCGAGCTGATAACGGACGAAAAACTGTCCAACTCCTGCGCGAAGCGACGTTTTTCCGTCGCCGAACAGGTCCCAAGCCACTCCGAGCCGCGGAGCAATGTTGTGGTACACGTTAGGCACCAGAGAGCGATTCGTGCCGACTGTAGAGCCCGTCGTCACACCAATCGAGTTGCAGCTGACTTTGGCGCCAGGAACAAGCAGGAGGCCGTTGCAGGGATTTCCTCCTGGCAAGGCAGCGTTGAAAAGGTTGGGTTGGAAGAAAGAGAGCTCGTTGTCCGCCGCGTAGGGTTGCATCAGAAGCGACCAACGGAACCCGTAGGTGAGTGTCACACGCCGCGTGAGTTTCCAAGTGTCTCCACCATACCATTCATAATCCTGATAGCGGCCAGCAGCCTCGTGCAAATTACTGGCTTCACCGTAGCCGAATATGTGGCCAGCCATTAGGATGTCGGCGATAGAGTTGCCGCTACTGCCTTTTTGGCCCCAAGGAGTGCTGTCGCAGCTGTTGCCGGCCTGGCCGGGCACAGTACCGGGCGTACCAGAGTTAACGCAAGTGTTACCCGGACCCCAGAGGGCCGGTGATTCGTTGAAGTCGCCGTTGTTGGCTTGGTCTTTGACGTTATGGGCGAGCAAGACGCCGAACTTAAATTGGTGCCTGCCTTTCACTTTGCTGTAGTCGTCCGTCCAAGTGTAGCGGTCCATCCGGTTGTACCAAGGCGCCGCGTTCCACAGTGTGGCGTAACCCCCAGGTCCCCAGAAAACGGGGGGCGAGAGATCTTTTCCAGCAGTTTTCCCCGATAGCGGGTAGTTGGGGATCAGATCTTGATAAATCTGTTGAGAGAGACCAGGGTTGGTTCCTCCTTCGGTGATGTAAATCCTGTTCCCTGAATAACTAAACGCGAAATCGTTGACCGCCGTGTCTCCAATTGTGTGGCTGAGTTTGATGATGGCAATTCGAGAGGGCTGTGCCCAACTGGAATCCACCGTCGGGAACCCACTATCGCCCCACTCTCCGCCAGGAATGCTCGGCGAGGGCTGACTCCAATGTTCCTGAGTGTACTTGACCATTAGAGTCGTGGATTTGTTCAGCACGTAGTCGACCTTGGCATTGCTCTGCCACCAGTACGTCGGCGAATTCAGGCTCTGCTTCCAGTCCGGGTTCGGGCAGGGGTTCGCGGCTGTTGGGGTCACGTTAGCCGGCGGGTATAGCGAAGCGATCAGATGCCCAGCTGGACTCGGGCCCTCCACAGTCGAATTGATGGTAGTTAACGGCAGTCCGGTTGCTGGATCGGTCACGGCAAAGTCCGTGACCCCGTTCTGCGGGAGATTAGGGTTGAAGTAACAATTCGTCAGGTGGCCGCCAGTCGAGGCCCCCGTGAAATTCCCCGCCAGTTCCGCGGCACTGGGGGTCTGCCCGGCATGGAGATCACCGTCAATTTCCCGGTTAAACTCCTGGGAAAAGAAGAAGAAAAGCTTGTCCTTAATGACGGGCGCGCCGATCGTGACGCCGAAATCGTTCCGGCGCAATTCCCCAATCGGTATCTGGGGCGTGGTGTTTTTGTTGAACCAACTGTTGGCATCCAGGGCGTCATTTCTGCCGAAATAATAGACGTCGCCGTGCAGGGCGTTTGTGCCGCTCTTGGTGACGATGTTGATTTGGCCGCCGCCGGATTGGCCGTATTCTGGACCATACGAGTTAGTCACAATTCTAAATTCCGAGATGGAGTCCAGCGAAGGGTAAACCAGAATGGTGTGCTGCGAGCCCATGTCATTGTTCGGGGCGCCGTCCACGGTAAACAAGTTGCCGGTCTGCTGCCCGCCGTTGAAGGAAATGCCGATATTGGCCTGAAGTCCTTTGACAGTCGCGTTGAACCCGTCTTGCGTCGAAGCGCCTGGAACCAATAGGGTGAGACCGATGAAATTGAGACCGTTCAGTGGCAATTCGCGAACCTGCTGTCCCTCCATGAGAGTGCCCAAAGTCCCGCTCGTGGTATCCACGGCGATGGCGTTGGCTTCCACCGTCATGCTCTCAGTGACGGTACCAACCGTAAGTTTTACATCCACAACAACGGCCGCACCCACGTGCAACTCGATGCCCTCCTGGTTTTCTGTCTTGAACCCGTCCTTGGTTACCTTCAGGTGATAGTGACCGGGAGTGAGTTCCGCAAAAGCGTAGATTCCGGTTTCGCCGCTCGTCAGCGTGCGTGTAAAGCCGGTATCATCGTTCACCACCGTGATCGAAGCCCCAGCGACAGCTGCTCCCCCGGCGTCCAGGATGGTGCCCTGAATAACCCCGGTTGTCTGTTGCGCGGCCATCACCGGCGCAAGAACCAGCACGAGCAAGCAAACCAACACCCCAGGCCCAGTCCTTCTCATAGACCCTCCAAGGAAACAGGCATCAAAATTTTTGTTCATGTGGACTAGTATTTTTACACTACCCCGATGGGCGACATTTATCCGAAGCTCCTTGCGTTGTCAAGCGAAAAATACCGGTATTCTAAAATATTTTCCTATGAAAAACCGGTATTCTAGCTGTTTCATGTGGGCCAAAACCTCTTTTGTTGTGCTCCCTGGCCTCTTGAGATAGGATTCTGGCATCTCATCGCGTAGTCGAGGCGCCCTACTAGGCGCAATCTTTTGTCGAGCGTTAGGAGCGATGGAATGGCACCCCGAAAGAGGAAGGTGCGTAGCAAGAAAGACCGTCACGTTACCTTGAAGATGGTCGCCGAGCTGGTAGGGCTCACCAAAGGGACCTGTTCCGCGGTCCTTAACAAGAGCGCTGCGTCCCGATCTGTTCCGCTGCACACACAAGAGAGAATCCTCGCCGCCGCCCGTGAGTTGAATTATCGTCCCAGCTTCTATGCTCGCAATTTGGGGGTAAAGCGCACCTACATGATCGGGGTGGTCACCCAGGAGATCGGTGACTTCTACGGTTCACCGATCATTAGCGGCATCGAACGATACCTGCGCCAGAAGAACTTCTTTTTTCTCACTGTCGCGCACCGCCACGACCCCAAGCTGCTTGAGACGTACGCGCACCTTCTCCAAGAGCGGGGCGTCGAAGGTTTCATTACGGTAGATACCTTTATTGACCACCCTCTGGCGCTACCGACCGTCGCCATCCCGGGGCATCGCCGCTTGAAGGGTGTCACGAATCTCGTTTTGGATCATCGCAGAGGGGCCTGGCTGGCCCTAAACCATCTGGTGGAACTGGGTCACAAAGAAATTGCGTTCATGAAGGGAGCGGAAGAGAGCCCGGATTCGGAGGATCGTTGGAACGCCATCCGTGAAGTTGCTGAAGAACTCGGCATCCCTTTGCGGGCGGAACTGATCGTTCAAATCGAGGGTGATGATGCCACGCCTCAGTTGGGTTATCCCTTCGCGAAGGAATTGCTTGCCCGCAAGCGGCCATTTACGGCGCTGTTTGCGTATAACGACATCTCCGCGATCGGTTCCATCCGCGCGTTCCAAGAGGCCGGGCTGCGAGTTCCTGAGCACATTTCCGTTGTGGGGTTCGACGATATAAGGATTGCCGTGCATAATAACCCGAGTCTGACAACCGTGCGCCAGCCGCTCCAAAAGATGGGGGAGATAGCAGCGCGCACTTTATTGAATCGGATTGAAGATCACGAAGACTGGGTGCCGGAAATCTCGATTGAGCCCGAGTTTGTTGCACGGAATTCGACCGGCAGGGCCCCCGCTCAATCTTTGGCATCCTACGATTATGACGGTTCGCTCGGAAGAGATCCGATCGCTGCGCAGCCGGAAAGTTAGAAGCAAACCGAAGAGCCGATGGCGACGCTGGATGCGAGAACTCCAATCCATGTTGCCCTACCAAATCCGGGATGGCCACCATGATGCGCCGCTGCGGGATTAGCAAATGGCTTCTCCTGCGTTTCGCTGCGTCCTGCTTACTTTTCACGACTTATGCCTCTGCGCCCGGCGCGCTATGCGCACAGACGGCTACGGACGAACGGCTCCTTTATCCAGGCTGGTGGCCGAGGCACAGCACTCCGTCGGGCAATGAATACGTAGGACCAGTGGAGTGCGCTAAATGTCATCCGGGGAAAGCAGCGGAGCAGAAAAACACGCCCATGGCTCGCACCGCCGCCCTCGTGGCCGACTCAGACATTTTGGCCAGGCACAACCAGCTGACTTTTCAAGCGGGCCGAACCAGTTACCAGATCGCGAGGTCGGAAGGCAAGACCGAGTACACGGTCACCGACGGCACGCGTAGCATTTCTGCGCCATTGACGTGGTCGTTTGGCGATGGTCGTGTCGGTCAGTCGTACCTCTTCGAACGAGAAGGCAATCTCTACGAAAGCCGCGTTTCGTACTTCGGTATTCTGAAAGCTCTCGATTTCACTCCTGGCCGAAGACTTACCGAGCCGCGCGATCTTGAGGAGGCCATGGCGCGACCCGTAACTGGCTCCGAGATCGTTCGTTGTTTCGCCTGCCATACCACGTCGTCGACGATCAACGATACGTTTCAGCGTGATCGGATAATCCCAGGGATTACCTGCGAAGCGTGTCACGGGCCAGGTCTCAAACACGCCGCCGCGGAGCAAATGGCGTACTTGCAGGGATCTGCTGGGGAATCCGGACACGAAGCGGACCTGATCTTCGATCCCGGTAAGCTCAACCCAGTCGATGCCGTCGATTTCTGCGGTGCCTGCCATGGCACTTGGTGGGACGTCAAGCTTGGCAGTCTTGAGGGGCTCGCTAACCTTCGCGCACAGCCTTATCGCCTGGAAAAGAGCCGTTGCTGGGGAAGGAAGGGCGATGCTCGCCTGACTTGCGTGGCTTGCCATGACCCACACCAAGAACTCGTGCGCGATTCGGCGTCCTACGATAAGAAGTGCCTAAGCTGCCATCTTGCGGCGACTTCCATGAAGCCAACCCCGGACCATCAGGGTCCCGCCTGCAAGGTGGGCACAAAAAATTGTGCTTCCTGCCACATGCCGAAATATTTGGATCCGGGAATGCATTATACATTTACCGATCACGACATCCGCGTCGTGCGGCAAGGTGCGCCCTACCCTGACTGACCCTATGGGTTGGCCTTCTTCACTCGCAGCGTTTAATGGAAATCAACAGGTTTGCGTCGCGGGCATGGCAAAACATCTCTGCTCGGTGCCGCGAGTTTGGACGGGACACGCTTGGCTCGGTTTGCGCCTGATGACTGCGACTTTCTGAAAGAGGAGGGAGCCGGACCCGTGGAGTCGCGGACGACAAACTCGGGCTCAATTGCAATTTCGGGAACCCATTCGACGTTGCCTTCGATCTGATTAATCACTCTCTTTGCCGCAATTTGGCCCATGCGCTGGAGAGGCTGGCGTACCGTGGTCAGACCTGGGTTGGCAAATGCCGCGGCGGGAATGTCATCGAATCCGACGACCGACACATCTTCCGGTATACGCAGACCTGCCTCACGAAATGCCCAGATCGCGCCTATGGCAGAGAGATCGTTGTAAGCAAACAGAGCGGTGAAGCGCTGCCTGCGCGACAGCAACTCCTTCGCGAACGGACACCCAAGTTGGGGAGTAGCGTCACTATCGATTTGCACGGTCAGTTCCGGCCGAATGCGAACGCCTAGTTCACAGGCAATGGCGCGGATTGCGGCCCAGCGTATACCAGAATCCGAACTGGCGGGGTGGCCCTTGAGGAAGGCAATTTCCCGGTGTCCGAGATCGAGGAGGTGCGTGAGCGCGAGTCGCGCGGCAAGATTGTGGTCCAGCGTAATATTCGTCACGCCCTCGACGCGCGTGTGCCCTGCTACCGCCACAGTAGGCAATGGGAGTTTTTCTATGATGGACGTGTCCGTGGTGATGAAGCCTTCTACGCCGCGGGACAATAGCATTTGCGCGTAGGTTTGCAGGAGCTTTTGGTCGTGGCGGTGAATCACGGTAAAGAAAAAGAAATCATTTTTCCGCAGATATTCCTCGATCCCGCTGATGACCAAGGCGCCGTAAGCGTCGCCGATTTCTTCCGCGATGACACCGATCGTGTACGTGCGTCGCGATCGAAGCGAGCGCGCAAAATAATTTGGACGATAGTTCAATTCTCTTGCGGCGGCCAGAATGCGTGCTTTGGTGTGCTCCGGGAACGATTTGGCGGCGGCGGAATTGTTGAGCGCGGCGGAGATGGTAGCGGGCGTGAGACCAAGGTGCTGTGCGATGGTCCGGAGAGTGACCTTCGGCTGGCGATCAGCGTTCGCTTTTTTTTTCGGTGAAGAGGTCATCCCAAGAGTCTCCCGCGGTACCTTGGCGACATTCTTCAGTTGAACTGGAACCAGTTTAGATTTCCGAGGCTTGTGGTGCCGCTCGCAGGGGCCCTGAACACCACGTACAAGTCATGAACGCCGCTCGCCCCGGACACGGCAACAGGCGCGGTCGTTTGCCAAGTCTGAAATCCTCCGGTCGAGGGAATAGTTACGGAAGCAATAAGCGTGCCGGCATTGCTGTCTAAATGAAACTCGAGAGTTCCGCCGCAGTTTCCAGGGCTCTGCTGGCAAGCGAGGCGGGCCGTTACGCCGGTGACCCCGGTGCCAAAATCCACGTTTTTGTAAACCGCATAATTTCCGTCGCTGGCGAACCCGACGTCGAAGCCGCCATTGGTGTCCGAAGTGAGCTCCGTCTCGAGTCCCCACGTTTGATAATTTGCCGGGACGTTGAGGCCGGCGGTGCTATTGAAGCTCGATGCTTGAATCTGCGATTTTGCGCTGACCGTGTAGGCAGGTACCCCCGCGCCCTGCGTTCCGCTCCAAGTGAAGGTTGCCGCGGCCAGCGCTGGCAGTGTATAGGTGAACGACTGCGTCCCCCATTGCACTTCAAACGTTTGCGTCGCGGCGGACGTATTGTAGGCCACCAATACTTTGTCCGTGGCGGGATTGACGAACGCCGCCGTCACGATTCCCTGCGCATTGCTGCTAAAGACGCGATTCGCGCCCGGCAGGACATACTTGCTGAAATGGCCCAGGGTGTAATACTCGATGCTGTAGGTGATATTGCCCGTGCTGCTGTTCACCAATGCGATCGGCGAACAGGTGCTGCAGCCGCCGGTGTGCGGTCCTTGGTTTTCGTCCACCGAAAGACTCCACTTCACGAAAGCCCTGGCCCAATTTCGCATGTTCTGGATGATTTCCGGAAAATCAATGCTCGCCTGATCGGCATTGGTTACAAAGCCGGAGTGTTCCGTCTCATACTGACCAATGGTGGGAAACATGTTGTGGATCACCGTCATCACGCCGGGCGTGCCTCCATAACCGTGCCACGCGACGCCGGCAATCTGGCTCAAATTAGCCTGGTTGGCCACCAGAACATTCTGCGGATAGTCGCCGCGGTCCCAATTGTGGTCGTAGACTAATACCTTGGTAGTGAGATTGGCCGCGGAAAGCGCCGGCAGTACGTGCCCAAACAACGCCGTCTGCTGATCCGTTGACGATGCGCAATCGGTCGAGGTCGAAGTTGCCGGCATACACATGCCGGGATAATTCGAGGGAACGAAGAGCGGTTCATTCTGCAAAGAGATGTAGTCAATGGTAATTCCAGCGCTCTTGTACGCTTGGATGTATTGCACGAAGTAGTTGGAGAAGGAATCGTACACGGTGGTGGGCGTGGCTAGCAGCGATCCACCAATCATGGAGTTGCTGGTTTTCATCCAGCCCGGAGGGCTCCAGGGATTGGCCATGATCTTGATTTGCGGGTTGGCCGCCTTGGCTAGCAACAGGAAGGGAATGATGTCCGCCTGATCGTGGGCGATCGAAAAATTGGCCAGCGTGGGATCCGCCGTGCCATTGTTATCGTCGAACGAATAGACACTCCGTGCCAGGTCGGAGGCGCCCATCGGATTGCGCAGGAAACTGAGCCCAATGCCATTCCCCTGCCGAGTGAACAGATCGCTCACTGCCTGGGTGAATTGCGCGGGCTGCTTAGCCTTCGCTATCTCGATCAGGTTATACATGGCCGTGTCCGTGGTGGCGGCGCCGAATCCCTCGATCGGCTGATACACCTCGGTTTCATCCATATACACGACATTACTGCCGCCACTCGCGGTCGAGAAACTGACGCTCGGCTGCGCGGTCAACTTCCTGGTCTGGTCGTCGGTCGTCACGACCACTGCGACTGTCGGTCCAGTACCCGGCAGGGTTAGCGTGTACGACCCGCTCGCCACGGCACTCGTTGAGAATCCCGAGGCGGTGGCAATCGCTTTGATGGTGGCCGTCGCGGTGATCGTGATCGGATTCGCGTATACGGTCGAGGAAGTCGTGGGCGTGGTCCCGTCCGTCGCGTAATAAATGGTTGCGGCCGCAGTCGCATCAGTCAGCGTGACCATCTGCCCCGCCTGCGTCTGACTGTACGAGCCCGGCACCGGCCAGAAGGCCGGCGTGGCCGCCGCCGGCGGCGGTGGGGGTGGGGGTGGAGGCGCGACCGAGGACGTGCCTCCGCCGCAACCGATGGCCACAAGTGCTAACGTGAACGTGCAGAACCAGTTGTAGGGGACTGTCAACCGGGAAGTAGCGAAACGATCTCTCAGCATTTCACTCACCCGCATTTCCCGCAGCCAAAGTGAATTCGCCGCGGAACCGCCGTTTTGTCGCCGGCGGAACACGCGGTATATAACATAAAAATGTTTCCTAGAATACCGGTTTTCTTATAGACCTAGCCCGTGCCGCAAAACGCTACCTTTGCCTGCGGCAGTTCATGCGTTTCTTCGCCGCGCATATCTCTCAGTATCCTTCGCCTGGCGGAACTCCTCCTTGACTCGTATAGGACGGTGTGTTACCCATGTTGAAAACTGGTATTCTGGCGGAGAATGCAGGGATTCGGATGGGCTCGATATTCTGGGAAAGAAGAAAATAATGACGAACATTTGGACCAACTGGCGGTCGATCAGCCGATGGAAATACCTTCTCGCGATCGTGGTTTTGTTCCTGGCCGGCGCGGGAAGAGCTAACGCGCAAACATGGAATCTCGTACCCAGTCAAAGTGACGAATTTAATGGAGTAGCGAATAGCCCCATAGATACCACGAAGTGGAGCTTCGACCATGGGAATCTCAATGTGAATAACGAACTCGAATGGTACTGCGGACCTGTTGGAGACGCGCAAAACGCTACTCCATGCAATCCTGCCAATCCAAACGTTTTCATCGACGGCAACGGGCACCTGGCCTTCCAAGCTTTCAGAATCAACAACACCCTCGTAAATGGAAGCTGGACCTCCAGCCGCATGAACACGAACGGGACGATGACATTCCAATATGGCCGGCTCGAGGCGAGAATGAGTCTTCCCGTGGGGCCGGGGCTCTGGCCAGCCTTCTGGGCTCTGGGGAGCAACTTCGCAACTGTTGCATGGCCGGGTTGCGGAGAGATGGACTTCATGGAAAACGTCCCGGCCTCAGGTGGACTGGGGCCCACGAAAATAAGATCTACCATTCACGGCCCAGGCTATTCGGGCGCGAACGGTTTGGGACAAGATTTCAGCTTCACCGTTGGCGATGTGACGGGCTTCCACATTTACGGAGCCATCTGGTCCCCGAACATGGTCCAGTTTTACGTGGACAGTCCCAGCAACGTCTTCTTTATCCGTACCGCGAACGACGTTCCGGGCGGTTCCGGCCAGTGGGTCTTTAATCACCCCTTCATCAACCTCACGAACCTTGCTGTGGGTGGAAATTTTCCCGGGAATCCTGATTCGACAACTCCCAGCCCAGCCACGATGCTGGTGGATTATATTCACTACTATCAGGCCGCTGCTGTGACCAAGCCTACGCTCATGAATCCCCCCTCTATAACTGTGAAGGCTGGGGCAACATCGGGCAACACTAGTATCTTTACACCCGGACTCACGTCTGGCACGGGCTTCGTCTATTTGTCCTGCAGCACCAATGCCCCCAAGGCGAGTTGCTCGGTCGCCACAAATGATCCGCTAAACACTAACGTTGTTAATTCCAGTCCCGCTGGTGCCGCTGAAACCGCCACGGTAACGATTACCACGACCGCAAACTCGCTTGTGCCTCCATTCCTGTTCGATCCCCAGCGGCTATTTCGGCTTCCGGTTGTCATCATCGCTGCGGTTCTTCTGTTTGCCGTCGCGGCGTTGGCACTGCGGAGGCGCGTCTGGAGTCCGGCCTACGCCGCGGCAGTTGTGTTGATTCTCGTGGGGATGACGATAGCCGGTTGCGGCGGTGGTGGCAGCACTATGACTCCTCCTCCCACTAACAACGGCACCCCTCCGGGTTCCTACTCGGTGACGGTTTATGCCTTTACCGAAAGCAATGTGAGCGACGGGACAAATGCCAATGCCGACGCAAACGTCTCCATTCCCGTGACGGTTAACTAAGGCGTCGTAACCCAGCAACAGCATGAGATTGCCGTGATAGGATTCACGCCGAATGCATCGGCCACTTTCAATATCCCTCTTCGTCTCCATGGGGGCCCTAATTTGCGCCTACCTGCTCAGTGCGCAAAGCAAATCCTCAGTCTATGGCGGCCCGGTATTTGAAGACATCGCCAAGCAGAGCGGCTTGACAGTTCCGCACATTTCCTCGCCTGACAAGCGCTACGTCATTGAATCCATGAGCGGCGGGGTTGGCCTCTTTGATTGCGACAATGACGGCAAGCTGGACATCGTCACCATTAACGGGTCCACCGTGGATCGCTACCGTGACGGCGGCGACCCCATGATCACGCTCTACCATCAAGAGCCGGATGGGACTTTCAAGGACATAACCAAGTCGGCGGGCCTCACCCGGCGCGGCTGGGGAATGGGCGTGGCCGTCGCCGATTTCGACAATGACGGGTTGCTGGACATTTATGTCACGGGGTACGGTGGCAACGTGCTGTACCACAATCTCGGGAATTGCAAATTCGAAGATGTAACCGAGAAGGCCGGTGTGCGCGCCGGCGGATTCAGTACCGGCGCGGCTTGGGCCGACTACGACCGCGACGGCCATGTGGATTTATTTGTTTCCCGCTACGTGCACGTGGATATCAACAACTTACCAGAGTTCGGCCGGGACAAATTCTGCCGCTTCAAAGGTGTGCTGGTTCAATGTGGACCCTGGGGCCTCCAGGGGGAGAGTGATCTTCTGTACCACAACCGTGGAGATGGCACGTTTGAGGAGGTCTCCGTGCGCGCTGGGGTTCACGATTCGCAAGGCCGCTTTGGGCTAGGAGTTGTCTGGGGCGACTATGACAACGATGGCTGGCCGGATCTACTGGTCGCCAACGATGCGGGCGCAAACTACCTGTACCACAACAATCATGATGGAACGTTTACCGACGTGGCTTTGCTAGCCGGGGTGGCCTTGAGCGGTACAGGTCTCGAGCAAGGCAACATGGGAGTGGACTTCGGCGATTATGATCACGACGGATGGCTCGATATCATCGACACGACCTTTGCGGATCAGCCCAAAACTCTGTATCGCAACCTTGGTCGCGAGGGCTTTGAAGACGTAAGCCAAACGGCGCAAATCTCCCAGGCAAGCCTTCCAGACGTTGCCTGGGGAACTGGTTTCGTAGACGTTGATAATGATGGCTGGCCGGATATTTTAATTGCCAATGGTCATGTGTATCCCCAGGTGGACACAATCAAAGGCGGTGCGCGCTACCGGGAACCTCTCTTTTTGCACCTCAATAAGCACGACGGTACATTTGAAGACGCTTCCGCCGCCGCAGGACTTACGGATTTGCCTTTGGCTTCACGCCGCGGCGTCGCGTTTGGCGACATTTGGAATGACGGTGTAATCGACGCCTTGATTTTGAATGTCGGTGAACCGCCGACTCTCCTGCGCAATCATCTTGCCAACGGAAACCACTGGGTTGAATTCAAGCTGGAGGGGACGAAAAGTAACCGGGCTGCGATCGGCGCGCGCCTCACCATCCGCACTGGAAAGCTTGTGCAATTCAATGAAGTTCGCGGGGGGGCCAGTTACCTTTCGCAAAACGATCTCCGGTTGCATTTCGGGCTGGGAAGCAACACCAAGATCGATGGCATAGAAATCTCCTGGCCCAGCGGGCTGGCGCAGCGTCTTAACAATCTTGCTGTGGATCAAATTTACACGATTGAGGAGGGAACGGGGATCCGCCCGCGAAAAAATTCCCCTGCTCCATGAATTGGCGTTCTCCTTGTTTCTCCCATATTCCTTCGTGCCAGCCCAAAATTCTTCTTCGCGTGACATGGACGGTTGGGCTCGCGGCCCTCTGTTTCGTTTGCACTCTCGCGCGAACGGCGGAGGCGCGTCCGCCGGGACAAGCAGCTCCTGCTCAGGAAAGGCCACCACAGCAATACTTGAATGCACAGCCCGGGGTCGAGTATGTCGGCGACGAAGCCTGCGGGGCTTGTCATCCCTCGGAATTTGAATCCTTCAAGCGGACTGGGATGGGCAGGTCTGTGGCCATTCCTTCTCCGGACGAACTACGCGCATTGGCAAAACCTGTGATCATCCTCAGGAAGCAGTTGAGCCGCTCCTACTCGGTTTATGCGCGCGATGGCAAAATGTTTCAGGAAGAATCCGAACGCGATGCGAAAGGCAACGTCGTTTATTCAGAAACCCACGAAATTGCTTATACCGTTGGGGCCGGTGATGTGGGAAAGAGCTACCTGGTAGCGAAGGGAGACGCACTGTTCGTCTCGCCGGTGTCGTACTACACGCGCTTGCGTGGTTGGGATCTATCTCCTGGCTACAATCAAGGCATATTCCGAGGTTTTACGCGTCGCGTGGTGGACTTGTGCGTGGACTGCCACACGGGCTTGCCGCTGCTGGCTCCAGACAGTCACAACCGCTTTCAGCAGCCTCCTTTCCGCTTCTTGACTGTCGGATGCGAGCGCTGTCACGGCCCAGGGGCCATTCATGTCGAACAACGCAAGCAAGGCGCTCCCCTCACAGGACCCTTGGATTTTTCGATCGTGAATCCCGACCGGTTGCGGCCCGAAGTTCGGGACGACGTCTGCGCACAGTGCCACTTTGCCGGCGACGCTCGCGTTCTTCAGCCCGGCAAGAATTACCTCGACTTCCGGCCCGGTACGCCGCTCGGCGATGTCGTGGATATATTTTCGGTTCCTCCCACAATCAAAGGAACTCGTTTCGTTGCGCTTGATCAGTTTGAGCAATTGAGGATGAGCCGCTGTTGGACCGCGAGTAAAGGACGCTTGGGCTGTATAACGTGCCACGATCCTCACGTTCAGCTCCACGGCGACAAGGCCGCTGATTATTTCCGCGAGCGATGCCTGAACTGCCATCCCGCCGACACTTGCCGGGGACCGATACCGAAGCGGCAAGCCACTTCGCCGCCCGACAACTGCACCTTTTGCCACATGCCCAAGCGCGCCATCGAGAACATCGGGCACTCGTCCTTAACGGACCACCGCATTCTCCGGACACCCTCCGAAATTCCAGCCGTTCTGCAGGGCGGTGCGTCAGCGCCGCCGATCGACCTGATTCTCGATACAAAATCTTCCGGTTCACGCGACACGCAACTGGATTTGCGAAATCTTGCGCTGGCCTATTCGCAAATTGCCGCGCGCTATCCGGAACTGGCCGAGAGGGGCCTCGCCATACTGGAACAGGCTGCCGCCGCACTGCCGAATGACGCGGAGGTCCAGTCTTCCTACGGGCTTATCTTCAGCGTGGCACGCCCTAGGGAGAAAGAGCGCGCCGCCCAGGCACTTCAGAAAGCCATCGACCTCGGTTCAAAATCCGCAGAAGTGCGAACGCAACTTGCCCGCTTGCTGCTTCAAAAGGGAGAGGTAACTGCATCGATGGAGCTGTATCAACAATCGATTCTCATGGAACCCTATTACACACCGCCATATTTGGAGCTTGCACGGATTTTTTCGACCCTGAACGATCGCAAGAGCGCTTTGGAATTGTTGGACCGCGCTTTGAAAATAGATCCAGGTAACGATGCCGCCCGTCAGGATCGACTCAAAGTTGCGGCTACTCCCGAGAAAAACCCGTAGCTCCTCGGTGAAGTGTGCCTAAATGGGCTTCCGGTTCGCGCGAGCCTAGGAAGGTCAATTAGTCGTGATTCGAGCAATTAGAAATAAACAAGTGGTGAACCGGGCAGGACTCGAACCTGCAACCCGCTGATTAAGAGTCAGCTGCTCTACCATTGAGCTACCGGTCCACGGGGGTGATTCTAAATTTTACACGGCACACTCGATTTTGTCGAACGCGCAAAAACGTTGAAAACCGCGCCAATCCTCGGAATCCGCACTACTCTCCACGCAACGTGGCCGTCAGGGTCCGCGCGACTTCCCGCGCCCGCTCCAAATCTCCCGGCTCAAACGAAATCGCCGACACGCGCGGATGCCCTCCGCCGCCATACTTTTCCGCCAACGACGCCAGGTTTTGATTCGCTGTCGCCTGATTCCACGGATTCGTCCCCAGCGAAACCTTCGCCCTCGTCGCCGAAGCGCTCACGCTCACCGAATACACGCACTCCGGGTGCAGCAAATACGGGATAAACTTGTTGTAGCCCTCCAGGTCCAGATCGCCTACGTCAAAAAAAATAACTCCATCGCGAGCGTCGATCCTCTCGCGCAGAATTTCGATGGAGTTCCGATGCCGCTCCAGCAGGGGTCCTAAATGTTTCGCCACCACCGGTAGTTTCACCATCTCGCTCAGCGGACAATACGCCAGCTCCGGAATAATCCGCGCGGGAAGTCCGTTCTCTGGCGCCGCCTCAATCACCAGCGCTAGTTGCGTAGCCGGCTCCACCATTTCCACCGCCGCTTCCGGCGTGGCGTACTGGGCGCCGTCAATAATGTCGCCCCAGCGAATCAGCTCTTCCAGCGGCCCGGTGTCAAACCCAAATTTCTCTCGGCTCACCGTGGCGATGAGCTTGGTGCAAGATTTGTACTCCGGCTGGTAATACATATGCGGCCCGGGGTGTTTGCGGAATAGCTCTGCGTCCGCCGGCGTCAAAAACGCGCTCTGGTGATGGTCGAACCACCAGGTCACTTTCGGCGAATTCGAAAACTTGAAATCAACAATGGCGTTTTCGTCCCCATCGAAAAGTCCCGGCTCCCAAGGCTGCACCGCCCGGTGCGTCATCCCCGTAAATCCAAACACTGCGTTTGCATCAAAGCGTTCCCGATAAAAACGGTAGAAGAGAGCAGCGGAAGCGGTTCCATCAAAGCAACGATCGTGGAAACAGAGCCGAACCTTGGTCATAGTGGATGCGCTTGCCCCGCCGCCCTAATTCCCTTTCGGCAACGTGGAGCAAAGCCAACCAAGATGGACGCGCGAGCCAGGAAAGTCAAGCAGAAACGCGCTCGACTCGGTGCGCGACCAGCCATTTTATATTCGCAAATTCTGCGCCATCCGCGCCTCGAGATTTCTACCGAGGCGCTTCCATGCGCGCTCGAATTCGTTACAATCAGGCCGTGCCAACGCGCTCCTCGCCGCAGCCCTCCTCTGTCGCAACTGCTTTTTCACCGGACTCCTCTGCGCACCGCCCCCCTTGGCGTTTCTCTCTCCCCCGCGACGTAACTCCCGCCGAACGCAAATCCCTCATCGCCGGCAGCCTCGGCTGGATGCTCGACGCCATGGACGTCATGCTCTACTCGCTCGTCCTTTCCTATCTCATCCTCGAACTCACCATGAACAGCCGCACCGCCGGCTTCCTGATCTCCCTGACTTTAATCGCCTCCGCCATCGGCGGCTTTCTCTTTGGAGTCCTCGCCGACCGCATCGGCCGCACCCGCGCGCTAATGGCCTCCATCCTTCTTTATTCCGTAGCCACCGCCGCCTGCGGCTTATCTCGCACGATTCCCCAACTCGCCCTTTTTCGCTTCATCCTCGGCCTCGGCATGGGCGGCGAATGGACCACCGCTGCAGCGCTCATCGCCGAAACATGGCGCGCCGAGCATCGCGGCAAAGCCCTCGGCCTGATGCAATCCTCCTACGCCGTCGGCGAAGCCATCGCCGCGCTCGTCGTCATTCTGGTTCTGCCGCACTTCGGCTGGCGCGCCGTATTTTTCGTCGGAGCGCTCCCCGCTTTGCTGGTTTTCTGGATTCAAAAAAGTGTGCCGGAGCCCGCCATCTGGTCACAACGAATTCCCAATGCTCGCGGTGCGTCCTTATCGTGCCTATTCGAAAAGGATGTTCTTCGTAACGGCTTGCTCGCCACCTCCATGAACGCGTGCAGCATGTTCGGCTACTGGGGACTGTTCACCTGGATCCCGGCCTACCTCTCGCTCCCCGCTTCGCAAGGCGGCCGTGGCCTCAGCCTCGTGAAGACCACCACGTTCTTCCTCGTCCTTTGTCTGGGAAAGTGGCTGGGTTACACCTTCTTCGGTGTTCTCGCGGATGCCTTCGGCCGCCGAAAGCCCTACGTCACCTATCTTTTGATCGCCGCAGCCCTCGTGCCCCTCTACGGCCTTGCGCGAAGTTCTTTCTGGCTTCTCTGCTTGGGTCCGCTCGTCGCGTTCTTTGGCACTGGTTATTTTTCAGGCTATGCCGCCATCGCCAGCGAACTTTTCCCGGGAGAAATTCGCGCCACGGCCATGGGCCTCAGCTACAACATTGGCCGTGGCTTATCCGCCGCCGCGCCCTTCGCCGTCGGCGCACTGGCCGCAAAATTTGGAATTGGTCCAGCGTTTTTTCTACAGGCAGGAGCGTTTCTCGCCGCGGCGCTGTTGGCCTTGCTGCTTCCGGAAACGCGGGGACGTCAGCTTACTTGATCAAGCAGTCGCCACTCGCGCACGCGATCGCGCGCCGCCCGCGCGCAGCGTGTACTTCATCGCAAAAAAAGGCGCCTGCGCCAGCGCTCTCTGGAAGTCGCCATCATCCGCATACCGCCGCTTGGCAATGCGCCGTCCCAAAATACTGATCTCCAGAGGATCCCGCCGGAACGGATAGGGCTCCAGCGTCACCGCATTGTTCCCCTCCGGTTGAATATCCCAATCTACTTCGCTCCCGCGATAATCCACCGGTACCGCATCAATCGTCGCTCCTTCCAGCGGACCCAGGCAGAAATAAAGGGACAAACGGTCCAGCGCCTCCAGCCGGTGGGAATTCACTTGCAGCCACTTCTCCTCCGCATATTCTTTCATCGCAGGATCCGCCCGCAAATCCACCTTTAATCGCAATTGCTGTAGCCGCAGCCTTTGCAGCAAATCATTCACCATGGTCGCTTCCTGCGCTTTGATGTACTTCGCGGAAAATCCCGGCATCGTGGCCCGCGTGCGATCGTAAAGCCCCGCGCAGTGCAAACTCACCAGCAAACCCGCGTAGCGGTCAGACTTCACCACGCGATCGATCCCTCGCAAGTACAGAGCAATGTGGTCCTCCGTGGGAACGGACATGAAGCTGTACGGCGAAAATGTAACGGGGTCCACCTGCGGCGAGAATTCCCACTCGTTCCATCCATTATCATGTTCCGTAGCCGCCAGGCAGAAAGAGTCTCGGGGCTCCGGCTTGCTGAAAACTTCATTCCCCCACTCGCGCGCGAAAAATCCCGACAGGACCGCGTGGTCCGTCTGGCGAATTAAGACAAAATGCTCTCCCTGATCTTGGATGATCATGGTGCTGCCCTCGTTCGCAGCGGCGACGCGCGCCCTTTGGGAAAGACGCCCACGCTTGGCCGCGGGGACGTGCCAAGCAGTCCTCTCAAGAACCGCCCCATTATGCCCCCCCACCCGCCTCGAATCCAGCATCTTTGCTCCCACAAAAGAATCGGCCGCAGGCTCGCCGCAAATTCGCTCCCCATCTCCGCGCGAAGCCGTTCGCAAATTCCCAATAGTGCCGCCGCTTCCAAGCCTGTAGAATATTCTCAACCACTGCGGGAGTGGCGGAACTGGCAGACGCGCAAGACTTAGGATCTTGTGGCCGAAAGGCCGTGCAGGTTCAACTCCTGTCTCCCGCACCAACCTTTCCGACCGGGAAAGGTTGGCGCGTCTCCTCAGGTTTTCCAGCAATCAAGGAGCGTTTCTGCAAGGTCCGATTCATCGGAAGCATCGTGAATCATTTGTAGACGACCGCGCCGGAAGCCTTCGCCAGCCACTCCTTCCGTCGGTCCTTTGATCCTAGTGCCTGTCATCGTTATGCCCGTGCCGCCAGTTCCAATATTCCTTCTGCTCATCCGCGCCCCTCTTCACGAAGTCGCGATGATCGCGATGCGTCTCCACTTCCCAGCGTTGGTAGTACACACCTTCGTTGCTGTCCCACACGTGATAGTCTTCGTGCCCCGGATCGTACACGCGATACGAAGCGCGCGCGGAACACCCGCTGAACACCACCGGCGCGAATAGTGCTGCAGCCAAAAAGAAAGAAGCGACAGTTCTGTGTCCTCGTGACATTTGAAAAGTTCTCCTTGTTGGTGTGGGCTGCACCAGATTTGCAATCGCACTCCACGAGAGCACTCGTTTTGCCAACTCCGCTAAGCTGAGTTTTTTTCTCACCTTACGAAATCGAACATCATCGCCATGAATGGTACTGGTACATACTTCTCGTTTCGTTTCTTCACCCGACCCGTGAAAAAATTACCTCCTCCCTCCTCCGCGACGATAACCAGCCCCTCGCTCCAATTCTCCAATGCTTCCCCGTATGCCGTTGAATTCTCAGCCCACTAGCAAATTGCTACCGCGTCTGGAAGCGAACTTGCCTCTTCAGCCGCGGGACCAAAAACAAAAAGGGAATCCGCCCTCCCGAAAAAAAACAGAAGTCTCTATCGGGAAACAACTCCGGCGCTTTAGGAGGCGCCCCGCATGAACTACGTCAAACTAACCTTGATTAAATGTTGCACCGTCACCATCGCGGGCATGCTCGCTCTAGGTCCATCACTCTCCGCAAAAAGTTCCGAAGAAGCCCGCGCCGAGCGGGATCGTCTTCAAAACTCAGGAAAAGTCATGCAGGAAATTCTCAGCGTTCCTGATGACATCCCGCAAGACCTGCTCGACAAAGCTCGTTGCGTCGTCGTCATGCCCTCGGTCCTAAAGGCCGCCTTCGTCGTCGGTGGCAGCTATGGCCGCGGTACCATGGTCTGCCGCACCGGCAAGAATTTCACCGGCCCATGGGGCACGCCCGCCATGTACGCGCTCGAAGGCGGCAGCGTCGGTTTCCAGATCGGCGGTGAAGCTACCGACTTCGTCTTCCTCGTCATGAACGACCGCGGCGCCAGCAGCCTTCTGCATTCCAAAGTGAAGCTCGGCGCCGACGCTTCCGCCGCCGCTGGCCCCAAGGGCCGCGACGCCTCCGCTGACACCGACGCCTACATGCGCGCGGAAATCCTCAGCTACTCTCGCGCACGCGGCGCCTTCGCCGGCGTCTCTCTCGAGGGCTCCACGCTGCGCCCCGACGACGACGCCAATCGCAAGCTCTACGGCCGCTCCGCCACCGCCGCAAAAATCATTCTGGAGTCCGACGTCCCCGCTCCAGGCGCGGCGCATGACCTCATCGCGTCTCTGCAAACCTCTTCGCCCCATCTCAGCCGTTAGCAACTTTCGTCGCCATCGGTCCGAACCTTTCCCTCAGGATTCGTTCGGGCCAAGAGTGCGGCTGTCGTCCCCGGCGGCCGCACTCATCACCAAGCTTCAAACAAGTAATCCGTAAGCCCAGCCGGGAGGAAACCGTGTTCTCGGATCATTTGATCACCATCGCTGGCCGCAGCATCACCATCACCAGTCACGACATGCTCATGATTTTCGTTTCCGTCGTGACCGGACTTCTATTCTGGACCGCTCTCTACTTCAGCCGAAAACGCGTCGTCGTCCTGAAACGCTCGCCTGGAACCGAGCAGCTGACCTTCGAGTTGTCCCGCATCGCCGACGCCCTCGAACGCATCGCCAATCGTCCCGCCGACGACGCCATCGCCGCCGCCTCGCGCCGCCAGCAACAGACGACGCACCAGCCGCCGCCGCGAGATTCCAAAGGTTCTGCCTACTCGATGTTTGGGCGATAAGTCGGCGCTCCATCGTTTTTTTCGATCGGGCAATCGCCGGCCAGTCATTCAGTGACTTTGGCTGGAAGCACTGGATCCAGAGGTGGCTTGCTGCAGAGCCTCCACAATGACATTTTCCCGGGTACTCGTTCGATTTGTCGATTGGGGGAAACAAAATGATTGGTTCTCAGGCCAGCGTATGGTCATCGCTTGCAGCGCCCATCAACGTTCCGGAGCATGATTCATCCGAAATCCACCGTTTGCCGGAGCGTGAAGTCATTCGAAGAGCCCAGCTCGGAGACTGCTCCGCGTTCGAGTGCATCTACCGCACACATTGCGGCCGCATTTTTGCCTTGTGCTCGCGTATGCTCGGAAATCGCGCCGAAGCCGAAGATCTTACTCAAGAAACATTCTTAACCGTCCTGCGCAAAATCCGCACCTTCCGCGGCGAATCATCTCTCCACACCTGGCTCCATCGCATCGCCGTCAACACGGTCCTCATGCGCCTTCGTCAAAAATTCCATCCGCGACTGTCCACTGGCGAAAACGACGAGCGCGAAGACCGTTGCAACGAGCCGGGCGAGAATCTCGCTGCCCCCGATCTGCTCCTGTCCGGCTCGCTCGATCGCTTGAGTCTCCAAAGAGCCTTCAATCGGCTGGCCCCGCGCCAAAAAATGGTCGTCGAGCTTCATGACATCCAGGGCTACAAGCATCACGAAATTGCCAAAATCATGGATTGGTCCATCGGAACCTCTAAGGCCCAGCTTCATCGCGCCCGCAAAAAACTCCGCGAACTGCTCCAAGGGAGTTTCCCTCTGAAGTGGGTTTCTGCTGTGCGAGAACCACGCCTCTCTCCCGACGGCGCTTGACCTGCGCATCGCCACTGGCGCGCTCGGAGTCCGCTCCCCTTGACATTCTACTGGACGCTAACTATCCTCACCTAGTATGTCTACCAAAGAACAACGCGAGCGCATCGAACTCCTTCAGGGCACTCTGGACCTGCTGATTTTACGCACCCTGCTGTTGGGCCCGGCCCACGGCCACGCCATCGCCAAAGCCATCGAATTCAAATCCGACGACGTGCTGCAAGTCGAACAGGGCTCGCTCTATCCCGCCCTCCACCGTCTCATCAAACGCCGATGGATTTCCGTTCAAGAGGGCGTCTCCGAAAATAATCGCCGCGCCAAGTTCTACCGCCTCACGGCGAAAGGCCGCCGGCAACTCGTCGTCGAGACCAGCAAGTGGGACAAGCTGGCGCGAGCCATCGCACGGATTCTCCGGCCAGCCGAATAGGAGCGCATTATGAGCCGCCGCGACCGCATGATGCAGGATCTGGATAAAGACATCCGCGAGCACATCGCCATCGAGACGCAAGACAACATCGACCGCGGCATGTCTCCCGAAGAAGCACGCTACGCAGCCATGCGCAAGTTCGGCAATGTAACTCGCGTTAAGGAAGAAGCCCGCGAAGTATGGACTTTCGTCTGGCTAGAACAGTTGCTCCAGGACATTCGCTTCGGTCTTCGCACCCTTCGCAAATCTCCAGGCTTTGCAGCGGTCGCTATTCTCACGCTGGCCCTGGGCATCGGCGCCAACACCGCTATTTTCAGCCTGATTGATGCCGTTATGCTGCGCTCGCTCCCCGTCCACAATCCTTCGCAGCTGGTCTTGCTCAAATGGGGCGCGCGCAATCCCCCGGACACCCACGGGTACATGTCTGCCGGCGATTGCAGGAACGATTTGCGCTCTGGCGCAGACCATCCCTCCGGCTGCTCATTCTCCGAACCCTTCTTTCGCGAGATCGCCAAAGCGAATCTCTTTTCCGGGACCGCTGCGTTTGCCAACACCGGCAGGCTCAATCTGACGGGCAACGGTCCTGCCACCGTAATCAACGGCCAGCTCGTTTCCGGCGAATATTTTCGCACCATGGGCCTCCAGCCCGCCCTCGGCCGTTTGCTCGACGCAACCGATGACGCTCCTTCCGCCGCGCCAGTTGCCGTTCTGAACTTTGGCTACTGGCAGAGCGCCTTCGGCGGCTCCCGCGACGTTCTGGGCCGCACCATCGAACTGAACAACGTCCCCTTCACCATCATCGGCGTGGCCGAACAGCGCTTCACCGGCATTACTCCCGGCAGCGATTACGATGTTTGGCTGCCGCTCTCCGATGGTCAGCGCATCGGCGCCAGCGGTCCCTTCCGTTGGCAAGACCGCCAGGCCGATCCGGCCTTCTGGTGGCTAACGATCATCGGCCGGGTAAAGCCCGGTACGCCCGCCACGCAAACGCAAGCCGTCGTAAGCAGCGTTTTCCGCAACGAAATGTTGCACGGCTCGGTACCGATCTTCCACTCAGGTGAGCCGGGGGGAGGGCCTGCGTTAATTCCCGGTGCGCCGGCGCCGGCAGGTGGCAACACCATAGTTCGCCGTGAAATCGGTACGGCCGGACCGCCCCCGCCAGCAGCTGGTAATGTCCCAATAAGCGGTCCGCCGCCGCAATCCGCGGGCAATAAGCCAACGCTTCTGCTTGGGCCCCAAACGATGGCCCCGACTGCACCGCCGCACCAAACCGAATCGGCCAGCGCGCCGCACACCTTATCCACGGTCACTGACAATCCCGAGGTTTCCCTTGTCCCCGCGCAGAGCGGCTTGACCGGCAGTCGCACCCAGTACTCCAATCCTCTATATGTCCTCATGCTCGCCGTGGGAATCATTTTGCTGATCGCGTGCGCCAACGTCTCGGGTCTGATGCTGTCTCGTGCCTCCGCCCGCCAAAAAGAAATGGCCGTTCGCTTAGCGCTTGGCGCAGGCCGCGCGCGGATCGTCCGCCAGTTATTGACGGAGAGCGTGATGCTCTCGCTGCTCGGCGGCGCGGTCGGAATTCTGTTCGCCTACTGGGGAGCGCAGACGATCGTTTCTTTTGTTTCCAGCAATCAGGCGCGCCCGCTTGGGTTCGCGACCGGTGTTGATCTGCGTGTCCTCGGATTTACCATCGCTGTCTCCTTGCTCACCGGCATTTTCTTCGGCCTCGCGCCCACGTTTCGCGGTGCGCGCGTGAATCTCACTCCCTCGCTCAAGGAAGGCGAGGGCAGCTCCACACGCTCGGCGCATCGCCCCGGGAAATGGTTCAGCATCGGCAATGCCCTGGTGGTTGCCCAAGTCGCTCTGGCCATCGTTGTGCTCGTCGGCGCCGGCCTCCTGGTGCGCACCCTCCAGAACCTGCGCAATGTCGACGCCGGTTTTGACTCGCACAATATCTTGCTTTTCTCCATCAATCCGGAACTCGTCGGCTACAAGGGCCCGCAAGTAGACAGCTTCTATCGCGACTTGCAGGGCCGCCTCGCCGAAACTCCCGGCGTCCAGTCCGTCAGCTACTCCATGATGCCGCTTCTGAGCAACGGACTAATGGTCACCTCGTTCCATTGGCCGGGCACTCCGCAAGATCAGCAATCTGAATCGGACATGCTCGGCGTCGGCCCAAATTTCTTCGAGACCTTGCACATTCCCCTTCTCACCGGCCGCAGTTTCAATGCTTCTGATTTCGCGATCTCCGCCTCGAATAACGGAACGACTCCCACTTCCGCACCGACTCCCGTAATCGTGAACCATGCCTTCGTCGAAAAATATCTTGGCAAGGAAAATCCTCTTGGCAAGCGCTTCGGCGAATCCGCAGCCGACGCCAATGAGCCGGCGAGTCCCGGCTACGAAATCGTTGGTGTCGTCCACGACGCGAAATACAATAGCCTGCGCCGCGAAATTAACGCCATGATGTACTCGCCGCAAAGCGCCGGCGGAGCCTCCTTCGAATTGCGAACCGCCGCCGACCCGCAGGCCATTCTTCCCGCGGTGCGCGAAGTCATCGCCCAAGTGAACACCAATCTGCCTCTCTTCGACGTGAAAACCGAATCGCAACAAATCGACCGCTTGCTCTTTCAAGAGCGGCTCGTCGCGCGTCTCTCCGGCTTCTTTGGTTTGCTGGCCCTGGTGCTGGCGTGCGTGGGATTGTACGGCCTGCTTTCCTTTGAAGTCTCGCGCCGCACCCGCGAAATCGGCATTCGCATGGCCCTCGGCGCGCAACCCGAGAGCGTTCTGAAGTTGGTATTACGCCAGGGACTTGTCCTCGCAATTGTCGGATCCTGCGTAGGCATCGGCGTGGCCCTCGCCGTCATGCGCTACCTCGCTTCCATGCTCTACGACGTCCGCGCCAACGATCCGCTCACCATGATTGCCGTTTCAACCCTGCTGACGCTCGTAGCTCTCGTCGCCTGCTACATCCCAGCCCGCCGCGCCATGCGCGTCGACCCGATGGTAGCCCTACGCTACGAATAGCCCCCAGCAAATCTGCTTCGCGTCCATTTCGGAGGTAAGGCGCGGCCGCCCACCTTCGTCCCGCATGTAACCGAACGACCGCTCAATCTATCTATTTCGTTAGCAACTTTTGAGAGGTCTCTCCATGTCTCAGACTGTCTTGGTAACCGGCGGGTCAGGCTTCATCGGCAGCCACGCCGTTCTGCAGCTCGTGGCTGCGGGCCATCGCGTACGCACCACGGTCCGCAGCCTGAGGCGCGAAGCCGACGTGCGCGCCATGCTCAAGGTAGGCGGCGCGGAGCCAGGCGATCGCTTGTCCTTTTTCGCCGCCGATCTCGAAAGCGACACAGGCTGGCCGGAAGCCGTCGCCGGCTGCGACTACGTACTCCACGTGGCCTCTCCCTTGCCTCCGAGCGTCCCGAAAAACGAAAACGACCTGATCCTCCCCGCGCGCGAAGGCACGCTTCGTGTCCTCCGCGCGTCGCGCGACGCTGGCGTCAAGCGCGTCGTGCTCACCTCTTCCTTCGCAGCCATTGGCTACGGCCACAAAGTGCAAAACGCGCCCTTCACCGAACTGGATTGGACTGACCCCAACAGCAACGGCCTGCAAGCCTACCCGAAGTCCAAAACTTTGGCGGAACGCGCGGCTTGGGAATTCATTAGAACAGAAGGCTGCAAGCTCGAGCTTTCCGTCATCAATCCCGTCGGCGTGTTCGGCCCGGTATTGGGACCCGACTATTCCGCATCCATCCTCATCGTGCAGCGCATGTTGGACGGTTCCATGCCCGGCGCCCCGCAGCTCTATTTCGGTGTCGTTGACGTGCGTGACGTCGCTGCCTTGCACATCCTCGCCATGACTCATCCCGCCGCCCAGGGCCAACGCTTCCTCGCCGTCGCCGGCGATTTCGTGTCCCTGTTCGACATCGCCACGGTGTTGAAGAATCGGATGGGCGAAGCCGCCAAAAAAGTCCCCAGCCGCCAATTGCCTAACTGGGTGGTGCGTCTCGCCGCGCTGCGCGATCCGGCGCTGAAGTTGTTGCTGCCCGAACTCGGCAAAAAGAAGAACGCCACCAACGAAAAGGCCAAGCGCCTTTTGGGTTGGGCGCCGCGTTCCAACGAAGACTCCATCGTTGCGACCGCCGAAAGCTTGCTACACCTCGGCCTTCTGAACAACACTTCAAAAAAAGCCGCCTAACTCGTGGCGCCCACTTCCCCGGCGCCGCTCCCACGGTCTTCGGGGTGCGGGTTTTGATTCTACGAATCGCGCAACTCCACTAGGGCTCATCGTCTTTCCGTTGTAAGCATTTGTGAAGCGCACTCGCACCACCCAGAAAATCAACAAAACCAGCGGAAGCAGGGTGAGAATCGAATACAAGCCTGTGCTGAATAAAGCTGGCGATAGGTGCTGCCCAACCCCCACTGTCGAAAGCAATCTCAGCGGCCGGTTTGAGGGTCCCAGGAAAAAAGACCCCGCCGCGATGAACAGCCCAAAGCACATGCGCCACAGATGCCGCGCGATGCGCTTGGCCCCAAATACACCTCCGCGCACCAGCATGCGCACGTCCCCCGCCGCAGCCAGCAGCATCACCGAGCCCATGAAAAAACTCATTCCGACCGGAACTCCGTCTTGTGAGTTTGCTCCGCTGCGCACGACTTTAATCCCATTCATCCAGGTGAGGATCCCGAGCGCCAAGGGAATCAGCAGCACTACCCAATCAAAACGGCTCGTTTCCCCATCTCTGCGCCTGGCCGTCAGCCACGCCGTTGCGATCAGATAAAGGGTTAAAATCCCTGGGCCGATGTTGCTTGGTTGATGCCTCACGATGGCAAGGTACGTCGCGATGGAGGCCATGGTGAGCATGGACGCGACAAAGACCCTTCCCGCCAGCACATGGCGGCGGGAACCTTTCCGGAAAAACATTGCCGCCGTCCCGGACAGCAATCCCAGGCTCCCGGCGCAAATATGCGCAACCAGTATGGGCGAATAGGACATCGGCTCTTCTTGGAGATATAACGTGGACTGGCAAATAATGTTTCATAGAACGAAAGGAATAGGCAATACATCAAAAGGAGGCGGCTACCGCAACTACGGTGTTTCATCTTGATCTCGGGATTACACATCAAACGCTCCGCGAGGAAAACCAATGCAAAAGCGCAAACTCGGAAAAAGCAATTTGGAAGTCTCTGCTCTTGGCCTCGGCTGCATGGGACTGAGTTTCGGCTTCGGGCCCGCCGTGGACAAGAAGGACGGCATCACCCTGATTCGCGCGGCGGTGGAACGCGGCGTCACATTTTTCGACACCGCCGAAGTCTACGGCCCTTACACCAACGAAGAACTCGTGGGCGAAGCTCTCGCTCCCTTCCGTAAACAAGTGGCGATCGCCACAAAGTTCGGTTTCAAAATTGATCCGAACACCGACAAACAAGCCGGGCTGGACAGCACGCCCGCGCATATCAAGGAAGTCGCCGAGGCCTCCCTCAAGCGCCTCAAGACCGACGTCATCGATCTTTTCTATCAGCACCGCGTGGACCCCAACGTGCCGATGGAAGACGTAGCGGGCGCGGTGAAAGATTTGATTCGCCAAGGAAAGGTAAAGCACTTCGGGCTTTCCGAAGCAGGCGTGCAGTCCATCCGTCGCGCTCATGCCGTCCAGCCTGTCACCGCACTGCAAAGCGAATACTCGCTGTGGTGGAGAGAACCGGAAGCCCAAGTAATCCCGACGCTCGAGGAACTCGGCATCGGCTTCGTTCCCTTCAGTCCTCTGGGTAAAGGTTTCCTCACCGGAAAGATCAGCGAAGACACAAAATTCGACAAAGGCGATTTCCGCAACATCGTCCCTCGCTTTACGCGAGAGAACCGCAAAGCAAATCAAGCGCTGGTGGATCTGCTTGCCAAATTTGCGCAACAGAAAAAGGTGACACCTGCCCAAATCGCGCTCGCATGGCTGCTCGCCCAGAAGCCCTGGATCGTCCCGATCCCTGGAACGACCAAGCTGCATCGCCTCGAAGAAAACCTCGGAGCCGCGAACGTCGAGCTTTCGCGCAACGATCTCCGCGAACTGGAGACCGCGGCCGCAAAAATCCCAGCGGTAGGTGCTCGCTACCCCGAAGAACTCCAAAAAATGGTCGGCCGCTAACCAGGCCGCGCGCCAGGAGCTCCAAGCTATACTCGAAGGAGCAGGAGTGCACATGCCGGCACGAAACGATGCCCTAAAAGACCGCCTGTCGCGCTATCGCGAAATCACCATCAGCGTGACCGGCAGAAAGTCAGGACGCATCATCTCCATCCCGGTTTGGTTCGTATTCGAGGACGACAAGCTCTACCTCCTGCCGGTGAAGGGCTCGGATACACAGTGGTACAAGAATGCGCTCAACAATCCGATGATTCGCATCGCCGCGCGCGGCGCAGAAACCGAAGCCAAGGTCGCTCCCCTCAAGGACGCCAAACAGGTCTCCACCGTGGTCGAGAAATTCCGCGCCAAGTACGGCGCCAACGACGTGAAGAAGTATTATTCAAAATTCGACGTCGCCGTCCTCGCTCGCATCCACTGATGGACCGTCATCACCACCGCCAAGGTCCTCGCTGGATTATCGTGTTCGAGTAGCGCGCTGCCTGGGCGCTATACCCTTGCTCCATCCCGTTGTATAAATCTCCGTGCACACCTGTCTGAACGGGATGGAAAGCAAATGACTGTGGCAACGTCTGGTTCCAGCCTCGGCCGTCATCTCTTTGGAGTCGCGGCCGTGGCCTTTGGCCTCATCACCCTGGCTTGGCATGACTACAACGGCTGGCATCAACCGCGTTTCCTGGTCTTCGCCGCCGCCGCTGCCCTCATCTTCGGTGGCGCTGCGATTCAGTTTCGTCGCACCGCGAGAACCGGCGCACTCGTCCTTAGTGTGGTTTATCTGGTCTTCGCCCTACTGTGCGTGCCGGAAATCCGGGCCCATCCGCGGACCTACATTAGCTGGGGCAATTTCTTCGAGCAGTTCTCTCTCGTCACCGGAGCGGCCATCCTTTCTGCGCGCTTGTCATCCGCCTGGTCACCGGAAACGCTCAATCGCATCGGCCGCATTCTTCTCGGCCTCTGTACCGCTTCCTTTACCCTCGAACAAGCGTTTTATCTTGCCCCTACCGCCCAGCTCGTTCCCAAGTGGCTCCCGCCAAGTCCGATGTTCTGGGCCGTAGCTACCACCGTTTTCTTCGCACTCGCGGCTGTGGCTCTTCTCGCGAATCGCATGACGGTTCTCGCCGCTCGCCTGCTGACATGGATGCTCGTACTCTTCGGCCTACTCGTGTGGCTACCCGTGCTTCGTTCCGATCCCCGCAATCATTCGAATTGGAGCGAAACCGTAGAGACCTTCGCCATCGCCGGAACCGCATGGATTCTCGCCGATCTCCTCGCCGAGCATCGGCAGTCGCCTGGGCCCAGTACAAAAACCACAACCTGAAAACTGCAGTGTCCGCCACCCGCCCTCGAACCTATCAGTTGACAGTCCCGCGGACTGGGAACAGACTTTCAATGTCGGGACATCCCAGCTCTGCCCCAATTTCAGTTATTCGCGTCTGCGCTTCAAGAGGGGCAGTGCTATGAACAAGAAAACGGCCCGCATAATTTCTCTGCTGTGCTTGTGTCTTTTCCCAATTTCTGCGCTATCGCAATGCACGGACCAGCTCTGTAAAAATCTCGAGATCATCGCCACTGCCGCTAAATTTGACTTTAGAGAATATAGACAGAATCAAACGGCAGGTCCTGACATCTCAACCAACGACGCAAAAGTCGCCTGTCAAATGAGCGCCTGGGCGAATAATGTTCCCATGTATATGTGCTACGCCCAGGTACCTCCCGCGAACGCCGAGAACTGGTATGCCACCACACTCCGCGCGCTTCAGCGTCTGGAGCCCTCTTGGCGCTTCCAAATTCGATCGCCCGACGGCGACCATTTTGTGGACGCTGGCCCCGAGGGTTGCGAGATTCCTCCCAATCGCGGGCCGTACATCGGGCAATGCCCGCTCCATCTGCAAGCCGTAAGGCAAAAAGATGGAACGGTCCGCCTCCATTACTGGATGAACTCCCTCTCTTCGCCCTATTTGTTTCCCCGTCCACCGGACCCTGCCCCAAAAACCGTCCCCCCTGCGCCAACGCCATGATTTCTGCCACAACCTCAAGCAAACGTTTGCGACACGGAGGGATCCGCTTTTCCCCTGCTTTCCCTGGAGCGCCACCTCTTCTCCATCCCGCGGGTCCCGGCCCGGCCACTCTCATCGGAGCGCCCTAGTGTCGTCGCTCTCTGACTTTTCGACCCTTAAACTCTGCGACTCCTCATCCCCAAGTGATCGGAGCATCCCACCAGTGAGTTCTCTTATCTTACTTTCAACTGGAAACTGTCGATGGAAGATCCCGAGCTGCTCGGGACTGTTAACCGCCGCTGCGTCGTCTTTTCCCTTCTCTTCCCGCGGCTTTCGCGGTATGAACTCTCCCAGCCCGTTAAACGGTCCGCGCACAAGGACTTACGGCCTCTGGAGCAGCCCATGCAGCGAAACGTCCGCGACATCCTTAACCTATATAATCCCAACGATCCGCTCGACCGCGCCTGGACAATTCCCTCGCCGTGGTATTTCGATCCTGCCATCGGCGAACTCGAACAGCAGGGCGTCTTCGCCAAATCTTGGCAGGTGGCCGGCCGCGCGGACCAGGTCCGGGGAAAAGGAGATTTCTTCACCGCCGATCTCGCCGGAGAACCGCTCGTCGTGGCGCGTGGCGAGGACGGCCAATTGCGCGCCTTCTACAACGTCTGCCGCCATCATGCCGCCGCCGTGGTCACCGAAGCGCAGGGTTGTGCGAAACAGTTTCGCTGCCCCTATCACGGCTGGACGTATGGAATCGATGGCGCACTGAAAGGCATGGTGGAATTCGAGGGCGTCTGCGATTTCGACCGCGCGAAAAACGGCCTCGTCCCGGTGAGAGTGGACACCTGGGAAAATTTTGTCTTCGTGAATCTGGATGGTAACGCGCCGCCGCTGCGGGATTTTCTTGGCGCGATTCCCGGAATCGTCGCGCCGCTGCAGCTCACGAAAAAACTGAAATACTTTGATCGCCGCGTCTACACACTGAACTGCAATTGGAAAGTGTACGTGGATAATTATCTCGACGGCGGCTACCACGTCCCCCACGCGCATAAAGGCCTGAGTAGCGTAATCGAGTACACCAAATATACAATCGAGAATTTCGACCGCGCCTGTTTGCAATCCAGCCCGCTCTCTTCGGGCGCCAAGTCCGAATCCGGCGTTGCCGCCACGCGCCAGGGCCGCGCATTTTATTTGTGGATCTATCCAAATTTCATGATCAACGCCTACGAAGGCGTGATGGACACAAATCTTGTTCTGCCACTAGGCGTGGATAAGTGCGCCGTCGTTTTCGATTACTACTTCTCGGACATCAGCAAAAAAGCGTTGAAGAAAAATAGAGCGAGCATCAAAGTCAGCGAAAAAGTCCAAGAAGAAGATGAAGCCATATGCGATTCCGTCCAGCGCGGCCTCGCCTCACGCGCATATGTGGCCGGACGCCTCTCCGTCCGCCGCGAAGCCGGCGAACATCTTTTTCATCGCCTGCTCCACGCCGACCTTACGCACGCAGCGAAGTGAAGATGAGTCGAAAAGTAGAGTCCATTCGCCGAGACGCGGAATCAGTTTCCAAACTTTTGGACTCATTCGAAGATGACGGTTTTGTTGGCGTAGAGGAGGATGCGATTTTCGATGTGCCAGCGGACGGCGCGGGAGAGGACGACGCGTTCCATGTCGCGGCCTTTTTCGACGAGGTCTTCGAGCGTGTCGCGGTGGGAAATACGGGCCACGCCCTGCTCGATGATCGGGCCGTCATCGAGAACTGCGGTGACGTAGTGGGCCGTGGCACCGATCAGTTTTACACCGCGTTCGTACGCCTGGTGATGCGGCTTTGCGCCAACAAACGCGGGCAGAAACGAATGGTGGATGTTGATGATTTGCTGCGGGTAGTGGCGGATGAAATCGGTGGAAAGGACTTGCATGTAGCGCGCCAGGACAATTAAATCGATCTCATTTTTGCGCAGCAGCTCCAATTGCTGCTGCTCGGCTTGCGGCTTGTTTTCTTTTGTGACCGGAACGATGTGATACGGAATGCCGTGAAAATCGGCGTGGCGTTTTGCATCGGCGTGGTTGCTGATAATCAGCGGAATTTCGCAGGCCAGCTCGCCGTTGCGCTGGCGATAGAGAAGATCGACGAGACAGTGGTCGTATTTTGAAACAAAAATCGCGACGCGCGAGCGATAACTCCCAAGCGCCAGCCGCCATTGCATGTCAAATTCTTCCGCGATGGGAGTAAATTGGCGGGGAAAGTCATTGATGTCGAGTTGAAATCCGTTCAGGTCCCATTCCACGCGCGCGAGATAGAATCCTTTTTCGCCGACCTGGTGCTCCTCAAAATGCAGAATGTTTCCTTCATGCTGATAAACAAAATTGGCAATCGCCGCGTCCAGCCCGCGGCGGTCGGGGCATTGCACCAGTAAAATCGCGCTGTTTTTCACTACAGCTCTCCCAATCTACGCGGACATTCTACTCAACTTTCACCCGAAAAACGGGCTGAATTGTGCCAAGCGGATAAAGATTTGGAGCGCAGTTTTTTGCAGCGCGGATAGAGAATTCGAGCGCTGTTTTCCACGGCGTGTGCGGTTCCCGGTTCGTTGACTTCGATGAAGGGACGACCTACCATCTCGTACCACCGCGCATCCCCAGGGGGCGATATTACGGGGAGTGGCGATTCGAATCGACATGGACGGGCAGACTATCTCGCATTACCGAGTCCTCCAGAAGCTCGGCGACGGAGGAATGGGTGTGGTTTGGGCGGCGGATGACACGCGGCTGGGGCGGCGTGTTGCGCTGAAATTTTTGCCCGAAGAGCTTGAGAAAGATCAAGTGGCGCTTGAACGGCTGAAGCGCGAAGCGCAAGCTGCGTCTTCGCTGAATCATCCGCGCATCTGCACGATTTATGACATTGATTCGGATAACGGGCGGCACTTCATCGTCATGGAATTTCTGGATGGACAGACGCTCAAGCATCACATTCTCAAATCAGGTTTTCAAATTCCCGAGATGGTGGAACTCGCGAGTCAAATTGCGGATGCTCTGGAAGCGGCGCACGCGCGGGGGATCATGCACCGGGATATCAAGCCGGCAAACATTTTTATTACCGGGCGCGGCTTGGTGAAAGTGCTGGATTTTGGATTGGCGAAATTCACGCGGACGGGGCGGGTTCGGGCGGTAAACGCACTGCGCGGTTCGAACGCGCCGCTCAGCCCGACGGAGGAGGTGCTGACGGGATCGGGGATCGCGCTGGGGACGATGCCGTATATGTCGCCGGAGCAGATTCGCGGGGACGATCTTGATGCGCGAACGGACTTGTTCAGTTTCGGAGCGGTGCTGTACGAAATGGCGACGCGGCGGATGGCGTTTCATGGAAATAGTGTTGATGACGTCATGGATAAGATTCTGAACCGCGAGCCCGTTAATCCCGGGCAGGTCAATCCGACGTTGCCGGCGGCGCTGCAGGCGATCATTCGAAAGGCGCTCGAAAAACAGCGGAGCCTGCGATACCAGACCGCTTCGGACCTGCTGGCGGATTTGCAGCGGCTGAAACGCGATATCGAATCCGGACGGCAAAAAGATTCGGACGGTGTGGTGCCGATTCCGCGCGCCACCAAAACCATCGATTCACTGGCGATTCTTCCGCTGGCGAACGAAACGCAGGATCCAGAGACGGATTATCTGAGCGACGGCATTACGGAGATGCTCATCAATAATCTGTCGCAGCTGCCGAAATTGCGCGTGCTGCCGCGGAGCACGGTGTTTCGCTATAAAGGGCGCGAGTTGGACCCGATTGTGCTGGGGCGGGAGATGGGTGTACGGGCGGTCCTGACGGGCCGGGTGGTGCACCGGGCCGACACGCTGACGATTAAAGTCGAGCTTGTGGATGCGGCGCGGCAGGCGCATTTGTGGGGCGGAAACTTCAGCCGGAAACTGGATGATATTTTTGCGGTGCAGGAAGAGATCGCGCAGCAGATTTCCGAACACATGCGGCTGCACCTGAGCCCGCAGGAAAAAAAGAAACTCACGGCGCGGGATACGGTGAATCGCGAGGCGTATCAAGCGTTCTTGCGAGCGCTATACTTCTGGAACAAATGGACTCCGACCAGTTCGTGGCGTGCGCTGGAACATTGCCGCGAAGCGATCGAAGAGGATCCTGCTTATGCGCCGGCACATGCGGTGATGGCGGACTGCTACACGTCACTGGCGGTGTTTGGCGTTTTGCCCGCCAAAGAGGCGTTTTCGAAAGCGAGGGCGGCGGCTTCGAAAGCGGTGGACATGGGACCAACGCTTTCGGATGCGCACCTGGCAGTGGGACTGATTAATTTGTACTTCGACTGGGATTGGGTCAACGCGGAGAAACATTTGCGGCGGGCCGTCGAGCTCAGTCCGCATTCGGCGCGTGCGCATTACGGGCTGAGCCTTTGGCTTTTGGTACACCAGCGACAGCAGGAAGCCATTCAGGAGGCGGACTGCGCGCTGGAACTCGATCCGCTGTCGCTGCCGATGAATTTCAACGTGGGGTACCTGAACTACTTTGCGGGGAATAACGACCGAGCCATCGAGCAGTTCGAAAAAATCCTGGAGATGGATGCATCATTCGCGCAAGCCAGCTTGATATTGTCGCCGGCGTATATGCGGAAAGGATTGCCAACGAAGGCGCTCGCCACCATTGAGAATGCGCTGCCGCAGTCGGGGAACTGGTCGAGTCTTCGCGCCATGCTGGCAGTCGTGCATGCGGGATCCGGCAGACCTAGAGAAGCGCGGGAAATTCTGGAAGATTTGAAAAAAGAGGGAGCATCGATGCCGCAACTGTCGTATTGGGCGGCAATCATTTCGAATGCGTTGCAGGATAAGGAGCAGGCGCTGGATTGGCTGGAAAAAGCGTGCGAAGAACGGGTTGGCCTGCTTGTTTTGCTTAAAGTCGCTTCGGGATTCCGGAACTTGAGCCAGGAACCGCGGTATCAGGCGATCCTGCAACGCATCGGCCTGCCGTAGTGCAATCCTCAAGTGTGAGCCGATCTGGGTTACGCGAGATTTGACTCGGAAGCCTTGCAACTTTCGGTTTGCCGACCAATCGCTCACAGTGACTAAGTCCATGAAGCGAGGGCCCAGGGAAATCCTCTCGCGAGCCGATGGGAGGTCTGATTTCCCCGCGTTTATCGGGAAGCTCGTGCACACATACAAAAAAGCGAGGCTCCGGAACCGGGGCCTCGCTTTGATCGCCTTTGTTTCGTGCATCCGGTGAGGTTTAGACTTGGATCGTCTTTCTCACCGGATCCGCGTAATTGTAATTAAGTTGCGCTTCGCTGAACTGTTGCCCCTTTTACTGGTCCGCGAGCTGGATCTTCGGGTTGCCAGAAGTGGCATCCATGAGGACCGCCTTCGTCGGTGAAATGATGTACAGGATCGCTTGGCAGTTTGTAGACGCTGCTGATATGGTGCAGCCTGAGGGGATAGACACAAGTCCAGTCGAGTCAATCGAGTAGGTCATACTCTGTGTCTGATCCAGGCTCTGAGAGCCGTTGCTATTGTTATCGTTGATTACGCTGATGCTGGTGGTAGCGGGGGTGAACGTCGCCACGCCCAAGCTGTCGCCAGAGTTTGCGTCTTGCGGATCAATCGTTCCGAAAGCATAAGTTCCACTGGCGGACGAATTGGAGAATGGGCTGCCGGTTTGGGACTGGAAAAAGCCCGCTGCAACGGTAGTGTCCCCGTTCAGGGCAAATGCTTCATTCGCGCTCACGAGGTAAAAGATCGGTGGGTTGGTGCCGCCAGTTACGGTCATTCGTCCTGACGATGCAACAGAGTAAGTTATTCCCGTAAGGCTCTTGGACTGGAAACTGCCACCGTCGTTCCTCAGTTGGGTCCCGGTGATGCCGGTGCCCGAGGCGGTAAGAAGTAGAAGTGTGGTGCGACTTGTGCCGGCAGTGCTTCCCAGCCCCGACTGATACCCAACGTAAGCACCGGACAGGGGGTTGCCGGACAATGAGCCGGACTGTTTCAACATTTCCCCTGCAAAGAGGCTATTGCTGGTCTGGTTATCGCTATCAATGACGAGGACATCGGTTGAGGACACCACGTAAATCACGGTGTTCACAGCGGTGGAGCCGGTGCCCGCGGGAGTGAAGGAAAGAGCGCCGCGACCATTCGTGCTGGAGATGGTGTAAGTGCCTCCGGCACTGATGGAGACAGGGCTGCTCGGCCAGTTGGTGGTAGTCACGGAACTGCCGTCCAGTAGGCCGTTCTGATTGAAGTCGACTTCGCCGCCGGTGATAGTGCCGGAGGAGAAGTTGAACACGCCGACGGCCCCGAACGCTCCGCCGCAGATGCTGTTGTTGCATGAGAGGATATTCTGAGCGGACGACACGCCGAAGGCGTAGTTGCCAGTGACCTGCGACGTGGAGAAGGCCGAGGTGGTCTGCTTGCGCATAACACCTGCAGTAAACGGACCGGTGGAGTCGAAGTCAATCACGTGTCCTGTGGAGGCCACGCCTGAAGAAATGTTCCCTAGCGAGAAGCGATAGTTCTGTGTGCCCGCCGACGTGGTGATCACCATGCAGCCGCGATGGTCTGAAGTGATGCCATAGGAACCGGAGGTAAGGGTGCTCGACGTGAAGCCTGAGTTGTTTTGGTTGATGTCGATGGTGCCGGCGGTGATCAATCCATTGTTATTTGTGCCGTTGAAGGTAAGCACGCCGCCGATTGCGACTGGCTGCGGGCTGGTTTCGCCCGCTCCCGTTCCATTGTCGAAGCCCTTGAGCACGAAGGCGTATTGCCCGTTCAAGAGGGATTCGCTGCCTCCGGCGACGCAGGTTGGCGCCGCATTGACGGTAATGCTGAGGCTTGCGGTGGCGGTGTTGGCCGTGGGCGTGGCGGAGTCGTTGACTTGCACGGTGAAGTTAGTCGTGCCCGTTGCCGTCGGAGTGCCGGTGATCTGGCCGGAAGAGCTGAGGCTTAAGCCGGCGGGCAAATTGGTGCCACCCGTGAGACTCCAGTTATACGGCGGAATGCCGCCACTGGCTGACAGGTTGGCATTGGTATAAGCGATGTTGACCGTGCCCGTGGGCAGCGAACCCGACGTGGTAGTAACCGCCAGCGTTGCGACCGTGATTGTGATGCTGAAGTTCGCCGAAGCGTTTTGCTGCGGAGTGCCGGAATCGGCGACCGAGACAGTGACGTTGTACGTACCGCCAGAGCCTCCCACCGTGCCGGTAATGGCCCCCGTGCTGGAATTGATACTGAGCCCTGGAGGCAGCGAAGAACCGGCCTGGGCGGTCCAAGACCAAGCATAAGGCGTTGTGCCGCCGGTGGCTGCCATCGCAGCGTTGTACGGATTGCCCACAATCCCGGCCGGTATCTGCCCCTGGGTAGTAGTGATCGAGAGAGCGCTAACAACCGTGATGCTGAGCGCCTTGGTGGCGGTCTGCGCCGCCGGCGTGGTGGAATCCGTCGCCTTGACCGTGAAGTTGGTCGTGCCCGTTGCGTTCGGCGTGCCTGTGATAGCGCCAGTGCTCGGTGCTAGGGTCGCCCACGTTGGCAATGCGCCGACGGAGACGCTCCAGGTAACCGGCGGATTTCCGCCAGCGCTCTGCAACACTGCACCGGTATAGGCCTGTCCCATTACCCCGTTCGGCAAACCGGTTGTGGCCACAGACAGCGGAGCCGTCGCAATAGAAATGGTGAAGTTTGTGCTGGCCGTTTGCGCGGTGGGCGTGCTGGAATCGGCCACGCTGACCGTGACGTTGAACGTACCGGCCGTGGTTGGCGTGCCAGAAATGAGACCCGTACCTGGGGCAATGCCCAGCCCAGGGGGCAGTGAAGAGCCAGCCTGTGCAATCCAAGACCAAGTGTAGGGGGCGATCCCGCCGTTGTTGCTCTGAACCGTTGCGCTATAAGCGGTGCCAAGACTACCGCTAGGCAGAGAGGCCGTGATCATGGCGAGTTTCGGAGTAATAGTCAGCGCAAAAGCCACGGTGGCGGTCTGCGGCGGCACGCCGGAGTCCGTTGCGGTAATGGAGAAATTGAACGTGCCCGCCGTCGTAGGAGTTCCGGCGAGGACGCCAGCGGAGGTGAGAGTCAGACCGCCTGGAAGCGTGCTGCCGCTTGCCAGGGCCCACGTCACTGCGCCCGTGCCGCCACTCGATGCCAGCGTTACGGTGTAAGGAGTGGTAACGGAGCCGGTGTGCAGGGCAGCCGATGTGGTGATTACAAGCTGCTGAATGATAGTGATGCTGAACACCTTGGTCACTTTTTGCTGCGGTGTGCCGGCATCGGCGGCTTGTACTGTGAAACTGAACGTGCCGGCAGTCGTCGGTGTGCCGGTGATCGCGCCAGTGGAAGCGTTTAGAGACAGGTTGGCAGGCAGGGTGGTGCCGGCGGTCAGGGACCAGGCAACGGCTCCGAAGCCGCCCGTTGAAGCCAGTGTGACGCCGGTGTAGGCCGTATTGGTGATGCCGTTTTGCAACGGCGAACTCGTAGTAATGACCAGCTGCGGAATAATGGTGATGCTCAAATTCTTCGACGCGGTAAGAGCCGGCGTGCTGGAATCCGTGGCCGTAACGCTGACGTTGAAGGTGCCTGCGGAGGTTGGCGTGCCGGAAATGACGCCGGTGGCGGGAGCAAGGACCAGACCTGGAGGCAGCGTGGAGCCGGCCTGAGCAGTCCAAGACCAATTGATGGGCGTGGCGCCTCCTGTGGATGCGAGAGTCGCGCTATAGCCCGGACTATTGACGATGCCGTTCGGCAAAGAAGACGTGGTGATGGCAACCGGGGCGGGACTAATTTTGATGCTGAGAGCTGCTGTAGCCGTGAAATTGTCCGCATCCTTTACTTGAACCGTAAAGTTGGAGGTGCCAAACGCCGTGGGCGTGCCGGTAATGGCGCCAGTGCCGGCGGCAAGAGTCAGCCCGGCCGGAAGCGTACCGACCGTCACACTCCAAGTGAAGGGTCCAACGCCGTTGGCAGCCGCGAGGGTAGCAGAGTAGGCGGTCCCGACAGTGCCAGCCGTGAGCGAAGCGGTGGTAACGGAGGGCGGAGGAACAAGATTGATGGTCAGCGTGGTGGTTTTGGTGGTATCGAACACAGATGTTGCGGTAATGGTTGCAGTCGAAGCGGTTGTGATACTCGCCGGGGCAGTATAGGTAACGGCAGTCGCGGTCTGCCCGCTCAACGCGCCCGCGCCAGTGAGGCTCCAGGTCACGCCTTTGGTCATCGGATCATTCGACACTGCTGCGGTCACGCTGGTGGTCTGGCTCTGTTCGTCTGTCTGCGCGGCGCCTGGCGTGAAAGCAATGGAAACAGCTTGCAGGTTGATCGTTAACGTCGCGGTCCTCGCCGTATCGGAAATGGAGGTCGCAGTAATCGTGGCTGTGGCGTTCGCCGTGATCGGCGAGGGCGCAGTGTAAGTGACAGACGTGGTGGTCTGCGTGCTCAATGTACCGGGACCAGTCAGACTCCAGGAGACTCCACCTGCTTTCGAATCATTGGAGACCGTGGCCGTGATGTTCACGATCTGGCCCGCAACCACGTTCTGGGCCCCGTTCGGGCCAAGCGCGATTGCGATTGGCGGCTTGTTACTACCGCAGCCTGAAATCACCATCGCTAGACCGAGAATCACCGCCAACGCTGCCAGAATGCTCTTTCTGGAGTTCATCAGTCACCTTTGTAAGTTGAGATAGCGCCACAGGCTCGCAAACAGGTGAGAGGCAGCGGAGGCGAAGAGACACCGGCCCACAACGAGAACAACCCCACCCAACTCGAGCGGGGCCAACTTACCCGCCGGGAGATTTGCGGGTCAAGCGTACGTTGGTTAATAAATTTGGAGAAATGTTCAAAGTGATAGTTACGCGCCTGGAACATCCTCCTCGAATCCTACACGCGCGTGGCGCGTCCCGCTCCGGTTGCCGGGGAGCACTAACCTTTCACCGACAACCGCGATCGGAAGAACTCTTCAAACGAGCAGCAACACTGGCCAGCTTCTAGGAAGTTTGCTTCCTTGTCACTTTCCATCGATTCCGAGCGGATGACGCTAGTGCTTAATCGGACGCGCGTTTCGCGAAAGAGTTGGGGCGGGCAGGGTGTTCTGCGCGCGTTCGATTAAGCCGTTAGAAGGAAGCCGCCCGTGGTTGCGGCGGACGCGGGCCTTAT